>Ga0302325_10027033_pt1 | contig 11906 bp, 19 predicted proteins | sample Palsa_T0_2_FD_201948 | JGI IMG/M metagenome (GOLD analysis project Ga0302325, IMG submission 201948) | Peat permafrost microbial communities from Stordalen Mire near Abisko, Sweden - Palsa_T0_2 | ecosystem: Environmental > Terrestrial > Soil > Palsa > Peat permafrost | place: Sweden: Abisko... | reverse complement strand
ATGGTGGATGGGTGGAAATATATCATCTTGAGCTTCATGGACGTCCAAGGGAACTACTTCACTGTTCTTGCCTACGATTATACCGTACGTTTCTCCACCCTCTTACTGAAACCAAAGTACTAACACATTCAAGAACATTCTCTCCGCCCAACTTCTCAACTTCTGGTCCATAATCTGCGTCGTAATCGTCTCCTTTCTTCTCCTCCGCGTGCGCTACAAGTGGGTCCAGATCGCCGGAATCCTCATCTGCTGCGGCGGCATGGGCATCCTCCTAGCCTCTGACCATATCACTGGCTCCAACGGCGGTGATCCTCCCACCCAACTCAAAGGCGACATGTTCGGTCTCGTCGGCGCAACGTTCTACGGCCTCTCCAACGTCTTCGAAGAATGGTTCGTGAGCAAAAGACCCATGTATGAAGTTCTCGGCATGCTTGGCCTCTTCGGAATCATCATCAACGGCATCACAGCCGCGATCTTCGACCGCCATTCGTTCCAAGATGCTACCTGGGATGGTCAAGTTGCTGGCTACATCGTTGGCTACACTCTCGCGCTCACTATCTTTTACACCCTTGCTCCAATCATCTTGCGAATGGCAAGTGCGGCGTTCTTCGATATATCGCTCTTGACGAGCAATTTCTGGGGTGTGATTATTGGCATCAAGGTCTTTGGATTCACGATTTATTATCTGTATCCAATTGCGTTCGTGCTGATTATTCTTGGGTTGGTTACGTACTTCCTTGCAGGTAGCATGCTTGGGGATAGTAAGAAGCCTTGGCTGGGTACTAATCAGGAGCGGGGTGTTGCCGGCGTAGGGACTGCAAAGTTGAAGGCTATCCATGAGGCGAGGCGAGAAGGACTCGTTGTTGGTGAAGCATTGGCTTGAGTTGTGTTGAGATTTTCTGTCGTTGGAGAGGGAAGAGGGGGATGAGGGCTGGTGTTCAGATTGCTGCACTGTTACTATTTTATGAAGAGCGGATCTGATTCTTGCTCAAATTAATGGACGTCTTTTTCAAGATCTCAATATCGCTGCTCTCTCGCCTCTCCTTGATTTTCAGCCTGCACAGATCTCGCTCCAGTGAGCCACGTCCGTCGCTTATTATCAATATAATTGAAGAAGCATCGAGTAAAGAAAGTGCACCGCCAACGAATGACACGGACGCTCGATAATCGACAGTCGTCTGAGCAATTGACTCGGGTTGTGATAACAGAAAGGCGTGCCACTATATCTGCAGGTACACTTACAGGACTCGTGAGCGGGGGGTACTATACCGGAGTTCGCTGCCTACGTTACGGAGTTATCTCCCCACCAACAGCAACTTTATTTATCTCACTTTCATTACTCCGATTTGTGAAGGATGTCTTTCCAGCCTCCATCGGCTTGCAGCCAATTATAGTCTTACATTCCACGATGAAGTTCTTTCTTTGGCTCGGAGCATTCCCCAAGTTGGCCATTGCCTTCACATCCTCCCAGATTCCATTGAAGGGAGGTGAAATTATCTCTGATTTTGCAGTCTTCCAAAGCGATGTATCCTCCAAACACTCAATTCGCATCAAAAGTCAGAATGCTTCAGGAACTCGGTCCGTGTCTAATCAATGAGCATGGAAACGGGTCCGTTCATAATCCCTATGGCTGAAACAAAGAGACAGCATTGATTTTTTTGGACCAACCTGCTGGAGTTAGATTCTCATATTTTGGTGAGAGTCGAGCCGTTGTTGGGTGACTCTTTCACAGGCGCGGGTGATATGCATCTGTTTTTTGCAGTTGCTCGTGAGCCAGGCCTCCCCTGGGCATCAAGAAGGCTCGTTGGTTATCACAAGGGAGATCTATGCTGTAAGTTCAGAGTACGACCCTACTTCGAAGTTCACTGACGCAATTTGGGAGAAACATTATCTTCCTGCATTAGGTGATCAGATCGTCAGCCAGAACACCCCTATCCAAAGCGACCCCAAATTCCGCTGAGATCAATGGTGATTGGCAACGGCTACGTATCGCCATTGGATACAGCTTTTGGCTACTGGGTGACTCTATGCACCACAAATCCGGGCATCAAGGAGCCTGTTTTCAACGAAACTTGCTGCGAAATAATAGCCACGAAACTTCCTCAATGCTTCGAGGTTGCAAATATTTGCTACAATCACCCAGATCCTACGACATATCAAGCAACATCTCAAGTCTGTAATCATGGGGTGATCAATTATTATGATGGAGAATCGTACGCTGGTGGTCGCAATCGATTTGACAGTAATGTCCCTCAATTGTTTAAGTTTTCTCACGAACGCCTTACCTTTGTCTTCTCTGAATCTCAACTAAATGTCCCATCTAATTACCGCTCTGTCTGACATCGAAATCTTCTGCTACGCCAACACAGCACTCACCCAAACCTACCTCCCGCCCTCCTTCTCCGCTCTCAGCATCCCCAAGCCAATCGCCCACTTCAACGTCAGCTCTTGGTCCATATCAGAAGCCTTCGAACTCACAAACGTCTTCCCCATCACCATGGTGCCTAAGCTCCAATATCTCCTCGCGAGCAAAATTGATGTCATGATTTATCAAGGGAACCTGGATCTTGCTTGTAACTCAGCTGGGGCGAAGAGTTGGACGGCGAATATGGTGTGGAAGGGGCAGGCGGCATTTGTGGCGCAGGATCTGAAGCCTCGGAAGAGTTCGTGGGATGAGAAGGAGGTGGTGGTGGGGGTGTTTAGGAGGTTAATGTTAAGATTGTGGAGGGGGATGAGTAGAAGACGAGGTACATTCTATCTAATTTAATAGGGAAACGCCGCCAAGTCGCGATAGTCGAGGCCTCTGAACGATAATTCGGGACAGGGACATTTTCAGTGGGGGCCAAGAAAATGTCCCTGTCCGGAGCCGTTCTGTAGAGTTCTTGACTACGCAAATGTAAAACACCTTTATTACAATCGAACTTAGCAGCCCAAAGTGCGCAGGGAAAAGCTTCCATGTCTTTGAATCTAACTAAGTCATCTGCAACTTTGCTCAAGACGTATGTACTCTGTCTCGAGTTCTTCTCCCTTCGGCTCCCGACGAGCGCCTCACAACTCACACCCTAACAACAAAGAAAATGTTTATTTAAAAGGCACGAACGAGATATACATTTATAAAACGAAAACAAGACCAACAGCTCCGGTTATTGCCATAAATCCAGCTTGAGACTTCCCAGCGCCGTTTGCTAGCGTTTTTTTCCCTTCAAAAAGACAACTGAGCAAAGTGATCTGAATATCTTGTTGCTGGGAATGAAATTTAGTCTCAGACGAAACAATGCCAAGGACTAGAAAGCGAGACATTGGGCTGAAATTGAACATAAGCATTATCTTTTTCAACTACGTCATTTACACTTATTTGACAATGGAGAAATCTCAAATAGGGAAGGAAGCCATTTATATTGGGAGATGCTCTAAAGACACTACAAGACCAATTCATTACCAAAGATATTTGGTGAACATTCGGTAGACAGAAGAGGTCGTGTCTGACATTCTCACGGCGCTCGCAGTGGCAGCACTAGGTGTCGACGCCGCGGCGGCCACGCTGCTAGGATCAAATTTGATGGTAACCACGATGCTGGTGATTACATCAAACATAACAATAACGATGATAACAACGAAGACAGGATATCTAAAGGAAAGGTAGAAAGTATCAGCAACGTTTAGAAGAATGGTGATCGAGTCGATGGTGGACTTAAGGACGTACAATGCGAAGGTAAGGAGCAATTCGAGACGTCGGAGGAGGGTATGGAACGACAACGCTCTTCTGAGTTCTAAACAAGGATTAGCGATCTCACAATCATACCTGGGTACTAGAATATTACTCACGAGGTTCTGTTCTACTCTCTTGGGCATGAAAAATACGCGCTGAGAAGTTGGCAGCGTCTGGATACGCGAGCGCAGCTGCCAGTCCAGGCAGGGCGGGACCATAGCCCTCCTGGATCTCGATTTCGAATGAATTGTCATCTAGAGAGCTGTTCCTGGCGCCGAAAATGCTGTTTTCTGTTTCTGAGGGGAGGGAGGTCTCAGATTTTGGAGACCGAATTGGTGTCAACATTTTGCTCCAGGGTTCCAACGATGAGGTTTACCCAGAAAAGGCTACGCAATTAAAGCAGCGGTTTGGACAGTGAGAAACAAATATTGTGGTCGGTAATCTTGACCATTGAAAGGGAGCGAAGTGTAGTTGGAGCAACAAAGAACAATTCCATTTCATTGAGGATAAAGAAGAATTATGTACGAACAATTTTGAGCTCAAGACATTTACCGCTGCATGCAATCAAAGAAAGAAACGGCACTGCAAACAGAATAGAACCACCTGAGCCAGGCATCACAATCTCCGGAACCATTATAGAGTAAGGGGGGCGAGATTTAAAGTACCGAACGACATTCATCAAGCAATAATAGCTTAGAACCACTACCCATCAATCCATCGTCCTACCAACGATGAAATGCCTCATAAACCCCATATCAAGAAATCGAAGTTGCGATTTACGCAAAGATGTCCGAGTAGAAGACGACTTGGGTGGTCAACAAAAGGTATCCCTTTGTCCGGTGAGACAGTGTCCATGCTAGCAGGGGCGTCACGCATAGACCTCAAGTATATATAATACCTTTGCATACAAAGTTATTAGTCATCTACATTGTTCGAATGGTATTGCATCTAACAGTCCCCCTCTATACAAAGTACAAATCGCGACTTTACAAAATGCGCACCCTCCTACAGAGCGTTTTGCCCTTTTTGCCTTGTTATCTTGCAGCTTGCGTAGGCTCACTTTGAAAAGGTTAATGAGAAATGCTTGTGATTGGTCCAAATTTAAGAAGGGATTGAGATTTTTGCCTTGCAGGCTGCATTAGTGGATTAGAAACAGGGTTCTCAATGGCTACAATAAATGTGTAGTTGGGACACTATTGGACGCGATATCATTCGAAGTTGATATAAACCCGCCATTTCCTGTGTTAAATCACGGTTTCAAAACACCTCCATCTCAAAGTTCATTTCCTTTCGATAAGGTCACAACAGATTCAACATGGACTCCTCCTTAGCAAACGACGCACGTTCTTCCTCTACCTCATCAACTACCACCCCTTCCACGTCAGAAAAGACCGATGTGTTTCCTGAGCTGCCATATACACTACATACCAGAAAACGTTCAATCGCCATCATCTGGTCAGCCTTGATCCTCATAGCATCTATCCAAGTGGAATTCTTCCACTTCCTCCTGCGCTACGCCACAAACGCCGATCTCGACACTACGGTCTCCGTCCCAACAGGCATTCTCCTTAGAGTGTCGATCCTCGCGATGGGAGTTAGGCTTACCAGCTAGTGCGACACTCACAGCTCTGACCGAATAATGTGAGTTGGTATTCCGTAAGTGGTTTTCTCGGACATTATTCTGACTCATGCTGAAGTTTGAGTCGTTTAATTTCTTCCAGTGGAACATGCCCATCGGCTTCATAATCGTGACAGCCGTCCCCTCTGCCGCCACAGCACAAGACCCGCAAAACATCCGGCAGGCCTCAATGTCCCAGACCATCGTGCTCTATCTCGCAAGCAGCCAGCTCCTCCTCGCTGGCCTTATGTCACAACCGCGTTTGAGAACGTCTCTTTGGTTCTCTTTAATGCTGAGGGGAAGTGTTATGAAACCGAGAGTCTTTGTCTTGAGTGAAGACATCGTTGCCGTTGATGGGGGAGAGTGTCAAGAGTTCCGAGATGCGTTAGTTGTGAGGTATGAGAGCAGTGCAACTTTTAGGAGGTTGCCTAAGCAGATGAATTGGTCTTGGGGGGTTGGATCGATGGTTGTGGCGAGTGGGACGATGGGTATTTTTTTATGGGGTTGAGGATTTGGACGTTGTTTCTGCTCTTTGGTAAGTGGGAGCGGCAGCTCCTTGTCGATGGTGCTATGCGCCGACTTAGAAGCAAGGTTGGTGCATTCCGTGGGCTGGGCTGGTATTGCTGCTATCCGTACAGTTTGGTGGACGAAGAGGATGCTGAGGCTGGAAAAAAGTCGGAGGAGTGCTTCGCAATTATGAGGAGAATTCGGGTTTCTTACAAGCGTGAATCTCCTGACAATGTAAAACTATCTGCATCGATATCGTATTTGCCGAATTATCTGTTTGGTTTCTGACGAGCTTCATGACTAGATGGCAGGCCGCAGAACATGATGTAGAGAATCCGTCTCTCCAACCCGTAATGCGTTTCAAATCATGACATAGACATGTATTGATCAACGAAGCCCGAGAAATCGTTCGATATTTTAGAACCAATAAAAATTTGCCTTCAATCAAGCATAAAATTCTTCGATAGAAAGTTTCTGTACATGGTTCATCTTGAGTAAATACGGGCACGTAGGGGAAAGTGCGAAATGAGGTACGTACTGATCCGTATCATTTCTGATTCTTTTTGGAGGAGTTAGCATTCGTGGCACCCAGCAGTGCTCCAATGCCTTGCTGGTCTCCGACGAAGAGTGGTGCCGTTTCCGTGTCAGGCACCACGCTTTCATTGGTTTTGGCCGCGCTGGCAACGACCTCTTCTCTTCCATCCTCACTTTCCGTACCAGACTCTGATCGGTCCAGAGTACTTGTTCTGCGATTTCTGCTTTCGCTTGCCGCAGTCTGCGGCTCTTCTACATTCTGTCCAGCACGGCTTCTCTTCTTTCTTAGTCCATCAGATCAGATCAGTCCCAACAATTCGATGCTTAGGGTGTCCAAATGTGGCAACATACGCATATGATTTCCTCGTCCTAGCTTCACAGACTTCTCTATTTTCCGAACATTTCATGCATGGCGATCCCGTGATATGCATGCCACATTTGATCTTGCGTCGATGGAAATTTTGGCAAACCATCCTGCTCTGTTTTCGGGTTGACCGCATTTTCAGATTCCGGCCCCAGGCAGTAATGATTGTACATATCGAAGGCCTCGATGTGTACAAGTTGACCAGGAAATTCTCACACTGGTTTCGAAATGTTGTGAAATCAGAACGTTCCGGAGATGTTGGCAAGTGATGAAGCACCAGGAACGCGCCGGCTCCTTAGGACCTTTACCTACCCGTCAGGTACGAGCTCAAGCGAATGCAATACACGGAGACCTGACTTGAGAAATGCATTATATTACTCGGTACTCGTCTGTATCCCATCTCATATATCCCTATCATCAGATATTCACCCAAACCGCATCCATCGTGACCTCTCATCCCGGCAAACCCCCCTCACCGACCCACTCCGATCCCGCCATTCATATAAACATCAAAAATCTCCCACCACAAGCTGCATCAAATCATCTGCTCCTTCCCCGCAACAAAGACCAACTTCGGAAACCTTTCTATTCTCCTCCCTCCCGGGCTAGGACCCGGACTAGCAACCTCCATGATCGTCTCCCCTGCTAACCCCGCCCCTCCCACACTCCCGGGCCCGAGTTTCAAGGGCGCAGGCGCAGGCCTCCTTCCCACATCCCTCCAACCCGAATTCGCACTCCCAGGCATTAACAGGCCCGAACTCCGCAAATTAAGCATATTCGCCTGCGCTGCAACGCTCGCCCTTTGAGCCATGATAGATTGCCTATAATAGGCATCGTAGAAATCGCCGATGCTGCCCTGGCTCGCTTCACTTGCACTCCTATTTCTGCCAGGCAGGCCGGTGATCGTGTTTACAGACAATCTCTCTGGATCTGGGTTATTGATTGCTAGGGTGGGAATTTTGGGAATGGGATCATGAGTTGTTGGCTTGAATGATTTTCGCGATGATATGCTGCTTGAGGATGAAATCGACGTGCTGGCTGAATGGGAGATCGCGTTGGCGTTCGAAAACGGCGATTCTCGCGGGTGGTCAAAGTCGACGGTCCGACCTTGTACGGAACCGCTGCGGTTTCGTTGTGTTTGGGTTGGATCGAAGTGCAGTTGATCGCGTTGTCGGCTGTGGCGTTTGTTGCCGCGGAGGGAGTCTTGGGATTGTTTTCTGCTGTGCCGGCGTAGGGAGTCTTGGGTTCGGGAGAGGCTTTGGGTAGAGGAAGAGCGTTTGTGGGAGGAGCGGCTTCGGTTCCGACCAGTTGTGTCACGGGAGCGTGATCTTGAGCGGGATTGGGGGTTATCTTCTTGAGGTTCATCTACGATTGATGTCCTGGTGCTGTATATGCTTGATGCCGCTATACTGTGTGGTCGATTTTGGAGTTTAAGAGCGTCTTGTGGTTCTTCGTGCGCATGTGTAGGTCGGTAGACAGAGACACGTTGCTTGCTGACAATGGAGTCCCGGATGATTGGCGATCCAGGATTCCATTTCCTGGTGTCTTGGGGGAATTGGTTGGGATCGATCGTCGTTATTTGAGGTGGGAGATTCTCTAACGGTACTGGAGGGATACCGAAATCGAACTTGCTCTCCTTGGGGCTGCGTCGAGATGATGGTCTCTGCGCATCATCACTCATAGGGAAGATGGAGCGACCTGATTGCCTCGCAGCCCGGGATGGAATTTGAGGAAATACCGAGAAAGTAGGAGATGCCTTAGGTGGAGGTTCGATCACCGGTGGTGCCGGTACGGAGACCTCATTGCTGATTATTGAAGCCTGTTCTGATCTTGGTCCAGTAACAGACCCGGAAGGTGTTGGTACGAGAAGTGCGTTTTTGATAACATCACCCGGAAAAGCCAGTCTTGGTAAGTATGAGGCTGGTCTGGAGGATGATACGGGGGTGGAAGGTCTCGTGAAATGGATGTCGAGTGGATTGACCCATCCATCTGGCTTCTGCGAGTCGGCACATGGTGTCACGCTTCTGTTGGATCGCGGCGAGGGCAAAGGCGGCATATACATACCACCAATGCCTCCGATGCTGGCCGGATCATGATTCCTCCTCCCACTCAGCTCCGCATCTGAAGGCTGTAATCGTAGAGGCGAGGGTTTCCGCTTGGCCTGATTGAGACTCACTGGAAGTGAAGTGACACTCCCATTCCGGCTCGAAGAAAAATCTGCCAAACTGCTTGACGACGATCCGGCCTTCGGAGTCTTACTCCAGTCTACTAATGTCGCAGTTGGTGCCAAAAGGTAGGATGGTGTCGGAGAACTGGGCCTTGACTGGGCGACACCACCAAAATATCCATGCTCAATTGCTCGAACACCAAATAAATCTCCCTCTTTAGGATTCTTCCTCCGATTTACTAATTTTTCTCTGTCTGTCGATTTTGTTGCCCCCTCCATCTCAGCAATTTTTGTATTCTTTTCCATCCTAGAAATCCAATCAGCGAAATATTTCTGCGATTTGCAAACCACTGACCGTTGTTTATTCATGTATAACTTTATACCTCCAGCTATAAGTGCAAGCGCAAGAAGACATCCTAAAATAATCCTTTGATATTTCAGCACGCATATCTCAACGCCAGCGAATTCCTCCCGACTCACCCAAATCCCTCCGCCAAACTCATTGAACCAAATGCACCCATTATGAATTAAAAATTACGACGATTGATGCCGATACCAGTAATGACGAAATATTCTTGGGCCACGAGCCAGTCGGCAGCCCAATGCAGCTTCAACAAACAAAGGAAAACTTTATGCAACGCAAGACGCAAGACCGGACGAACTTGGGAAATGTCGATCAGATAGAAAATATCGAAGCTTCGTCAATGTTATAATCGCGAGTTGAGGGAGTTTCCGGACCCGCACGGACAATGTTCGTGCTCGCTGTCAAGGTCTGGTGTTTGGTTTCGAATTGTCTGTACGGCGCGTGTACGAGCGTTTGATGTTTCGCTGTAGGCGCAGACGAGGAACTTCGTGGATCCCAACCTATTGAGTTTAGGAGTAGTGGATTGCTGTTCCCGGAATAGATCTTTTCCAATTGTACGGTGGTGTTTCCAATTAGATTAGACCACACTCGAGACCGGAAATCCGAAGTTTGCAAGGATGGTGATTGTGATGGTAGGGTTTCTGCTAATGTGATGCAATGCGAACATGAAAGACAGGACGTATCTCAAGAGATACAAAGTAATGAGTGACGAGGTATGAGTGACGAACGACGAGAGCAAATGTTCAACAGCGACGACGAGGTGGAAGGAAGGAAATGAAGAGATATCCTGATCTAGATCGGACCCAAAGGCTGAAGCTAGCTTGACCTCGGGGTAAAAAGAAAAGCAGGGCGCTTTGGGACTTACCGCTGATTTCTGGGCTTGAGGGTGTCCCTTGGCGGGCACATAGCTGCTCTTGTGATGATAACTGACAGAAGCAACATCCTAAATCGGAGTACCATTCTGGGCCCGAGGCGTTATATTTGGTGGTGATGAGCACCGGGAAGAAATAGCGTGGCAGCGCTAAAAGGGGTTGTCAGGTTGAAAGAAGAAAGGAGCTGTCCTTCTGATCGAGCATGCCCCTGCCGAGGAAATGTCTCAGCTGAGTTTAATTCTTCGGAGAAAGCCCCTACGGAGATCTGGTCGTGTCCTTGCAGATCCAGCACGCGTCGAGATGGCTAGGGTAGCATCACACAGCACGCCAGCAGAAACAGCTCGATGCAACTGCAACTACAGCCTTCATCTCCAGCTGCCAATTACAGAGGGGTTGGGTCTTCTGTTCTTTTCTCACTCGGCACACAATTCCCATTCGAAGGATTTCAGCCGAGGTGATGGTCGTGGTCGCGGTGGTTGGTGTGTTCACGGACAGGAAATTCGCGGTCATTTTCACGACGCGTAGTTTCAAGCGAGGGATTCTGATACGCCGCCTCCTGTGCAGCGCCAAGCACTAAAACCAATATCTTCAGGAACAGGTTAAGCGCCGCTGCAGCCGGTGATTTGCGCGTCCGAGCTTTTCTCGTATTGGTGACCCCCCTGAACAATGATCTTCGCAACGAAACTTTTAGCCGTCTCGGGGTTCCAAAACAGAACAAGTTGAACAACCCCTCGAAACTTTAGATACAAAAGTTTAGATAAAGAACGCGTTGGTTACCCTTCATGTTGAGATCGGAAGTGGGTAAGAAGAGAAGGACTTTCTGATGTGAAAGATGAGGCGTTGCTGGAGAAACCTGTCTCGCTTGGTGCCGAGGCATCATTTACACCAATTTCACTTATCTCCGATTGTGGACGTCAGGCCTGCACCATGCAAGCCGATTCTATCTTCAGCTCGAATTTTGGAGCGCGGCACGAGTTGGCCAAGGCTCTCTGGTCTGTGGGTCTGTACTCGTATTTCTTGTTCTGGGAGACTGGAACCTTTTCTTTGAGGTCAAATGTATGAGACATTGGGGAAAGTTTCCAAGAGTTTGGAGTCGTCTGTATCACGATCAATAGTGACAATTTCATGTTCAACTAATGGTTGCGCATGTGTAACGATTCTTTCTTGCATCAATTTGCTACTTTGACAAGATGGTTCTCTTCTGCTCGTTTAAATATACTCTATTGAGTGTTGATTGAGTCATAAAAATTATTCTACGCTGTCCCAACTCTGCTTCCCAACTCTGCTTCTCAGCTTATTCTTTACAGCTTGCCAATCTATCTCGCACCCAGAAAGTCGAAGCCATTCTCCTGTTTCCTCTTCCATTTCCATAGTGTGTACAAATGTCTCATCCCTCATCCCACTTCAATGAAAGATACTCTCCCTTCTCCCATCCTCCTCCCATCTCGACCTACTCATATCTAGCATCGCCCCTCACTCCCCCGTCTTATTCTCTACCCCCTCTTCCCCCCTCTTCCCTGTCACAACCAACCTCTCATCAATCCACCCCTCAATCCTGACCCTTGCCACCTCATCAATCCAAACCACTATGACCAACCCATTTTCCCCCTCCGCGCTCGTACATCTCGGCTCCTCCTCAAGTCCCGCAATCTCCATCACCCTCTTCACATTCCTAAATAAACCCCCAAGTGGCAACAATGTCCAAAGCGTCCCCTTGCCATCCATCGCCGTGGTGCATTGGCGTCTCAACAGATCTTTGAGGCTGATTAGG
>Ga0302325_10027030_pt1 | contig 11906 bp, 9 predicted proteins | sample Palsa_T0_2_FD_201948 | JGI IMG/M metagenome (GOLD analysis project Ga0302325, IMG submission 201948) | Peat permafrost microbial communities from Stordalen Mire near Abisko, Sweden - Palsa_T0_2 | ecosystem: Environmental > Terrestrial > Soil > Palsa > Peat permafrost | place: Sweden: Abisko... | reverse complement strand
GGTCCGCTGAATCCCCTGCAAATCTAACGGGGCTCTGCCCCAGCCCGACAAGTCGGTGTTGCGGTGGCTCTTAGCGGGTCCCGGTTTCGCGGCTGGACGGGTCCGGGGCTCGGGTCTGGGTTCGTGGACGTTGGTGCTGTCCGTTTGTAGGCTCCGGTCGAACCTAGATGCCGGACCCGAGGGTCCTGCCTTGAACCGCCCGAAGCGGTTGGTGCCCGCGAAGGGCCTGTCGACCGGAGCCTGCCGTGACGATAGCTCGCAGCGCTGCTGATGTCTTGTCCGGGCATGTGACTTTGGAGGTTGAGTGCGTGGACCGGATGTATCTGAACCTGTACGTCCCCGACCTGCAGTACGAGTCCGGGGTGGTGGGCTTCTTGCGCGGTCACCGCGGGCACGCGATCGCGTCCTCGGCGCTGATGGCTCCGATCACCAGACAGTTCGTGAGCGAGATCGAGCGGTTCGCCGAGCGCGAGGGCGCGGACCTGATCACGTTTGCCAAGGGGCAGCGCAAGGACGATGTCGCGCACGACTACCTGGCCGGATTCGATGCTGAGGAAGGGGTGCTGTTCGTCGGCAAGGCGCAGGAGAAGACGACGACGTTCCGCACGGAGAAGCGCCGCAACGCCCTGACGGGCGCGAGCTATCCGTGGATCGTGCGGGCGACCGCGATGGTCAACCATTACTACATCTATTGCGTTGATCGCGACTTCGGGCCGTTCTTTATCAAGTTCAGCTCCTACTTTCCGTACAACGCGAAGCTGTGCATCAACGGGAACGAGTGGAGCAAACGCCAGGCCGCCAACGCGGGGATCGCGTTCGAAGCTCTGGATAACGGGTTCGCCTGTTGTGAGGACCCGCGGGGTCTGCAAAGGATCTGTGACCGGCTGAGCGCTGCGAAGATCGACGCGCTGGCCCGCAAGTGGTTCAAGATCCTGCCGCACCCGTTCACTGGTCGCGACCGTCAAGCTGGGTATCGCTATGACATCTCGATCCTGCAGGCCGAGTTCTCCCTCACCCAGGTGCTAGACCGGCCGCTGACCGGACGCGTGTTCTTCGAGGACATGATCCGTGAGAACCTCGACCTCGGCCGCCCAGACCACGTTTCCCTGATCTTCAACAAGCGCGTCAACCGACGCACCCCGAGCCGGTTTCGCACCCGGGTGATCACCGAAGGCGTCACACCTTCGCTCCACGTCGACTACAAACATTCCCGGATCAAGCAGTACCACAAGCAGAATCGGGCTCTGCGGACCGAGACCACGATCAACGACACCCGCGACTTCGGTGTCGGCAAACGCCTGCACAACCTCCCCGCGCTGCGACAGATCGGCTTTCAAGCCAACCGCCGTCTCCTTGACGTCCAACGAGTCAGCGCGGACTGCCACGTCGGCCAACAGGCCTTTGACCAGGTCTGCCAACCCGTCGTGATCAACCACCAGCGCGCAGCCGCGCTGCGCTTCGGCGACCCTCGCGTCCAGGCGCTGCTCAGCGTCCTGGTCGTCTTTCGCCTCCTGCCCACCGGGTTCTCCAACCGAGACCTGCGAACCCACCTCGCACCACTACTGGGCCTCGACCCCAGCACCATGACCGCGGGCAGGATGACCTACGACCTCCGACGACTGCGCCTACACCAGATCATCCAGCGCATCCCCCGAACCAACCGCTACCAGGTCACGCCCTTCGGATTACAGATCGCGATGTTCTTCAGCCGCACCTACAGCCGGCTCCTACGCGCCGGCCTGGCCGAGATCTGCGACCCGATACCAACCAACACCCCGCTACGCCGAGGATTCGACCGACTCGAGGCGACCATCGTCGACCAGATCCACCAACTCAACCTCGCCGCCTGAAACTTGACTCATCTCTCCCGGCTTCGCCGGGTCAAGCTTCCTAGTCGGATTCTGGCCGCGGCTTGCTGACGATTACTACGTGAGCTGGTGTTCGTGCGCGTAGCGGATCGCTTGGGCTCGGTCCCGCGAGTCGGTCTTGCTGAACACGTGGTTGATGTGGGTCTTGACGGTGTGCTCGCTGATGAACAGCTCGCGAGCGATCTCGCCATTGGAGAGGCCGGCGGCGAGCAGCTTCAGTACCTCGGCCTCGCGCGCGGTCAGACCGTCCGGCAGTTCGGCGGGGGCCGCCGGCTTGACCCGCTGGGCGGAGGCGGCGCCAGTAAGCAGCATCGCGGCGACCTCGGGCGGGAGGATCGTGTTCCCTGTGGCCGCACCGTGCAGGGCCTGGGAGATCTCGCGGCGGTCCGCGTTCTTGGTCAGGTAGCCGCGTGCCCCCGCCTGCAATGCGGCGATGATCGTCTCGTCGTCGGCGTAGGTGGTGAGCACGACGATCGCCACCTCGGGATGCTCGCGGGTCAGCCGTTCGGTCGCGCCGACGCCGTCGAGCACCGGCATGTGCAGGTCGAGCAGGATCGCGTCAGGTTGGTGCTCGGCGACGGCGGCGAGCGCCTGCTCGCCATCGCCGACCGCGGCAACGACCTCCAGGTCGGGCATCACGTCGAGCACCATCTGCAGCCCCTCACGGACGACGGTCTGATCGTCTGCGATCACGATCCGGAGGCGTTGGGGGCTCGTGGGCTCGATGTGGCTCATCGTGTCACGCGTGCCTCCACCACCCAGCGGTCACCCACCGGGCCGGCGTGGAGCTCACCATCGATCAATCGCAGCCGCTCGTGCATTCCGGCAAGACCGTATCCACCGGCGGTGTGCGAAGGCTCAATTGCCACGGCGCTCGGAAGCAGGTTCTCAACGCGCAGCTCGACGCCCGCGTCGGTGTACTCGAGCGCGATCGTCGCCGGTTGACCGTCGGCGTGCTTGGCGGCGTTGGTGACCGCCTCCTGGGCGACGCGCAGCAGCGCCAAGCCGGCGGCCGGGCCGAGCGCGTAGGGCTCGCCGCTGACCGTCAGCGCGCCGGGACGGTCGTCGACCAAGGCGGCCAGTGCCTGGGGCAGCGGCGGCGCGTCGGTTCGCAGGGCTTGCACGGCGCGCCGGGTCTCGGTCAGCCCCTCGTCGACGAGCCGCCGTGCGTCGGCCAGCGAGCCCAGCGCGCGGTCGATGTCGTGGTGCTCGGACAGCATCACCTCCACGGCCTGCAGCTGGATCCCGAGCGCGCCGAGCGAGTGAGCGAGCACGTCGTGGATCTCGCGGGCGATCCGCGAGCGCTCCGTCAGCGCGGCCGCGCGCTCGGACTCGAACTGCGCCCGGCGCGTCTCGGCGAGTAGCGCCTGGGCCTGCTCGGTCTGGGTCCGGTAGGCGCGCCGGTAGCGGCCGAGGACGGGAAGCGCCGCCAGCAGCACCGGATACCCGAGCACAGTTCCGAGATCGGTGTTGGCGTAGCTGATCGCGCCGATCTCGACGGCGAGTACGCCGGCGAAGAACGCGACCAGCACCCCCGCGAGTGGCAGATCGACGCCGGTGGCCAGCATGCTGACGATCGCCAGCCCCAGCACGCTGGTGTCGTGATGCGAGGTGGCGGCAAAGCCACCGACAGCCGTGAGCACCGTCAGGCAGACAAGCAGCGACCGACCGTTCCACGGCTCCGGCAGGCGGTCGGCCGCCCGCCAGCCAATCAGCGCCGCCGCCGCGATCGCGAGCTCGGCGATCCCGGCGGTGATATCCCCGTGCGCGGTGAGCACGATCGCGGCGACGAGCACGAACACGGCCCAGCGCAGCCACCACTGCCACGCCGCCAACAACGCCAGGCTGTCACCGCCATCGGGTTGCTTTGACCAGCTCGGCACCGTCGCTCAACCCTCGCGGCCGGTCGAGTGGGCGAACCAGCTGGCGCCGAACACGGTGCCGTCCTTCTCGGGTGCAAACGGGATTCCGGCCGCGATCGCGCGGGGAACGATGACCAGCGCTTGAGCGACACGGTTGAGGCCGAGCGTCAGCAGGATCGCGGTGGTCCCGGCGGCCACGTGCGCGTCAGCCGCGTGCGCGATGCCGGTGATCACCAGGCGGCTGGCGATCAGCCCGCCCCACAGCAGCAGCCCCTGCTTTGGGAGCTGCGCCCAGAGGTGTCCGTCGCGGCGCTCGAGGCGCGTCATCGCACCGAGACCTGCGCCGACCGCGATGGCGATTGCCGCGCTCACGACCAGCAGCACGATATCCATCGCATCCGGGTGTGACTTGCTGCTGCTGATGTCGGCGATCCCGATCACGGTCAGCACCGCGGGCAAGACGACCACCCGCTTGCCCGTGAGCGCGCTGCCGACCAGCTGCTGTCCGACGATATAGACGATGATTCCGATTGCTGCCAGCACTGTTACAAGTGACATCTCAGAGCGCTCCTTTGCGGGGTGGTTGACTGCCACTGAAGCTACGGCGCTGCGGCCTCGCGCACATCGCCTTGCGGCGTGATTCACGGGGTTGATTCCGGGTTGAGATCAGGGTTGAGGCCCTGCGCTTCGATCAACCCACGATCACCCCGCGACCAGCCTCTGCGGCGATGACAGACGGCCTCCCGTCGAGCAGCATTGACGGCGCACACCGACCCCCGTCGAAAGCGAGAAACACAATGCTCACCAAGGCCCTCATCGTCAACGCACTCGTTCTGTTCGCCGTGCTCGAGGCGGACCTCGGCCCCTCCCGCAAGATCACCCGCTTCCGGCTGCTGCGACCCCTGCTCCTCGCCGCCGGGATCGTGCCTCTGTTCCTGCAAGCCATCGCCACCCACGGCACCGGCCTCGCGCTGGAGATCGGCGGCGGCGTCGGCGGCGTCCTGCTCGGCCTCACCGCCGCCGGCATGATGAGCATCCGGCGCCGGCCCGAGACCGGCCAGCTCGTGACCCGCGCCGGCGCCCCCTACGCGGCGCTGTGGATCGCCGTGATTGCCGCACGCAGCTGCTTCTCGATCGGCGCGACCCACTGGTTCAACCACTCGCTCGCGACGTGGATGGCCAACCACCAGGTCAGCGGCGCCGCGATCACCGACACCTTGATCATCATGGCCGTCGCGATGACGCTCGCTCGCACCCTGAGCCTCGCTCTCCGTGCCAGCCAGTCCCGCCGCGGCGCAGCGATTGCCCCGATCACCGCATAAACCACCCCGGCACACCACCGAACCACGGCCGCGCTCCGTCACTGCACCGAGCGCGGCCGAACGCGTTCCCACCACGTGCCTTCGCCCAGTGCGGCGCCGATGCTGACGAACTCTAGGGCCGCTGACCAGCCGCGACGGGACGTCGAGCGGGAGACGGCGCCGCGATCGCCACGGCCGACCGGCGCTTACGCGCCGAAACGAGTGAGCGAAGCGCGGCCACGCAGTCAGGATCGAACGCCTGACCGGCGTCGTGGTCGAGCAGGGCGAGCGCGCGGTCCACCGACCACGCCTTGCGGTATACGCGGTCAGCCGTCAGGGCGTCGTAGACGTCCGCGACCGTAAGGATGCGGACCTCGAGGTCGAACTCGTCGGCGGGGATGCCGTTGGGATAGCCGGCACCGTCGAGCCGCTCGTGGTGGCTCTCCACGAGGTCGAGCACCACCGTCGAGAAGCCACCGAGCTCGGTCAGCAGCTCGCGTCCGGCGCCGGGGTGGCGACGGATCGCGGCGAACTCTTCGTCGGTCAGCTGAGCCGGCTTGTTCAGGATCTCGTTGGCCACCGTCAGCTTGCCGATGTCGTGGAGCAGGCCGCCGAGGGCCAGTTGTCGCAGACGGCCCTCTGGGAGTCCGAGGCGTTCGCCTAGCGCCACCGCCAAGGTGGCGACGCGGCGGGTGTGACCCTCGGTTGACGGGTCCTTTTCGCCCAGCCGAACGAGCAGGGCGCGGACCCTGCCTCCGAGGAACGCCTCCTCGTGTTCGACGAGGTCGGCAACGCGCAGGTTCCCCACCAGCGGTCGAGACGCCACGGCATGGCGCAGATCGAGCACAACCGGGAATCCAACCATCCCGATGCCGAGAAACTCGAGCGCGTGGGCTGCCCACCACCCAGCATCCATCATCGCGAAGTCAAGCAGCCCGTACTGCGCCCCGATTAGCCAGACGACACCAACGCACACGATTAGATCCGCGTATCTCCGGGTCAGCAGGTAGGTCCGCGCGGCGCGCCAAGCGAGCAGCACAAGCGGAAGGGCGCCGGCGGCGAAGATCAGGTTCGCCGCTGTCGTCGACGGGGCCGGGACGACCGGGATCCGCCGCGCGAACACAAGCGCGGCCGCGCCGACGCTCGCCAGAACGACCACCACCACAACCTGGACACGCAGCAGCCCCTTGACATCGTGCGGCCGACGCAGCGCTGGCAATGCCGAGGCAGCGAGGATCGTTCCGCTGATCGGTAGGTTGAGCGCCCCGGCGATCTGCACAACGCCGTTCGGCCCCAGGAGCGCGCCGGGAGTGGCCAGGGCATGGATGAGCAGCATCGTCGCGATGACCGAGAACGCCATCCCGGTCCACACGGCGCGGCCGTCGTTGCGGCGCGCACCGATGATCGACATGGCCGTGGCTGCGGCCGCGGCGGCGAGGCCGGCGGTTCCGACGACGATGATGTGGACGGCCGGGATGAACATGACCATGTGCGTTCCCGCGACTGTCAGCAGCAGCGCGGGAAACACGCCTGCACCTATTAGAACCCCGGCCACGGGGAAGCGAGAGCGCATGCGCATCGTGCTCTTGGTGTCGGCAGCCTCGGCAGGACCCTGAAGCGAGCCGGGCGAAGGCGCAACACCCGTCCGGCACGCCGACCGAGCAAACCGTCGATCAGAACCCCCAAACCAGCGACCGCTGGGGCGACGTCCGCTAGCCGTTGGTTCGCCGCGTCGGTGCCGCTACGGCGTGGTCTTCTTGCGGCCGGTGACGCTGGTCAGCCGCCCGATCAATGCGCCCATCAGCGAGTAGGCGATCGCGGCGATACCCCAGTTCACGGCGATCGCGACGTGCGCATTGCGGAAGCTGAACACGCCGTGGAACGGATGGGCCAGCGACCGCGCCCACCCGTGGACGTCGGAGACGATGCTGTTGCTCGGATTCGCCTTTAGCACGACCAGCAGGATTCCAGCGATGACGATCAACACAGCAATGCCGATCTCCGCCTGCAGCATCCGCGCGAGCAGACGCCGGTCGATCGCGAACCCGCCGCCGGTTGCGTCACGGCTACGCTGCCGGCGAGACCCTCCGACCGGCTGATCGACTGCCGAAGCAGGTCTAGCACCCCTCGATGCGGACATGAGCGCAACCTCCCGTTGGTCTTCGGTTCTCTCCGAGCAAGGCTCGGCCGGTTGCGGACTCCGGAAAGGCGAGGCGTGGGAGAAGCGTGTGCGGCTCGGGCACGGGGACCTCCGGATCGCCCTGCCTGGCAGGAAACCTTCGGAAGTCAGATCATGTTGCCGGTCCGAGGACCGACCGCACGTTGATGCCCTCGACCGCCGACTCTACTGCGTGCACCGTGATACGCAACCAACGAAAGCAGTCTTGAACTACGCGTGGCCGCGGCCTCCTTGTTCGCCGATGCCGGGGGCCATGCAGACAGGCTTGTTTGTCGGGAGCAAGGACGGGCGGGCGTGATTCTGGTCACCGGCGCCACCGGCAACGTCGGCGGCGAGCTCGTCGAGGCGCTCCTCGACGCCGACCAGAACGTACGTGCGCTAACCCGCAGCTCGCGTCCATCCACGCTACCGGCCGAGGTGGAGGCCGTCGTCGGCGATCTCAATCAGCCCAACACACTGGACGCAGCGCTCGCCAAGGTGAGTGGGGTGTTCCTGCTCAGCGGGTACGCGGACATGCCCGGTCTGCTCTCCGCGATCCGTGACGCCGGAACGGAGCGCGTCGTGCTTCTGTCATCGGGCGCGGTCGCGGGCGGCGATACCAGCAACGCCGTCGTGCGTTACAACGCGCTCTCGGAGAAGGCGGTACGCGAGTCCGGCGTGCCCTGGACGATCTTGCGGCCCAGCGGCTTTCACTCGAACGCCCTGCAATGGGTGGCCCAACTGCGCGACGGGAACGTCATACGAGAACCGTTCGCCCAAGTCCCCGTCGCGGCGATCGATCCGTACGACATCGCGGCAGTAGCCGCGCTGGCGCTCACGGCTCCTGGTCACGAGTCCGCCACCTACCGGCTAACGGGTCCCGAACCGATTCTCCCCGCCGACCGCGTCCGCATCCTCGCTGACGTCCTCCAGCGACAGCTACGCCTCGAACCACTCAGCGATGCTGAGGCCCGGGCGCAGATGAGCCGCGACATGCCAGTCGACTACGTCGACGCGTTCATGAGCTTCTTCGCCGACCGCGCCTACGACGACTCGCTCGTCCGTCCCACAGTCCAGCAGCTTCTCGCCAGACACCCGCGCAGCTTCCAGCAGTGGGCAGCCGCGCACGCCAAATCATTCCGATGTTCCTCAGCTTCGACATGACTTGGAGGCATTCCTGAGGGCCGCTCGCTGACGGCGTGGTCGGGCCAACCGGTGTGAATCCGCGCATAGGCGGCGGAGATCTACCGATGATGACTCGCCCGCATCGGTCGATTACGCACGTATGGACGGGATAGCGGACGTTCCTCGTTGGTCTGCCTGGCTGACCGCGGGCTCCCTCTGCCTGGCTGCCGCAGCGATGGTGGCCAGCCAGCTCGGCGCCCCGGCGAAGCTGTGCTGGGATACCGCGTGGACGACTGCTGCCGTCGCCGCCCTGAGCGGGACGGTCGTGGCGTGGCGAGCTGCCCATCCAACCAACCGGCGCCGCTGGGGTCGGTGGGCGATCGCCGTAGCGTGCTGGCTCGGCGGCCAGCTTGCGTGGGACGTCTACGGGGTGGCCGGCTTCCCCCAATCTCCGAACGTCGCAGACCTCCTCTGGTTCGCGTTCGCGTTGATGGTGATCGCGAGCCTTGTCGGAATGCCTGAGGAAGGGCGACTAGTCCGCGTGGTCGATGCGATCGAATCGCTGGCGCTGATCGTGGCCGCTGTGGCGCTGTGCTTCGCCGCGCTCTGGCCGGTGGAGCAATCGTCGACGCTGCCGCTCGCGGCAAAGGTCTCCGCGCTGTTTTATCCAACGATCTACGTGTCAGCGGCGGTGCTGCTCGTTCACGAGAAGGTGGGTGGCGCTCTGCAGCGCCTGAACTCAACGCCGCTGCGCCTCGTCGTGTTCGGGCTCGTGGCACAAGCGGTGGCGTTCGGCGCTTGGAGCTACTCGCTGCTCAAGGCGGACTACGTCGTGGGCCGCACGCTGCTGGACCCGCTGTGGGTCATCGGCATGGCGGCCATCGCGGTGGGCGGGCTACTGGCCGCACGGCGTCCTGAGGAGCCCGCTCTCGCGCTGGAGCCCACCTACCGCGGCGGTATCGTGCCGGCCGGCCTGCTCGTGCTGTTCATGATCGGCCTGGGGATCTCGCACATCGACCACGCCGGCAGCGCCACAACGACGATGCTCGAATCGGGACTGGCTTTCTGCGCCGTCGCGCTGGTCGTACGCGCGACGATTCTCGGGACGCGCCTGAAGATGCTGCTCGATTCCGAGCGTCGCGCGCTCTCCGCCTTGGCCGAGCGCGAGTCCGAGCTGGCGCGACTGAACGAGGAGCTGATGGAGGACTCCAGGCTCGACCCGCTCACCGGGATCAGCAACCGCCGTGCGCTTGCCGACGACCTCCCGATGCTCGAGGCGGTTCGCCGTGAGCTCGGCCGCGGCTTCGCATTCGCGCTCTGCGACATCGACTACTTCAAGCTTTACAACGACGGCTTCGGTCATCTCGCGGGCGATCAGGCGCTGCGGACGACCGCCTCGACGATCCGCGGCGCTCTGCGGACAGGGGACATGGCCTATCGGTTCGGTGGAGAGGAGTTGCTGGTCGTCATGCGCGATGTGAGCGTCGCCGACGCCGCCAGCGCGGCCGAACGGATCCGGCTCGCCGTCGAGCGCGCTGCGCTGCCCAGCCCGCTCACGCGCGACGGGATCCTCACGGTCTCGATCGGCGTCGCAGCCGAGGAGGAGGACTCAGGCAGGCTGCTCGAACTCGCTGATGCGGCTGTCTACGAGGCCAAAAATCGCGGCCGCAATTGCGTTGTCACTGCCAACGAGGAGGCGCTCGAGATCGGTGTGCGTCAGCACCCGGACCTGTCCGAGGAGCCAGCGCCCCGCCACCTGCGAAGCATGCTGGCCATCTCGCGTGCGGCGGCGAGTGGCCGGGGCACGATTCCCGTGCTCGACGCTCTGGCGGAGGCGATCCACACCGAGATGTGCTTCCAGGTGGTCGCCGTGAATGTGACGGATTCCGAACGCGAGCAATTGAGGGTGGAGGTCGTCCGCGGCGACCCCGATGCCCGTGACACGCTCCTGGGAACCGCGGGGCCGCTGAGTGAATGGACCATGCTGCTGGCTGCCGGGCAGGAGATCTGCGGGGCGACGTGGCTCCCGGCAGGCTCGTTCGAATGGCACAGCGACACCGCGGTTTGGACCCCGCCGGGGCTGGCGCTGCCGACGCCCGACGCCTGGCAGCCGGAGGACATGCTGCTGCTGCCGCTGCGTGGCAGCTCCGGCGAGTTGCTCGGCGTCGTCTCGGTCGACCAGCCATTGCTCGGCCGCCGTCCGACCGAGGGCGAACTACGCGTCCTGATGGCCGTGATCGACCACGCAAGCCTCACGATCGAACGTGCGCAGCGTGATGGCGAGGTCGACCAGAGCCCGTCCCGGGAGCTCACGCTCGCGGCCGTGACGCTGCTTGCGGAGGCGGTCGACCTGCGAGATCCGAGCACCGGGCGCCACGCGCGTACCGTCGGTGAGCTCGCACGCGCAATCGCGGTCGCGCTCGGAGTCGACGGCGACCGGGTCGAGCGGATCGCGGCCGCCGGTGTCCTTCACGACCTCGGCAAACTTGGGATTGCGGACGCCGTCCTGTACAAGCCGGGGCCGCTCGACGAGGGCGAGTGGCGCGAGATCATGCGCCACCCCGAGATCGGCGCGGAGATCCTCGAGCACGCCGGGATGCACGACATCGCGGCATGGGTGCGCGCACATCACGAGCGGCTAGACGGTGGCGGCTATCCGGCCCGGCTCGGCGAGTCGGAGATCCCGCTCGAGGCGCGGATCCTTGCGGTCGCCGACGCCTACGAAGCGATGATCGCCGACCGGCCGTATCGCCGCGGGATGCCGACGACAGCGGCGCGCACGGAGCTGCTCCGATGCGCCGGCACTCAGTTCGATCCCGAGATCGTCGAGGCCTTCCTTTCGCTGGACGGAGAGATCTCAGCAACCTCGGTGGCCCAGAACGGCAGCGTCTTCTCCGCCCAGAGCCTCCAGTCGGTCAGCTCGAGCGTCGAGCTCCCGACCCCCTCGAGAATCGCGCCCCCTCACGCGAGGCAGTCTCCCAAGCGATCTGAATCGCCAGCGCCGAGGCGCTACGCCGCGCGCAAAGCGTCGTCAGGGTAGGAGGTGCGGCCTGGAATGGGTCGAAAACGTAAGGCGGCTACCCAAGGATCCAGGCGATGATTTCACAGGGCAGGAACGACTTACGAGCGGGTGCGGCGCGCGGAGCGAGCGGCGATCTCGGTTCGGCTGGCGTACGGCAGATTCCTGGGAAACGAGCACCGGACGACGGCCTTTCTCCTGCGGCCGCAACCGCGGATGCGGCTCCACCGCCGGTGGCGGCGTCGAGGTCCTCGCCTTGGGCGGCTTGGCTCTCGACGGTCGCGTCGTGTTTCTCTGAGTTGCTGGCAGGGCCACGCCTACGGCTGATCGTGACCGGCGCAATCCTGTTGCTGATCGGGGGGCTGCTCGTACCCAATTCCGTCTGGACGCTGCCTGTCGTGATCATCGGTGCGCTGATGGTCGCGATCGGTTGGGTGGGCGGCCGAATCGATGGTCGGTTCGCGGTCGAGTGGGGGCAATCAGGTACTCAGCTGGAATTCCGGGCGAGGATCGCGGCTCCCCCGCATGAGCGACCGTTGCTACCGCGCCCCTCTTCGCGTCCCCGCGCGCACG
>Ga0302325_10027029_pt1 | contig 11906 bp, 11 predicted proteins | sample Palsa_T0_2_FD_201948 | JGI IMG/M metagenome (GOLD analysis project Ga0302325, IMG submission 201948) | Peat permafrost microbial communities from Stordalen Mire near Abisko, Sweden - Palsa_T0_2 | ecosystem: Environmental > Terrestrial > Soil > Palsa > Peat permafrost | place: Sweden: Abisko... | reverse complement strand
GGCAGCGCTTCGCCCACTACGGGCACGGCACGCCGGAGCAGGCGATCGTCGGCCTGGGCGGCCAGGTCTTCATGCGCAAGAACTCCCAGGACGCGGTGCGCGAATTCCGCCCGTACTTCGACAACGCGCCCGTCTACGGGCACGGCCCGTCGCTGGAGGATTTCACCAGCCAGACCCCGCTGACCGTGGGAAGCCCGCAGGAGGTCATCGACAAGACACTCACCTTCCGCGGCCACTTCGGTGACTACCAGCGCCAGCTGTTCCTGATGGACCACGCCGGCCTGCCGCTCAAGACCGTGCTCGAGCAGCTGGACCTGCTCGGCGCAGTGGTGCCGGTGCTGCGCCGCGAACTCGACGCCCTGCGCCCGGCCGCCGTGCCGGACGGCCCCACGCACCAGGCCCGGGTGGCAGCGTCGCTGACCGACGCGGACACCGACCTGGAAACGAGCAGCCGGTGACCGCCCGCACCATCGTCGTCGTCTCGGCCGGACTCGGCCAGCCGTCGTCCACCCGCCTGCTGGCCGACCAGCTGGCCGCGGCGACGGCCGGTGGCCTTCCGGCCGGGACGCAGATCATCACGATCGAGCTGCGCGAGCTCGCCCACGACATCGTCGACAACCTGCTGACCGGATTCCCCGGCCCAGCGCTGAGCGAAGCGATCGGGCAGGTGCTCCGCGCCGACGGCCTCATCGCCGTCACGCCGCTTTACAACGGGTCCTACACCGGCCTGTTCAAGTCCTTCTTCGACGTGCTCGAGCCCGGGACGCTGGCCGGCAAACCGGTGCTGATCGCGGCTACCGGCGGGACGGCCCGCCACTCGCTGGCGCTCGAGCATGTGATCCGCCCGCTGTTCACCTACCTGCGGGCCGTGACGGTGCCCACCGCCGTCTTCGCCGCCACCGAGGACTGGGGCTCGGCTAGCGGCTCAGGAGGTGCCCTCACGGCCCGGATCGAGCGGGCCGGCGCCGAACTGGCCGCGCTGATCGACCACGGCCAGCCGGCGGCACCAGCCGACCCGTACGCGTCAGTCCCGTCGTTCGAGCAACTGCTCCATCACGGCTGAATCGTCCCGCAGGCCACCTGCTGGCCTGATCGCCGTGGGCGTCAGTAGTCGAGCACGGCCAGGTCGAGCTCTTCGAGGCGGGCGGGGTCGGCAATCACGTCGATCCGGGAGATCTTGCCGTCACCGATGATGAAAGCCAGCACGAGGATCAGCCGCCCGCGAGGCGCCATCACGATGCCGGGGGTGCCGTTGACCAGGGCGATGCCCGAGTAGCGGGAGCGCCCGGAGGCGGCGCGTGCTCCACTGGCGACGGCCGCCGCGCCGCGGATCGTCATCGCGACGCCGGACGGCACGGCCGCGGCGTCGGCGTGCAGGATCACCTCGGGGTCGAGCACGGCGAGCAGCGCGCCCAGGTCACCCCCGCGCGAGGCGGCGAGGAACGCCTCGGCTACCTCCCGCTGCCTGGCCAGGCGGATCCCGGAGACCGGGGCCGTGCCCCGGACCCGCCGGCGGGCGCGGCTGGCCAGCTGGCGAGCCGCCGCCGACGAGCGGCCGGTGATCGCCGCGATCTCGCCGAAGGGCAGGCCGAACGTGTCATGCAGCACGAACGCGACCCTTTCGGCGGGCGCGAGCGTGTCCAGCACCACGAGCAGCGCGAGCCCGACGGAGTCCGCGAGGACTGCCTCCTGCTCGGGACCGGCGGCGGCCATGGCCCTCTCGGCGTCTAGGGTCTCCTCAGCGCCCAGGGGCTCCTCGCGCCGCGACTTGCGCGAGCGCAGCCTGTCCAGGCAAACCCGGGCGACGATGGTCGTGAACCATCCTTCGAGGTTGTCCACGGCGCCCGGGTCGGCGCCGGCGGCGTGCAGCCAGGCATCCTGGACCGCGTCCTCGGCGTCGCTGAGCGAGCCGAGCATCCGGTAGGCCATCGCCCGCAAGCGGGGGCCGCTCGCCTCGAACCGCCCGGCCAGCCTGTCGTCCTCGTCCATCTGTCACATTCCCTGTCGCGTTCCGTCTTACCACTGACGGATTGACTCCGGCGAATGTGACCGGCTGGCGCAGGAGCACTGAGCCTTTCCCAGGCGAGCGCGTAACCGGCCGACTCGGTCTTTGCCGCCATTGCCGGGCTGACTACGCGCCCGAGGCGAGGTACGGTTCTATCCGCAAGATCACTGCTGCCTGCCCCGAAGACCCCGAACGCGACGAGAGCCATGACCGCGATCCTCGACCACCTCGCCATCGGCACGCCAGCCCTGACCGACGGCTGGGAACTGTTCGGCGGCGTGCTCGGCGGAAGGTGGGCCTACGGCGGCGACTCGCCGGGATTCTGGTGGGGCCAGCTGGAGTTCGGCGCGGGGCCGAAGATCGAGCTGCTCACCCCCGCCGGCGGCCCCGACGCGGCCTTCCTCGAGCGCTTCCTGGCGGCCCGCGGGGCCGGGCCGCACCACGTCACCTTCGTCGTCGACGACATCGGGGAGGCACTGGCCCGGATCCGGGCCCTCGGCATCGAGCCCGTCGGAGTCAACCTGACCAACCCTTACTGGAAAGAGGCGTTTCTGCATCCGCGCGTCGCCTACGGCATCGTCATCCAGGTCGCCCAGCAGGCCGGTTCGCCGCGGGTGCCCGCGCCCCGGGAGCTCCCGGAGCCCGGCCCGCCCACCTCCTTCGACCTGATCGAGCACCGCGTCGGCGACCTGGCCGGCGCGACGCGACTATTGAGGCAGGCACTGGACGGCCGGCTCGAAGCGGCCAGCGACCAGTCCGCCGAGCTGACCTGGCCCGGCGGCAAACGCATCAGGCTGGTACACCAGGACGGCCTGCCCCTCGGCGGCGCGCTGCACCACATCGGCTTCAGCCGGGCCGCGGGCGCCTTCAGCACCCAGGACAAGGAGCGCGCGGACCTGCTGGCCAAGCGCCTCGGCCTGATGGTGGACCTAGCCGGCTGACGGACTCCGCGGCTCGCAGCCCGAGCGGTCACCACGTCGCGGAGACCGGCGAGGCGCCGGGCGACATGCCGGGCAGCGAGGTAAAGACGCCGTTGTCGATGCGGCCGAACGCGAAGGCCCGGACGAGCACGTGATCACCGTCGCCTGCCACCGACAGCACCCGGCACGTCGCCAGGATCGCGTCCTGGGCGTCTGCGCCGTCGGGGAACCGGGCCGTCTGCGTCCGCAGCACCCGGACCGGCCGCCCGTCCGTGCCGGAAAGTTCGGCCACCCGGGCGGTCGCGGTGTGGTGCCCGGCGCGGCAGGACGACGTGATGATGTCGCCGCCTGGTGCGATCACCGCGGACTGAAGGCCAGGTGCGGGGGCAGGGAAGGCGACAAGCGGTGCCGCCGTCAGGCTGCCGCCTGGCGCCGCGAGATCGAGTTCTCGGACTCCGGTGAGCTCGGCCGGAGTCGTGCTCTGGGAGGTGCTGTGCCACCAGAGGACGACGACCGAGTCGTCGCCGGCCCAGGAGGGAACGCCCGGCCAGTACCCAGGCGCGCTCCGACCGGTCCAGGTCCGGGTCGTCGGGTTGGCCCCGCTGGCCACGCTGAGGACCTCGACGCTGCCATATGGCGCCCCGGGCGGGAACTCATGCAGCAGGGAAAGCGCGAGCATCCTCCCGTCTGGGGACAGCGCCGCGCCGGTCACCGGAACGCCTCCGCTGTCGAAGTTCAGCCGGTCCAGCCCCGCAGCCCTGCCGTGCGGGGAAACGGTCAGCCGGAACAAGGTGACGTCGGCCACTCCTGGCAGGTCGCCGCCCCGGGAGACCACGATGATGACGTGCCCGTCATCATCCGCGGTCCCGAAAGGCTCGCCGCTGACGAGGGATCGCGGGGTCCCCGCGGGCACCGGTATCGCTGCGGAGCCCGTCACGTGCCCGGTGCCCGAGGCGCGGATCACAACCTCCCGCCCGGCGACGACGACGTAGTAGCCAGGCATGCCGCCAGGTAGTGGTACCGATCCGCTCGCCGGTGAGGGCTGGCTCGCCGTGCAGGCCGACAGGGCCGCGACCATGGCAGCAGCAGCGGCCACGGCCCTGACGGCTCTCATACTGCTAAGACGCACCACCGCGAGGTCTGGTTTCAGCGGACGGCGGCGCGGCTGAAGAGCTTCTTGGTGCGCGGCTTCTTGGTGCGCGGCCTCTTGGTGCGCGGCTTCGCCACCGCTTCGCGGGGGAGGTTGCCCGTCCACCGCGGACGTAAGGCAGGGGAGAGTAGCCACTCCCCTCCACTTTTAATATATAGCGCACCAGGGGGCTTGCGGCAAGACCCCGGTCGTGCCGTAGAGTCGCCGGCCGAGGCCGGAACCTGCGGAAACGGGAGTCGCGATATGCGTGTGCTGTTGTCGGCGTATGGGTCGCGCGGCGCCTTGCCGCGCCCATGGCGGCCAGCGACCTCAGATCGGAGCTGATGACGTGGACCCCCTGACTACCAGTGCCTTTGACCTTCCCGACCGCCTCTCCGCCAAGGCCGACCCGGCGCTGATCGCCGGCGACGAGCAGCAATTCGCGGCCATCGCGGAGAGTCTGGAGCAGTCGATCGCCGACCTGTCCGACCGCCTCGATGCCGAGCTCACGGCGCCCGGCGGCATCGGCCAGGCGGCGATGGACCGGGACATGCAGATCCACCGGCTGACCGCTCGGCTGCGCGCCCTGCGCCGCTTCGGTCTGGACTTGTGCCTCGGGCACATAGTCCGCGCCGACAACCCCGAGCCCGTGTACATCGGACGACTTGGCCTCACGGACAGCACGGGTCGCCGGCTGCTGGTCGACTGGCGTTCCCCCGCGGCTGAGCCATTCTTCGGAGCGACCCACGCGAACCCGATGGGCCTGGCCAGCCGCCGCAGGTATCGCTGGACCCGCGGACGGATCAGCGACTACTGGGACGAGGTGTTCACCCCGGACGGATTCGAGGGGCACGCCGCGCTTGACGACCAGTCCGCCTTCATCGCCAGCCTGGGCAGCAACCGGTCGGCGAAGATGCGAGACGTGCTCGGCACCATCCAGGCCGACCAGGACGCCATCATCCGCGCGGGATCCCGCGGCGCTCTCGTCGTCGACGGCGGCCCGGGCACGGGCAAGACCGTCGTCGCCCTGCACCGCTCCGCCTACCTCCTCTACTCCGAGCCCCGCCTCGGTCACCGCCGGGGCGGCGTGCTTTTCGTCGGCCCGCACCAGCCCTACCTGGCCTACGTCGCCGACGTGCTGCCCAGCCTCGGAGAGGAGGGCGTGCAGACTTGCACGCTGCCGGACCTCGTCGCCGAGGGAGCCACAGCAGCGATGGAGACCGACCCGCGCGTGGCCCGCCTGAAGTCGTCCGCGGACCTGGTGACGGCGATCGAGGCGGCCGTCGGGTTCTACGAGAAGCCGCCCGCCAAGGCGATGAGAGTCGAGACCCACTGGTCCGGCATCTGGCTCAGCGCTGACGACTGGGCCGAGGCGTTTGAGGCACCAGAACCCGGTACCCCGCACAACGAGGCGCGCTATCAGATCTGGGAGGAACTGCTCACCACCCTGACGGACTCCCGCGACGACGACGTCTCGGCCGAGGAGTTCCGGAAGTCGCTGCTGCAGAACCAGGAGCTGCGCACGACCTTCAACCGGGCGTGGCCGCTGATCGAGGCGGCTGACCTCGTCTCAGACCTGTGGTCGGTACCCGCCTACCTGCGCCTGTGCGCTCCCTGGCTCAGCCCTGATGAAGTCCGGGCGCTGCAGCGCCCGGACGCCCGGGCCTGGACGGTGTCCGACCTGCCGCTCCTGGACGCGGCCCGCCAGCGGCTCGGCGACCCGGAGGCGTCCCTGCGCAGGCGCCGGCACAACGCGGCTGTCGCCGCCGAGCGTGAGCAGATGACCAAGGTCATCGACAACCTGATCGAGGCCGCGGACGACGAATACGGCGTAGGTCTGGTGACGATGCTGCGCGGCGAGGACTTCCAAGACGCCCTGGTCAACGAGGCCGCACTGCCCGGTGCCGATCCGGACCTGCTAGCCGGCCCGTTCGCGCACATTGTCGTGGACGAGGCTCAGGAACTCACCGACGCCGAGTGGCAGATGCTGCTGCTCCGCTGCCCGTCCCGGAGCTTCACCATCGTCGGGGACCGCGCCCAGGCCCGGCACGGGTTCACGGAGTCGTGGCAGGAACGGCTCGAGCGGATCGGGTTCGACCGGATCAACCTGGCTTCCCTGAGCATCAACTACCGGACGCCGGAGCAGATCATGGCCGAAGCCGAGCCGGTCATCCGGGCCGTGATCCCGGACGCCAACGTGCCGACCTCCATCCGCAGCAGCGACGTCCCCGTCGTACACGGATCTGCTTCGGATCTGGGCTCGATCCTCGACACCTGGCTCGCCGCGCATGCCGACGGGATCGCCTGCGTCATCGGCGACCCCACCTTCCGGGCGTCGTCCCGCGTCCGGTCGCTGAGCCCGGAGTTGTCGAAGGGGCTCGAGTTCGACCTGGTGGTCCTCGTCGACCCAGCGGCGTTCGGCCGCGGTATCGAAGGAGCGGTCGACCGCTACGTCGCGATGACCCGGGCGACCCAGCAACTCGTCATCCTCACGAGCTCCCTCGGCTGAGCGCGTTTACGCAGGTGGCGGAGGCGGACGGGAATCGAACCCGCCAGCGCCGCGGCGCGGCGCTCACCGGTTTTGAAGACCGGGGGGGCCACCAGGCACCCAGACGCCTCCGGGTCGACCCTACTCGGCACGGGAGCGGTCGCTGATGCCAGCAGCGCAGGTCCGGCCTGAGCCGAACCCTGCACCTTGCGTCGCGGAGCAGGAGCAACAGTCGTAAGCTCTGTCATTCAACGCAACCTCAGCCACAAAGCTAACGAGGCTCCCAGCCACGGGCGGAGCGTAAGAGTGTGGCGTCCCGACCCGGCGACCGGGCCGGGACACCGAGCAAGCGAATCGGGGAGAGAACATGAAAGGCTTCAAGAACTTTCTAATGCGCGGTGACGTGATCGTCGTCGCCGTGGGGCTGGTTGTAGCCCTCGCGTTCAGCAGGCTGATCACCGCTTTCACGACCGACATCATCAACCCGCTCGTGCAGAGCTTTCAGGGCGGCAAGGTCGGGCTGGGCGTGGAAATCCGGGCAGGCAATGCTAAGACGCTCGTGGATTTCGGCTCGTTCATTTCCGCGATCATTTACTTCGTCATCTTTATCGCCGTGGTGTACTTCCTCATCGTCGTGCCCTACAAGCACGTCCAGGCGCGGCGCGGCCAGGTCGTGTTCGGCGACCCGCCGCCCGTCAAGACCTGCCCGGCCTGCCTGTCCAGCGATCTCCCGGCGGCCGCCTCCAAGTGCAAGTACTGCGGCACGGACCAGCCGGCCGTCGCCGTCTGAGGGCGAGGAAGACGCGCGGAACGCCTGTGCCACTAACCTGGGGGCCATGCCGAAGGTGAAGGTACCGCGCAAGAATGTCACGCCCGGCGAGGTTGTCACGGTCCTCAGCCGTCGGCTGGGACCCGGCTACCAGGTGGAGAGCGACGGCGACCAACGGGTCACCGTGCGGAAAAGCAGCCTGATGTCCGCGCACATCTCGATCACCGACCGGGCCGGCGCGTCCGTCTTCCGCGTCAGGGGAGGCGGTCTGATCTTTCTCCGCATCGCCAACACGTTCGGTACCGCTCGCCGGGTCGCGGACGCTCTGCGTCGCTCCCCCGAGTTCCGCAGCCTCTGAGCCACTCGCGCTGCGCTTCAGTCAGGGGCGGAGACGGACGGCTCCTCGCCGGAGGAGAAGACGACGGTGGCGCGGGTACCGCCGGGGCCGGAAAACACGCTGATCTGGTCGGCCACCAGGCGCACCAGCCACAGGCCATGGCCCGGCAGGAAAGGCCAGCAATCCGCCTCGTTCCCGCCCGGCCCGGCGTCCCCGCCTGAGGCCGGTGAGCCGCTGTCGTCCACCTGGCAGTGCAGCGCCCCGTCGCGTTCCCACATCCGCAGCCGTCCCGCGCCCGCGCCGTGCCTGACGGCGTTTGCGGCCAGCTCATGAACCGCGATCACCAGGTCGTCGGTGCGGCTCTCGGGCAGGCCCGCCTGGATCGCGTGCGCCTGCACCGCCGCCCGCAAGGCATACAACGTGCCTGAATCGAAGGCCTGGTCCAGGGCGAGGCGCGCCTCGCCGTCTTCCCTGCCAGCTTCGGCGTCCGCCAGCACCGCACTATCACCAGGGCGGGCCGGATCCGGCCTGCGATCGTTACCCTTCATCGACGCCAACCAGGCTGACCTGCGGCAGGCGATCCGCACCGAGTTGCGCGAACCTCGCTTCGATCGCCGGAGGGCAACGCAGGATCACGGTTCGGGACGGGTCCAGGCTGGCGGCGGCGTCGGTGATCATCCGGATGCTCGAGGCGTCGATGAAACTCAGACTGGCCATATTGACGGTGATATCCCCATCGATGCGGATCGCCTCCCCGAGCGCGAGCGCGAGCGCTTCGGCGGCCAGGAAATCCATCTCGCCCGCCAACCGGATTCCCGGGGGCACGTACTGGCGGCAGATGCGCAAAACCGGATCATCATAGTAAGTGGCGGCCGCTACCGCGTGGGAGTGAAAAGGTGCGATCAGAGCCAGGGTGACAGGGTCGAACCGCTCCCTGTCATAGCCGCACAACACCGACATGCCCGCGCCGCTGACGGCGGCGGCTATCTCCTCCTCAAGCACGGGCAGCTCCTCGATCCCGGTCATCGGCCGCAACGCCCAGCTCATGTCCAGGGCGACCCGTATCCCCGCGTACCCCTGCCGTCGCGAGTCCGCGAGCTGATCGCGCAGCCAGCCGATGGCCTGCCCGGCCGAGAAGCCCTGCGGCCCGACCAGGCCATCCTGGCTGGCCACCATCACCATCTGCCCGGCCGCGACGGCCGCCTCGGCGGCAACCTCGCGCCAGCCCAGCTTGGCCGCGGCGAGCTGCGGCGAATCACTCAATACCACCACCCGGAAACCGCCGGCCAGCCCGTCGCGGACAAACGCCGCCGTCAAGTCGAGCAGATCGTCGGGCGCACCGAACGTGAGGCAGGCATGCGCGTCTGGCGATAGCTCAGTAACCTGCGTGTACGCGCTGACCGGGACCGCGGCGCCCCCTTCAATGCTCACCACGACACGGTACTGCGAGACGGCGCCATTCAGCGCATACGGCGCTGGCCGAGGTCAGGGTGCGCGGGCCGCGGCGGCGCGGATGGCGCCGGCCAAGGCACGATCGTCGTCAGGCGAGACCGAACGCAGGTCAAGCAGCAGCCTGCCGTCCTGGCACCGGCCCACCACGGCGGGGAACTCACCGCGGGAGACCTGCGGACCGCACCGCAGCGGGACGGCCAGGGATTCGGGCAGGCTGATCGCCGCGCTGGGCAGCAGGACCCCTGGTGCCCCGCCGCCGCCGACGGCGGCCTGGCATGCCACCACCCGGGCGTCCAGGCCAGTGGCGTGCAGCAGCACGACGGCCCGTTCGGCTCGGTGAAAAAGGGATGCCGGGTCGGCGGCCAGCGCCTGGGCCACCGGCGGTACCGGTCCGGCGAGAGTGGCCTCGAGCGCGGCGAGGGTCAGTTTGTCCACCCGGAGCGCCCGGGCCAGGGGATGCCGGGTCAGGCGGCGCACCAGGTCGCCCCGGCCGAGCAGCAGTCCGGCCTGCGGGCCGCCGAGCAGCTTGTCGCCGCTCGCGGTGACCAGGGCCGCGCCGTCCCGCAGGGCGGTCGCGGCGCTCGGCTCGCCGGGCAGCTGGGGATGCGGGGCGAGCAGCCCGGAGCCGATGTCGAACACCACCGGAACGCCATGGGTCTGCCCCAGCCCGGCCAGCTCGGCCACGGTCACGGCGGCGGTGAAGCCCTCGATGCGGAAGTTGGACGGGTGCACCTTGAGGATGAACGCGGTCCGCGGGCCGGTCGCGTCGGCGTAATCCGCGATGGCCGTGCGGTTGGTCGTGCCCACCTCGCGCAGCCGCGCTCCGGTGCTGGCCAGCAGGTCGGGCAGCCGGAAGCGGTCGCCGATCTCGATGAGCTCTCCCCGGCTCACCACGATCTCGGCGGCTTCCGGGCGGGCCAGAGCCGTCGCCGCCAGGACCAGGGCGGCGGCGTTGTTGTTGACCACGGCCACCGCCTCGGCGTCAGGAACGGCGCGGGCCAGGGCGTCAAGCGCGCCGGCGCCGCGGCGGGCCCGCACGCCCGAGACCAGGTCGAACTCGACGTCGCAGCAGCCCGCGGCCGCGGCGACCGCGGCCACGGCCGCCGCGGAGAGCGGGGCCCGGCCCAGGTTGGTGTGCACGATCACGCCGGTCGCGTTGATCACCGGGGTCAGCCCGGCGGCGCGGGCGGGCAGCTCGGCGACGGCCGCGTCCGCGACCTCCTGCGGTGTGATATGCCCGTCTCTGGCCCGCTGCTGCGCCCGCGCGATCGCCGCCTTGACCAGTGCCCGGCCCAGCCGTCGCTCCGCTGCCGCCAGCCGGGGATCGGCCAGCAGCCGGTCGGTTCGCGGCACGAGGCGCCTGGTATCCACGTCGCGAACGATACCTCCGCGGCCGCGGAATACAGCGTCCTGATCCGGGTAGTGGGCCGGATAGTCAGGCCCGCACAAGAAAAAATCGTTCATTCATCCGGGATGTGATACGCATGGCTGGGATGCTGCAGATGCGGCGCAGTCGAGGGGCGTTCAGCGGATTCCTGCTGATCCTGCTCGGACTGTGGGGCGCACTCATCCCCTTCGTCGGACCCTATTTCCACTACGCCTATACGCCGGACACCGCCTGGACCTACAACACGGCCCGGCTGTGGCTGGAACTGCTGCCCGGCGCGGCGGTCTTCCTCGGCGGCTTCTTCCTCATGATCGCCACCGGCAGGCACACCGCGCTGTTCGGCGCGCTGCTGGCCGCGGCGGCCGGCGCCTGGTTCACCCTCGGCACCATGCTCAGCCCGCTGTGGAACCACCACGTCACCTTGGGCGGCTCGCCGGCCGGCTCCACCGTGTACACGCGGCTCATGGAGCAGCTGGGCTTCTTCTCCGCCCTCGGCGTCGTCATCGTGTTCATCGCAGCCGTGGCCTTCGGCCGGATCGCCTCCGTGCCGGCCGGAATCAGGACGGTCGAACCGGTCACCGAGACCGTCCCGGCGGACCGGATCGATAACGAGGACACCCGGACGCTGCCCACCAGGACCCCCGCCGCCACCACCCCCACAACCTTCACCCCCGCCGCCAATGCCGAGGACACCCAAACCATCGGGTAAGCCTCGGCTCGGCCTGATCCGCGCCTGAGGCACTATCATCGGCACGACACAGTTCGTGCCAGCCGATGATGATGGTGCCTGACGAAGGGACGTTCGCGGTGCGGGCAGAGCCGGCGGCGGTCCAGACGACAGCAGCCACCGGGCCCCCACGAGACGGGAACCGGTGGCTGCTGCCCGCCGGGACCCTGCTGCTGGTGGCGGTGCTGGCCCTTTACGTGGCGGACCTGGTCACTCACCTGTCTTATCTGGCCGCCATGCGTGACCTGGTGGTGTATCGCGACGGCGGGCTGATCATCAGGCACGTCGCCCCCGCCTACGACGGTCACCGGGCATCCCCGCTGTACGACTGGACCGGCCAGAACGGCGTCCAGTTCACCTATCCCCCGTTCGCCGCGGTGGTCTTCGCCGTCGCCTCGGTGCTGCCCTGGACGGTGCTGCGCTGGGCGATGACGCTGGCCAGCCTGGGCGCTCTGGGCCTGTCGGCCTGGCTGACGTTCGGCGCCCTCGGCTACCGCGGCCGGCGCGCCGTCAGGCTCGGCGCGACGTTCGGCGTATCCGCGCTGGCCCTGCTCACCGAGCCGGTGCAGCAGACGCTGAGCCTGGGCCAGGTCAACCTGCTGCTGATGGCGCTCATCACGGCCGACCTGCTCACCGGGGCGGCGCTGGTTCCGGGCGCCGGCACGCGCTGGTGGCACGGCATCGGGATCGGG
>Ga0302325_10027026_pt1 | contig 11907 bp, 9 predicted proteins | sample Palsa_T0_2_FD_201948 | JGI IMG/M metagenome (GOLD analysis project Ga0302325, IMG submission 201948) | Peat permafrost microbial communities from Stordalen Mire near Abisko, Sweden - Palsa_T0_2 | ecosystem: Environmental > Terrestrial > Soil > Palsa > Peat permafrost | place: Sweden: Abisko... | reverse complement strand
TCCCCCTCTCTCCCGTCACTCCCCGAGTTCGTAAGGGATTTTGTTCTCTGCTTGATGATGAGAGAAGTGCTGTTCTACTACTCGCATCGCCTCCTGCACACCCGTCCTCTGTACGCGAGGATCCACAAACAGCATCACCGCTTCACTGCTCCTGTTGCGCTGGCAGCGCAGTACGCCCATCCGATTGAGCATCTGTTTGCGAATGTTATTCCGGTGGCGCTGCCGCCGCAGATTTTGCACACGCATATTCTGACTAATTGGGCGTTTCTTGCTTTTGAGTTGGTGGAGACTGCTACGGTGCATAGGTAAGCCCTCATATCTTTTTCCTTTAGAGAGAACAGACTACTGGACGGGTAGAAATATGGTGCTGATTCACACAGTGGATATGACTTTTTGAGAGGCAGTGCGAGGATGCATGATTTGCATCATGAGAAGTTTTTGGTTAACTTTGGGAGCTTGGGGTGGTTGGATTGGCTGCATGGGACGGGAGAAGGGAAGCTGGGGAAGAAAATTGCTGTTGATTGAAGTGAGTTGTGAAGGAAAGATTTCATGTGAGAAAGGATTGCCTTGGTGTTTAGAAAAGAGAGAATGGGAATGAAGTAGTCTGAGAATTCGAAAGCCAATTCCAAGACTATTTGATGAATCAACGACCACTCGATCGCTAGTTCCAAAATCCTTGTCTTGAACTTTGCATTCTCCTTTACGAACCAAAAAGGCGTTTCTACTTTCCGTGCCTTGTATAATATCGTTTCACCCATTCAGCAGTTGATCAAAGGGTTTGGGTGGTCACCGAAACAATATTTTGAGGGACTATTTCAATCACCAAAATAGGGGCATTCTGAAACCATGACGAAATCTCGTAGTTCTTATTTCAAGTATCATAATATTCATGTCCTGCTCGTTACTTTTCTCGGTCATTTGACATCTCTCCACTCTGATGTCTGGTCTCTTAAGTGTACACACGTACTGTACAAGAAAACATGGTGTAGCTTTACCATCCTTAGCTAACTCGATGCTTTTGGAGAAGAAGAAAACAAACACGCAATATATGAACTGTGAGGAACAGGGGACTAAATTAGCTCACCGAACTGGGATCATATGGCATGGACCATTGAATCAACCCCCCTATTTTTAGATGCACACCGAAAAGAGTCAAGCGAGAACACTGAAAACTCGCAGTTCTTCACACCAGGAAAAAGAGTGTAAAATGATACAAGAAATCGATAGAAACCTCGAACAGAACAATGGAGCAGATCAGTAGGGAAAATAAGCATTTATATTGCAATCAATCAATAGGTTCCAAGTTACGAGTACGAAGCCACATTCCTCCTCGGCTGCTATTTTTGTCTTCTCGCCAATGGCGAGTGTGGGGGCCGAACAGCGGGGGCCGAAACGCCTACTCAGCGCCAACCCGCATCCATGGCAGCATTTAACCAAGGTGTGTGCAGGTCTAAGATATGTTTAGAAAGCGTATTTATAGGCAGTGTGTTGCGACGTGCAACAATCGCCCTCATCGCCTCCCCAATGACTTGTGCTGGTGATTTCACGAAAGGCGTTTTTGGGCCGGCCCCGGCCCACGTGCTGGGGGCGGTGGAATCCCCGGATTGAAAATATAGGGGCAAGGAGGCTTCGGAGGCATTGAGCTGAGCATTTATTAAGGGTAGGCTTTCAGACTTTGCGCTTCTCCTGTAAGGCTGATTGAGCGATCTGCAACAAAGTATCAGTATTGATCTCAGTTTGTTTGTTGCAATTGCATGCCCGCAGAGGAGAAGAATCGAGCAAGTCACGTGTTATAACCGCGCAGCAGGATGGCGGTGTGTTTCAACAAGCTCCCTGTTTTTGGGGCGTAAAGGTACAAGCGTGATTCGAGTCTGCTTTTAGATCATTTCTTTTAAACGTGATCTGACGATCTGCAACAAAACCTGGAAGGGCAAGGAAGGGCAAGGAAGGGAAGAGGAAAGTCGTGATTATACCACGTGACTTGTATCCATATTTGGCAAGCAACGGGACCTTAGGGCGGAGCACTTGTCATAGGCGGCCGCCAAAGTGCATAAATAGACTTCTTACAGGCACTTCTTTGAAGCGTGCTGCCAAGAACGCAGAACGAGGCCTAATTATTTGCGAAACATTGAACTTGAGGATAATTGAATTACGCTTGGCACTTTGCTCTACTCTCAAAATCGTGGCCTGAAGCGACTTGGTGAGACTAATCTAAGTATGTGTTATGTGACGCCTGGAAAATTTGTATTTTGAAACTGGATTGAACGATGTGCCACAGACGGCTATATTTTTGACCGACATAATTGATCTTCAGCCATAGGGGAGTACAGGCAGGATATATCTGCAGGAAAGCTCCACTTACCCACTAGAGAATGGACTCTAAATCAAATATTTCAAGAATCATGGTTCCCTCGACAAATCGCTTGGTGGTCCAACCTTACCTAGACCTCCGTTATTCAGACAACAATCACGTCAGAATCCAGAATAATTTTCTGTTTCATAAGCGACTACGGTCACAGATTGGTCTCCGAACTCCTATCTCTTAATCTCCTACATTAGTCTGTCATTCTTCATATGAAAATCATTTGTTAGCTCGTCTAGAGTTAAATTCCTGCCTTTGCATAGCAATTCTCGAGTCGAGCAGAATAATTGCTGTTGGCCTTGAGAGAACGGCTGAATTTCATGGCTGGATCTGATACTCCTCGAGCCTTTGTTTCCACTACTGTCTTGAGCCCGCGAAACATTTTGGTGAGATTTTGGGTGAGCAAACGCGGAGCAAAGTACGCTCTCAATGGCACCACCTACAGAAGGAGTACAGAACGTTCCAGTAATAATTTGCTTTTCTTGATCAACAAATGAACAATAGATCATTACGATATACATTTTGAGCGGATACCAAAGTGATTTGACAGCTGCAGTGACTTTCGATGTGTCAGAAAAGCACTGACTGATCCCGGGCCATGATGGAGAGCTCATGGGACTTGTGAATGCACGTAAGGCAGGAACATCGGAGACAACAAGAGCGTGTCGAGCCTCGGCGGGGAATTAAATCCCAGGAGGCCCCTTAATGCTAGATGCTGCGCCTACACGATCAAATACGAAGGCGGCGGGCGTTGAAATCCGTCCAACTCGCTAAGCGAGGATTTTGGCTGTCTAGGGGCTACACGGTTATAAATGTCTTGTAATTTCTCCCCCATTTAATTGTTATAAAAATCTCAGAAAAGATTGACGTGCTATTTTTCTATTATATAAAACTCTTACAGAAAGTTTTGGGCGTTGTGTTGGGAATTGGTGCGACTTTCCGCGCAGGGCGATTTTGGTGTTCTCGCACGCACTCTGGCAGATGGACGATTTTCAACGCCCGTCGCCTTCGTATATGGTATGCGTTCCCTTTTGGACCAAGTTTCGCAAACTTTCTTCACTCCCAACTATTCGGAGTCCGTCGCGACTGCTTTCTATAAGCTTGCAACCTGGGTTCTGGCTATGGATGGATGGCAGCAAGTCTTCTGGTGGTATCCTTACAGATTCTCATCTAGCCTGCCTTCCTGGGTACCGGATTTTACCAAGCCAATACCAGAGGCCGCGATGCTGGAGCACAACTTATTTGATTACGGAAAGTTGAAGAAAAGCTCACCCTGCCCACTCGCTATTCGGGACGGCGTTTTAGCCATGGAGGGATACCTACTGGACTCAGTAAGCCAAGTATATGCCATCACCCAATCTGATTGGCCGAATACCGTCCGAGAGCTTTGGTTCCTCGAGAACATTTTTGCTACCACCCCAAGTGCAGCGTTGCTCAGAAAGTCCCCTCCACTATTCAAGGCACTGCCAATGCTTCAAACTCGAGATCTCATACGAAAATAGGTTTCTCACATCGTCAAACGAGACATGGAAAGCATAGTTTTCGAGCTGCCGCCTTTCAATGTATTCGAGAAGGGCGATATTCTCAAATCAACTTTCGACCCTTTCTTCGACGCAGTAAAGGATGCCTATAAAACCCACATCTCCACGTGCGAAAGCTTAGTGGAGCAATCACGAGGTCTTTCCAAAGACATCGTACTTGCTTCAGCTCGCGCCCGGGCTCTACTCAGTTTTCAGGTGCTTGAGCACCAGAAACTTGCTTACGCCTTCATGCAAATATGTGGTCGGCTTTCAAAGCTGCACTTATACCTGGAGAAAGCCAATCACTCCAGCACAGATCTATTTGGCGCTGCATTATTCGACTACCCAAACCTTTTAGATCAAATCAAAGACTTGAGAAAGCCAAGTCTACCTTGCCAATCCAACGCTTCTCAGATATCTGTTGTCTCCACGAAGTTACGCGATCTCAAAGTTCCCACAGACAAGGATAATTCTACAGATTGGATTCCCAGCAATGAGTCAGGCATAGCTACGAAAATAAAACCCTGCTACGAAGTATTGCAGTATCACATCACAGCATGCGAGTTCGAGGAGGAGGTTCGAATGAGAGTGCGACTTGTCCTGTGCTTCGTTAATGCTATTCGATCCTTCCCAGATTCCACCCAAAAGAGATCCAGTACAAATGATGACTCCTACCTACCATACCGAGATCAGCAAATGGCAGATCAAGACACGACAATGAAAACTATTACAGAAGATTATGAGCTATACATGAGGCTGAGTCGAATGATAGTCGAGGATACGCGCCAGTATTTTGAATCTCTTGATGCCCGGTATCCCAACGACGACGACATCTCGGCGTTGATCTCAGAGTACAAGACGGTATCAGAAGCTAGAGAGACAACATCAAATACTCTCAAGACCACAACGGAGACTGCAACTGCGAAGTTGGAAGAGGCCAAGCCCAAAATCATGGGAAATAGTATGTTCCTCCACGGCGAAAAGGCGTTTGAGCGTGAGTCATACGAGCACGCGACGTGGCTCTCTGGGCGAAGGTTTTTCGAAACTGAATTTGGACTTGTGGGGATGGGCTGCCAGGGAATCACGAATATCCAGGTGAAAGATAAGGTCGTTGTGTTGAAGAATACAGAATTTCCGATGGTTATTCGGGAGACGGAGGACAAGCAGTATCATACGATTGTCGGGTATGCGATTGTGAGGGGTTTCAAGTATGAGGAATTTGAGAAATTGGGGAGGTTTCAGAAGCCGTTAAGGCAGGCGTTTTACTTTCGTTGAGGTTGCGGCTTCATACCTGGGCGGCGGCGAACGCAGGTGCGACGACGAGGCTCTGGATTTCTTATTCTAGCAAAGCAGTGGGGATTCACTGAATTTGACAAACTTTAAAATGATATGTTCGAAGCATATCAGGGCGATTGGTCACGATACCTACGTTCCAATACAGAGTTCGTGAGATACAGCTCTATGAGATACCTGAAAAGGAACTGCTTTGTCTGAAATCAACGGCATTTAATAGAAGGCAATATAGGATATTTACAAACACGAATTTGAAAATCTTTCCCCGCTAACCCTTTAAACTTTCCCCGTCTCCTCAAGTACGCTAAACAACTTACCAAATCCCTCAAGCAAGCTCTCAATCTTTCTCTCCTTCTCCTGGCCCTCTACTTAGCTTACTTTAACTCCTTTTTTATTTATACTAATTTTATACTCTCATTAAAGAATAAATTTACCCGTTTAATACTTTTTTACTTTTAGTTCTTTTTATATATTTATTAAACCCTAAATCCGTTCTATAGCCTTTAGTGTTACCTGCCAGCGACTCAAGTGTAGTTATACTGCAGATTGCTTAATGTGGTTACTTTTGTAACTCCTTCGTAGATCGATGAACTCCTCTACCGTCAAGCATATCTGTGGGGCAAAAAGAACAAACCCAAATAAATAAGCAGAAACCACAAGCTCCTTGGATTGGATTACTCCCACAACAAAAGGCACATAACTGAACAATATCCCAGAATAGAAGAAAATACAGGAAATCACAGCGAATCGATAATTTTTTTTGCTCAATCCTTCCCGTGGTGTTGCATCGTGTGACGGGTCTTCATCCTGCGCATTTTCGCCTGGTTTTATCAAGGATATATCCGTCCGCATTTCTGCAAATGTTAGACCGAGTGCAAACGGTATACTTTGAAGAACCTGCCTTGCATAACTAGAAATACAGTAAAGATAGGAAGAAGAAGGGTCAAGAGCGTTACAATCTGGCCGAACCCGAGTGCGGCGGGCTTGGTTACTGAAGCGGTTTCGCCCTGGGGAAGATTCCAGTCTGGGGCCTTCACCCACCGGAATAGTACGAACATGATACCCATGGCTGCGATGGCTGTCAACCATATCAAGTCCCATATAATACTACCCTTGAGATCAACGAGGGCTAATTTGACGGAGTAGTAGAATATGTCGATCTTGCCCCTGAGCGTCGTTGAGCGATCGTTATCAGCCTCAATGTCCTTTAACTTCTTAATGATAAGGTCTCGGGCAGCAAGCGGGTGCGGGATGTGCAAATGTGACGCTAGTAATCGGCAAACATAGCTACGAGAACTATCCGTAGTGTGTCCAGTATATAGACCAACCACGCGGTTTGTGAATATCACTATCCAGATAATGAAGGATATTCCGGCGCCAAATCGGTCGATGAATGCACGTGGATTAGCAGGCATTCTCCAGGCACAGTAAAGGCATAGGTCCGGAACCATGGTAATATAGTTCAGCACTGCCCTGCCAGACAAGAGCAGCATAGCAGTGATAACTAAGCCAGTAACCCGATATAAACGAATCCACGGATGGCTCTCGAGATAACTGAACGGAGTGGCGTTAATTTAACTTGTAATAAAAGGACTAGAAAGATTATTTACCTCTTAAGCGGGAGAAGGGCGTAAAGTTGCACAGTAATCGACATCCATATGATCATTATGGACATCAGAAAGCTGTAAAGAGAAGTATCGCATTTTGCAAAAGCGGCGATTCCGAATGCCATGCTCGGTATTACAGCTTGGTCAGAGAAGGCATTCATGAGCTTCTCCATTGCTCGGTACCTTGCTGGTCGTCGAGCAAAGTTGTCTTTAGTCGTCTTTAAGCGGAACAAGCTGCGAATTGCAAGGATCACAATCCGATCGACATCGTTAATATACAAATCTGGTAAAGAGTCCGTGATATAGCCAATACAAAAAGTGCTAACACTCAATAATTGAATAATGAGGTAGTAAACGATTATCTATTCGCATTGTCGAGGTCAACGTTTGGCCTATACAAGGACATTAAGATGGAATTACTTACTGCAATTCCTGTTATATCTGTGTTAATGAAGTTTTTAGTCGTACACGAAATGTTTGTCCCACCGCACGAGTAGAAACTCGTCCTATTCATGATGAAATGTGGAGATTTCGACACTACTATTAATTGTGTAAAGAGCAGCCGCCGCAGCTAGCCTTGTATGAATACTTTTTTGTCGGGCGAGAAAGGAGCTCCAGCAAGTGATGGAAATGTGACTTTGCTATATTATAGGCGAGTCGCTCCTTATAAGCTGCCTCTAATGAGCATATTGCACGAGTAGCAGAGCCTGAGTCAAGCAAATGCTCCGCCCCTTTTGGAATGCTAGCCGTAGGTCCGTAACAGCCTTGCGAATACAATCCCAAAAAAAAAGTGCGCCAATAACGCCTAAGTGGAGAAGCCTTGCTCGCTCAAAGATGCACATTATGCCTTGCCGCTCGTTCGTTTCTTTTTGGGCATCCAGACCGGGCGGTGGGCGCAAAGTTACCAAAACTCAGCTTCACAGGACTGGTGCCACGTTGCCAGGACTTATCCTGGACCGCCCCGAGAGGATGGACCTCTACTTGAGCAACAAAGTTGCCGGATGTTCATGAGCGCCAACAAATCCTCTAGCGATCTATTTTAATGCCTTGAAAAAAAGTTGAAGTGGTTCACCTTTCGCACTAGCACGAACTTGTCCAGTGAGTGCCAACTAGAAAATATTTGCCCTTCACGCGATGTGTTTCCACGCAACGAGACCTCGCGCTTTCTTTACCTCATCACTCACTCAGCCCAGCGCTCTGAGTTTCAGGGCCCCGGTGTACGGAGAGTGTTGAGATAAGTAGAGGTCCAACTTGACTTAGTCATGTGACTCACGGTCACTGGCAACACGTGATCACGTAAGAATCGGCCACAGACCTGTCAGCTGAAACTTATTGCCTGTAAACCCGTCGCTTTACAAATCTGTCGGCCACTAAAAATCAATCGGTCTCACTTCGTGGGGGACGCTACCTAAGACCAAGTCTCACAAATACTAGCCTATCAGTGACGTGTAAAAGGGCCGCCACCCAGCATTCGAACCGTCTCTATAACGAGCCTGTCCAGGACGCGTAATGGCTCTGGATTCTTTATTTAAAATGATAGAATGATTATCAGCAAGCGCTGCTGCCGTAACATGGGCTAGTTCCGACAGCAGTACCCAGGTAGTCAGGAACTTGTGGTAGTAGGTCCTATTATTCGAACATACCTATTGTGCTAGGGTACTTATCCAACGCTCAAGCCAGGTATCGGTTTCTCCTCTCCCAAGTGATACTCGGTTCGTAAACTTAAGGCGGCCCATGATTTGACACAGTGGAGTGCAATTCAAGTGCTTCGAAGAATTGAGACAGGTCTGGCCGGCCTTTAGCCGAGTGTCGGCGTGGATTGAGAGAGACTCCATTCATTGTAGATGTGCTCAATTACAGTACAGAAAAAAATCTTCTAAAAAGATTGGCTGTCATTGCATAGGTCTCAGGGTGCACACGAGGTCTACGGAGGTATTGTTGTCCTGGAGTTTGACAGGGGTCGGTCCCAGTTGAAGCCTATCGCGATAAGCGAAGGCAGGCATGCCCAAAGAAAATTGGTAAAGTTCGCCCTAAGTCTGGTGGGCGAACATAACTAGGCCGCTTTGAGAAGTATCTCCGAAGAGTTCGCTGGTGTGCGCCACCAGCGAGCTCTTCTCTAGTTATCCGAGCTAGGAAGGAAGTCAACAAAACGGGAAAGAGGTCAATAAATCAGAGGGCGCACCAGCGAAATGTTCTAATCTTGCACGCTGATTGGATCGGAATAAATAATGACCAAAAGGTGGAGAGCTCAGAGCTAGCCCGCTTTCAGCAGGCGGTGGCAGAACCCCTCTACAATCAAAACATTCAGAACACAGCAACAATCAAAAGCATTGTCGGCCCCAACCAAATCCCACTGCCAGCGCAGGTCTGCCAACTTGATGATCCGCTACTCAATGCAGTCGCAGCTTCGTCTCTCGCCTCTGCTGCAAAATGGCGAGGCTCTCAAGGATCAGGGAGGAGGAGGAAGATGAGGCGGAAGATGAAGACGAGGCGGAGGAAGAAAACGAGTCGCAGTTGGCAGACCACGAACACAACCACACCATCGATCCGAATTTAGAGGATGAAACCCACCAGGCGAACTTGGAATCAACAGAATACGAACGCGGCTGCGACCGAACAACCTCTCCCGCCCTCTCAACCGCCTCGACTCGTGCATTTCCCTCTGTACCCGATCCTCTTGATCAGAGCGAAGAGCAACAGGCTCGCAGCTATGGCAGCTCAAGGGGATCATCTCTTGCTACCGATGCTCCACAAACTCTTGAACCCAATGCGAGCCCCATCAATGTCGAAGATATACTGTCGAATCTGCGGAGAATACCAAGGGCAGCTGGGGCTGTGATCTTCAGGCAGAAGATTGAGCTAATCGATCAAGAAGGAAAGAAGATTGACAATGGAAAGTCCCAGCTCTGGCTTTTCGCACAAGTTTGTGAATACCACACTTACCTGGGGTTCAATACCTTTGAAGAGATGCGAATTGCTTTGACAGGACCGGCCATGCCGCCCGAGAATCGCGCCATGAAAGACTTGAGGGCTATTCGGAAGCATTGGGCGGAGGACTTCCATGTCTCGATCGATACTTGGCCTGTGCCTGCTTCAGAAAAGCTCTGCAGGGACGTGCTGCGCATTGCAAGGGCAACAACTCTTGATGTCTTTGCAGAGCGGATACACGAAATTATGGCAAAGCGAATATCTGCTGCACCGAAAAGGGGTGGCAGACACGATCCAGTCGTCATGGCCAGTGATGTGCAGGAGTACGAGAAGCAATACGGAAGAAACTTGAAGAAACGTGGCCGGAGAAAAAGGGGCGATGTTGATCTGTTAGCATCAGATGGGGAGGCCGAATTTGGTGATGGTCGTGTGGCTACGTGGATCGCACAAACACCAGGGGCAGGGGGTCCGCTGTTAAGATCACAATCTAGAGCAGAAAATCCAGCAACATCTACTATTCCAAAGAAGCGAGAGCATTTAGAGTTATCTACGGAAGTGGACGGCATCTTTGTGGAAGCTGGAGAGGATACTGATAATAGTATTCCCGAAAATGTGGGGATCGAAAGCTCTGCTCTATCGGAATCCAGTCCCAACCTTCAAAGGAGGCGTGAAGACGGAGACTATTTGGAGCTAAGTGGCAAAAAAGCTCTTTCGGAACATGATCCTAATCGTAAGAAAAGGCGCATTATGAATTTTTCTACGCCAATCGTAAGTTCTTCCGCACCTCATCAGAAGCATAGATACACAAAATATCTTCAGTCTGCAGCAAGCCTGAACCAACATACTTCACCGTCTCGATCCGCATCGCCTGAATTGGGATCCTTTCCAAGTCGTGAAGTTCCAGTAACCCCGGAAGCTGGCAGAAGGGCTTCTACAGGAAATTGGGAGGGGTTTGAAGAGGATTCATACATGAAGCCGAGGTGGGATTTTGGAGTTGAAGCAGAAGGAGAGAGCCATTTGCTCACTTCAACACTACGAAAGACTCCATGCAAAATTTCATCACACACTCCTCTCAAAAATTCACCTTTGAGTCTAGAATTTGGTTCCACGCTTCCTTCCAGCCCAAAGTATCTTCCGAACACTGGGTCAAAGCTGAAAGTGAATGTTGATCCCGATACGAATCCAATAATACCTGAGGAGATCTCAAACGCGATCAAGAATCTTTCCGGTAAAGGAATGCTCAACGACGACGCTGTCAACACAAGCATTGACTGGGTGGCTGCGTGTGCTAGCATTAACACTATCAGTGAACCCGAAATCGTGTACTTGAACTCTCACTTCTTCCGAATCGACAGTACCGAACAGGAAATCCCTGACACCGCTAGCAAAACGGTCGCCCAGCAGAAAGATTACTGCGTGCTCCTTAAAGACCCATCTCGATATAAATTCCTGGCGCCAATCCACCACCGCCAAAGACTTCATTGGAGTCTTGTTCTGATCAACTTCAAAGAACATTCGATTGATCACTACGACTCCTGGGCCTCGTCAACGAGTTCAAAGTCTGTGTTCACATATATCGAGAGCTGGATGAGAAGGATTGACGGAAACTTGGAGGGTCGTGATATTACACATACCACGAAGGTGCGCCTCCAGAGCTGCTTCAATCCCGGTTCCACTCTGTTTCATGTCTGACACTATAACGTAGGCTTGCGCACAACAGACTGACGCTGTTTCTTGCGGGATATTTACAATCACCTTTGCAGCAGCCTTGTTACACGCCGAACCCATTCCCCAAGTCCTCAATTCGGAGGCAATCCTCAATCTACGACAACAATACTGCGAATCTCTACGACTGTCGACCTCGGACAACTCACCTTTGGTCACAACAACCTGTCTAGCCAAGTCAGAGCGCCGAAATCTTTTCAAGCCACGTCCAATCACCCAAATCTCTACCGATACATCAGCACTCCCTAATCGAATCTTCCCCGCCATGGGTCCAAGGAGTGTGGGGAAGCCTGAAGCTATACCACTTGATCTCCGAAAGGCTCTTGAGCAAGCCGAGGCAAAACAATATGAGCTACGTGATAGGGTTACAAGAGTCGAGGGTTTTGTAGAGAACAAATCAGCAGCGAAGTTGGCAGCCAGGAACGAATGGCAGAAGGTTGTTCAGGATACCGCCAGCGCTTCCATCGATTCC
>Ga0302325_10027023_pt1 | contig 11908 bp, 15 predicted proteins | sample Palsa_T0_2_FD_201948 | JGI IMG/M metagenome (GOLD analysis project Ga0302325, IMG submission 201948) | Peat permafrost microbial communities from Stordalen Mire near Abisko, Sweden - Palsa_T0_2 | ecosystem: Environmental > Terrestrial > Soil > Palsa > Peat permafrost | place: Sweden: Abisko... | reverse complement strand
ATTAAATGCTGCAATTGTTCATAATTTTAAAGTTCTTGCGCTCGCTTAAGGCCTATAATCCACAGACTTATCGGTAACCGGCTCGTAAGGTGCTGGTGGTGCAAAAAGGGGGCGGGGTAATTTTGCGGGGTTGCCAGGACCACGATTATGCTCATTTCCGGCAGAACCCTACCCTGATTGTTCTATACAAAATATTTTGTGTTAACTTACCGAGTTTTAGATAATGTATTGGCTCTTGAGTCTGTTCTACTTTATCACGATGATTTGGGATATACTGGCCAAGTTTCGGACTTGATTTGATTGCCGACCGCTTTTTACTTTATTTTTGAGAAGCGAGGGAGCAGGAAGTGACGAGCAACTATCAAAGTTCAACAGCACTTGAATGACCCAAAATATAGGGACAGTAGCACAATTTGAACAGCAAATAAGCCTCTTTATCTTCAAGCAATTATCTGCTTGAGTGAATCTTTCTCCGTGCATGTGCTTTCATGAATTCGCTTTTGGAGGATTGTTGGTCGGTCTTCCAGAATCGGCAAAGGTGACAGAAAGCCTCAAGAAGGGTGTCAAATGAATCTCAAAGAAGCAAGGGAACAAGTATTGTGTGAGAGAATTTTCATTTTTCGTCTCCATAAGAGAGTTTATGATGGTTCGATCTGGCTGCCATATCAATCATGTCCATTACTGCATCCCCAAATATGCATCATTGGCCAGTGGATAACATTCCATATCGCCGAAGCGCTGTAACAAAGAAAAGCTATGAGAGTCTTTCATATGCAGATCATCCTCACGAAATGAAAGAACAACCTAAGAAGACTCATTCTCAGCACCGTCCTGAGCCTCCTCACTTCCACCAGAAGCTTCGGCCTCTTCGCTAGCAGCAGCTTCCTCAGCTTCCTTAGCCTTCTTGCCTCTCGGCTTCTTGGCAGGAGTATCCTTCGGGGTCTTGGAAGGCTTGACCGGTGTTGTCTTGGTGACCTTGGCTTTGGCCTCACCTGGAGCACGGTCGGTAGGAAGCTCCAAGCCGCGAGACTTCATGCGCTTCTTGAGAGAGTCCCAACTAAGACTGTGTCATGATTAGCATAGATTCAACATCAGATTGCGAAATCCAAAGATGAAAGTGGATTGAAGCTCAAAATGTGCATGTGTAGATTGGAAAAGGGAAAGAAAACGACATGACGGAGATAACTTACTAGGCTGCATGCTTGGTAGGAGCTTCAATCTGAGCCTTAACTTCCTCCCAGTTGACGCCGACCAGCTTGCCGCCAGAAGACATTTGGCAGATCAGAGCCCAGGCTGGAAGTGATTCAATGTCAGCCATTGTTATCTCGAGTGAGTTTGGAGCACAAGGGATGAACTTACTAAGCTTGAGTTCATCATCAACGGCCTTCTCAGTCTTACCGGCCTTAGTGTTGGAAGAGCCTTCAGCGGTGGCAGCTGCTACTTTGGGAGGCATTTTGCGCTTAGGCTTGAGGGTGTTCGTGACGGTAGTCTTGACGGGCTTGAAGGTAATCTTGACCGTGGAATTGATGTTTGCCTTGGAGCTGGTCGTGAGAGGAAGGTTGATCGGAGTCCAACCAGAGGACATGAGTTGGACTTGCAGAGATGCGGAGAGTAGATTACTTTGTGCAGGATTAGGGTTTGGGGACGAATGCAGACGGAAAGAGTACGGTGGAGGAAGAAAACCTAGCGAGGGAGAAGCGGGGAGGGGTATTTGTACTCGCAGAAGATTGACAGAAAATCGACAAGCGTAGTTCAGCCTTGCACAAGATAGAGTGAATTCTCGCAATTAAGTTTCGCTTTTGTTAGTCTTGCCCGCGCAGTGTGGCCAGGCGATGGTACAGCGAAGATGAGCTACTTTCGACAGGTTTGTGACAAAGGCAATCGAGCAGCTGGGAAAGCTGGGCCATAGGTATGACTTGCTAAAACCTTGCTCTGCAACTAAAGTTAGAAGTATCTCAAGCCGGTTCTCACGTTTTCCAGGAATGACGTTAGTTACTCCGCATATATCATTCTTGTGAGAATGAATCTCTTTAACATCCATTTCATCCCAGGTCCTACATCATTGCCATGAGGACAAAATAAAGAGCATCTTCTCATGGAAAACCTTGGATACTGCTGTTTATCAACCAAATCAATAAGATCACCCCAACCCCAGACTTTCAAGTTCTGCAGATCAATCCCCCAAGGATAGCGCAAACCGTCCCAAATCAATCCTCATCATCCAAAAACTCGTCCTCACTCTCCGACACCTCTGCTTCGGCAATTTCTTGCTTTGTCTTCCCTTTAGAGCCTTCGTACCCTTGACTTCTCTTCTGGTCATCAAAGTCTCCTCATTCCCAGAAGCTACACTTCCGTCCGAACTCGAGGAATCAGAAATCTTCGACATCCTCCTCACAGCCCTCTTTACCCCTTCGAACATCTCCTGTATCTACTTCTGGTCAGTACCCACACACCATCCATCTAATTTACTTCTGGGTTATCGCTCTCTTCCGAATCTGACTCCGAATCCACATACTCTTAAAGCCGAACCTTCCTCTTGCCAACACCCTTTCTCATCATCCGCCTCACAGCCTTCTCAACCTCTTTCACCACCTCTTCCTCCTCTCTCTCTTTACAATCCACATCTTTCTCCATTCTCTTTCTCTTCCTCGGAATCCTCTCTCCCCCCAACCCCCCATCGCTCTCTTCTCAGCCACATCGCCAGCCCAAGGCGTCTCAGGCAGCAGATCCGCAATTTTCTGCCACTGGTTTGTATTTCTACAAGAGGGGAAGTGAGGTGAGTGATGATGGCGTAGAGGAGAGTGCGTGTTCTGTCGCGAGGTTTGGTGTGTGGCATATTCTTGGTATGGCTGGTGGTTTTGTGAGGAGGGATTTGCTTGGTTTTGTGGTTGGAGAAAGGTTAGAGGAGAAAAAAGGGGGGGTTATGTATTGTTTGGACGGTTCTGGGGGGTTTCAAATTGGGGTACAGTCGGATTCGGGAGGGTTTTTGATGTAACTTGGCAATTGCTCTGGAGTCAAGTAGTATTGGGCACAAAGGAATGAGTAGAGATATCAAGAAGTGGCAGGAAAAAAGGCCGAAGTCTGTACTTGCATCTTTGTTCACGAAGGTCGATTAAAAAGTAGGGTTACGAGAAGTTGTTCGACCAATATAGACTAAAATTACTTTTGGCGTCTTGCTCTAATCCTTGCTCAAGTCATGACTATTGTACAGAATTTATACATGTATAAAGACTTATAAGGAAACGCTGCAGCTCTGAAACCAAAATAACAAGCTCGAGATGAACACGGAGGACATAGCTTAGCAGAGGAATTCATACCCTCTCCTCCACCAAGGCCACCCCTGCCTCTCCACCCTATCCAATTCCTTCAAAGCAGCAACCTCGTCCGCATCCTCCCTCCTCCCAGTAACAAGATCAATTTCAGCAGTTCTAACCCACCTCGTCCGGAAAACCACCTTATAAAGCACCCCACTCAAAACAATAACCGGCGCCGCAAGATAAACCTCAAAGAAATTCTCCACCAACGCACCAGCAGTCATACTTGCGTACCCCTGAGGACTAAATCCGATCCAAAACTGTGCGACGAACACCAAGACGTTCAGGACGAAGCCAAGCCAGGAACCGTAGATGCCGAGGTGGGAGGTGAAGGGGAGGGAGTCAGGCGAGATATTGGCGAGGCGCAGAGCGGATCGGAAGCGGATGTGGCAGAGGCAGATTGTGAGCCAGGTGAAGATTGCACTCAGGCCGGAGATGGCGAGCAACCAGTTGAAGACTTGGGCTTCGGCGTTGGCGGAGAGGACGGCGGTGTAGGCTATGAGACCAACTGCGCAGGTTAGGAGGATTGAGACGAGGGGACGGCCTTTTCGGTCGATGCTAAAAGAGCCTTCTTGTCAGTCTTGGTTTCTTGTTGAAGGCGAGGACTAGATACAAAGAGGAGATAGGGAAAACGCACTAAGCAAGAATTTTCGGTGCTTGGTGCTGCTCGGCCAATGCAGCGAGTGTTCGGGAGGAGCCATAAACAGACGAGTTCCCGACCGAGAGAACAGCAATCATAATTACGACGTTGAAGACTGAAGGCAATCCTTTAATGCCTGCGTTTGTCATTGCGAGTACGAATGGAGAGGCTTTGGCGTCTTCGGAGGTAGCGCCATTGAGAAGTCTTGGATCTGTATAGGGGACGAGAAGGCCGACAAGGAGAAGAGAGATCAAGTAGAACTATTTTCCTTTAGCATAGGATTGAGAGGTTTAGAGGTCGGGATACACACAGCTGTCACTCTCCAAAAAGTTTGCTTGATGGCTTTTGGGAGGGATTTTCTGGGATCTGCGGTTTCTGCTGCACCGAGACCGACCATTTCTGTGCCTGAGAAGGCAAAGGCTGCAGTCACGAAGACAGAACAGACGCCTTTAAACCCATCATTAAATGCCCCAGGATCGAGAAAGTATTTTCCTCCAATATAGCCATCTTGAGGGCCACCACCGCAATCGAGGACAATACCGAGGATGCTGTGGTCCTTTGTTAGACTTGAGAAATTGAAGAAGGGGGAATACTTGCATAAAACCAATTATAGCAACAACTTTCACGAGAGCCATGTAGAATTCTGCTTCACCATAACCCTTCACGCCGAGGAGATTGATAGCAAGGATTAAGACTAGGAAGATGGTAACCCAAAGTGCTGGTGATATTGGCGAGTTCCAATACTGGATGGTGATGGCCGCAGCAACAATTTCGAGTGGAAGGGTAACCATCCATTGCAAAGCATACTGATGCATTGTTAGAGAAGTATGCCTTGAGACTCACGATATAGACTTACATTCAACCCCATAGCAAAGCCCCAAGCAGGATCTAGAAATCTTGTTGCGAACGCAGAGAAGGAACCTGCAATGGGAAACATACAACTCATCTCCCCCAACGAATACACTGTACAATAAAGCATCAAGGCAACAATGCTAAACGATATGAGAAGAGACCCCGGACCGCCATCCGCAAGGGCTTTTCCAGATCCTACAAACAATCCAGTTCCTATCTCAAGTTAGATCTGCCCCTTGAGGAGTGACACGTGATTCAGGTGGGAAGAGACCCGACAGGACATACCAATCGCTCCTCCAATGGCAATCATCTGCAAATGCCTAGCCTCAAGTTTTCTTGAGAGAGGGGATTTCGCAATGTTGGTAATTGCACTCTCGATATCATAGCTTTCATCGTGGCCATGTTCCAGCTTGAGATCGACGATCTCGCCCGTCTCTGTGACTTTCTGATCTGGGTCACGGCGGAAGCTGTCAAGCATTCGAATGGGGATAGAGCGTTTATCAGGTGATGCGGGGAGATGTGCTTTTTCAGGAGGGGAAGGGGATGGAGAGGGGCTGTGGTCGGGTGGGGTTGAGGTGTCTGGTGTTGGGGTTGGTAATGGCATCTTGTCCATTTGATTGACTGAGTTCAACAATTGAGTTTTGATATGGTAATAGTGGAATATAAGAATCGCGAATTAAGAGATTGAATGTTGAATTCAGGGGATGCAAAGCTTTTGACATAAGGAAGGATTACCAGAGGATCACCAGTCCTCAAAATATTCATCGCGCTGCAAAACTTTGCAAAAGTCTGGTGTTGAAACTTAACAGCCCACCTTTTGGAGTCTGGAATGCCTTCTTTCTGAGTCTGTTTGTATTTGGACATGCGAATTGAAGTCTCCCCACAATGCGTTGAGCTTCGCAGCTCCATTGACATCTGGATGCCAGGAGGCGGAGACATTGCCCGGTAGGTGGATCAGAGAGATAAGAGATACCAAATGAACGTCAGTAGGCAAAGGGTTCCTCCGTCGTCACTCATGCTGCAGAGTACGGAAGCATGGCGCCGCGCGAGATCTGCATCCTTCCAAATACCAAAAACGTCGTATGACACCAAAATGCGTGATCTTTCGTTGACTTCCGAATGCGAAAAGGAGTGGGGGATAGAATTGGAGTCGGGATGAAGTTATTCCGTAGCTTTTATCTATAAAAAGTTTCTGTCATAGCTTTGACAAAAGGAGAAGGAGGTGAGATGAAACTTGAAATGAAGTTCGATTAAAAATTGGCGCAGCGGGAAAGATATTCCGGCCGCTCTGTCACATGATGATGAGACTTCACCTCGGACTTGATGTCTGGGGATTTGTCCGGAAATTGTTTCCACCAAGCTTCTGGAAGTTCTTCAATGTAGGAGAGGGCCTTGTAACGTGGATAACCTGGACACTTCAGCGTCTAGAACTCGGGAAGAGTTTCTCCAAATTGCTGTCGCCAGGGGTCCCGCCTGATATAGCCGCCGAGAACGCCTTACACCAGCCGCAGCCTTTTTATCTAACCCTAAGAATGTCTTGCTTCATCCCTCAACACTCGCAGTACCCCCTGATGCTTTCCATTTACCGACCCGTCTCGCGATGTCTGCAGCAGTCTGCTGCATAGGATTCAACCTCATGTCCCGTGCCATCCTCTCGTAATTGTCCCCGTGTTTCGCAACAAGTCTCTCTATCCACTCCCTCTCCCTCTCACTCTGCTTCCTCGGTATCTTCTCTGCTTCCATCGAAGCCTGCTCTTCCAGTTGTCTCACAATCTCATTCTTCTCCCGCCGTTCTCCCTCCCCATCGAACCCTACAAACTCTTCTCCATCATCTGCGATATCACCTTCTGAATCTGAATTTAGAGGGTCGTTTAACGGATTGGCTCTTTTGGGGGCGTGAATAACTCGTAGGATCTTTCCCGTCTCGGGATCCCGCTCAACTCTCGCTTCGGTGGGCGCAATTGCCTTGGGAAACGCGTTGGTAATGGCCAATTTACTTGTAGTAGAGCTCTTGGAGTCGGCGCCTGCTCGTAGCTTTTCAATGCCGCCTGTTGCAGAATTGAGACGGGAGGTAAGACCTAGTCGGCGGTAGTTTTGGGTAAGGGTTTCGCTTTGGTTCCTGGAAGGCATAGAGTCAGCACCTCGTCTGGAAGCAGGCAAAGAGTCACTGACAGACAGGACCAGATGTTGGGGGTAAATACCAGTTCGCTGCGATGATAGGATTGCCTAGAGGATTGACCTTCTTGGATTTTGGCTTCATCCTGATCTTCGGGATCGATGATCTCTTCTTCTTTTTCTGCAGCTCGCGACCCATGATTGCTGTTTTTTAAGGCGAGGGACTCGTTGCTTTTGATCTTTGGTTGTTCTATCTTGAGGTTCTCAACCCTTCCCCGCAAAAAGTTTGGAAATTTTCGACATGGAAAATTTGGCAGTCCGATAAGATCACGTGATAAGCTTATCTTCGCGTGACACTAATCGCTAAAACGAAGCTTCCCCTCTTTTCCTACTAAAAATAGCTCGGACAATGTCATTCACCACTTCCCCGACTGAACCCCCACGCCTTTAATATATGACAGATACGGATTCTTGTGTATCGCCAATTGCAGACAACACCACCTTACCGCCGCAAGCATCGCGTGCTCGTTATCGTTTGTGTCATATCTTTCTGGTGGACGGATAGCTTCAGGGAATTATATTAACTGCTCGAACAGGGTTCCAGAGGAGGTCTTAGCACCAGCTTTCATGTGCTTGTTTGGGCATCATGTGTGCAGGGCTGCCCCAGCTTTAGTAAATAGAACTCTGTTCTGTACGGAGCACCGGATTTCGAGAGAGCCAAAGCAGAGTACTGAGGGCAGATGGATTACTTGGGAGCCCAGTCCAGATGAGGCGAGGCCGTGCGCAAAGGTACGGAAACCAGGGAGTAACGTTACTAGCTTCCTCTTCAAGATTCGCGCCGCTCTGGATCGCGCTCTCGATCGCGGATAGGCTCCGCTTCTCAGTCCGGAGTCCTCGATATCATCGTATCAGCGGTGTCCAGATGTAATCGAGAGGGGTAGAGACATCTTCGCATCGTTCGCGAAGACAAGGAGTCGACTCGGCTGCAAGTTCATGCCGGTGATCTTCTCAATTGCCCAGCAGGTCACGGCCCTCGGAGCGCTCAGCGAACGGTAACGTATTCATGCCGTGGACGGTGGACTCTTGAGCTACGACAGGGTACAGAAGGGCTTGCTTGCCAGCCTCGTTGCCTCGGTGCTTGCCAGAAGAGCTCATGGGCACGATGCATCGCTTTGTCAATTTGCACAAAGAACTCACAAGAGGAGCACAGCGCAAGGCTGCAGGGCCAGGGCAGCATAGCACAGCACGCCTGGCGCCTGCGAGACAACACGTTAGAACACGAGATGCACCCGGAGAAATGTCCTAAGATAGAGAAGAGCACCGTTTCCATTCCCACCATTGCGCCTCGAGAAAGAGGGGAGACGGGCCAGAATCGTTAGACTTTTTTCACTTCGAATAGCTTCCCCGCAGCCCGTTCGAAGCTCGGCACCTGTGCCGCTCTCAGGCGCCAGGAAAGGTCGGTTTCCAAATCTCTCTTAAGTTCTCCTTGAAACTTCAAAACTTGTCGCCCAGCTGAGGTCCGGGAAAGTTTCAATCTGGCGCAGCCGCGCAGGAGCACGAGCAGGCTGCGAGCTGAAGAAGGACCGAAGCAGTGCGAGTAAAGGAGAGGCTCAGGCGCACTGTGCAGCAAAAGGAGGTGTTTGCGAACCTTACGTAATGGCGAGAGGGGAGCAGGCCTATTCGACACAGGTCTTGCACTGGCTGAAATGGAGGGCAGATCTGAGGAGCCACTGCTGTCAGTTGCGCCAAGTTTACCACATCGCCCTTGTCAGAGATACAGGCTTCTAGCGGGGTCTGGGCTACTATTGGCCTAATGCACAAAATTTGCCCAGCGATGGCGAACATGGCGTCCCGGAAACAGGTCCCCGACACATCTGACGGGCGTAGAAGCGTGCCCGCTGGCTTTCGGCGGCTTCCATCGAGCTTTGAAAACGTTCGACGCATCTTCGAAAATCCTTCTACCGCTAGCAAGGGTTCACAGCGGTGAGATCGTGTCTGAATCTCTGATGGGGGCGTTGCGCTGATTCGGTGGCTGGCAGCGGAATGTCTCACGGTCTAACCACGCACACAATAGTGGCCGCAAGATGTGCCCGCCGTGCAGCTGTGAAGATGGGACGAGGAGATGGATGGCCCCCAGGATGCCCCGATGCTACTAAGTGCAGAGTTCTCGAAGGAAAGAAACATGCGGACGGGCCCAGGGGCGTAAATAAGCGCAGCGAGCCGAGGCCGCCTGCTCAAACTCTTATCTCCATTTGCCTTTCCTTCGCCGTTGACAAACGTCGCGCGCGATGATCCGTGAGGGGCCCGCATCACTAGCTCCGATAGTCTACCTAGTCGACGGCAGTAGGCTACTGTACCAGCACTTACTTCGAACTTTCAAAGTTTGTACTGTACAGTACTTACTCCCCGGGGCCTGTTGCCAGTGCCAGTGCCTGTACCTGCTAACTTGTTTCCCCCATTCCCCCATTCCCGCCGTCTCTTGCCTCTTATCAAATATTAATTTGTTCCAGAAGTCCCATTGTTCGTGGTTGGAGTGGGTTCGTTCTTATTCGTGCTCACGATCACACTCTCGCCATTTTATATTGCTCTGCTTGGTAATACTGTCAGATGAGGGAAACCCAGGCAGAGGTGTGAATGCGCCCCGCTTGCCATTGGCTGCCCACGACGTCGTCCTGTCTCTCTTCCAGTATTAGGTGGTCGTACTACTTTAGGTACGCGTGTCAGTCCACGAGATGCGTAGGCGAGCGCGGGACACCTAACTGAAGGTGTAGCCGTTTTGGCACAGCAGATCCATGATCCTAGGTCCTCGATGCCGGAAGCCATGTCTCTCTCGCACACCTACTCAGTCCACTCTGCCTGTCCTGTCCCTCTCCACTCACGGATCCGCTGACGTACAGGCGGGCCTGCCCTTATCTTGCGCCTCTGCTTATCGCGCGGTTTGCAAGCACAGCAACGAGCTCAGCTTTTGCAGTTGTGCCTTACCCGTACTAGCAATCAAGCACCAGCACCAGCATAGCACTGGAGTGCATTCCCGACAAGGATCTGTCGGGGTCCCAGGGTAACAAACCCTGTTGATCCTGCCTGCCCAAGGCCACCAGGGCTGTCTCTGACGATTCTGGAAGGATTCTGCCCACTCACACGCGCCCGTAGCTGCATTGGAGCCACAAAGCGGGGGGTGCGCCCTCGTAGATTTCGACGAACGCCAAAAAAACGGCTGGCGAATTCAAGCATTGCACGGCATTGCCGCAGGAGCCACTATCTGCATCTCCGTTGCCTTTCCCCCTCCTCGCTCTCAATGGCTGCTTGCCGCCAGTGGCTTCCATGCCCCGTCGCCTCTACCTGCTGCTGCCCTCCTATCATCTCCGTGTCTGCAGCGAGCTAGACAGCGCTACAGCTCGCGAGTATCGTGATCTTCCCATCGCGAGCGCGGCTTTGAAGCGGCTGGAGCCAGTACGTACTCGCTTTAGGGGGAAGTATTCAGGGGGCAGTTGATTTCGATTCTGTGTCGCATAACGGAAAGGGAATACCAAGGATGTGTCCAGAGATACATCCAGATAGATGAAGTTCCCAACTGCTGGAGTGATCCACGCTGTCAAGCATTCCCTGGGGCGGGAGCAAACCGCGCAATCACAAGGAAATAGATTAAGAGCCTCGTGGACGGGTTCGGAGATTTCAAAGAAGAAGCAGGAGAAGAAGAAGAACAACGGGTATGTATATTAATCGACAGACAAATAAGGCAGCCCTAACGCCTCACGATGACGGAACTGCCTCAACGAGACAGCCCAAGGCTTGTGATCAAGATACAGCGTGCTCTGCACCCCCTTCGCTGCACGACAGAGTGATCGGGATAACATCATCTTGAATCCCACGCAGAGGGGTATGACCGGCGACCGCAAGCTGGCAGCGAAGCAGTGGAGGCTGGTCATGGAAGGCTGCAGTATGCTTCCTCTGCAGCTTCGATTCGTTCCATGCGGCATGCGACGCTTTGATTGGCCTGGATCCTGGTTGCTCCGGAGGTGGCACTGGCTGGCTGGCAGTCGCAGTGGAGAGGTCCTCGGTTCACACGCGCCCCTAGCGGCGTCCCTTGCCCCTGCAACGCCTCCGTGCTGATCTCCATGTTGGTTGAGAGGAGTGGGAAAGCACCGAAAGGCACCTTGCCTGCCCTCCTGGCCCTCATGGCCCTCCTTGCCTTCGCACCTTGCCTCTCTCTGCACCTTGCAACCTGGTGCAAGTCTGAGCAGCCCGGCCCCCTCTCTAGCTCGAGCTCCATCGCCGCCGCGCTCCTCTTATTGATTCGACTGCCCGCACTTGCTGCTTGCTCAACCCCCATCCAGACGTTGCCCCTTCGACTTTACTTAGACCCTTCTTCAACCTTCTGCTGAATCTTGCCTCAATGTGCTCCATAGCGTTACGCTGCTAAATCTTGCTGTGTTCGCCCTCACCCTCATCTACCTTATCTCTTCGCGATGACCCTCCCTCTCGCCTGTCCGCCATCCTCTTCGGATCCACCGACGGTGCTCCAGCGGAAGCGACGTAGAAGAGCGCCTGCTAGTGGTGCCTCAGACGACTGCTTCGCTTGCACCAAGAGGAATACCAAATGCGACCGCCGACGACCATATTGCTCCCAATGTCTTGAGGTTGGCAAAGAATGTTCGGGTTACAAAACGCAATTGACCTGGGGCGTGGGCGTGGCCAGTCGAGGCAAGCTGCGAGGCTTGTCACTTCCCGTTGCGAAATCCGCACCTGTACCACGGAGTCCTCCTGCAGCCCGGCCACGAGCTTCCTCGTCGATTTCAAGATCTCTTGAGCCCACCGAGGAGGAGGTCAAAATCAAACTGGAATCCATGCGGTCAATGCCTTCGCATTCCTATATGACGTATGACTTTGTCAATATGGCCCCCCACGGCGTGGCGCCCTCCATCCAGATGCCAGAATGGAACTTGGCTGTATCACAGGACTACTCATTACACGACTATCACCAGGAACC
>Ga0302325_10027022_pt1 | contig 11908 bp, 11 predicted proteins | sample Palsa_T0_2_FD_201948 | JGI IMG/M metagenome (GOLD analysis project Ga0302325, IMG submission 201948) | Peat permafrost microbial communities from Stordalen Mire near Abisko, Sweden - Palsa_T0_2 | ecosystem: Environmental > Terrestrial > Soil > Palsa > Peat permafrost | place: Sweden: Abisko... | reverse complement strand
CCACCACCGCCACCTCGGCCACGCCCTTCATGTGGGCGAGGAGCTGCTCGACCTCGGCCGCGCTCACGTTCTCGCCGCCGCGGATGATGATGTCCTTCACCCGGTCCGTGATGGTGAGGTAGCCGTCCCCGTCGATCACGCCGATGTCGCCTGTGCTGAACCAGCCGTCGGCGTCGACCGCCTCCGCCGTCAGGGCGAGGTCCGTGTAGCCCGCGAAGCGGTCCGGTCCCCGACTCAGGATCTCGCCGGGCTGGCCCACCTCGACGTCGCGACCGTCCTCGTCGACGGTGCGGATCTCGACCCAGTCCATCGGCCGGCCGTCGGTGTGGATGCGTTTGTCCTTGGGGGCGTCGTGCTGGGAACCCGTGATCGAGGGGTGCTCGGTGGAGCCGTACGAGCGCACCAGCGAGATCCCGAGCGCGTCCGCCCGCTCCGCCACCGCGTTGGGAATGGGCGAGCCCCCGAGCCCGACGAACCGCATGAGCTCCACGTGCTCGGGGCCGAAGCCGGGGCTGTCGAGGAGGCTCGTGAAGAAATACGTGGAGCCGCTCCCGGCGGCGATGTGCTCCTCGACCATGGCGTCGAGGACAGTGGGCGGGTCCCAGCCGTCGATCATGTAGATGGGTCGCCCGCTGTAGAGGGGGCAGAGCAGACCACCGAGCATGCCGATGGCGTGGCCCACCGGAGCACCCACGAGGCTCGGCAGATCGCGCATGGACTGGTGATCGGCGAGCTGGCGCACCTCGCAGCCCAGGGTGCGGTGCGTGTGCACGACGCCCTTGGGATCGGCCGTCGTGCCCGAGGTGTAGCCGATGACCGCCGCGCCGTCGGGGTCGACGTGCGCCGGGCCGTCGATCGGCTCCGCTCGGCGCAGATCGTCGAAGCGCACGTACCCGGACGCGTCGCCGACGATGTCGCCCACCACCACGACGTGCTCGAGGCTCTCCAGCCCGTCACGCACCGTGGCCAGGTCGGCCAGGTAGTCGCGCTGACCGATACTCGACACGATCACCAGGGCGCGGGCGCCGCTCTGGCGGAGGATGAAGCCCAGCTCCTTGGGGCCGTAGAAGTGCACGATCGGCACCAACGTCACACCGAGCATGCTGCAGGCGTAGAAGGTGATGGCCGCGTCGACCCAGTTGGGCAACTGGAAGGCCACCACGTCGCCCGGTCCGAGCCCGAGCGCGCGCAAACCGCCTGCCACGCGCAACGACTCCTCGTAGACCTCGCCGACGGTCCCGAGGTACGGGTGCGTCGGCGACCAAATGCGGAAGCGCCGCGTCGGGTCCTCCAGGAGGGCGTCGCGCAGGAACTCCCCGAGCGTGCGGTCGTCCCAGGCGCCCTCGGCCAGGTAGCGCTCGGCCAGCTCTGGCGGCACGGGGCGCAACTCGAAGGTGGTCATGCCGATTCGATGAAGAGCGTCGCCAGCCGGTGGCGTTGCGCGCCGGCGCCGCCAGCGAGGAGCTCGTTCTGCTTCACCCGCTTGAAGAGGAAATGGGCGTCGTTGGCCCAGGTGAACCCGACGCCGCCGTGCAGCTGAATGTCGTCGCCGGTGACCCGCACACCGGCGTCCGCCGCGTAGCTCGAGGCCATGGCCGCGGCCTGCTCCCGTTCGGGTGACTCCGTGTCCGAGGCCCAGGCGGCGAACTGGAAGCCCGCCCGTGCCATCTCGACCTGCTGGAACATCTCGACGAGCCGATGGCGCACCGTCTGGTAGGTGGCAACGGGCTTGTCGAAGACGATCCGCTCGGACGTGTAGGCGATGGCCTCGGTCAGGGCCCGGTGCGCCGCACCGACTGTCTCCGCCGCCAGCCCGATGGCGATGTCGTCTTGGAGCCGCTGCCACAGTCCGACCTGGTTGCCCGACGGGCCGAGTGGCACCACCGGCGTGTCGTCGAGCACGAGCCGGGCCAACTTGCGCGTGGGGTCGAGCGACGGGACCAGCGCGCCCTCGGGCGACTCGAGGAGATACGACCGCACGCCTTCCTCGCTGCGCGCCACCACGATGACCCAGTCCGCCGTGTGCCCGTCAATGACGACCGGCTTCTCGCCGCTCACGACCCACTGGGCCGCCTTACGACGCGCCCGCGTCCGCACCGTCGAAAGGGGCTCGCCCTGTCCCTGCTCCCCCAGCGCCACGGTGCCCCGGCTGGTGCCGGCGGCCAGGCCGGTCAGCAACTCGGTGGCGCCCAGGGCACGGGCGGCAAGGGTGGCCGCCACCGCCGACGAGAAGAAGGGGCCCGGCAGTGGCCGGCGGCCCATCTCCTCGAGCACTACGCACATCTCGAGTAGGCCGACCCCGCTGCCGCCGTACTCCTCGGGCACCAGCAGGCCCGTCCACCCCAGCTCGACCAGTGTGCTCCACAGCGCCGGCGTGATCCCCTCGGGGTCGTCGGCCAGTTGGCGCACCACGTCAGGCCCGCACTCGCGCTCGAGGGCGCTGCGCGCCACCTCCTGCAGCGCCAGCTGCTCGTCGTCGTACGTGAAGTCCACGGCCTCCCCTACGTCTCGCTCACCGACGCGCCATTCCCTGACACTGGCGTCAGAGTACACGGTGGTCGGGTACCCTTCCCCCGTGGATTTTGCCCTTGCACCAGAGGACGAGAAGTTCCGCGACGAGTTGCGCGCCTGGCTCGACGAGCATCTGCCCCCCTTCTTGGAGGCGGAAGCTCTGGGCGACGACGCCAGCCTCTCGGGAGAAGCGAGCCAGCAACGTCGCCAGAAATGGCAGCGCAAATTGCACGAGGGCGGGTGGGCGGCCATCCACTGGGGTCCGGACTACGCCCAGGGCCGCACCATCAACGCGATGCAGCGCCTCCTCTACTCCGAGGTGATGGCCGAGTACCGCACGCCGGGCACGTTCAACACCAACGGGATCTGGCAGATCGGGCCCATGATCATTCAGTGGGGCACCGAGGAGCAGAAGGCGCAGTGGCTGCCCTCCATCCTCGAGGCCGAGGAGCACTGGTGCCAGGGCTTCAGCGAGCCCATGGCCGGGAACGACCTGGCCAACCTGCGGACGACGGCGATCTACGACGCCGAGACGGACGAGTACGTCATCAATGGCTCCAAGATCTGGATCTCCTCGGCGCACCTGGCCACCTGGGGGCTGTTCCTCCTGCGGACCGACCCCACCGCCATTGAGCGGGGCAAGAAGCACGAGGGGATCACCGCCTTCATCCTGAACCTGAAGACGCCGGGCATCGACGTGCGGCCGATCCGCGACATGGCGGGCGAGGAGCTCTTCAACGAGATCTTCTTCACCGATGTGCGCATCCCGGCCAAGTGGCGCCTGGGCGACGAGGGTGCCGGCTGGATGGTGGCCATGGGCACGCTCGGCTTCGAGCGCGTCGGCATCGCCTCGCAGATCGCCATCCTGGCCGCCGACCTGCGCGCCATGGTGGCCGCCGCCCGCAGCGTGAACCCCGGCGCGCTCGAGGACCCGTCGCTGCGGGACCGCATCGCCAAGGTGTGGACCGAAATCGAGCTGGCGCGTCTGCTGTCGCTGCGGGCCCTGTCCAAACTCATGAAGGGCGAGAAGAACTGGCCCGAGGTCCCCTTCGCCAAGCTCTCGTGGTCCTCCATGGCCCAGACGCTCGCCGAGTTGGCCGTCGACCTCCTGGGCCCGGCCGGCGCCCTGGCGCGCGGCGGTCCCGACGCGGTCGACCGGGGCAAGTGGACCCGCCTGTACGCCTTCCAGCGCTACTCGACCATCGGCGGCGGCTCCACCGAGATTCAGAAGAACATCATCGCCGACCGGGCCATCGCCATGCCCGGCAAGTCGCGCGGCTGACACGCTCCGCCCGTTGCCCGCCGACCCCCGCGCTACCTGCATCATCGGCGTCGCCCGCCACACCTGGCACCCGTCCGACGCGCCCGACGGTGCGCCCGAGCCGCTCGCCATGTGGGAGCAGGTGGCCCGTGACGCCGCAGCCGACACCGGAGCGACCGACGCGTCGTCGGTCCTCGCCGCGCTCGAGAGCATCGACATCGTGTACTCGCAGTCGTGGCAGTACGACGACGCCGTCGTCCGGCTCTCCGAGAGCCTTGGCGCCGCTCCGGCACGGAGGCGTTACTCGGGCATCGGCGGATCGGTCCCACTCGTGCTGGCCACCGAGGTGGCCGAGGAGATCCGGGCGGGCCACCTCGACCTGGCGCTGATCACCGGCGCGGAGGCACTGGCCACCGTCCGCCGGCTGAAGAAGGCCGGCGAAAAGCCGCAGTGGTCCTTCCGCCCGGCCGAGAAGCGGCCCTTCCCGATGGACATGGACTTCGACCCCTCCGAGATCACGCACGCTGTCTTCGAGGCCTACCTGACCTTCGCCCTGTTCGACAATGCCCGGCGGGCCCACCTCGGCCGCGGCCTCGACGACCACCGGGCGCAACTGGGCCGGGTGTTGGCACCCATGACGGACATCGCAGCGGCCAGCCCCCACGCCTGGTTCCCGGTGGCCCGCAGCGCCGACGAGCTCGTGACCGCCACGCCCGACAACCGGATGGTGGCCTACCCCTACACGAAGTTGATGACCTCGATCATGGACGTCGACATGGCCGCCGCGCTCGTCCTGGCCAGTGCAACCAAGGCGGACGCTCTGGGCGTCCCCGAAGACCGGCGGGTGTACCTGCGCGGCTCGGCCTACGCCGAGGACCCCTCCCACGTGGCCGGACACCCCGAACTGTGGCGGTCCCCCGCCATGGGCGCCGCGGCCGGAACGGCACTGGCCGGAGCCGGCGTCGGAGTCGACGACGTGGCCCACTTCGACCTCTACTCCTGCTTCGCCAGTTCGGTGTGCTTCGCGCTCGATGCGCTGGGGATCAGCGAGGACGACACACGCGCGGTGACGCAGACGGGCGGCTTGCCGTACCACGGCGGGCCCGGCTCCAACTACATGACGCACGCACTGGCGGCCATGGTCGAGACGCTGCGCCGCGACCCCGGCTCCTACGGCGTGACCAGCGGTGTCGGCATGCACATGCAGAAGCACGCGTACGGCGTCTGGTCCACCGATCCCGGCACGGGCGTCCTGGCCGACCCCGCGCCCCCGGCCGCCGGCGCGCCGCTGACCATCGTCGAGTCTCCCGAGGGCAAGGCAGTCGTTGCGACCTACACGGTCTTGCACGGCCGCGACGGCGGTCCGGAGCGCGCCGCGTTGATCTGCGACTTGCCCGGAGGCGACCGCTGCTACGCGCTGCTCGACGGCGGGCCGGCCGTGCTGGCGGAGACCGAGGTCGACGAGCTCATCGGACGGACCGTCACGCTGACACCCGCCGAAGGGATCAACCACGCTGCTCTCGGCTAGCGCCGGCCGCGCACCCGGCACACTCGTCGCGGGCGTGGACGGAGCCCGCGGTGGCTGGGTCGTCGTCACCATCTCCTGTGGCGGGAACGATGCGGCGGACGTCCGCGTCGTCGGCGACCTTCGTGACCTGATCCGGAAGATCGACATGGGCGCGCTGGCCGCCGTCGCCGTCGACATCCCGATCGGCCTCGCTTCGGACGGCGCGCGTCGGGCCGATGTGGAAGCCAGGCGGCAGTTGGGCCCACGGAGGAGTTCGGTCTTCCCAGCCCCGGTGCGAACCGTCCTCGCCGCCTCCACCTACGAGGAGGCTTGCGCCCTGTCACGGGCGACGTGCGGGAAGGCGATCTCGAAGCAGCTCTTCAACATCCTGCCCAAGATCCGAGAGGTCGACGCGCTCATCACACCCCTCCGGCAGCAGCGAGTGTTCGAGATGTCGCCGGAGTTGAGCCTGGCCATCCTGGCCGGCGGCCCGATGGCCCACGCCAAGACGACGCCTGCCGGACGCGCCGAGCGCATGCGCGTCCTGGGCGATGTCTTCGGCCGCGAGCAGATCGAGCACCATGCCGCCCACACCCCCGCGGGTGCAGGGATCGACGACGTGCTCGACGCGTTCGCGGGCGCCTGGACTGCCAGGCGCCGTGCCACGGCGCAACACCTGCAGCTTGGCGGCGATGTCGACGAGCGCGGACTGCGGATGGAGGTCGTGGCCTGAAAGTCAGATAGGTGTGCGACGACACCGCGCCCCGCCTACAGTGCCCCCGCAAGGGAGGCCACGCTGACCGCTCGCGCCGATGTCGCACACCCCGAGCCGGACCACGCCGCGGGTGCACGGCACCGGTGGTGGACCAGTCAGATCTGGCGTTTCTGGCGCTCCCCGGCCGACCAACCCCGTTGGGCGCGCCCCGCACTCCTGATCGTCACCGCCCTGGCTGGTCTGGCCTACGCCTGGCGCTTCGATCAGGCGTACCTCGAGCCCTTCTACGGCGGGGCAGCGCGCAGCATGTCGCTGAGCCTGCACAACTTCTTCTATGGGGCGGCGGACCCGTGGGCGACGGTCTCGGTCGACAAGATCCCGGGCGCGCTCTGGGTCCAGGCCATCTCCCTCAGGATCTTCGGATTCCACACCTGGGCGCTCGTCCTGCCACAGGTGATCGAGGGGATGCTCACCGTCCTCGTCCTGTACCGCGCCGTCCGGCGGGTGGCCGGCGCGGGTGCCGGCCTGATCGCCGCGGTGGTGCTGGCCGGGAGCCCAATCGTGATCCTTCTCGACCGGGGCAACATCTCGGACTCGCTGCTCATCATGTTGCTCGTGCTGGCTGCCGACGCCACCATCCGCGCCTGCCAACGCGGCCGATTGCGCTCGCTGCTGTGGGCCGGCGCACTGGTCGGTCTCGCCTTCCAGGCCAAGATGCTCCAGGCCTGGCTCGTGGTCCCCGCTCTCTTCTTGGCCTACCTCGTCGCCGCCCCGGTGGCCTCCTTCCTGCGGCGAGTGGGGCACCTGGCGGCGAGCACGCTGGTGGTTGGTGCCGTGTCGCTCGGCTGGATGTCTGTCGTGTCCCTGATCCCGCAGTCGAGCCGGCCCTATGCCGATGGGAGCTGCGACGACTCGCTCTTCAACCAGGTGTTCTCCTACAACGGATTCACCCGCCTCGGTGCGGGGCTGGCGAACACTGCGGGGTGTAGCCGCCCGTCGGCCTACCTGCTCACGTTGGTGAGGTACTCGAATCGCGAGAGCCTCGGAACCGGTGGCATCGGCCCGTCGTGGAATCGCCTGCTGCAAGGTCCCTTCGGACACGATGCGGCCTGGCTATTGCTGCCCGCCGTCGTCGCGGCCGTGTGGCTCTTCGTGTTGGCCCGCAGTGCACCACGCACCGACATTCGTCGCGCCGCGGTCCTGCTGTGGAGCGTCTGGCTCCTCGTGACCTACGGCTTCTTCAGCGGCGGCCAGTTCTTGAACTCGTACTACCTTGCGGCGCTGATCCCGGCCGTGGCCGCGCTGTGCGGCATGGGCGGTCTCGCCGCGTGGGAACGCAGGCGCCTCCCCGCGGTCCGCGCCGCCTTGGCCGTTCTCACGGTCGCCACCGTCGCCGTCACCATCGCACTCGTCCCGGACTACGTCGGCGTCCGCGCCTGGGTCGTCGGCTCGGCCGTCATGGTGGGCCTGCTCGCCGTCGTCGTCCTCGCCGGATCCCTGCTCGGCGGTCACGATTCCGTCTGGGCCCTCGGTGTCGGACCGGCTCTCGCAGCGGTGGCCATGCTGCTCGGCTCGTTCTGGGCCTCGGCCGTGGTGGTGCAGGCCAGGCTCAGTCCGTTCGACTCCCCGTACGCGCCGGCCTCGGTCAACGCCAACACCCAGACGGCGGCGGCGAACTTTCCGGTCTTTGCGCAAGGTCTCCACGACTTCGTCGACACGGTGCCGCAGGGGACGGCCGTCGACGTCTTCGAGACATCGCGCACGACGGGCTACTACATCCTGGCCACCGGTCGCGAGTTCCTCCCCATCGGCGGATTCACCGGGGCCGTGCCCAGTCCGACTCTTCCGGTCTTCATGCGGTTGGTGGCCGAGGGCCGGGTCCAGCGCGTCACCGTCGTCACCAAGCCACTGACCAACGAACCCGTCCTGCGCTGGGTGGTGGCACACTGCTCGAGGCTGGGTCCCGCCGGCTACGACGCGGATGCGCAGGCCACGTCCACCGCGTTCAACTGTGGGCCCCGCCGCGCGTCGGGCCCCCCGGTACGGTCAGCTCCCGTCAACCCCCCTCGCCCGCTCGGCGGAAGTCGAGGAACTGGGTCACCCGCATGAACCGCATGATGCCGCGGCCGATCGCCGGCACGTGCTGGCGGTGCGGGTCGGTCACGAGCTCGGGCTCGCTGAGCTCGTACTCCTTGCCGCGGGTGATGAGCCGCACGGCGCCATGGGCCAGCGCGTTCCGCACCCACTCTGCATCCGGGCCGTAGGTCAGGGCGAAGCGGAAGCCGTCCTTCGTGCGGAAGACGTTGACCGGGGTGCGATAGACCGTCCGCGTACGCCGCCCGACGTGGATGACGAGGCCGAACCCGGGAGCCCAGCCCGCCACGTGGACCGCGACCTTGTTCGTCACCGCGCGGTTGAAGCGCGCCACCCGCCGACCGAGGCGGGGCGGGCGCACCGCGACGTTCGAGCCCGACTTTCGCTGCCCGGAGTGCGCGCTCATACCAGCGTCAGCCCCCCGTCGACGGCCAGAACCTGCCCGGTGACGTAGCTCGCCTCGTCCGAAAGGAGGAAGACGGCCACCGCTGCCACTTCCCAGCCCGTGCCCTGACGGCCCAGCGGGACCGGCGAACGGGTGCGCGACGGGCGCCCGGCGGAGGCGGCCCGGCCGAGCGGTGTGTCGATCAGGCCAGGGGCGAGCACGTTGGCCCGGATGCCGCGGCGGGCGCCCTCGACCGCGACGTGGCGGCTGAGGCCGATGAGTCCCGCCTTTGACGCGTCATAGGCCGGGATGCGGCTCCCCGGGCGCAGACCCGCGACTGAACCCATGAACACGATCGACGCGTTGTCGGACAGCGCGACCAGAGCGCGACGCACCAGCATGAAGTGGGCGCGCAGGTTGAGATCGAACGTCTTGTCCCAGTCGTCGATGGACGTTCCGGCGACACCCATGCCGAAGCCGGTGCCCACGTTGAGCACGAGCCCGTCCGGCGCCAACCCCGGCTCGTCGGAGATCGCCAGGCGGCATCCCTCTTCGGTGGTGACGTCGGCCACCACGATCGCCGCCTTCCCACCCTCCTCGGTGATCAGCCGCCACGTCTCCTCGACCGCCGCCTCATCACGATCGACGCAGACCACCGACGCACCCTCCCGTGCCGCGCGCACCGCAATGGCGCGGCCGTTGCCAACCGGCGCGTCCGGATCACGCGAGGGTTGCGTGCCGGCACCGATGACCGTGATGCTCCGTCCCGTCAGGAGCGACGTCATGCGATCACCGGAGTCACGTGTCGATCCCTCAATCTGCCGGACCGCCCGGCACGCTCTCCGCCAGCGCCTCGGCGCGGGGTTCCAGTTGTATGCGCAGAGAGCCGAGCACGGTCGTCAGCATCATGTAGTGGCCGATCAGCATGAGCAGCTCAATGAGCTCGCTCTCCCGCAGGCCCTCCGCCAGCGTCTCCCACGTGCCGTCGGACACGGCTCCCACGTCCGCCGTCTCGTCGACCGCACGCAACGTGGCGCGTTCGATGGGGGCCCAGTCGACCATGTTCACCGCGTCCTCGTCGTTACTGACGGCGACCAGCTCGGCTGGGGTCACACCCTGCACCTCGGCCAACCCGATGTGCTGCGCCCACTCGTAGCGGCCCCCGAAGCGGGCGGCGGTGCGCAAAATCACCAGCTCGCGCAGGCGGCCGGGGAGGCTTCCCGCCAGCAGCGCGCCGCCGAACCCCAGCCAGCGCCGGAACAGCTCGGGGTCGGCCCGGCCCAGCGTGGTGAAGATGTGCATCGGCTCGTCGGTGCCGCCCGGCGAGCTCTCCAGGACCCGCGTGAGGACGTCGTCCCATTCTCCCGCTGCGAGCGGTGCCAGGCGCGGCCCGGTGGTGGTCATGGCCGCATCGTAGGCATGCAGGACCGGCCCGGTCTTGCGGCCCGCCGCTCTCAGCGCAGCGGCCGGAATCCCATCGGCGGCGGCCCCGACCCGGGCAGGCGCCGCACCGGGGCATCGGGCCGGGAGACTTCGTCGAGGATGCCGTACTCGAGCGCCTCTTCAGCACCCATGAACCGTCCCCGCTCCACATCACTTTCGACCGTGGTCGGCGCCTGACCGGTGGCCGCAGCCACGCGGGCGCAAAAGCGCTGCCGCTCCCCGGCGCGCAGTTCGGCCCACTGGGCCACGTTGCGCACGTGGGCTTGCAGTGAGGTCACCGGCTCGGACAACGAGAACCGGGTGCTCGGGAGGGCGGACCGATGGGCGCACACTGCCACCACGCCCACGGCGCCCGAGCCCACCTGCCCGAGGCAGAGCGCCCGCACCGGCACCCCCATCAGCTCCACCACGTCCATGAGCGTCAATGCGGGCGCCAGCGCGGCCTCGCCGCAGTCGACCCGCAGCGTCACCGGGTCGTCCCCGTCGGCGTCGAGCGTCATCAACTCCGCTGCCATGCGGGTGACGGAGAGGTCGTCGAGGGGCCCGTGCAGCGGGACCACACGCTGGGCCAGCATGCGGCGGGCGACGAGGTCCGACAGCGGCTCGGGCCCGAGGCCGGTCCCGGTCCCGGTCCCACTGCCAGGATCACCCGGGAGCCAGGGCCATTGTTCCTCGTGGTCAGGCATGCTCGATCCTCCATTCCAGGCGGGCGCCCAGTGCGGTCGTGTAGCGCTGCACCGTCGAGAGGCGGACGTCGAGGTCGCCCGCCTCGAAACGGGCCACCGCCGACTGGGAGGTCCCCATGCGGGCGGCGACCTCCGCCTGGGACAGCCCCAGCTCTCGGCGCAGGCTCATGAGCTGCCCCGACACCGAGTGCCGGCGCTCGGCCATTTCGCGGAAGCCCGGAAAGACGGTTGGATGGCGGCGCTCGCTCACGACGGACTCATTATCTCATATTTGAGATAATGTGAGAAGCAGCCCAGCCCAGGACTGGTCCAGCCCAGGGCCCGCACCGAGACGAGGAGCAGCGCCATGAGCCCGAGCATCACGAACACCCACCGCCCCGAGGACCGCCTGCGCCAGGTATTCGTCCCCACCGTGATCGAGGAGGGCAACCGGGGAGATCGCGCTTTCGACATCTACAGCCAGCTGTTGCGCGAGCGGATCGTCTTCCTGGGACAGGAGGTGGACGACCAGGTGGCCAACCTGATCATCTCCCAGATGCTGTTCCTCGAGGCCCAGAACAGTGAGCGGGACATCTACCTGTACATCAACTCCCCCGGCGGCGTGGCCTACGCCGGCATGGCGATCTACGACGTCATGCAGCACGTCGAGCCGGACGTCTCGACCATCTGTGTCGGCATGGGCATGTCCGCCGCCGCCATGATCCTCTCGGGCGGCGCCGCCGGGAAACGGTTCGCGCTGCCCAACGCGCGCATCATGATCCACCAGGGTTCGGCAGGCACACGGGGGGCGCCCTCCGACATGGAGATCCAGCTGCGCGAGGTGCTCTCGTTGACCCGGCGCATGTCCGAGATCATCGCCCACCACAGCGGGCAGCCCCTGGAGCAGGTGGCCCAGGACATCGACCGCGACTACTACATGACCTCGGAACAGGCGCGCGACTACGGGATCATCGACGACATCATCCTGCCCCGCCGCGGCCTGTGCGCGCCGGGGGAAACCCCTGCCGCGCCGCTCGAGGACGAACGCCAATCCGAGTTGCAGGTGGCGAACGCCTAACTGCCGATGAACGTTTGTTGCACTGAACCCAAACTCTTCGTGACATCGCCTTCGCTGCCGTTTCTCATCTGAGACGCAGGGAACGGGAGGTCTGAGCAAGCGACCCGGGGGGAGAGCGGAGAGCGAGAGCGCACATGAGCGACGACGATCGACGAACCGACGCGCCCGGCCCTCGGCCCGATCTCGGGGCGCAGCGCGTCAGCCGTCGCACTCTCTTCAAGGGGGGTCTCGCGGTCGGTGCCGGCGCAG
>Ga0302325_10027021_pt1 | contig 11908 bp, 14 predicted proteins | sample Palsa_T0_2_FD_201948 | JGI IMG/M metagenome (GOLD analysis project Ga0302325, IMG submission 201948) | Peat permafrost microbial communities from Stordalen Mire near Abisko, Sweden - Palsa_T0_2 | ecosystem: Environmental > Terrestrial > Soil > Palsa > Peat permafrost | place: Sweden: Abisko... | reverse complement strand
GAGGTGATCCTGTGAATCTTTCAAACGGGTTGCTCAACCTGACGAACTGGCTGGGCAACGTCATCATGCCGACCATGGCAGGTTTGTTCGCCGCCGCCGCAATTTACCGATTCAGTAAGGGGCACCCGTATCAACACCTTGGCTATGCGGCCCTGGCCTCCCTGATGTGCTCTGGGTTGTTGCGCGTCATGGAGTCCTTCAGCAACCAAGCAGCATGGAACAACCCTGACCGCTACTGGATTTCAATTCTGACGCTAGTGAACTGGGTCGGGAACGTTCTTCTGCCACTGTACGGAGCCGGCCAGGTTGTGCTCGCGGTCGTGCACTTTGCGGGATTGCTAGAGCGCATGACGATCGGTGAAGCCTGGGTGCGCAACTTGGTCTCAGCGATGTGCTGTTTCGGACTGTCAGGGCTGTTGCGCTTAGGAGAATTCTGGATTCAACACGGCACGGCCGGAGTGCGCTAGGGAGTTAGGCGATGCCATTGCAAGTGACACCCGTGAATCGCAATTTACAGACGAGAGTGACATTCATGCTTCTGGAATTGGAGGACCTATTCATCGTGCTAGGTGCGGCAGCCGTCATGAACGTGGTTGGTCATTTCGTGGGAGGTGAGGTCGCGGGAATGCCAATGAGCATTGTCCTGCAGTACGGTGTGCCACTGCTCATGGTGCCGGTGCTGATGGCCTTCAAGTATGGCAAGCCGCGGGGTTATGTTCGCGACCTTGCTTGCTGGTACATGAAACCTCATGCCTACTGCGCGATCGCACGCGACCGCGAAATCCAGTCGGCGTACCTGAGGGAGGAATAGCAGTGCCGATAAATCTTGAACAACACGAACGAAAACTCCACGATCCAGCATTGTGCGAACAACTTCCGGTCCGCGACTACCTGGACAACATTGTCGTCCGGACAAATGGTGCCTTTGTTGCGGGTTACGAGTTGAAAGGTCTGGCGTCGTATTTCGCGAGCGACGAAGGCCGAGACCGTGGGAAGTTGATGCTGGAGGCGCTCCTTCGCTCTCTGCCGGAACAGAGCATGAGGGTTCAGTTCCGCTACGAAGTAGCGGAGGATATCGGAGATCTGCTTGAGCGTTATGCCGAAGCGCAGCAATCGGAACGCTTGGAAGTAATTGCACTCGACGAGGTGCGCGTCGAGCGATGGCGAATGAAGGAGGCGAACGGCCACTACATGCGGCCTCTCTTGCACGCTTACTTCATCTGGGACCCGGTCGTTCATCGCCGTATTGCCGGTAAACCGCTCAAGCCGACGGGCAAACCTTTCAGCCTATCGGCGCGGAAGTGCATTGAGCGCAGTCATCAGGAGCATCAGCAACTGCTGGCAGAATTCGAGAGTCTGCTGCGTGGCCTCGAAACGACGCTCGAAGCAGCAGAACTCGGCGCGCGCCGGCTGACCGACGATGATTTGTTTCTTGAAGCAAAACGAGCCCTCAATCCCTTGTCGCCGGATCGGCGGCCGTACAGGCGTGGTGAAGAGCAACTGGAATACAGGAGCGCACGGGAGCAGATCGTTGACACGAGTATTGCTGATGAAACGGACTCCTATCTCAATGTCGGTGGAATCCTCTATTCCTTTGTAAGCCTGAAAGAGCTCCCGGATGCAACTTTCCCCGGAATCCTCAGAGAGTTGGTCGGTCTTGATTTCCCGCTCATCGTCAATGCGCAAATCGCGATTCCCGACCAGGCGAAAGTGCTCAAAGGCTACAAGAGCCGCTTACGCAAGATGCAGGCTGTGCAGCGGGACTCGAACGGTGGATTTCGGACAAACGTGGAAGCGCAGGTTGCCGAGTCCCAACTGGTCAGGGTGCAACAGGACATCATCTCGAGTTCGGTTAAAACGGCCAAGCTGAGCCTGGTCATCGGAACGCGCACTTCACGCCCGGCCGTAACGACCAAGGAGTTGGAGCAATCAGAGCGAGCCATCGACAACCAGCGCCAACAGCTTCTCTACGCGATTTCCCGCATGAACGGCGCGAAGGCGGTGGCTGAGTCGCTGGCGAAGAAGCGCCTGTTTTTTAGTTCACTTCCGGCAATGGCGGAGCCCGACAAGAGAGACCAGGACTTGCTCACCTCGAACGCGGCGGATCTTGTGCCGGTAGAGACACCTTGGCGCGGCACACCCCGGTCGCCACTGTTCCTACTTGAAACTCCCTACCGTCAACTCATTCCCTTCTCGCCCTTCGATCCCGGCTTGAGCGACGCGAACATGCTGGTGATGGCGAAAACTGGCGGGGGAAAGACCGTCATGGTGCAGCAGTTTCTGCTCATGGCCGCCAGGAGCAACCCGCTGATTTCGATTCTTGAGCGTGGCGATTCGTATCGTCCACTGGTTGAGTTGATGGGCGGGCGAATGATCACCATGTCGCTCGATAGCGAACAAACGATTAACCCCTGGGATTTGCCAGAAGGAGAAAGAGAACCAAGCAAGGATCAGGTCGCGTTTCTGAAAAATCTGACGCGCCATATGCTCGGCGAGGGCGGGGCCGAAGACACGCAACTTCTTGACAACCTCATCACCGAGGCCATTCTTCGAACTTATAAGAGGGCGGCAATCCGGCCCTCGACTCCCATTCCAACATTCTCCGACCTTCGCGACGAACTCTCACAGTGGCGTGATGAGGAAAAGAACCAACGCGTGATGGACGAGGCCCACCTGGCGGCGATCAAGCTGCGCAGCTGGACCGGCGAAAAAGGAGTGTATTCGAAGTTGTTCGACCGTCCCACAACGATCTCACTCGACAATCCCTGGTTGTTCTTCAACGTGGAGCAATTGAGCGATGACCGGCGGCTGGAAACGGCAATGAGTCTTCTCATCGCTCACGCCACCGCGCAACGGGCAGCAGGCAAGGCCGGCAGAAGGAGCATCACGGTTCTTGATGAGTGCTGGTTCCTGCTTGATTCTCCGGTGCTGGCGCCCGAAGTGGTCCAACTGTTTCGTACGGCGCGCAAACGCAATGCCAGCGTCTGGGGAATGAGCCAAACAGCGGAAGATTTTGTGGGGACGGATTCGAAGCCAGGCCGCACGGGGCGGGCATCGTAAAGAACTCGACCACCAAGATCATCGGTCAGCAGCCGGGAGACATGACCGCCCTGCGGGAGCACCTGCACCTGAACGATACCGCTTTAAACCAGATCAAGCATTTCAGCGCACCCATTAAGGGCAAGAGCGCCGACGCGCTCATCGTGATTGGGGAGAAAGCCGACACCACACACACGATCCGCATGTCACCGACCACGGTCGACTACTGGATCATGACGACCTATGCGCGCGAACGTGTGTATCGGTCGTGGTGGTTAGAGCAACGAATGTCGGTGCCTTTGATCGAAGCCTATCGCGAACTGGCCGAACGGTTCCCGGCCGGGCTGGCCGATGTTGATCCACTTCCGGAAGAAATCTCAGGGAAAGTCGCAAGAGGTACACGCATATGAAGATGAAAACTTTGGAACTCCTTCGCAACTTTCAACACAGATTCAGCCGCAGCAGGCGATGGCTGTTCGTAGCAGTGATCACGTTGTGCTTGATTCCCTCGAACACGCGAGCTCAAGGAATCGGAGACATTCTGCTGCTGCTTCATACCATCACAAGCACGCTCCAGGGTCCGATTGGTGACGCGTTGAACGAAATGCGGAAGGTGAGCACGGAAATCAACAATTTCCGCCAGAAGATCATTTGGCCGCTGGCCCTGATCAACCAGACGAGATCGTTTGTCAGTGCAACCCGGGCGCACTACACCGGCCTGATGTCCCAGATTGAAGGCATCAAGAATAACAGCGCGACCCTCGCTCTCCCCATGCAGTTGGAGTCGATGTTCCGAGGCGCCCAGTCGGGGTCCATCGGCCAGATTCCTTCGCTGTATACGCAGGTCTACCAGCCGGTTGCGTTGTCTGGAATTGCCCAGCCGGGGCAGCGCAACCTCATGGACATCGACGATGCAATGGCCATGGATTCGCTGAAGACTTCGATGGTCTCCGACCAAACGACTCAGGGGATGCTGACTCTCGCCGATTCTCTCGAACAGCAGGCGGCGACTGCGGCTCCCGGGTCGGCGTCGATGGTCACGGCCCAGGCCCGCGTCGCCGATCTTGTGACTCAGGCACAACTCGCGAAAATGCTGGCCGCTCAACTGCGCCAGGAGCAACGAAACTGGCGCACCAGAATGCGACGCTCAAGCACAGCGCCACAACCACGCAGAATCTTTTCAACCAGATCCAGCAAGTTCTAGCTCATCCATAAGGAGTTCGGAAATGAATCGACCTACACTCTCTCGTCTCTTCAAGTTCATCCGGAACGCAGTCGTCGCGGTATGCGGTCTGGCTGTCGTGGTTGCCCTGCTCCCCAGTAAGGCCCGCAGCCAGCTTGGGCTTGATCCGTGCTGCGCCATGATGTCCGTCGGGCTCAACTCGATCTCGGGCCTGCTGAAGGGTGTCGTAGCGAAGCCGCTGGGCTCCATTCAGCAGAATCAGCAAGACTCGGCAAACTTCGAGCAACAGGTGGTGTTTCCTCTAGCCGCGATTACTCAAGCCAGAAACATGGCTGTTCAGTTCCAGGGACAGTTCGCTCAAATGCGTCAACTCTTCCAGTTGCCGATATCGAGTGCGACCCTGCGCACACCGCAACTGCTCGAACAAAGCCTGCTCTCGGGCAATCCGGGGGCAATGCCGCAAATCACAAGCAACTACTCCGCTTTGTACGGGACCGTGATGCCGACGGCGAACGCGCCCCAGTCGGTCCGGAACATGGTCGATATGACCGATGCGGAAGCACAAGCTGCCATGAAAAAAGCGGTTGAAATCGACGCCCTGGCCAACCTGGAGCTTCAGGCAGCCGAACAGATCAATCAGCAATTGCAAACCGCCGCGCCCGGCAGTTCCACCATTTTGGAAGCTGAGACGGCGGCGTGGCTGGTGAGGGCGAATGCATACACGCAATCCGCCATGGCCGAGCTAGTGCGCGTGCGTTCGATCGAGTTGGCCAACTCGAGCGGTCAGCTCAAGTTCAGCGCTTCTCATGCGTCAACGCTTCACACGACGGGCAACCAGGTCTTGCAGCCGGGGGTCCAGTAGCCGTGTTCTATTTTCAGCAACTTCTGAACACGGCGCTAGCCGGGATCGACGGCACCGCGATCATCTCGACGGTAACGAACATCGCATTCGCGATCCTGCTGATTGGCTTCCTGATCGGCCTCTATCAATCGGCGTTTCGTGGCGGCGATCTGCAGGCGCTGGCGGGAACGGCGATCAAGTATCTGGTGGTAGCCATGATCGTTTCCAACTGGGCAACCGTCTTTCGCGGCGTCAACGGCTCCTTTAACACCATCGCAAATTCCATCGGCAGTAGTTCCGGTGCAGGCGACATGTTCCAGAGCTGGATGGGGCAGCTCCAACAACAGTTCGCAAACAACCCTTCCTTGACGCTCACGGACATCATCACGGGCGATGCGGCGAGCACCATCACGGTGGTCCTGCTCGTAGTTGCTTACCTTCTCTATGCCCTCGCGATGATCGTGTTTTGCTTTTTCTAACCTTGTTTGGCGCAATCCTCTACGTGGTCGGCCCGTTGGTGCTCGCGCTCATTCCCATCCCGGGGGTCGGCCAGTTGGGGAAGTCGTATGCCGTCAACGTGATGATCTGGAATGCCTGGGGAATTCTCTACGCCGTGTTCGGCGCACTCATTACCGCCATTCAGGTCAACCAAGTGAACAACATCCTCGGCAACGGGTTCCTTGGTTTTCTGAAGGGGGCGGGGGACTCGATCATCCTAGGGCTGGTCAGCATCTTTTATGCCCTGGCCATCGCGCTAATTCCCTTCATTGCCAAAAGGATCATCTCGGGCGATGTCGGGTCAACCGCATTTGCGCTGGTGAGAGCAGGCGGGGTTGCGGCCGGCGCCGCTTTGGCTGGTGTCAGCGGCTTTGCGGCGGGAGCGAGTCCCGCTTTCGGCGGCGCCACGGCGTCGGGTGGTGTGGGCGCTTCGTCCACGTCTACTGTCCTGGCTTCGTCCACACCGCCCCCTGCTCCCTCAATGCCCGATTTCATTCGCTCCGGAGTTGCGAGCGCGATAAACAGCAACAGCAGCCCGGTGGAGCCTGCAGCCAACTCAAGCAGCAACGAAGGTTCTGGTACCCGAGATCTCGCCACTGCCAGGTCGGGCAGCGGAGGCCGACCTGGGTCCAGTTATCGACCCCATTCGGTAACCCAAGTCGTCAGTTTTAACGTGGGTAGGGCGCTCGGAAGAGCCGCTGGAAGGAACGATGCCGAGAACAATTAGCTCTGGCAGAGGAGGTTTCTATGTGGAGGCAGCCACCGATCTGGGAGCCGCAAGGGACGAAGTTCCGGCCGTACAGCATCGCGACCTTGATCTTCTTTTATATCGGAAGGTTTTTCGGCCGTTTGTTTGGCCGGCGTCATTGATTGTCGTTGAACACTAAGAAGGTACGCGAACATGTGGTTGAAAAAGAAAAACCCGTTTAAAGAAGCCGATGCACCGGAGAAGCTCCGCCACAGCCGCTATTACGAGCATGATGGGATCCTGCGGGCCTACGCCAACCGGGCGATGGTGCTGGCGTTCTTGTGCGTTCCGACGACGATGTTGGCGCTAGCCTTCGCTGTCTATGTCCGCCTACAGCCTCCCACAGTCATTCGTGTCGATGAGAACGGCCAAGCCACGGTTCTGGGTGTCACGAAACCTGGTATTTCGGTGACGCAAGGCCCGGGATCGGAGCCGACCGAGTTTGAGAAGCGGGCTTTCGTGCACCTATTCCTCGAACGCTACCTGAATTTCTCGCCGACGAATGTAAGCCGCAACTGGGCTGACAGCCTGAACATGATGACTGCCAATCTGCGCCGCACGGCGTACGCCGGCATGCAGAAGGATGACTTCATTGGAAAGATCGAAGACGATCAGACGACCTCGGACTTTCAGATGCGCTCGCTTGAAGCCTCCAAGGAAGATCCGCTCACCTATACGGCGTTCGGGGTTAAGGAAGTCCACCACATTCACGAACACAACGAAACCATCGACAAGGTGGTCAGCGAATTCCGCGTAAGGCTACTGGTGGAAAAGCGGTCGGAGCAGAATCCCGGCGGTTTGTTGGTTGGAGAGTATTGGGAGCGCGCGATCGAAGGCGAAAAGCGCGACTGGGTGCTGCAGCAAGCCGGCCTCAACAGTACGCAATGAGGCCGACGGAAGGAGTCACGAACGTGGAAACCAACGTACCAAACAATTCTGCGGAGCCGGCGAGCAGAAGCGTCGGTGGCACAAACGCACGCCGTAGACACCGTAGTGGCAGTGACCCGAATCTTCGTTATTTTCTCCCCAAATCAGGGTCCTCTCCGGCCAAGCCGGAGTTGGGCCAGGAAATGGCCAGCGAGGGGGAAGCCTTAATCGAAGCGTTCAAGAACGGTCAGCCGTTCTACACAGTGACGGCATGGAAAGCCGTTCCGGAGGTAAATGGCGGCGGTAGTCCTGTGATCGTGAAACAGGCTGTCGTCCAGAAACCGGCTCAAAGTTAGTTCGAAAAAGATCAGCACAAAGAGTTCTCAGATGACCAAGCGTTGATGTTGGTCCTTTGAGCGCCCTGCGGCTTAATGCGGGGAAATGTGCTGACCGGGGCTTTTTTCACTTGAAGGCCTGGCCCAGCGAGCCCGAAATGGGGGTCAGGCAAGAGCGAGAAAGCTTGCGGTCACGCAAACTCCTTAACTCTTTCCGGCCTCCCGGAACAAACAGTTAAGGAGAATAAAAAAATGACGAAGAATATCAAGACGAACAAGTACAGGATCCCGCCCGATCAGCTCCAGAACCTGGAGATCGACCGCAACGGACGGGTCACTCCGCGGTTGCACGATCTTGATCCACTCCAGAACACGCTTCTGAGCGTGCTCTATCCCGGAATCAAGGTAGCAAGCGTGAACGTGCCGGCTGAGCCTCTCGACGATTACGAGGAGTCACAGGTCGAGAACGCCCTGGCCCGGCTTGTTTGGAACGCGATTCACTACAAATTGGTCGGGGCAAGCGGCTCTGCAAAGAAGGGCAAGTTCTACTTTGTGGACCAGGAACACAGCCGGGCCATCGCCGAGCGGTTTCAGCACTGGCCACAGGCGGCGATTGTTTATTTCGGAGTCCTCGTCTCGCCCTGCAAGGTGATGATGGAGGAACCCGAGGCACGTGTGCTCGTTGTGCCCGACAGGAAGCTGGGAACCAATGACTGCCGTGGCTGGATCAGGCGATCGGTGTTCCAGCGTCTCAAAGAAAAGCATGACCGCGAAATCCTCTCGGTCCAGATTGAACGCCTTCGCCGCGAGCGGCAAGGAAAGACAGGCGACGAAAACCTGGACCGGCATCAACAATCGGCTCTTCTTGAGGACGCGAAGCGGGAAATTGTCCGGAAACGTCTTGCGGAGGGGCGCTTCTATCAGTTCCGTATGGCCTTCGCCGATACCCAAGCGAAAGGCGCATTCAAAATCATGGAGGATGATGTTGCCGACGCGCTGGAAGCGGATTTTGTTCTGCCGGAAAGCGCGATCAAACCGGGGCTGAAGATACCGGCGGTAGTGTATTCGATCTTCGGGCCGGGCAGAAGATTTCGCGGAGATGTCGTCGTAGGCATTCGCGAAGTCTCCCGCCAGCTCGAGTTTGAGTCCAGCTACACGCTCGTAGAACATGCACCTGAAGACTCAATTCAGCTGGAAATTTTACCACAGGCGATGAAGCAGGTGGCTAAGCTGAGCGAGGCGGTAGGCGAGGGCCGCTACGAGGATCTTCTCGAAGTCCTCGGGCACCATCCGGATAGGTCTTTGCCGGATGGACTTGAGCAGAACACCAGCGAAGAATTCCGGGTCGTTGAGGGACTGCTCTTGGCCGACGCCAGCGGCGAAATCGTCCGTCATCCTTACGTCAACAATCAACTCAACAAACTGCTTGCGCGCTGGGCGTTCAAGGCAGCGACCGGCGGGGGCTTCCGTCTTCCCGCATTTGCTTTGATGGACGACGGTTATCTCTTCCTTAAGGATGGCGAAGTGTTTTGCGGATCCGATTGGATTGCTGAGCACAAGGCCATCGTCGCACTGGCCTCGAAACACGGCTTGTGTGTCCGCTACCCCATTCGCATGGTTGACGATCTTCTCCCCTTCGTCAATCTCTCCGACGAGGAGATCATCGCGCAACTCGATAAGGATCTTTGCCGCCAGGAGTGCGCTCTGATCGAGACCGAGCTTCGTGACTTGGTCATGCAGCAAGTGCGATTGGAGGGCACGTATGTTTTCCATTCCGAGACGGCAAAGAAGAACGGCGGTGACTTTGATTTCGACTGGATTTGTGTGGTCGAAGAAGACCGATTCCCGCGGTTTGTAAAGGACCGGTTTTCGAGAGGCCTCGGACAGCAACAGGGGAAAAACAAGGCCAACAAGGCCCGCGACCCCTGGTTCAATCTGGAGCACGTGGCCATGAAGGCCAGGGGAAATCACATCGGCTCGATCACCGACTTGATGACCTCGTGCCGCGCAGTAGGCCATGACGAACTTGCTGCGCAATTGGCCAAGGAACTTCAGAACGCACTCGACAGCCTCAAGTGGCAAGTCCAGCCCGATCTCAAACTGGTCGCCGAAATACGCCAGCAAATACGTCAGGCACCCTGGCTCCGTTACAAGAACGAACGCCGGTGCTCTGATTTACCACTCCATCTGGAGGTGGAGAACACCGATCGTGTTGGCCACCTCTACAACCATGTTCGCAAGCAAATCGAGGATTTGCTGATCAACAAGGCCCCGATCGAGGCGTTCAAGGCGCTCGTGGTGGGTGAACAGGTCACCCGCGAGATGCTGGAAGACTGCCGTTTCATCAATCGGGTTTATGCCGCGATGATTGGCAAGATCGCCGAGAGGCGAGAACAACTCAAGCAACAACTGGAGAAGACAAACGCCGACTGGGACACGGTACGTCAGAGCTCCGACAAGGAACTGCGGCGACAGAAGCTGTTCGCCATGAACCAGGCACGCGGCACATGCCGTTGTGACGAGGAACGTGGCAAATATGAGATGAAGGCCGTCTTGGCCTACATCCGCATCTGGGCGCAGAACAAGGCAGAGAACCGTATGGGCTGGCTGCAGGCGCTGAACCGAGTGGTGTGCAACGGTGAGCGCTCCAGCGGCTCCATTCTCTTTCTTGCCTTTCCTCAGGAGTTGATCGTGAAGCTGGCGGAGCGCACGGGAGGCAAGCCGGTTCGCGTGCACGTTCCGCGGCTCTACGAGGGACTCGTTCGTACCGACTCTTCCGGCCGAACTTTCCTGGTTGATCCTCTCAAGGGAGGAGGACAGAAACACACATTCTTGTTCAAGTACAGGGATGGAAAGGTCCTCCTCGACGACGACAAACCCGAGCAGATCCAAGCACAATCTTCAAGCGAATCTTGCGCTGAAACAGACATCGCAGCCGAACCAGCAATACCGGCTGCAATTGTCGATGAAGCTGTGGAGTTTCTTCCCAGCACTTTCAGCGATGAGGATGCGAGCGATGTGCCCTGGGTCATGTGAGGCAGCAACCGCTTTGAGCGGAATCCTCTCGGATTCCGCTCAGGGCTTAAGAAGGAATTATGAAAACACTTTTTTCGCTCATTGTCGTGTCCAGCCTTTGTGCCATCGCCGCACTATCCCAGCAGTCAGTCTCGCCCAGCCCGGACACCGTCGTCCACGTTGCCACCGCTCTCAACCACCTGACGGTTCTGGAATTTCATGAACCGGTCACGATGGCGGCCGCTGGCAGTTCGGACTTTCAGATCGAGAGAGAGTCGAACAAGGTTTTCGTCAAGCCCATGAAATCAGGGGCAGCGACGGATCTGTTCGTTTGGACGGCTACCCGGCGCTTTGCTTACGAGCTTGAAATCACCCAAGAAGCAAAGAACATAAATTTTGCTATTGATAATGCTCCACCGGCTCCCGCCCCACCTCCAAAGCCCGCTGTGGAACCCGAGACAAATCCGTCTGCCGACGTGGCGCTGAGCCGCGCGCTGCTGGGGGCAGAGGAGATTAAACACACTCGCGCACGTGCCGCGAAGAACCAAGTGAGCGTGCGCGTGGAGCACGTGTATCGCACGCCGAGCACTATCTATATCCATTACACGATTGAGAACAACAGCAATCTTTTCTATCGCGTAAATGCGCCAGGGGCGTACCAACTAAAGACAGACGACTCGCCCATTTCGCTCGCCAGCCTCGTCCAAACGCAGCTCGACCGCGCCACGCTCGAAGAGCTCGGCGGTACGAAGGAGTTCGCCTTGCCTGTCGCTCACGCCGAAGCTGAGGCTGACGATCTTCACCCGGGAGAGACTACACAGGGAGTGGTTTCCATTCGGCAGGATTTGAAATCACCGGCAGTCGTGCAGTTGGTGTTTCGCGATGGGGTAAAAGCGACCGTCGTGCTCTGAAATGAAAGCGGATGCACAACTCGGCGAGATGCATGACCGGCTCGTAAACTTCCATCGGCAGAACCCGAGGGAGGGTCTTGGCGATGTGCTGCTGATGTGGGTGGAGGATCCCCTGAAGCCGCGAGATGAGCACGGCCGTCTCCGCGTGAATCCGATTCTGCTGCTTCTGGCAATCGTGCTTGCGCTGGTCTTCGGGACATTCCTGTTTTTCAGCATGGTTCAGTCATGACCGCAGAAAACGAATATCGGCTCGGGCGCCGCGCCTTCCACCAGAACCAGGAAGAGAGCGTTGCCGTTGCCATCGCCATTGTTGCAGTCTTCCTGCTCGCCGGCGGCTCTTACATCCTAGCAGGCTGCTGAAAAATTGACGGATACGGTTTTGTTCTTGCCGTTTTCCATTGTTGATTGCTGTTGTGGAGTAGTGGGAGCGCTGTTTTCGCGGCGCTTCCCGGCGATTCCTGCCCCAGCGGA
>Ga0302325_10027020_pt1 | contig 11908 bp, 23 predicted proteins | sample Palsa_T0_2_FD_201948 | JGI IMG/M metagenome (GOLD analysis project Ga0302325, IMG submission 201948) | Peat permafrost microbial communities from Stordalen Mire near Abisko, Sweden - Palsa_T0_2 | ecosystem: Environmental > Terrestrial > Soil > Palsa > Peat permafrost | place: Sweden: Abisko... | reverse complement strand
CGAAGTCGCCCTGCGGACGATGCTCATCCGGGTGCGCTTTGACAGCTTGACCGAGAAAGCCGGCGTTACCAAGGCACTGAGGAGGACCGGGCTGAGTCAGCAGCCAAGCCTCCTACTTTCAAAGCTCACCTTCTTTCTGATCGTATTCCTTGTGGCCAAGATCGCGAGCGACGTCATCGGCTTAATTGCGGTCTCCAATGCCATAGGAGCCTTCTTCTCATATCTGCCCAGCGTCCTTGCAGCCCTTGTGCTTTTGATCCTTGGCACAACCGTTGGTCAGTTTACAGGACAGGTTGCAACGCGAGCGGCTGAGAGCTCCGGATGGGTTTCTGCCCCGGCACTGGGGAAACTAGTATCAGCCCTTATCATTTTCCTCGTCGCTATGATGGCGATAGGTCAGTTGAAAATTGACACAGAGATGGTTCGAATTGTGACCAGCTTTGTTCTCGGGGCGGCCGCTCTTGGCTTTGGGCTTGCGTTTGGACTTGGCACGTGGGAGGTCTTGCGGAATATAGTGACCGGGTTCTATACGCGAAAGTTTCTTGCGGTCGGCAATAGTCTGACAATTGCGGGCCATACTGGCACACTGACCGCGATTACTCCCACTCACACTGTCCTGACCAACGCAGGACAAGAAATTCTGGTTGCAAACTCCAAGTTCTTGGAGCAAACGAGTACCCGACAATAATTAAGCTTGGCCGAGACGGAGCAAGCCGATAATTGCCGTGTGCCATTACCACCCCGTACTACGGCGCATTCATGGCCTATTGGGTTCGGCGGGAAAATGCTCTCAGTAATGTCACGGCAGCGACGACAGCAGACTCGATGAGCGCTTCCATAACTTCGCTCGTAACGCCTTCGTTGCGGTGACCATTGATCTCCACCGACCAGTCGAGCGACGGTTTATTGAACTGCACGCGAATCCTGAGTCCCTGCTCTATCACAGCGCTCTCAGAACTCAGAAGAAAGTCGTCTTCATGGGCGAAACCTGGTGAGATGCAGGGATAAGGCTCTCCATCGCTCGAACGGAATATCTCCGGAAGGCAGGTAACCTCGGTATGCCCAGGACGCATCGTTCCGGCTTCAGGTTTATTCGGCTCGGCCCATCGCCGCCCGTAAACCTCCAGAGCGGTCCGCAGAGTCTTGGGAATTCGAGCGTCCTGGATGACGGTCAGAATCGCCTGCTCAAGCGCGTCAGGGCGCACGATGGTCGATTGCCTGGTCATGAGCTGCCCTTATCTGCTGCGGACGGCCTCCGTCAGCGTTGGCTCTGTGCGCGGTTGTATCACCATCTCTGATTGTCGATGGTAGGTATGGGGCGGTTTTCCGAGTCACTCCTCGTACTGAATCAGAATATACACCGCAAACATTACGAGAATTACATTAATTAAAGTTTAGGTTTTTGACCTACGGGGAGACCTCCGGGCATTCAAGAACTCCTCGACTTCGGCATCACATCTTTCCTCCGAGGCTCTGTCTGATCACGTGCCCTCTGTACATTGGGGTCTCGTCTGCGGGGCGTTCAGTGTATGTGTGTCTGACACTGGCGGCGGCGTATTGTCTGTATCAAGAAGCCTGGAGTAGTAAAAGTCGGCTGTCAGTAGGCAATGTTTTGCTCTACCACGTTGGCGCTGACCCCATTAAAGTCCGTCAGTATTGCAATGCATGTATACGCCTTTATCAGGGCGGCTTTTGTTAGCGTTGTAATAGACTTTGGCACTCTGCTGTTTAAGCTCTAGCGTGTCCCTTGTCTCTGATCTACCCGGCCCTCGAACACTGTTGCGCATTGCCGGTATGTTCCTCACACTACGTTATGAGTTACTTCACACAAACAGGTGCGATGCGGCTAAGAGGCTCACGACCTATCGATCCAATAGGCCGTCTGCTCAGAGGGTGGGCCTGGCTACCTTACTCCTCAGGCGGCGGTGAATTGTCTTGTATCAGGAACCCAGGCACGGGCAGCCAAAAGGCGGTATTCGCCTGATTCTGTTCAATGATCGCGGCATTAGCTCCATTCACGCCGTCTGAGCTGAAGATCGTGTTCACAGCTGGCACAACGTTATCACGTACCATAAGGCCCGAGAGTGCACAACCTGGGAAGTCTTCCATTCCGATTCCAGATAGATTGAAGTTCGGAGCAATCCAAATATCGTTACCCTGTCCCACCGAGATTTTATTGCGAAGAACATCGGTGTTCATCACAGGGCCGTAGGATGCCGGACCACCGTAGGGCCCGAACGCTGAGATGTAAATACCGAATCCTGAGTTGATTAAGTTGTTGTCCGATACATCGCTTTCGAGGGCATCCGACAAGACGAGTGTAGCTCCTAGAGTATTCTTAAAAGTGTTGTGAACCCACGTCATATAAAGCTCGTACTGGGTGATAGCAACAACTGATGTTCCATCGGGTTGCACCTTCCATGGGGTAGCAAGCGTTATGGTTCGTCCGGTGTAGCTTTGCAAAAATGAATACTGCCCTACTCCTGTTCCGGAAAGAATCACCATGATCGCAGCTTGTGGGTTAGTTGTTCCCATCCATGCCCATCACGGATCAGCCGCCAGGGTCACCGTGCTTGCTGCGCTCGAAGCCATCATACCGAAATACGCTCCTCCATCTCCGTCATTGAGGACAACCTGTTGGCTTTGCGATCCCATGTTCTGGAACGCTCTTGCTTGTTCCTCACAGTTTGTAAGCTCTCCAATACTCGTCGCGTTTCCAGTTTCAAACAATAGTGTTCCATTGTCTAACTCCCTCCGAGGCCCGAACGGTGTCGATTCAGAATCATGGTCTCCGACTAGGAATGCCGCGAAAGGCAGCTACCTCTAGATCTCCAAGTCGCAGGCAGATGGAAGCGTCATGGTTCTGGGATGGTACATATGTCAGGCTATACAGTGACTCACTCGACAATGATCTGTCCAGAAGCCAACATTAATCACGCTTCAGGTTTGCCCAGGCTGGGTCGGTCGTGGCTTTGGCTTAATGCCTTATTGGACTGACAATGACCCTGTTGTTGCGCACACCGGGTGACGCTTAGCTCGCGTACCCGGAACGGTGAGGAAATTTCAATGCCTTAAGCTTGCAATCGCATTAATGACATTTTCAACCATCGGTGTCATGACCACGTAACCAGCAGCGCTCGGATGGACGCCATCCAGGGTCAGCTCTGGCACGTAATGTTCCCCATCTGGAGCCAACAGTGCGGAGTGATAGTCAACCACAGGGATTCCCTGTGATAAGGCATATTCTTCGATCCAGGCGTTCCAGATGTTGATTCGGCCATAACGGCTTGGCGTCGGATCGGCAGTTTCAGCCAAAGTGCAATTGGCCGCATCGCAACCCCACGGTGGTATGGTGGCCAGAATAACGTGAACGTAGTTGGCTTGCGCCATTTGGACCATAGCTTCAACATCGGCTGGTGAGTCGATGCCGTTTCCTGCTGTGAATTCGGTTGGTTCTAGAGTCCAGCCAGGATAGACGTCATTTGTGCCAACAAGGATATGAACGATCTCTGGGTGCAAGTCGATCACGTCCGTTTGAAAACGCGCCAGCACCTGACTGCTGGTCTGGCCGCTAACCCCTTTGTCTATCCAGTTAGGATGTTCTGCAAATTCAGGGCCTTCTTGTCCGCTGCCCCAGATGGCCGAGATGCTGTCACCGATAAAAACCACCGAAGGTGGCCCTAAAATTGGCTTTTCAGGCTGCCCAGTTGCAGCGATTACCGCACTGCTTCCACAGACACCAACGGCTGCCACATACAAAACGGCAACCGCTAGGGTCAAATCTATTTTCCGGCTTCGTGTTGGGCTTTGGCGATCGATTGCGTTTCTGCGCTGACACATTGTTTCCTCCCACACTGGGTGCTACGAGTGAAAATATCCAAGCGGACCCGAAAATGGGCGGTGGCTGCGAGCCCTCAAAAAGGATTCCAGGCTGTCTACGTAGTTGTTTAGTGGATCAGACGTGGGAGCCACCAGCGCGCCGAAATGGCCATCACCAGCGCTCCCTCGAAGAGAAAAGCCCACACCAAAACTCGAACACCTCCAAAGTGATCGTAATTAGAGGCGTAGTTCATGTCCTCGCGTTGAACACAGGACGGATTTCCGGAATCTACGGACTCACTCAAACTCCGGGGGAGAGTATCTGGCTTCGTCAAATGCCGGAAGGACGGTGGTGCAGGCTGAGTAAGGTCACGGTGGACTGTGAGTTGCGGGCGTTGATTCATGATTCGACGAAATCTAGCAGAGGAACGTGAATATACCACGCGATCAGAAATTAAGGAAAACTTACCTGCACCGAAAAGCGTATGTTGCGAGTGAACATCATGACTTGACGCGGGCACGGCGTCACAACTCCATGACATTGAATTTCTGCAATCAATTGCACTGGTACCTGCAACCGGGATCTCTGGTAGGCACCTTGGGTCGGGCATGGGCATGGCGAGTCAGTCACCGATGTCTGCAAAGCACTGGTAGGCGGAACGGGCGACGGTGGTGTGGTGTGGACGGCATTATTGAGCAAGACAGCCTTGGTCTAGGCCGTATCTATGTTCAGGCCAAACGCTATGCGGAAGGCAACACCGTTGGCTCTGGGGCCATTCGTGATTTCTTCGGCCGTCTAAACTGCTTCAAGGCGACCAAGGGTTTGTTTGTCACCGCTTCAACCTTCTTCCCGTCAGCACGTCAAACAGCCGACCAACTGAGCAAGCGGATAGTGCTCATCGACGGCGAACAGCTTACACGCCTGATGATCCGTCATGGCGTTGGCTGCCGGATTGAGGAAACCTTGTATCTAAAGAAGGTGGGTGAAGAGTTCTTCGAGTAGGGTCGTGAATCTATCTTGGGTAAACGTTCGAAGGCTCGACGACGGATTAGGGTGCAATCAATTGCACTCTTTTTTCCAAATCTAGCCGAAAGGTCGAACAGGTCTTGTCTAGTCTCACCCTGCAATCAGGGTCTTCATGCGGTCCACTGCCTGGATCTTGCGTGCTGTAGGAGTGACGAAGGCTGGAAAGGTTTCTCTGCATGGCCGCCCATACCAGAGGGCGAGCATCGTCCAGAGATTGCGCCACTCCGCAGGCTCCGCGGGAGTTGCCTGGACTGGCTGATGATTCATGCGCGGTTCATCACCCAGCACTAAGACGCAATTGGCAGCAAACCTTGCAGCTGGGATAACGAGGAGTCGCACTTTTTCCATGCGTCGTGCCCGCGACCGGGCTGTGTGCAGACATACGATATATGCAGCAATTTGAAGAGTCCCCTTCGAGTAGTCCCCTCCTCCCGGTAGCCGAGCACAATCTGGGGTAGGTTGGCGAAGCGGCTGTTACGGTAACTGCGCTGCAGAAGCTCCTGATCCTCCGCTAACCGCGCGCTCTCATCGTAACGCCAGCGGCGAAACCATTCGATTCGACCCATCCAGGCTGGATGCAATAAGGGAAACCCTCGGGCAGGCGAGCAGATGATTTCTCCATGTTCTGTTGGCGGGCTGAAGCGCCAGAGGGGACGACCCTGCTTTCCGAAGACCATTGCGCTACCTCCGCAGAGGTCTACTCCCTCATGATCAACAAGGAAAGCCATCTGCTGCGCGAGCCGATCCGGGTAGGCAATATCTTCGGCATCCATTCGGGCCACGTAAAGGCCGCGTGCCCGGTCGACACATTCATTCAATCGGGCCGCCAGGCCCTGTCGCCGTCCATCGCTCCAGCAGATCACACGTGGGTCGTTGAAGCTGTGCGCGATGGCCAGACCTTGATCGTTTGAACCGTCGTCGCAGAGTAAAAGCTCAAAGTCACCGTAACTCTGGTTGAGGAGCGAGCGAATTGACATCTCTAAGGTAGCGGCATTATCGAAGAGGGGCATCGCTATGGTGATGACAGGCTTGGAAATCGTCTCTCGCATTTCTCTTCTCCGTCGGGTGGGTTAAGAAGTCTTTTTCGCCGACGCTACTAGGCGAACCTTAAGGGTCTATACGTCAGAACATTAAAACTGTCTTATCGAGCTTTGCACGGCGCTCTCAGCAAACATGCGCGTCAAATTGGGACCTTGCGAGTACCTTCTTGCAACGCGAGTTACCGGCAAACGTGGTTTCTGTCACGGGGGTACAAGTTCTTTGGCGCGGGTCCATGGCCATCAGAACAGTCGTTGGGGTATTTCTTCCAGTGACGCTACCGGGGGACCTCCATGCAATTTCGTGTGATCTGGGAAATCGACATTGATGCAGAGGGACCCAAGGAAGCGGCCCAGCAAGCACGGGCGATCCAACTGACACCCGGCATGTCGGCTACCGTCTTTGATGTGTGGGCACACATAGCAGGGAAGATGCACCGGATCGACTTGGTAGAGGAGGACGACAGACTAGGTCGTGACGAATTTTTTGCCGTCAGGGCTGGTTTGCGATTACTGCAGTGCAACCCAGACCCCCCCAACTATCCAAGAACTGGCGATGATAATTCTTATCTTCCTGGATCGGGACAACATGATTTCAAAGAGGGTACATCGCGGACCGTCGAGGTAGCGAAGCCCTCACAAAGTGACCCGTGGCTGCCAGGGCATTAAGACTACAGATCGTATGAATCACGTCATGCGGCCATACTGAAGGGGAATTAATGCTGAGTTTAGAGCGTCGTAACAAATATGCGTCATTCTATTTCTTTCTGCTGGTAGCCAAGGCATAGACCTTAACACCGTTCTGGGTCAGCAGTGATCGCGAAGCACCCCGTAGTCCATCCAGAGAGGAGTCAGCCAATGCCAGGTTGCCACTATCCCACCAAGCATGTCGGCAAGCTGAGGAGCGCAATTTGCCTCAGGGGCCACTTAATTCAAGTCTGTCTCGATTCGGCATGTCGCGACATCGCAACAGCCTGCCCAGCCCCAGGATGCAAGTCACCTGTTGCGCTCTGGAACCAACCGATCAGACAGACCATACCCGCTGAGCATTGCAAGACCCTGTCCGCTCCATGTTGAATAGCGCTTGCCAATCGGGTGAGGTTTCGGGTTGTGCCTGCGCGGAGTTGCAGGAATTAAAACGACAATATGAATCTGCACTTCGGGCCTGGGGGCAGTACGAGTTCCCACTACATAACGAACCAGTAGAAACGCGGGCGCGGCGATCGGAGAGGCTTCAGAGTAAGCAGAGGGCGCTGGAGGAGAGGAATGCAGCCAACGACAGCGTGCTTGACCACAAGCGGATTTGTCCACTGTGTGCTGGCAAAGCCGGCTGAGAACTAGTTGGAAGGGCGAGGTCAGCACACACGCTCTCGAAGGGTTCGAGCCAACGAAAAGCCACAGGCTACGAGCTCGAAGCGCTGACGCTCTACTTCAAAGACACCCGCCTCCGCGGCATCACGACTTGACGTATCCCATAACCCCGGCGGCCCAGGACCCGCAATCACGCGAACCGACTCACTCTGCAATCTTGAGTGATTGATCAGCTCGTGGCTTCAGGACCAGCGTTCGAATTACCTACTGCAGCAGTCCGGTTACTGCACTTGTTAATGACTTCTCGGCAACAATCAGTGCGCATTCGACCAGCGATTCAATGATTTCGCTCGTGACGTGTTCGTTGCGCAGACCGTTGACCTCGATGGACCAGTCCATCGCTTCGTCGTTGTGCCACAGATTGATTTTAATTTGCTGCATTCGACACCACGTTCGCAACCCAGATACGCCCGGTTATTTCAGCCTTGGCGTTTTCGTGAGCGGGAGCATTGGCGAGCCGCGAGGCACATCAAGCGTTCCATGGAAGAAGCATGTTCCTCGCTTTCACCCTGATCTGGTCAATATTGCTCTAAATGTGCAGAATCACACTCCGCACCGGGATTAGGGTAGGAAAAGGCGTGTAGCCGAGTTCATCGAGCACGATCAGCTCCATCCGCGCCCAGCGTGCGAACATGCGGCTGAGCGTCTGGTCCCGCTGTGCTTCTACGAGTTGATTGGCCAGCGCGGCAGCCGTGATGGAGCGCACCCGTCTGCGCTGTCGGCAAGCTGCGATCGAGAGGCCGGCAGCAAGATGGCTTTTTCCTTTGCCGGGTTCACCGATCAGCAGCACAGGTTCGGCACGCGCCAGATAGCTTCCTTCGGCCAGAGCGCGGACGCGCGAGGCTGGAATATGCGGCCACTACCCAAAGTCGAACTCCTCCAGCGTCTTGATGCGCGGCAAGTGCGCGTCCTTGAGACGCAACTCGATCGAACGACGCTCGCGCTCCTCCACATCGGCGCCGAGCAGCGCGTCGAGATACCGCAGATGGGAATGGTTCTGCTGGCGTGCCTCTTCGGCGAGGGAGGCGAACTGCGTGCCGATGGAGGACAGATGCAGCCACTTGCAGTGTTGCGCGATGCTGGCCGTCTCCATGCTCATGGCTGCGCCTCGATCGCCGAGCCGGAGAGCAACTGGTCGTACTGAGCCATGGTCGGCTGCGGACGCTCGTAGGCTGACAGAGCGCGGATCTCTACAGACCCTGCCGCGGCATGCTGCAGTTGATCGCTCATCAGCAGATGACGGATGGCGGCGATATCGGTCGAGCCCGGCTCCAGAGCCCGGCCAACAGAAGCCTCCGGCTTCGTATCGCCAAACTCGCGACCCATGCGAACTACTGCAACCATGGCCCGCGCTCCGCCCTGGCGGCCATGTCGCAAACGCATCGACTCCGTCCGAAGCCCTTTCGTTGCCGATCAATGGCTCATGCCGTGCGACATACTCCTGGTCGACAATGCCCAGTTTAAGGGCCCACGCGAGCGAGAGCTGGACCGTCCTGAACAATTTCAAACCCACGCTGCGTAGCGAATTGGCGCAGCTCTATTCCCTGTGTTTCCGGGTTCTGCCGGTCAACCGTTGAAACTCTGAGGTATAAAACTGCACGCTTCAAGGGGTCGCCTTTGACGGGGAAAGGTTCAAGATCCGGATTAAATTGTTGGGGTTCGGCACAAAAGGAAGGCATCCCTTCATCTCCTGGTCATCTCGAAAACAAATGGGGCCCCGTCCGGGTCGCCATGAAGGCCCAGTCGCGAGGCGTTGACAAACGTTGTGTGTTCTGTTCGGAAGACCCCATAGGCACCGTGGATGTGTCCGAAGACATGCAGCTTAGGGCGCACCCGCATCGTGGCGTCCAATAGCTCGCGACAGCCAGCAGGTAGTCCGGAAACAGGATCAGCATCGAGGATGCCGTACGGCGGCCCATGGCTGATTAGGACATCGGTGTCCAGGGGAATTTGAGCGTAGAGCCTTTTCCGGTCCTTTGCAGAACTCAGGCCGAACGCCCCACCGTACATGGGAGTGACCGGCGACCCCCAGATCCGCAATCCCTCAATCTCGATGCCTTCATTGATCTATACAATGGCGTTGCTTAGCAAGGAGCGCTCGGATGGATCAGACTCCAGAAAGAATTCGTGATTCCCGGGCACGATAGCCTTGAACCGATGCGGCAGGTCGCCGAGCCAATCGTTGAAGTCGGCAACGGCCTCCATGCTCTCAGAGAACAAGGTGAAATCGCCAGCGTGGATCAAGATGTCGCCATCAGGCACCGCGACCTCGCGATGAAGTTGATGCGTATCGCTGAGGAGGACAAGGCGCAGTGAGGTTCTCGCTATCGACGTTCGACTCGGCTCCCGATTCATTCCCATACAGGGATCTCGGGAGCTGGCCAGGATTTTGGGGAACATCCGGCAAAGAAAAACAGAGCCTTTTAGCACTCTTCGGTAGATAGCTTCCTGAAATCAGACGTGTGGTAGGCCCAAACGGTGCGGCCATCCTTGAGGATCACCGCACAATGGCCGGGCATATTCTCAATTTCTATCAGGAGGACGTGATCCCCTACACTTTAGGGGTACTCGTTAATCGCGAAGGCTCAACTCGCGTCCGACTTCACGATAACTTTGCCAAACCAATGCCCATTTAAACCATGGACGAACCTCGATTGGGCCTGTCCTGGGTTCCACGCCAGGGCGTTATCTTAGGTCTTTGGTGATGCTAAATGGTATGCGTCAGAGCAAAACCCACGGTCGATAAGTGCGAATGTCTCGCAGCCCAGGCGGCAGGGTAAGTTCTGCGATGCGCTGGTGGCGCGTTTGCAAGTCCTGGAAGGATGTCGGCGAGGTAATCACGGATCGGGATGTTGAGCCGGCGGCAGCTTTCAACCACGGAGAAGATTGCCGCGATGCGTGGGCCGGCGTGATCGCTGCCGATATGGATCCAGTTGGAGCGGCCCAGGGCGATGAGACGCATTGACTTCTCGGCGAGATTGTTGCTCAGTTCCAGTTCCGGTAGTCGAGGAAGCGCGTAAGCCGCGTCCAGATCGCAAGCGCGTAGCTGGAAGCCTGGCCCGCGGCGCTCTTGGGCAGCACCGTCTTGCTCACCGCCAGAATGTGATTCCTGATCTGCTCGAGCAAAAGCGGAGCTTGCTCCTGTCGGAGAGCATGGCGGAGGGTGTGATCCATGTTGTCGTCGCGCGCCTGGGCATCGATCGCGAACAACTCGTCCATAACACCGCCCGGATCGAGGCGACATCCTGCTTGTTACGCTTCACCGCGTCGACAAACCGCCTTCGGGCATGGGCCCAGCAGCCGGCGTGTACGATGTTGACTCCGCCGACCCCGCGATCATACGCGGCATAGGCGTCGGTTTGCAGTATTCCTTCGAATTTATCCAGGAAGTGGGCCGGGCCATCGCGCCCGCGGCTCATGCGAAAATCGAACACCGTCGCTCCGCCCGGAGTTCCCTACTGCCACAGATAGGCCTGGTGATTTGTTCCGCGGCCATCGTGGGTCTGCACATCCACGGGTGTTTCGTCGGCCTGGATGTAGCTTCCCGCCAGTAACTCACGACGCATGGCGCCGGCAACAGGGATCAGCAGGTCACCCACGCGCATCATCCAGCCGCACATGGTTCCACGGCTGATCTCGATGCCCGTGTCGCGCTTCAGAATCGAGCTCTGTCGATACAACGGGCAGTGGTCGGCATACTTTCTGACCAGCGTATCGATGATGACGCGGTCAGACACCAGGCTCTTGTCGATGATGCGCGCAGCCAGCGGCGCCGCAGCCACGCCCTGCTCCTCGCACTTCTTGCAGGCACGCTTCTCGCGCTTGGTTAGCTCGACGAAGTACTCGGCGGGCTTGACATCGAGGACCTCGCTGATCTCATAACCGATCACCGTTGTCTCTCCTCCGCAGCAGGTGCAAACACACTGCGAGGGCGCACACGCGGCCACCTTTTCCACGCGCGGCAAATGCGCCGGCAAGCTCTGGCGGCCAGGATGCGGTGTACGTTGCTTCTTTGCCCGATGTGGGCAGGGGGCGGGGCTCCAGGCTCCCGCTCGCTCTCTGCCTGAACCTCATCGCGGCTCACCGCGGGTTCTTCGTCCAGCAACTCCAATTGCAGGTTGCTCAACTTTTCACTGCCTGGACCATACTGGGCAATGCGCTGCTGGCGAAGCTGCTCTTCCAACACCTGAATCTTCAGCCGTGCGTATGCCAGTTCTTTCCTCTCCGACTCCAGTTGTTTCTCCAGTTGCGCGACGACCTCGGCCATGAAGGGATCCGAGTTCGGAGGAACGGTGGGCTCAGAGGGCGTCTCACGATGCTTTTTAAATAACAGACAACGAGGAAGAGGACGAGCGAAAGATCCACTATTCATGCGGTTTTCAGTGACTCTGCTGGTTCTTCCGCCGGAGACTTGCGATACCACTTCCGTGACCGCGTCTGAGCCAAATCAATGCCCCCAACAGTAACGCCAGCTCTTCGTGACTCAACACGCTTTTCTTCGCAGCGCTGTCTCTCTCTGGCCAACGAAATCTTCCGCCATCCATTTTTTTCGCACACACCCAAAGCCCGCTTCCGTCATATACGAGCAGCTTCAGCCGGTTGCGCCGCGCATTGGCGAACAGAAACACATGGCCGCTCGCCGGATCGCAGCCCA
>Ga0302325_10027018_pt1 | contig 11909 bp, 5 predicted proteins | sample Palsa_T0_2_FD_201948 | JGI IMG/M metagenome (GOLD analysis project Ga0302325, IMG submission 201948) | Peat permafrost microbial communities from Stordalen Mire near Abisko, Sweden - Palsa_T0_2 | ecosystem: Environmental > Terrestrial > Soil > Palsa > Peat permafrost | place: Sweden: Abisko... | reverse complement strand
GCGGGCACCGCTCGGTCGGCGAACGTGGAAACCCGCAGCTTGCGAAACAGGCTGCGCTTCTTGTAGTGAACCCTCTCCATCCTCTTGAGAATGCCGGAGAGCAGGACCACCGCCTCGTCGACGAACGGCCCCTTGTTGAGCATGACGCACTCGGCCCCGACGCCGGCCGCCGCGTCCGTGATTTCGGCTCGCGAGGGCACTCCCGTGCGCGCGAGCGTGTCGAGAACTTGTGTGGCCCAGATCGCGGGTACGTGGCTGGCCTCGCACAGCGACAGGATCTCTTCCTGCAGCTCGGAGAGACGCTCGAACCCGACCTCGACCGCGAGGTCCCCACGCGCGATCATGACGCCGAGGTTTGGCCTTCGCAGGCCTTCGAGCAGCAGGCGCGGCAGGTTCTCGAAGCCGGCGCGCGTCTCGATCTTGAGCACCACTCCGAAGTCCGGCCGCCCGAGCCGACCGAGTTCCTGATGCAGCTTACGCACGTCGTCCGGCGTGCGGACGAACGACAATCCGACGGCGTCGGCGTATTTGGTGACGAAGGCGAGCGCGCGTAGATCGTCTTTCGTCAGGCTGGGCACGGTGGTCGGCGTGTCCGGTAGGTTGATGCCCTTCTCGGCGCGCAGATGGGCCGTGGGTTTCTGCGTGCGGAGGATGCGAAGGCGGAAGTCGCCTTCTTTCGTCTTGGATGGCTCGACGACGGCGTGGATGCGACCGTCGTCGAACAGCACCCGGTGGCCCGGCGCCAGGTGATTGAGCGCAGCCGGCAGCGTGCACGCGATGACGCCGGCCTTCTCGACGCGACCCCGCTGATCACGTCGAGGAGCCTTGCCGCCGATCGCGCGCCGGGTAAGGACGAGCGGGTCGCCCATCTTGACGTCGATCGCCGCGTCGCCGTTGTCGCCGACCTCGAGCGTGACATGGCTTCGGTGAGCCCCGGAGGGGTGAATGCGCGCACGGGCGCTGTTAAGTACGTACGTCCTCTCCGTCGAGAGTGCGACGAGCTCGTCGCCAGTGACCTCGTGAATGTTCAGTGCACGCTTCTTGTTGCGCGCGTCTCTGAAGCGCAGCTCGTCTCCCTTGCGCACCTTGCGGAAGGCTTCGTCTCGCACGAACAAGAAGGGGCCCGAACCCTCGACCGGCGGCGCAGAGGCACGGCGTATGACGACGCGCGCAGGAGCCGTGACCGTACCGGCGTCGTCCTTGGCCGGCGTCCACGTTTGGATACGGCGCGCTGGGATGATGCGGCCCGTCCGAATCTTCGGGCCCGCGAGATCCATGAGGACGCAGCACTCCCTGTCGGTTTCTCTCCGGGCCCCGGCCAATGCCCGGATCATCTTGCCCCATTCGCGCTCCCCTTCGTGCGCGCAATTGATGCGGAGCGCGTTCATTCCAGCGCGCAGCATCTTCGCCATCCACGCACGATCGGCCTCGATGGCCGAGGGCGCGGTGACCATGATGTAGATGTGCCGGTCGCCGGGCCGTGGGCCCAGCACACCGTGCGTGTGCTCGTGCAGATATCGGTTCGCCGTCTGCCAGGACATGGTCGTGCTGCGATCGTTCTCCAGACGGGCGAGCGTGCGTTTGGCGCCTTCGTCCCCGTGCATCGCGAGAGACTCGTGCGCCCGCTCCGACACTTCGAGCAAGCTGCCGAGTACGCAACTCTCGGAACGGCCTAGCGACGAGAGTCCGCGCAGCGAAAGCTCGCTTTGCAAATTGCGAAGGTCGTGGTGCCTCAGCGCCACGTAATGGACGAGGTTCTTCGCGCTCTCGCGTCGGTCGGGGGCAACGCGTTGAATCGAGCGCCGCATGGCTTTCTCGAGATCCAGGAGCGTGCCCTCGAGGCGGACGAGCGCGCGCGCAATGCGTGCGAGAGACGCGTGCGCCCATGCAGAAGACGACGACTCGAGCGGCGCGGAGCTCACGGCCGCGATTCGAGAGCAAGCTTCGTACCTCTTGACCCAATGTGAGGCGACCAACGACCCCCCCCGTGATCGTCTCGGGCGCATGCGACGCTGCGCGGAGCGCGCATCGCGCGACCCGTCACACGACCGTAACGGGTCACCGCGTGCGGCTGTCGGAAACGCCCCTTGCGATATCGTCGCAACGTCGCACCCTTAGCCCGCGAGCAAGCTTGATGAGCACCCCGCCCCTCGAGCTTCCCAAGAGGAGTCCGGTCAGTCAGCGGCACGAGAAGCAGGCGATCCGCGTATCCGCGATCGTCGTCGACTCTTCGAGCATGGCGGCGGACCGCGTCTACGACCGGCTCGGGACTCGCGCCGGCGGATTGACCGCGGAGGAGGGCTCCGTGCGGTTGGCCGAACATGGCCCAAACGTGCTCGCGAAGGATCGGCGCCCCGGCTTCGCCAAGTTGCTCTGGCACTCGGTGCTCAACCCGCTCGTGATCCTCCTGGGCGTGCTCGCGACCATCTCGTTCGCGACGGCCGACGCCCGGGCGGGCGCCATGATGTCGTCGATGATCGCGCTGAGCGTCGGGCTAAAGCTCATTCAGGAGGCCAGAGCCGACAGCGCGGCGGCCAAGCTCAAGGCCATGATCTCGGTGACCGCCACGGCACTCCGCGGCGGCGCGCCGGTGGAGATCGCCGTAGCGCACCTCGTTCCAGGGGACGTCGTTCAGCTGGCCGCGGGCGACATGGTCCCGGCCGACGTGCGGATTGTCCATGCGAAGGACCTGTTCGTCGTGCAGGGGTCGCTGACGGGCGAGAGTTTTCCCGTCGAGAAGTTCGACGCCGCGTGGAACTCCGCCGCGCCGGTCGCGCCCCTCGAGCTGACGAACGTCGCGTTCCTCGGGACGAGCATCGGGAGCGGTGCGGGCACCGCGGTCGTCGTGGCAACGGGAAAGGACACCTATCTCGGCGGTATGGCCGAGTCGATGCAGCAGCCCGGGGCCGAGACGGCCTTCGATCGCGGCATCTCGCGCTTCACCTGGTTGATGCTCCGCTTCATGGCCGTGATGGTGCCGCTCGTCTTCGTCATCAACGGCGTCACCAAGGGGACCTGGAAGGACGCATTCTTCTTCGCGCTCGCGGTGGCCGTGGGTCTCACGCCGGAGATGCTCCCGATGATCGTGACGGTCTGCCTGTCCAAAGGGGCCGTCGCGATGAGCAAGAAAAAGGTCATCGTCAAGCGGATCAACTCGATCCAGAACCTCGGCGCCATGGATGTGCTCTGCACCGACAAGACCGGCACGCTCACGATGGACCAGATCGTCCTCCAGCGGTATTGCGACGTCGCGCTCTCCGAAAACACCGACGTGCTCGCGCTCGCCTACGTCAACAGCCACTTCCAGACGGGCCTCAAGAACGTCCTCGATCGCGCGGTGCTGGCCCACGAGGAGAGCCACGCGCACGCCCGCATCCCCGAGATGGCGAAGGTCGACGAGATCCCGTTCGACTTCGAGCGACGGATCATGTCGGTCGTCGTTCGCACGCCCGAGGGCAAAGACCGCATCGTCTCCAAGGGTGCGCCGGAGGCGATCTTTGGTCGGTGCGGAAGCTTCCGGCTCAAGGGGCAGCTCGGCTCGATGGATAGTGCGCACATCGAGGGCCTGAAGAAGGAGTACGAGCGGCTCAGCGCTGACGGATTCCGCGTGCTGGCGCTCGCGACGAAAGAGCTCGCCGCAACGGCCGGCCCGGCGGCCTACGGCAAGGCCGATGAGCGCGACCTGATTCTCGAGGGCTACGTCGCGTTCCTCGACCCGCCGAAGGAGACCGCCACGGCCGCCATCAAGGCTCTTCAGGGCCTCGGGGTGGTGGTCAAGGTCGTCACCGGCGACAATGAGCTTTGCTCCCGCAAGGTGTGCAAGGAAGTCGGGCTGTCCGTCGATCCGGTCCTCTTGGGCGACGCCGTGGAGAAGATGACCGACGCCGAGCTCGCCGATGCCGCCGAGAAGACCTCCCTCTTTGCCCGCGTCTCGCCTGCGCACAAGGAGCGGATCATCAGGGCCCTCCAGTCGAAGAAGCATACGGTCGGCTTCATGGGCGACGGCATCAACGACGCACCGGCGCTCCACGCTGCCGACGTAGGCATCAGCGTCGACACGGCGGTGGACATCGCCAAGGCTTCTGCCGATATGATCCTGCTGGAGAAGTCGCTGCTCGTCCTGGAGCAAGGCGTGATCGAGGGCCGCAAGGTCTTTTCCAACATCATCAAGTACGTGCGGATGGGCGCGTCCAGCAACTTCGGCAACATGTTCAGTGTCCTCGGGGCCAGCCTCTTTCTCCCCTTCCTCCCGATGTCGCCCGTGCAGATCCTCGCCAACAACATGCTTTACGACATCGGCCAGACCGCGATTCCGACCGACGCGGTGGATCCCGAGCGGATCGTGAAGCCACGCACCTGGGATACCAAAGAGCTCACCCGCTTCATCGTCTTCATCGGCCCCTGCTCGTCCATTTTTGACTATACGACGTATTTTCTAATGCTCTACGTCTTCAAGTGCTGGAATGTTTCGACCCCCGAGGCCGCCGCGCATAGTCAGAGCCTCTTTCAAACCGGGTGGTTCGTCGAGAGCCTCCTCACGCAGGCGCTCATCATTCACGTCATTCGCACCAACAAGGTCCCCTTTCTGCAGAGTCGGGCCTCGCCGTTCGTGACGGCCATGAGCGTCATCACCGCGGTGATCGGGATCTCGCTCCCGGTCTCGTTCTTGGGCCGCTACCTGGGATTCACGACGCTGCCAGCGCTTTATTGGCCGTTCTTGGCTCTCACGCTTCTCTGCTACATGCTGTTGACTCAAGCCGTGAAGATGCTGCTGTTGCGCCACGCCTGGATCTGAGCGACCAGTAGCGGCGGTGGCCCCACTGCAAGCGTTCAAGAAGCCGGCCGACGAGGTATCGCGCGTCTTGAGAGTGGCGCTGTGCATCTTCATGGCTTGTCTCCGTCGGTTGTGGGGCTAGGTCGGACGGTGCGACCCGGCTAGGCTCGACCGGCCATGCGGCACACCGTCTATCTGTCACCCGGCATGTTCGGCTTCGGCCGGCTCGCCTCGTACGATTACTTCACCCACGTCCAGCGGGAGCTCTCGGCCCGAATGCGCGCACGGGGCATGGAGGTCGTCACGCACGTGACGCACGTGCTTCCCACGGCTTCGATACGCCGGCGCGCGCTGACGCTTGCGGAGCTCGTGGCCGACACCTGCGGGGGCAGCGATCCCTCTCTCGGCCCCATCCATCTCGTCGGGCACTCCACGGGAGGCCTGGACGCGCGGCTCGTCGCGTCGCCGACGGTGGCCTTGGCCCTGCCGCTCGAGAAGCTCGCGTGGCGAGCGCGGCTTGCGAGCGTGACGACGATGAACGCCCCCCACTTCGGGACACCCCTGGCCACCTTCTTCACCACGGCGAGCGGGCAGCGAGCGCTTCGAGCCCTCAGCGTGCTGACGGTGCTCGGGCTGTCGTTCGGGTCGGCCCCGCTCGCGATCGCTCGGGCGCTTGTCGCGACGTTCCGCGGCGTCGATCGCTCTCTGGGGCTCAAGATCGAAATCTTCGATCGCGCCACGCACTCGCTCATGGGCCTGCTCGACGGCGTTCGCAGCGGTGAGGTTCGCGAATATGTAAAGGAGATCGGCCAGGACCAGGGAGCCATGGTGCAACTCATGCCCGAGGCCATGGACCTCTTCGTCGCGGGGATCGAAGACCGGCCCGGCGTCCTCTACCAGTCGACCGTGTCGATGGCCCCGCCGGTGTTCGCTCGCGCCCGTCCGCCGCTGGTCCGGCATCCCTGGACGGCGGCCAGCGCCGCCGTCTTCGGCGCTCTCTATGCGGTAACGTCGCAGGTCGACCCGCGCTATCCGTGCGCCGCCGTCACCTCGACGGAGAACGAGAGGGCTCTCGCGCAGGTGTTCGGCCGCCTTCCGGAGGCAAGTGCCAACGACGGAGTGGTGCCCATTGGGTCCCAGATTTGGGGCCGCCTCGTGTGGGCCGGCCTCGGGGATCACCTCGACGTGCTCGGGCACTTCTACGACGCCGGTCCGCCGAAGCTGCGCACCCAGCACGCACTGTCCGTCGAGCCGCCCCACGTCGATTGGCTCTTCAGCGGGAGCGGCTTCGGGCGGCGGCAGTTCGCTTCTCTGATGGACGCCATCACCGACGGGATGATGGCCGGCGCGCGGTGATCGGCTATGAGGCCAAGATGCGCGCGATGTTGTCGGCCTGAAAGAAATCGCGAGCGAGCACGGTCCCGGCCGTGAGGCCCATCATGCGGCTCGTATCCTCGGCATTGGACTGCAGGGCGCCGATGAGGTCACGCGTCTTGCCCGAGGGGGCGCGAAACTCCGCGGTCCGACAGGCCCACTCGAAGAGCGGCATCGCCGATTCGGTTCGCCGCCGCTCGTAGTCGCCGAGCGCCTCGGACAGGGGGCGCCGACGCGAAAGCCCTTCGTCGACCGCATCTGCGAGGAGCTCCGCGTAACGAAACGAGTCGGAGATGCCCTGCGCCGTGATCGGGTCCTTGTGGTACGCCGCGTCGCCGACGAGGGCCCACCCGGGCCCTTGCGATCGGCGAAAGAAGTTCTGCAGGTCCGCCGTGCCGACGAACCGTTCCTCGCGCCTCGCGGCGCGCATTCGCTCACCGAGCTCGGGGGAAAGCTCGGCGAGCGCCTTCCGGTGGTGTTCCTCGATGTCCGATCGGACCTCGTGAAACTGGCCGTGGGACCACTGGACGCTGACCAGGGCGTTGCCGTCGTTGGTCGGAACGACGACGCCGCTGCGGCCGACCCCGACGTGCATCTCGACGCGCGTCGCCCGCAGCCCGCTGAAGAAGGAGTAGTAGCAGCACGTCAGCGCCGGTCGCTCGACCACCTTCTCCGCGCCGACCGCGGCGGCGAAGCCCGACCGCATGCCGTCGGCGCCGATGACTACCCGCGCGCGCTCTTCGCATGCGCCGCCGGACTGCGAACGACCGCGAATGCCCACGACGGCGTCGCCGTCGCGCAGCACGCCTTCGAAGACGAACCCCTCGCGGACCTCGGCACCCGCGGACGCCGCGGCGTCGACGAGGATCTTGTCGAGCACCGTGCGCCTCGGCGCGAGCGTCTCTTGGATCCCGTGCGGCGACCATGGAAATCCAGAGAGAGCGAGATCGCCGAACGCCATGGTCCACGATCGCAACGACGGGCAGCTCGACGCGCGCACGCGATCGGCCAGTCCCCAGCGCTCGAGGCAATCCATGCCGACGGGAAAGACGAGAAGAGTGGACATGGTGTCACTGGGGAAAGTCGCCTTGTCGATGGCGCATACGCGGTAGCCCTTTCGCGCCAGCAGCATGGCCGTGGCCGACCCTGCGCAGCGCGCGCCGATGACGATGACGTCGTGCATGCCGACGGAGGATACAGGACACTCGCAAGGTTCAGATTCTGATCCGGGCTCGTCCTGGCTCGGCCCGGTAGTCGCGACCGCCATCGGTCCCACATGGAAGGCAATCGTCGCCGGCGGCGCCTCGAGTCCGCTCGCACATGCCTCTCCGGGCGGAGACGTGCTCGACTGGCACGTGGGATGCCTCTGAGTGGCGCTCCGGTATGGGCGGTGGTCGCCCGCGCCGGCACCCACCACCCCGAGAGAATGACTCCATGGCTTCGCCCCGGAGTCTGCGCGGCCTCGATGGCCTGAACTTCTTCCTGGCCGACGTGCAGACGGGCGTGGGGCCGTTCGTGGCGATCGTCCTGACGTCGCGCGGCCTCAGCGCCGGCGCGATCGGGATCGCGCTCACGTTCGGGGGCCTCGCCGGCGTTTTGAGCCAGATACCGGTGGGTGCGTGGGTCGATGCGACCCACCACAAACGCGCCCTGCTCGCAGGCGCCATCCTGGCCACGGCGGCCGCGGCGATAGGCCTCGCGGTCGGGCGGGCGCTGCCGCTCATTTTCGCCGCGCAGGCCCTCCACGGCGTCTCGACCAGCCTCATGGGGCCCGCCGTCGTCGCGCTGTCGCTGGGCATGGCCGGACGCGGCGAGCTCGGGCGTCGCTTGGGGCGAAATCGCCAGTTCGACTCCGCCGGCAACCTCGTGTCCGCAGCCCTCATGGGTCTGGTGGGCTACGCGATGGCGCCGGCTGCGATCTTCTGGGTCACAGCGGCCCTGGCCGCGCCAACCCTCGCTTGCGTCGCGATGATCGAACCGCGCGACATCGACGACGCCGCTGCCCGGGGCAGCGCTCCTGAAGGCCCTCCGGCCCGGTTCGGCGACCTGGCCACCAACCGGAGGTTCCTCGTGTTCATGGCGTGTGCGGTCCTGTTCCACTTCGCCAACGCCTCGATGCTGCCGCTGCTCGCCACCGTGCTCGGGGCCGGCAAGGCGCGCCAATCGTCGCTGCTCCTCTCTTCGTGCATCGTGATGACCCAGATCGTCGTCGTGCTCTTCGCGCCCTGGTGCGGGCGGCAGGCCGAGCGGTGGGGCAGGCGGCCGCTCTTGCTGCTTGGGTTTGCGTTCCTGCCGCTTCGTGGCTTGCTGTTCTCGATGACGACCCGCCCCGAGCTCCTCGTGGCGTTCCAGGTCCTCGACGGCCTCGCGGCCACGGTGTTCATGATCGTGGCTCCGCTCGTGGTCGCCGACGTCACGCGCGGTACGGGCCGGTTCAACGTGGCCCAGGGCGCGATCGGCACGGCGACGGCGGCCGGGGCCGCGGTCAGCACCGCGGTCACCGGCTACGTGGTGGATCGCTTCGGCGAGGCGACCGGCTTTCGCGGGCTCGCGGCCGTCGCGCTCTGCGCGCTGGTGCTCCTTGTCGTGGCGATGCCGGAGACGCAAGACGGGCACGAAGCGGGCGCCGTCGTGCGCGAAGAAGGCCGTCCACGAGGTGATCAAAGTCGAAGCTCGGTCGTTCATCACCCGCGAGCTGACCCGTGAGATCGAAGATGCGCACCAGTCCGAACGTCGACGGCGGGCGGAGGGGACACGTCGCGATCGCCGCGCTGGCGGCAGGCGGCGCTGCCTTGCTCGCAGCGGCGGCCCTCGCGACCTACGACGCCTCGCTCGCGAAGGCGCACGCCGTGCGTGAGGCGGTCCCGCCCTCCCCCGAGCGTGCGCCGAGCGCGCTGCGGTACCTCCCCAGTTCGAGCCAGATCGGGACATTGCCCGAGCCGCTGATGACAGCGCGGCGGGCGGCGCTGCGGGCTGGCTTCGCGCAGGACGAAGCGCCCATCGACGCGTTCGACCGGCTCCGAAGCGTCCCGGGCCACGACGAGGAGGCGCGCAGCCTGCTTTCGCAGTTCTGGGAACGCAAGGCCATGCTGGCGGACGATCCCGTCCGCCGGGTGCTCTATGTCCTCCAGGCGCGGATCGTGGACGACGACGACGGCAACCGTCTCGCCGTCGCTTCGGCCATGGCCGCGCTGGGACCGCTCCGGCGGGCGCGCCACGTCGCCGAGGGAACGGTTCTCTCGGCCGACGATCGAACCCTGGTCCTCCAGGGCTCCGGGTGGCTCCACGTCTTGAATCTGGACGCGGGGACTTCGTTCGACCTCTCGGACAGCGACGCCGGCAAGGCGCTCGTCGACGGGCGCCGCCTCCTCACGTGGGACGACGCAACGGCCCGGATGTGGGATCTCGACGCCGCGCCCACCGCTCCCGTCGCTTCGTTCAAGTTGCTGCCGGGGGAGACACCGCTCTCCTTCGCGGCCCCCTCGGGGCAAGCTTCGGCGGGAGCGTGCGCGGTTACGAGCGAAGGTCGGGTGTGGCGTGCGGACGGCGGCGCCGGGCCGGTGACCGTCGCCCGCGGACGGTGGGCGGCCGGTAGCATCACCCCGACCTGCGACCGCCTCGTTCTGCAGGGCGCCCGGACCGCCTCCTATCGACGCCGCGGCGGTGCCTGGATGGCCGAGCCAGTCAGCACATCGGCCAGGCCGGCCAAGGGGAGCCCCTTTGCCAAGCCAGAAGAAGTGCAGGTCGAGGCCTGCGCGGCACGGGCGCCGCGGTGCGTCCTCAGGGATCCGGCGGGCGTGCGCTCGGTCTGGGATTTCGGATCGTCGCCGCCACGACGCCTCTACGAAGGCGTCGACTGTGAGGCGAAGCGTTTCAGTCCGGACGGGACACGACTCATGTGCCGAGCGTCGCAGGACCGGATCACTCTCTACAGCGAGGACGAGGCCGGAAAGTGGAACCAAGCCGACCTGCTACTGCCCCCCCTGACGGGTGTTTTCCTTCAGGACGACGCATCGATCGTCGGCACGGTCCCGTCGAAGGACCCGGCGGCGACCGACCGGGCGGACGTGCTGTTCTTCGCTCCGACGGAGTGCTGGGCGCCACCCCCAGTCGAGCGCGCGTGGGCGTCGATCCGGATGTTCCCGAACGGCGTCGGCGCGCTCTTCACCTTCAAACCGGCGGCGCAAGGGGCGCCCGGGTACTCGTCGTTTCTGGAGTTCGATTCGAAGGGCGAGTCGCTCGCAGCGGCGTCGAGCGCATGGTTCGGCGAGCGCAACGACGAGCAGCTGTTCGAACACGACGCCACCGACTCGGCCGGCGAGAAAACCTACGAGCTCGCCGGCGCACCGTTCGACCCGGCCGGCGGGCTCGGACCGCTGGAGCGCGTGCCCGCCGTCCAGATCGACGACGCATTCTTCGTCGAGTCTCCCGCGCCGTCCGTGATCTTCGAGCTCGCGTACACGAACGCGTCGCCGGACGCACCCGCCTCGCCGCTTCGCGCCGTCGCGCGCTGGGATCTCCGCGCGAAGCGCTTCTGCGGGCCCGCGGTTCCAGGCGCCCTCAACGGCGTGTCCCCCACCGGCGACGCGATCGCGGTCCAGGGCCGCATCTACAAGGTCGGCCCCTGCACCCCCGAAGGCGGATTCGAGTCCACCGACGCGACCGGCGTCGTGGCGGTGGGGCCGGGCGCGATGCGATGGATCGCTCGGGAGGGTGAGTCGCTGCGGTTGCACGGGCCGCAGCGCGAGCCGTCGCCCGTGCCGTCCGCCGGACCACGGGGGGACAAGCCCGGCGAGGCGCAAATCGAGTTCAGTCGGGACGGCGACCGCTTCTTCGTGAGAACCGCCAGGACCCTCTGCGACTGGGTGATTCGCGACGACGGGGCGTTGGACCTCGATGGGTGCCGTTGGTCCACGGCCGGGTGGGCGTCGGATGCGTCATGGGCGCGCGCCGACAAGGGACGCGAAACGGTCATGGTGTTCGATCGGACGGCGGAGGGGGCGGCCATCCGGGAGTTCTTCGGCGGCCAGGAGAGCATCGGCGCGGCGGAGACCGGCGGGAGCGTCGCGTGCGGCGCGATCCCGAGACCCGAGGAGCCGCCGCTTGCCGTCTTGCAGCAGTGGCAAGAACGGCTCGGGCACCGGTTCAAGGAGCAGGCGACGACGCCGCAGGATGCGCGGGAGATGTCCTCGTCGGAGATCGCGCCGGCGGATGCCCCGGGGCGGTAGTCACCGGTCGGCTCTCCGCCTCCGCCATCGCCTATTGACTGACCTCGCGTAAGGCAAAGGGCGACAAATCGCTCGATTCCGCCCGCTTCCACCGATGGCGCCGCCTGGCTCGCCCTATCCTTGAACAGGGGGAAGGGACGGACCGCTATCGCGTTCGCCGTTTCATCGGCTGGGCCGGGCGTCCTGAAAGACGTTGGTGCGTGAGACAATGACGCAAGAGTCGAGCCCCTGCCCCGCGCCGGCCGCCCAACCGGTCGATTGGAAAGGGACCGCACGCTACGAGGTGCTCTCCTGCCTGGGGCGCGGCGGCATGGGCGTCGTCTACGAGGCGTTCGATCGCGAGCGCCGACAGCTCGTAGCCGTCAAGACGCTGCTCAACTACGACCCGGCCGCGCTCTACCTCTTCAAACAGGAATTTCGAGCGCTTGCCGACCTGCTCCATATCAATCTGGTGCAACTGCACGAGCTCGTCGTCCCCGACGACGATCAGGTCTTCTTCACGATGGAGCTCCTTCGCGGGACCGGGTTTCTCG
>Ga0302325_10027017_pt1 | contig 11909 bp, 14 predicted proteins | sample Palsa_T0_2_FD_201948 | JGI IMG/M metagenome (GOLD analysis project Ga0302325, IMG submission 201948) | Peat permafrost microbial communities from Stordalen Mire near Abisko, Sweden - Palsa_T0_2 | ecosystem: Environmental > Terrestrial > Soil > Palsa > Peat permafrost | place: Sweden: Abisko... | reverse complement strand
CCGGGCTCGAACGGCGGCAGATCGCCGCCGTCAACAGCGGCGAATTCGAGCGCCAGCACGCCGTCGGCCTCCCAGCTGATGCGGCGAAGGCGTACTTCGAGCAGATCGCCTGCCGGTAATGGGGCTTCGGTCATCGCCACAGCGCTCGCTGATCCATCATGGGCTCCGGATATTGCTTCACACGCATCACGCCGCCCACGGATGCGGCGCGCCGCTCATGTCGACATAGAGGGATTTTTGCGCCATCCAGGCGCGGATGCCGTCGCGCCCTTTCTCGCGGCCGAGGCCGCTGTCCTTGACGCCGCCGAACGGCGTCGCGATCGAGAACTGCTTGTAGGTGTTGATCCATACCGTGCCGGCGTCGATCGCGCGCCCGACGCGCCAGGCCTTGGCGAAATCGCGCGTATAGATCCCGCAGGCGAGGCCATAGGCATTGTCGTTGCCCTGCGCGATGACATCGGCCTCGCCGTCGAACGGTAATACGGCGAGCACCGGGCCGAACACCTCGTCCCGGCACAGCCGCGACGTATTGTCGAGACCGGCGAGGATCGTCGGTTCGAAAAACACCCCGTGTTCGAATGCCTTGCCGTCCGGGCGACGCCCGCCGGCCAGAATCTCGGCGCCGTCTTCCCGGGCGCGGCGTATATGCGCTTCAACGGAATCGCGGTGATCGGCATGGATCAGGGGCGCGACTTGCGTGGCCGTGTCGAAGGAATGCCCGATCCGCAGCCGCTTTGCGGCCGCGACCAATCGAGCGACAAAGCCGTCGTAGATGCCGCGCTCGACAAACAGGCGCGAGCCCGCGATGCAGGATTGCCCGGTCGAGGAGAAGATTCCAAAGAGAACGCCGGCGATCGCGAGTTCGACATCGGCGTCCGCGAACACGATGGTCGGCGATTTGCCGCCGAGTTCCAATGAGACCGGCATCAGCTTTTCGGAGGCCTTTCGCGCGATGCCGCGCCCGACTTCGGTGCCGCCGGTGAACGACACTTTTTTGATTAGAGGATGGGTCACGAGCCTGTCGCCGACAATGCTTCCGGCACCGGGCAGGGTGGAAAAGATTCCGGGCGGAAGCCCGGCGGCCTCGACGATGCGCGCCAGCACGAGGCAGACCAGCGGGCTCCAGGACGCCGGCTTCAGCACGATGGCGTTGCCTGCGGCCAGTGCCGGCGCGACTTTTTGGGCGTCGGACGCGATCGGCGAGTTCCACGGCGTAATCCCGGCGACCACTCCGAGCGGCTCGTAAACGGAAACGGAGAGATAGTCGCCGCGCGCGGGCGTCAGCGAATCCTCACCGGTCTCGAGTAATGCCGCCATATAGCGGAACGTGCCGGCGGCGCCCGCGGCCAGCGCGCGCGTTTCGGTCAGGGTCTTGCCGGTATCGCGTGATTGCACATAGGCGATGCGGTCCGCCTCGCGGGCGATTCCATCGGCGATGCGGTAGAGAAAGGTCGCCCGTTCGTGCGGTCGCAGCTTCTTCCACGTCGGATCGCTGGCGGCTGTCTGTGCGCGGTCGATCGCCAGATCGACGTCCTCGACGGAGGCGCCGTGAAGCACGCGGTTCAGCGAACCGTCGGCCGGAAAATGCGACACGATTTCCGCGCCGCGTCCCTGCCGCCATTCGCCGGCGATGAACAATCTGTCTTCAGGCAATTCGAAGCTCTGCACCATTCTCTCCCTAGACGACCAGCGCGCCGGTGCGGTTGAGGATTTCCCGTGCCACGCTGAAGCCGGCCATCAGCGAGGTCTTCGGATTGAGCGGCGAGGGGCATCCCTCGAGCTGCAGATCGAAATCGCCACAGCCGGCGCGGACCGAAATTTCGTGCACGTTACGGGCGGCCGCGGGGTCGGCGACCAGGCGAACCTTGGTTGCGTCGAAGCCGAGGCCGGCGATCGCCACGGCGGCTGCCACATTGGCGTTCTGCGGATAATCCGTTGCCGCCTGCCGGGCCGTGCCTTCGAAGAATATCGCGGGCGCGGACAGGGCGCCGAGATCGAGCAGGCGTTCGGCGGGCGTGCCGCGCCATGCGGCGGGCGGTTTCCGTCCGGTGTAAGTCACCGTCTGCAGGCCCGAGAGACGTGCCGCGCCGAGCGCATCGAGACCGCCGACGGCGCCGGCGGGCAGAACCAGCCGCACGCCATGGCGCTGCGCTGCGGACAACAATGCGGCGCGCAGGGTGTCGTCGGCCAGTGCCCCGATCGAAATCACGACGAAATCGCAGCCGCCGCCGAGGATGGTTTCGCCATATTGACGAACCGCAGCATGTCCGGCGCATTCGACCATGGCATCGGGCTGGTCGGCGAGCAGCCCCGCGATGTCGGTATGCACGGACCTCGTTCGCGCGAGTTTAGAGCCGACGCGCTCGAGCAGGGCAGATGCGCGTTGCTCCGAGCCGGATCTGACCAGGACACCAAAATGGTCGAGCGGGCTCGACAAACCTTCGGCGACGGCGGTCAACACTGTCTCCGCCATGCCGCCGGCGCCGATCATTCCAAGCCGTCGAAGGGTCACTTGACGCCTCCCGCGGCCCCGGCCGGCGGGCCGGCGAAACTCTCGGCAAACGGTCCGATCGCGGTCATGTCGATCTCGATCATGCGCGGCCCGCGCGACGCAAGGGCCTCAGTGAACGCCGTATCAAAGTCTTCGATCCGGGCGATGCGGGTGTGCGGTAATCCGACGGCCTTGCACACCAGCGAGAAGTCCGGGGTCAGGATGTTGGAATAGACGTGGCGGCCCTCATATTGCGCATCCTGGATGTTGCGGATGACGCCGTAGCCGCGATCGTTCATCAGCAGGAACACCGCGTCGGCTTCGATCTCGACCGCGGTCGCGAGTTCCCCGATCATCAATTGCGACCCGCCGTCGCCGACCAGGGTTACCGTCTTGGCGTCGCTGCAGGCCAAGGCGGCGCCGATGCCCATCGCGATGCCCTGGCCGATCCCGCCGCCGAGGGCGTGGACACCGAGATGGGGTGCGGCGATCTTCACATAGCGATTGCCGAAGGTGCTGTTGGAGATCGTGACATCGCGCACCCAGGGATGGCGTCCGGCGTGCACGCGGGCACTGAGAATATCGGCCAGCACGGCATAGGGTCCGAGCAGCTTGCGCAGGTTGGCTTCCGATTGGGCCCGTGCCTGTGCCAAGCCTTCATAGAAACCAGCGTCGGCCGCAAGATTGCCGGGCAGCCGCGCCAGAAGTCCTTCGAGCGCCAGCCGCGCATCGCCGGCAATAAAGAGATCGACCGGATAATTGCGTCCGGCCTGCGTCGGTTCGGCGTCGATCTGGATCAGCGGACGCGGCAGCTTCATCAGATTGTTGCGGGTTTCGTTGCCGCGCAGGCGCGAGCCGACGACGAGCATCAGATCCGCGCCGTCGTAGATCTCCTGGGCCTGCGGCGTCATGTTGAAGGCGCCGAGGCTGCGGGGATGGTCTTCGGGCACGGCAGCCCGGCCGTTGGTGCTGGTGACCGCGCAAAAGCCGCGCTCGACCAGTTCGGTCGCGGCGGCGCCTGCGGCCCGCGCGCCGCCGCCGAGCCACAGCAGCGGACGTTTTGCCGCGAGAATCTGTTCGGCGAGCAGATCAAGCAGCGCCGGATCCGGTGGCACCGGCGCCACATGACAGCGGGCGGCGGCCTGACGCGGCGCGACCGGTTCGCGCTGCACGTCGACCGGAATCTCGAGCGTGACCGGACCGCTCGGCGCGGCGAGTGCGGTATTGGCCGCGCCCACCAATGCGTCAAGCGCCTGCCTCGGCTCCCAGACGCGGATATACGCCTTGCTGATGGCCTTGAGCATATCGCCCTGGCGCGGCACGTCGTGGATCGCGGCGCGATCGCGATCCATGAAGACGCGGTCGACCTGGGTCGTGATATGCAGCACGGGGGAACCTGCCGTCAGCGCCTCGACCTGCGACCCCGCGGCATTGCCAGCCGCGGTACCGGTCGACGTCACCACCACGCCGAGCGAGCGCGAAACCCGGGCATAGGCGTCGGCCATGTTCATGGCGCCGGCTTCGCCGCGGGCCGGCACGAAGCGGATGCGGCCCTGGCGGGCGATGGCGTCGAGGATCGGCATATTGTGGATCGAGATCACGCCGAAAACCGTGGTGACGCCAAGGTCCGCCAGTCCGCGCGCGATGATGTCTCCGACCGGCTCGATCGCGGCGTGGGTGTCGGTGGGGGATGCGTGTTTCATCTGGGTATTCACCTTCAAATATGCCGCGACACGCCGCCGGAAATTTCGAGGCTCGCGCCGGTGATGTAGCTTGCAGCCGGCGAGCCCAGAAACAGGATCGCGCGCGCCGCCTCCTCCGGTTGGCCGAGACGGCCGAGCGGAATGTGTTTGGATCGCGCCAGATTGGCGAACCAGGTGTCGCGTGTCTCGGTCTTGTCGGCGCGCGCCTCGAAGCGGCGCTGCCATTGGCCGGATTCGACGAGCCCGAGAAGGATCGAATTGACGCGGATATGAGGGGCGAATTCGACGCTCAGCGATTTCAGCAGGCTCTGCACCGACGCGCGGGCCGCGGCCGTCGCCACCATATGCGGTTCCGGCTGCAATGCGAGCAGCGAATTCACGCCGACGATCGCCGCCGCGTCGCTGCGTTCGAGCAGGGGCCTGAAGGCCTGGATCGGCAGCGTCTGGCTGAAGATTTTCAGTTCCAGTTCCTGCCGCCAGTCCTCGTCGCTGGTGGTGGCAAAGGTCGATACCCGGCCCTGGCCGGCATTGTTGACGAGAAGGTCGACCTTGCCGCCGCTCCAGGCGGCAACCGCATGCGCAAAGCGTTCGACGTCGGCGCGATCAAGCACGTCGCAGCGTTGCGCCAGAACGTCGGCGCCCGGCACTGCCGTCAGCTCGTGTCTTGCCGCCTCGAGCCGGTTCGGATCGCGTCCGCAGATCGCGACGCGCGCGCCCTCGTTCAGCAGCAGCCGCGCCGCCGCAAGGCCGATGCCCGAACTTCCGCCGGTCACCACCGCGATGCGATTTTCAAGACCGAGATCCACCTGTCCGTCCTTTCACGCTGCCGCGCCGCTCTTGCGGCCGCGCGGCGTCTTCGCCGGCTTTTTCTCGACAGTTGCTTCGAGCGATTGTCCCTGCGGATCGGTCCAGCCGAGCCGCTGCGAGATTTCGCGCGCGGCTTCCTTGGTCGCAGCGGCGATTTCGGCGCGGCGTGATGTGCCGCCAAATTGCACGGTCTGTCCGCTGACGTTCAATGCCGCTACCGGCGTGCCCGACGCATCGAAGATGGCCGCGGCGACCGAGGATATGCCCGGCTCGTAATGGCCATCGCTCCACGCCAGTCCCACCGCCAGATCCTTGTCGAGCCGGGCACGCAAGGCTGCGAAGTTGGTCGGCGTGTGCGAGGTCGCACTTTCCAGCACGACGTTCTTGTAGAGAGCCGCGACCCGCTCGGGCGGAAAATGGGCCAGAATGATCCGGCCCATATTGCCGGCATGCGCGGGCTGGCGGCTGCCGACATGGATATTGCTGGCGAAGGCGTGGTTGGGCGTGCGCCGCACCACAAAGACGATCTCGCGCCGGTGCAGCACGCCGAGATGCGTCGACAGGCCCAGCGTTTCGCTGAGACGCGCCAGCACGGGCGTCGCCGTCTGCACCAGGTCGCCGGAGAAAAACGCCCGCGCCGCGAGCGCGACCAGCCCGAGCCCGATGCGCCAGCCGGAATCATCATCGTCGCGCTCGATGAAGCCTTCGGCCTCCAGCGTATGCAGCAGCCGAAGCAGGGTGGTGCGGTTGATCCCGATCGCGCTGGCGGTGCGCGACATGTTGGCGACGCCATCGCCATCGGCGATGCGGCGCAACAGCCGCGCGGCGCGTTGCACCGGCGGCGAAATATAGCAGGCGTCCGCCGCAGCCATCTCAGTCATGTCGCGCCTCCTTGACGAGTTCTTCGAGCAAACGCGCGACCGCGATCGGCGCCTCCTGCGGCAGCGCATGCCCGGTCGCGGCGAATTCTTGATATGCACGGGGGCTGATCAGCGCGGCATGGAGCGTGCGCGCGCCGGCCGGCGGCGTCACCGCATCCTCGGCGCCGATCGCGACGAAGCTCGGCGCCGTGATCCGCGCCGCATCGGCCAACAGGTCGCCATGGCCGAGCGCGCGAACGGCTTGCGCATAGCCGGTCTTGTTCAGCGCGGCCATCGCGGATCGGACCCGCGCCAGAACTTCCGGCTTGGTCTCGGGACCATGAACCAGCCGCGCGGCGCGGCTTGCCGCGAAGGCCTGCGGTCCCAATCGTTCGAGATCGTCGATCCGGCTCTGCACATTCGGCGGTAGGGCCGCGCCGGTGGCGACGCGATAGCCCAGCGCCGGCGACAGCAGGGCCAGGGCGGCGACGCGGGCCGGGCGCGTCGCGGCAAAGCTTCCGGCAAATAACGAGCCGAGCGAATGGCCGACCAGGATCACGCGGCCGAGCTCCAGCGCATCGAGCACACGGTTGAGCGCATCGGCATAGTCGGACGGATGCGGCGATGCCAGCACAAGCGGTGTTGAGGCGCCGTACCCGGGCGCATCCCAGGCATAGACATCGAGCACGGGATCGAGCGCCTGCATCAGGGGCGCAAAGCTCGATCCATTGCTGCCGACGCCATGCAGCAGGAAGACGGGCGTGCCGCTTTGCGAACCCGTGCGGCGCAGCACATCGACGCCGGCGGCGCGCACGAGAACGGGCGTGGTGGGTGATGCGCTCATGTGAAGAAAAATCCGGCATCGACGGGCAGCGTCTGGCCCGTCAAAGCGAGGGCGCCCGGGGTCAGCAAGAACAGAATCGTGGCCGCGATGTCTTCCGGGATCTGTGCCCCCGGAACCGCGCGGCCCTTTTCGTAGAGGTCATGGCGCTCCTTCGGCACATATTCGGTGGCCTCGTTGCGCATGATGCCCGGCGCCACCGCGGTAATGCCGACGCCCCGTGGTCCGAGTTCGCGCGACAGCGACCGCGTCATCGCCATCACCGCGCCCTTGCTCGCGACATAGGCGAGCAGGCGCGGCGCGCCCCACAGCGCCGTATCCGATGCGACATTGACAATGCGCCCGGTGCCGGACTTGACCAGCAGCGGCGCCAGCGCCCGCGTGACCAGCCAGGTGCCGCGGACATTGACCTGCATCACCCGGTCCCAGACGTCGATCTCGATCTCGTCGAATAACGGCCCGCCAATGCCGGTCGCAATCGCGGCATTGTTGACGAGGCCGTCCGCGCAGCCCTCATGCGCCTCGACATCGGCGGCGAGCCGCGCGATGCTGTCGGGATTGGCGAGATCGACGGCGACGAAACGCACCGACGCGCCGCTTTGCGCGATCGCGGCCGTCGTCTCATGCCCGGCAGCCTCCAGCACGTCGGCCAGAACCAGCCGCGCTCCGGCCGCCGCGCAGGCCTGCGCGATCACGCGCCCGACGCCGCGCGCGGCGCCGGTCACGACGATGGTTCGGCCCTTGAGCGAAGGCAGGCCGGCGTCGGCCGTGGTGTGGTGGGGGATCGCGGGGCTCATCGTCAATGCACCACGCGTGGGACATAATGCAGCACGCGCTTTTCGAGGGCCGCGACGGCCCAGTACATCGCGATGCCGATCAGCGTCAGCAGCGCGATGGCATCGAACACCATCGCGGTATTGGCCTGTCCCTCGCCAAACGTGATCAGATAACCCAGGCCGGTTTCGCCGCCGACGAGTTCGCCGACGGTTATCCCGATCACGGCCAGCGTGGCGCCGATGCGCAGGCCCGCCATCAGGTTCGGCATCGAGGCGGGAAAAAAGATTTTCCAGAAAATCCGTGCGCTGCCCATCGAATAGGCGCGCGCCAGATTGACGAGGTCGCGGTCGACGGTGCGCATCGATTGCAGCACATTGACCAGAATCGGGAAGAACACGACGAGCACGGTGACGATCAGCTTCGGCCAGGCGTTGTAGCCGAACCACATGATGAACAACGGCGCGAAGGCCACCTTCGGCGCGATCTGAAGCGCGAGAATATAGGGAGAAAGCACCTTCTCCCACAGCGGCGACAGGCCGAGCGCATAGCCGCAGATCGCGCCGAACAGGCTGCCGAGCACAAAGCCGATGATCGACAGCGTCGCGGTCGAGATAAAATGAGTGAGCAGGCTTTCGCTTCGCCACATCCGGCCCATCTCTCTGACGAGATCGCTGAGGCGCGGAATGATGTATTTCGGCACCCCCAGTGCCGGCGGCAGATATTGCCACGCGACCAGCACCAGAACCGCGAAGGTCAGGCTCGCGGCCGGTAGCGCGAAAGACGCCGCGCGGTCGCGCCATCCGGGCGCCGCGGGCACGGCTTCAGCCGACATCGTCATTGCTGTAGAGCTCCTCGATCTTGGCCTGCGTTCAGCACGGCGACTGCGTCGATCTCGACCTTCAGTTCGGGCGCCACCAACGCCGTGATGCCGACCAGAGTCGAGCACGGGAAGGGATCGCCGAAGAATTCGCGTCGCGCCGTACTGACCTCGGCCCTGCGTTCCATATCGGTCAGATAGACGGTCAACTTGACGATATCCGCGGCGCTGCCGCCGGCCGCCTCGACCAGAGCGATAACCTTGCGCAGGCTGTGCCGGGCCTGATCGAGTACGGTACCGTCACCTGCCGTGCCGCCGCCCGGCAAGCCAGCGTGCTGGCCCGAGATGTAGACCGTATCGCCCACCACCAGGCAGTTCGAGAACAGGCCCGCCGGCGGCTCCGGCACCTGCGGTGTCGTGACGCGCCGTGCCAGGGTGCCGCTCATACCTTGCCAGCCTCTCTCAGCACCGTCAGCTGCTCGCGCGTCTCCTTCGCCAGATGTCTGCGCAACCGAATCAAGCCAGCATCGTGCTGATAGAGATTCTCGAACTGTTCGAGCCCCTGGCGGCATCCTTGCAGGATCTCCCGGTCCTGTTCCAGTACATGCCAATGCCGCAGCTCCAGGCGCGAGCGGTAAAGGAAACGCCAGACGTCGCGTTGCCAGCCGCTGACCTTGCGCACACGCCAAAAGAAACAGCCGGTCCAGTTCTCGTCTATCGGAGTGCCGAAAGAGATGATGGCGAAGTTGCCGCCGGGCCCGGCGGAGGGCGGATACGGAATCTCCAGCCGCACGTAGATCGCATTGTCATCGACGAGTTCGCTCCAGTCGAAGTTGACGTCGCGCTGGCCTTCCTTCTCAAAAAAGAAGCCTGTCGGCGTATCGCGCGTGATGAAATGTGCAGCGGTATCGCCCTGATACATCGTGTGAGAGTTCGCGTGCAGGAAGGTCCCGTGCATCGGGTCCATATTGTTGTCGTAGAGATAGCGCCAGAACATCTCCCATTCGGTGTAGCAGAGGATCGCCTCGTAGTCGCCGCCAGCGAGCTGGGGCGGCGGCACGAATTCCGGCGCATCCTCGTGCGTGGCGTCGCCGAACCAGACGAACACCGCGCCTGCGATCTCGCGCGACGGATAGGTCTTGACGGCTTTGCGACCCTCCAGCCGGCAGTCGGGTTGGCCGGGGACACTGAGCACCGTGCCGTCGGGGCCGACTTCGACGCCATGGTAGTTGCAGCGCAAGCGGTCGCCTTCGTTCAGGCCGCGCGACAGCGGCACGGCGCGATGCGGGCAGCGGTCGGCTTGCACGTGCACGGCGCCCCGGTTGTCGCGCCATAGAACAAGCTTTTCTCCCAGGCGAGTCACGCCAACGGGTTTGCCGCGAGCTTGGACGAAACGCGACGGGAGCACCGGCCACCAGCGATTACGCAGGCCGGTCCTCAGAGAATCGCGGATCTCGCCCTCGGTGACGGGTGGCTTCGGCGTCGGATCAGACCGCGCCGCAGACCGCATGGTGGTCGCGTTCATTGCATGGCTCCCAACTCACGGATGACGGCCTGAAAATTGTCAGGCGTCCATGGGCCGCCCATGGGCGTGCGTACCCGCGAACGGTTAAGCGCAGTGACAAGGTTCTCAAGCTCGTGATGACCCTGACTGAATGCCGCCTCGATCGCGTCGGCAAGGTCCGATTCCCACTCCGTGATCGGCGCGGTCAGGGTTTGCCGCGGCTGGAGATATGGAAAGCTGTAGGCACGATTCATGGCAACTTCTCCGCTTGCGTCGCCATCCATTCCTGCGTCAAACGCTTGCGCACGGGCACAAAGTCATAGGTTGGATAAAACTCGGTCGAGAACACGCCCCAGGCGCTGCGCTCGATCTCGATATTCACACGGTTCAAGAGGTCGGGGGGCAGGCTGAGAGTGACGATCTGGCCCAGTCCCATCGCGACCGTCCAGCTCACAATCTCGCAGCCTTCCGGCGGGAACCGCTTCCACCAGGCGCGCTCGGCGAGCGTGCCCTGGATCTGGTCGATATTCTTGGACTGATCGTGCTTGAGCACGATCGTCAGCATAATCCTCGGTCCATCGTGCATTGGGAGTGCCCTTTACCAATCCAGTCGGCGTGAACTTCCACTGGCGATCATGGCGACGCGATATTCAAGACAGGAACCCTCGCGCTGACACGCGAGATGATACGTTTCGGGATCCTCGCGCACAGCCTCAGCCGACAAAGTCATTGCTGTAGAGCTCCTCGATCGGTACCGCGGTCTGAATGATGTCGTTGTCAATGTAGAATTTCTGAACCTTGCGCAGCCGTTCCGGATCGAAGCGGCCGAGATCGGACGCCGGATTGGTGCGGTAGGTTTCGCTCGCGTAGCGCTTCACGATGCGCTCGATTTCGGCTTCCTTGCCAGCGTGTTGCGGAACCGCGACGACAAAGTCGCGCGCGGCCGCGGCGGGGTCGGCGATGCAGTCGCGCACGGCATGAAGCACGGCATGCACGACCCCGCGCACGGCCTGCGGCTTCTTCTTGATGGTTTCGTCCGAGGCAAAGATCGCCTGCGCCATCGCCGGAAACACGTCATCGATGGAGAAATAGTCGAGCGGTACGCCGGCGCTTTCGATGGCATCGGACCAGTCGGGCGTTGCCATGATGGCGTCGAGCGCACCGGAAATCACGAGCTGGGTCATGCCGGCCGGACCGACCGCCTGGATTTCGAGGTCGGGCTTCTTGAGGCCGCTGGCGGCCAGCACGCCGAGCAGCGCGTAGTAGCTGGTGTCCTGATAGGCGATGACGCCGACTTTCTTGCCGCGCAGATCGGCGAGGGTCTTGATATTGGCGGCCTTGCGCGCCGCGACCTGAAAGATGGGACGGCCGCCAAGCAGCGCCACGCCGCGCACCTGCAGGCCGTTGGGACGAACGATCATCGTGGTCTCGCCAACGCCGCCGCCGAGGTCGGCATTGCCGACCGCGACCTGCTTGGCGGTATCGGCACCGCCGCGTCCGGTCTGGAACGTCACGGCCAATCCTTCGGCGGCGAAATAACCGCGCTTCTGCGCCAGTTGATGCGGCACGAAGGCGGGCAGCACGGCCGGCGCCGGGAAAAGATATGTCACCGGTTCGGCGGCAAACGCCCGGCCCACAAGGGCGGGCGCCGCCAGCAGGCCGCCTGCAAAGGCACGTCGCGTGATGAGCATGTCGTTGTCTCCTGTTGCAGCGGCGGAACGTCTATCCATCGGCAAGACTGTCGAGGTGCAGGGCGTTGAAAAGATGGACCATGAGATCGCGGGCACGCTGCATCGACTGACGCGCGATCGGATCGCCGCGGTGCGGCAGCCCGACGTCGATCTCCTCGACGATGCGGCCCGGCCGTTCGCTCATCACCAGAATCCGGTCGGACATGGCGACGGCTTCGGACAGATCGTGCGTGATCAGCAGCGAGGTGAGGCCGGAATCCGCGATCGTTCCGGCGAAGTTCTTTTGCAGCACCAGTTTGGTCTGGGCGTCGAGCGCGGAGAACGGCTCGTCGAGCAACAGGATGCTGGGGTCGATCGCCAATGTGCGGGCCAGCGCGGCGCGCTGCCGCTGGCCGCCGGAAAGCTGGTACGGATAGCG
>Ga0302325_10027015_pt1 | contig 11910 bp, 8 predicted proteins | sample Palsa_T0_2_FD_201948 | JGI IMG/M metagenome (GOLD analysis project Ga0302325, IMG submission 201948) | Peat permafrost microbial communities from Stordalen Mire near Abisko, Sweden - Palsa_T0_2 | ecosystem: Environmental > Terrestrial > Soil > Palsa > Peat permafrost | place: Sweden: Abisko... | reverse complement strand
CGACGCCGGGCGGCTGCTGGCGGAGCGGGCGGTCGAGGTCATCGGCCGCCTCGACGCGGCCGAGAACGAGCTGGTGGTCTTCGCCGGGCTGCGGGCCGGACGGCTGCGGCTGGCCGCGTTCCCGTCGGCCCTCGGCACCATCGTGCCGACCGCGGCGGCGATCCTTGACGACCGCCATCCCGGCTTCGACCTGCGGCTGACCGAGGCGGAGCCGCCGGAGGCGCTGCGGATGCTGCGGGCCGGGTACGTGGACGTCGCGCTGATCTTCCGGCACGAGGCCGACGACGGCGGCGCCCGGCGCGCCGCGGCGCCCGACGCGGTAGCGGACCCCCTGGCGGACGACGGGCCGCCCGCGGTCGCCGACCGCGACGACCTCCGGGAGCTGGTGCTGCTGTCCGAGCCGGTGCACCTGATCATGCCGGACACGGCGGTCTGCGGCGGCGAGCCGCCGCTGGCGCCCGCGGTGACCGAGCTGTGGCCAGCGGACCTGGCCCGGCTGTCGGACCAGCGCTGGATCGCCGGCTGCGACCGGTGCCGCGAGCACCTGCTCAGGCAGTGCGCGCAGGCCGGGTTCACGCCCAGGATCGCGTTCACGACCGACGACTTCGTCGCGGCGCAGGCCCTGGTCACGGCCGGCCTCGGCGTCACCCTGCTGCCCGGGCTGGCGCTGCGCGCGGCCCGCAACCCCGGCGTGCGCACGGCCCGGCTGCGCGGAACGAGCAGGTCGGTGGTGGCGGTCCGCTACGGCGAGGCGCCGGATCCGCCCGCGACCGCGCTGCTGCTCGACGCGCTCCGCGCCGCCGTCGGCGCTCCGGGCCGTTCGGAGTCGGTCTCCCGCCCGGACCCGGCGTCGGTCACGGCGCTGCCCGAGCCGGCCGCCGCGCCGGTGGCGTAGTCGGCCGGCTGGCCCGCCTGCTCGACCGAGCTGCCGACCGCGACCGCCGCGGGCTCGCCGCCCCCGCCCCCGCTCCCGCTGCCGCGCCCCGACAGCCGGCGCCCGAGCCGCTGCATCGGCCGCTCGACCAGGTAGTAGGTGACCGTGCTGAGCCCGATGATCACGGCCACGCAGCCGGCGAACATCAGCCCCTGGACCGGCAGCGGGTGCGGGCGGTGGAGCGCCGGGACCGATCGGTAGGCGTCGAAGACGAGCGGGTGGAGCAGGTAGACCGAGAAGCTGATCATGCCCAGCCAGGCGCACCAGCGGGGCACCTTCCGGTGGCTGGCGGCCAGGCCGAGACCGAAGGTGGCGCCCGCCAGCAGAATCGAGGTCGCCCACTGGATCTGCCACTGGCGGCTCAGATGGTCCTGCCCGCCGTGCCAGACCCCGGCGAACGTGGTCAGCGCGAGCACCCCGACGACGATCGCCGCCGTCACCGGCCTGCTGAAGCCGGGCTGCCGCTGCTGGGCCCGGTAGATCAGCGTGCCGGTGAACATCAGGGCCAGGATCACGCTTCCCTCCCACGGCGACGGCGATCCCTGGTTGACCATCACCAGGACGAGCGCGGTGAGCCCGGCGACGGACGCCCCGACCCGGGCCGCCACCGACCGCGACGAGACCGCGAGCACGATGCCGCCCAGGATCAGCGCGTCGGCGACGGCGTTCAGCGCCACCCCGCCGCCGTCGGCGTGGGCCGCCCAGCGGGTGAGGAAGGCCATCGGCAGCACGCCGCCGAGCGCCACCGCGGCCACCGCGAAGGTCGTCGCGTACCAGCCGCTGCGACGGTGCACGCCCCAGCTGAACAGCGCGACGAGCAGCAGGTAGAAGACCATCTCATAGGACAGGGTCCAGGTCACGTTGGGCACGTTGGGGCCGGTGAGCAGGTTCGGCAGCATGAGCAGCCAGGCCAGCACCGACTGGACGGGCTGATGCTCCGCGCCCCTGATGGTGCCGTGCCCGGCGTGGTAGGCGACCGCGGCCAGCGCCAGGGCCACCGCGTACATCGGGTACAGCCGGAACAGCCTGCTGGTCCAGAAACCGCGCACGGACCCCTTGCGCTCGAGCGAGGCCGGGATGATGTACCCGCTGATCAGGAAGAACACGAAGACGCCGTATTCGCCGAGGTCAAGCCAGCGGTACAGGAAATCCCTGACCGGCTCGAGCATCAGCGTGGACCCGTGGTCGAAGACCACGCACAGCGCCGCGAATCCGCGCAGCGCGTCCAGCCACGCCAGCCGGCTGTGCTTCGGAGCTGCCGCGTTCGCCGTTTTGGGGTTCGCCAACGTCTCTGACATCTCGCCCGACGTTACCGCACCGGGCATCGCCAGTTAGCAGCCGCCGAGCGCCGCGGGACGGTAGCAGGCACCGTGCGCGACCGGTAGGTTACCTGCTATGCCGACAGAGCCTCTGGCTGACGGTGCCCCGCAAACCAGCCTCCCTCGCTGGCTCACCGATGAAGAGCAGCGCGCCTGGCGCGCCTACATCCAGCTTGCCCAGCTCCTGATGCGGCAACTGGACCGGGACCTGCATCCCTTCGGGCTGTCCATGCACGACTACGAGATCCTGGTCGAGCTGTCCGAGGCGACCAGGCGCCGGCTGCGGATGACCGAGCTGGCCGACCGCACCGCGCAGTCCCGCAGCAGGCTCTCCCATCAGGTCAGCCGGATGGAGTCCCGGGGCCTGGTCGTCCGCGAGGGATGCGAGGGAGACAAGCGCGGCACCTTCGCCGTGCTCACCGAGCTCGGCGCGGAGGTCATCGGCCAGGTCGCCCCGCACCACGTCGCCAGCGTCAGGGAGCACTTCATCGACCAGCTCGCCGCCGACGGCCTTGGCGCCATCACCGGGGCGTGCGAACCGGTACTCGACCGGCTGCGCGAAAACCGCGACCGCGACTAGAAAAAGCGGCCGGAGTCACGGCGTCAAGATACCGTTGCGCCTCTTCCGTTTCAGCAATTCAATGCCGCACAATTCACGCGTAGCCGTCATCCAGGAGCGTGCGCATGAGCGAAGCGGCATCGGTCCCGTTCTCCGAGACCAAGGCACCCGAGTCCCCGGAGCGGCTGCACAAGGGCGCGCTACGGCTGATCGACATCTCGGCCTCGACGATGGCGAACATCGGCCCGGCCTACAGCTTTTATTTCAGCTTCGGCTTCATCGTCTTCACCGCGGGAATCGCCGCGCCGCTGACCATCGTCGCCGCCGCGGTGGCGATCGCGCTGCTCGCCAACACGCTGTCGCAGTTCTCCCGGGCGCAGCCGTCGACCGGCGGCTTCATCACGTTCGTGGGCAAGACGTTCGGCGGCACCAGCGCGGTGACCACGGCGCTGCTGTGCGGCGCCGGGTACATCATCGCGATCTCGTCGGTGCTGGTGATCTCGGGCGGGTTCCTGTCGATGATGCTCAACTTCTACCTCGGGTGGAACGTCCCCTGGATCATCTTCTCGGTGCTGCTGACCGCGGGCGCGGTGGCGATGATGATCCGCGGCGTCGCCGTCTCGACCAGGCTGGCCGGCTTCTTCTTCGGCTTCGAGATGGTGGTGCTCCTCATCGTCGCGGTCGCGACGCTCATCAAGAACGGCGGCACCCTCAGCCTCGCGCCGTTTGACCCGCACCACATCAACGGCGGGTTCAGCGGCCTCGCGGCGGGCTTCCCGCTGGCGATCTACCTGTTCATCGGCTGGGAGAACTCGGCCGCGCTGGCCGAGGAGACCGGGAACCCGCGGCGCAACGTGCCCCGGGCCGTGTTCCTGTCCGTCGCGATCATGGCGGTCACCTACCTGCTGCTCGCGTACTCGACCGTCAGCGGCTTCCGCGACAACGGGACCGCGCTCGCGAACGCCTCGATCCCCTTCATCAACGTGGCCCACGGGGTGGTGGCCTTCCTCGCCTTCATCGCCTACCTGGCGGGCATGACGTCCACCCTCGGCGTGCTCATCGCGGCGGTGAACTCGCAGTGCCGGCTGGTGTTCAACGCCGGCCGCGAGGGCCTGCTGCCGCGCTGGATCGGCAAGGTCGACCCGGTCCGGCGAACGCCGATCAACGCCATCTTCGCCTTCGTCGGCATCGCCTCGGTCATCGTGCTCGGCTGGGCGATCGGCCACTGGGTCGGCGGCAGCAGCGGCAGCCTCAACGCGCTCAACTACTTCACCGAGTCGGGAACCATGGGCACGATCCTCATCCTGGTCGTGTACTTCCTGGCCAACCTGGCGCTGCCGTTCTACTACCGGAGATACCGGCCGTCGGAGTTCAGCGTCGTGAAGCACCTGGTGCTCCCGATCCTCGGCATGGCCGCGATCGCCGTCCCGGTCTACTACCTGTGCAAGCCGGGGCAGGCCAGCCCCTACGACTGGTTCCCCTACGCGGCGCTGGTGATCGTCGTCATCTCCGTCATCTACGCGGCGGTGCTGACCAGGCGCGACCCCGCGCTCGGGGACCGGGTCGGCTCGATCGTGGCCGATGAGTAGTCAGAAGACGATGCGTAATCGCGAACTCAGAAAAGAACCGACATGAACTCGCCGACCTCGTGGAACCCGGCCCGCTTGTAGGTGGCGCGGCCGGGGGCGTTGAAGTCGTTGACGTAGAGCGAGACGATCGGGGAGATCGTCTCGCGGGACTGGTTGACCACGGCGGCCATGCCGGGGGCGGCGATGCCCTGACCCCGGTACTCGGGCCTGACCCAGACGCCCTGCACCTGGCAGGCGCTCGGCGTGGCCGCGCCGACCTCGGCCTTGAAGATGACCCGGCCGTCCTCGATCCGCGCGAACGCGCGGCCCGCGCGGACCAGCTCGCCGACCCGCGCCCGGTAGGACGCGCCGCCGTCACCCGCCAGCGGGGAGACGCCGACCTCCTCGGTGAACATCGCGATCGAGGCGGGCAGCAGGATATCGACCTCATCGAGGCGGACCCGCCGGACCGCCGGGTCAGCCGCGACCGCCGGCGGGCCGGTGATGGCCATCAGCGGCTGCGCGGCCCGTACGTCCCTGGCCGGGCCCCAGTAGGGGCGCAGGAACCCCCACAGCTCGTTCACCGCCGCCGACGGCCCCACCAGCGAGGAGCAGCGCCGCCCCTGCCGCAGCGCGCGGTCAGCGAACGCCGCGACCGCGGCCGGGGTCGCCTGGACCGGGACCAGGTTGGCGCCCGAATAGCACAACGACACCAGCCGGCCGCCCTGCTCGAAACCCCAGAGCTGGGCGCCGAGCCGCCCCGGATCGGCGCCGAAGATCCTGATCCTGGACTCGACGAACACGTTTGCCACCGGATCGGCGCCGCACACCTCAAGGGCCGCGGCCCGGTCGCGGTCATCCAGCAGCCTGGCCTGCTCCGAGCGCTGCCTAACGCGCAACATGTTTCCAGCCTAGCCGCTTCCGTCCGGCCTACCCACCCGGAGTCGGATCAGCGGTGGCCGGGCAGGTCGCGTTGACCAGACCCGGGCGCTCCGGCACCGCGCCGGTGCCGAGGTAGGCGTTGAGGTAGTTCTGCACGCACGGGTTCGGCGGGGTCTCGAGCGACTGCCCGTGGTTGCCGCCGCCCTCGACCACCACCATGCGCGCGCTCGGCAGCAGCCGGTGCGCGTCCTGGGCGCCCGCGTACGGGGTCGCCGGGTCCAGCGTGCCCTGCAGCATCAGGACCGGCGGCAGCCCGGACCCGTCGACCTTGAACGGCTCGGCGGGTCCTTTGACCGGCCAGAACGCGCAGGCCGCGTTGAACCAGGCGTTGTCCCAGGCCTCGAACGGCGCCGTCTTGTAGACCCGCTCGGTGTCGGCCTGCCACTTCGACCAGTTCCTGGGCCAGTTCACGTCGGCGCACTCGACCGCGTTATACACCGCGAACGTGTTCTCGCTGGTCGTGCCCCACGTCTCGTACTGGGTGAGGAGCCCGGTGCCGTCACCGTTGGCCGCGTACTGGGAGAGCGCCAGCGCGAACGCGGGCCACACGGAGTCCAGGTACCCGGTGATGACGAACGTGTCGTCGAGCTCGTCCGGGCCGACCGTCGGGCCGTTCGACCCCGCGATGGGAGTTTTCTCGAGCTCACCGCGGACCTTGTAGTAGGCCGCCTGGACCTGCGCCTGGGTTGACCCCAGGTGATAGGCGGAGTCGTACTTCGCCGTCCAGGCGAAGAACGCGTCCAGCCGCCCCTGGAAGGCGTAGTCCTGGTCGATGTTGTCGGTGTACCAGGCGCCGGTCGGGTCCACGGTGGAGTCGAGCACCATCCGCCGCACCCGGCCGGGGAACAGCGTCCCGTAGACCTGGCCGAGATAGGTGCCGTACGAGAACCCGTAGTAGTTGATCTTCGATACGCCGAAGGCCTGGCGGATCTGGTCCATGTCGCGGGCCATGCTGACCGTCGTCATGGAGGGCAGCAGCCAGCCGAACCGCTGCTCGCAGTCGGCCGCGTACGCCTTGGCCCGGCCGATCAGCACCTGCTCGGCGGCCGCGCTGGCGGGGATGTAGTTGGGCCGCACCCGGTCGAAGAAGCCCGGGTCGCAGCTCAGCGCGGGCACCGAACCGCCCACCCCGCGCGGGTCGAAGCCGACGATGTCGTAGGTGGCCGCCACCTGCGGGCTCAGCCCGGCCGCAACTGCCGTCGCGAGCGACCGGCCGGGCTCGCCCGGCCCGCCCGGGTTCACGAGCAGCACGCCCTGCTGCTTGGCGGCGGGCGCGGTGGCGGGGACCATGGACAGCGCCAGCGTGATCTTCCTGCCGCCGGGATCGGCGTAGTTCAGCGGCACCGCGAGCGTCGCGCACTCGGCCCCTGCCAGCTGCGCGCCGCACTGGCTCCAGTGCAGGGTCGACGCCGTCGGGACGATGCCGGCCGTCCCCGCGCCGTCGCCGCCGGCCGAGGCGGTCCCGCCGGCCGAGGCGGTCCCGCCGGCCGAGGCGGTCCCGCCGGCCGAGGCGGTCCCGCCGGCCGAGGCGGTCCCGCCGGCCGCGGCGGTCCCGCCGGCCGAGGCGGTCCCGCCGGCCGAGGCGGTCCCGCCGGCCGAGGCGGTCCCGCCGGCCGAGGACGACGCCCCCGCGACGGCGGACGGGGCGGACGTCGGGCCGGTCGTGCAGGCGCTCAGGCCCGCGCCGACGGCGAGCGCGGCCGCCGCCAGCGACAGGCAGCGCCTAAGCGGTCGCGGCCTCGGCGACGGGGGATTCGGCATGCCCTCCATCCTGCCGCATCGCCCCGACGGCCCCCCGCAGCGGCCCGACAGCATCCGACACGGATCGCCATCGATTCGATACGCAGGGCCAGCAGTTCGATACCTGTCGCTACATGTCGGCTTTTTCTATAAGGAGATTCGGCACAAGACGCACATCACCGAATTTTTTCTCGGGTTGCGAGTAAATTTCAGACACTCTGTGTCGTAACCCAACAAGCCTCTCAAGCCGTCATACTTTATAGTGTTCGGACACTATTGAGGGGGTAGTGAATGCTGGCTAGACATCGGCAGTCACTCATTCTGCAAGCCGTCAGAAACGACGGCAGCGCAAGGGTGAGTGACCTAACGCAGCAACTCGGCGTCTCCGACATGACGATCCGCCGGGATCTTGAAGTGCTCGCCAAGGACGGGCTCGTGGAGAAGGTCCACGGCGGCGCGGTGCTGCCGGGCTCTCATGGTGGCCATGAACCCGGGTTCGAGGACAAGCTCGTGCTTGAGCGCCCGGAGAAGACCTCGATCGCCCGCGCGGCGGCCAGCCTGGTCCGGCCCGGCACCGCGATCGCGATCGCGGCCGGAACGACCACCTTCGCGCTCGCCCAGTGCCTGCTCGACGTGCCAGGCCTGACCGTCGTCACCAACTCGCTCCGGGTCGCGAACCTGTTCAGCGGGAACCACAGCCCGGACGTGGCGTCGGTGGTGCTCACCGGCGGCATGCGCACGGCTTCTGATGCGCTCGTCGGGCCGGTGGCGGACCTGACGATCGCGTCGCTCCACTTCGACACGCTCTTCCTCGGCTGCACCGGTCTCGACCCCGAGGTCGGCCTCTCCACTCCCAATCTGGCAGAGGCCGAGACCAACCGTGCGCTGATCAAGGTGGCCAGGCGCGTCGTCGTGCTCGCCGACCACACCAAGTGGGGGGTGGTCAGCCTGGCGTCGTTCGCGCCGGTTGAGAAGATCGGCGTGCTCGTCACCGACGTCCTGCTCCCGGCCGATGCGCATGCGGCACTGGCCGGGAGAGTCGGTGAGATCGTCGTCTAGTACGTCGTGACGATGGGCTGGCCGGGCACGGTCTCCTGCGCGCCGCTCTCGGTCGCCTGCTCGGCCAGCCGCATCGCCTCTTCGATCAGGGTCTCCACGATCTTCGACTCGGGCACGGTCGCGATGACCTTGCCCTTGACGAAGATCTGGCCCTTGCCGTTCCCCGAGGCCACGCCGAGGTCCGCCTCGCGCGCCTCGCCCGGGCCGTTCACCACGCAGCCCATCACCGCGACCCGGAGCGGGACCTCCATCCCGGTCAGGCCCGCGGTCACCTCTTCCGCCAGCTTGTACACGTCCACCTGGGCGCGACCGCAGGACGGGCAGGAGACGATCTCAAGGCCGCGCTCGCGCATGCCCATCGACTCGAGGATGCCGATCCCGACCTTGACCTCCTCGACCGGCGGCGCCGACAGCGATACCCGGATCGTGTCGCCGATGCCCTGCGAGAGCAGCGCGCCGAACGCGGTGGCCGACTTGATCGTGCCCTGGAACGCCGGGCCCGCCTCGGTCACGCCCAGGTGCAGCGGGTAGTCGCACTGGGCGGCGAGCAGCCGGTAGGCCTGGATCATCACCACCGGGTTGTGGTGCTTGACCGAGATCTTGATGTCGCGGAAGCCGTGCTCCTCGAACAGCGAGCACTCCCAGAGCGCGGACTCGACCAGGGCCTCGGGGGTGGCCTTGCCGTACTTGGCCAGCAGCCGCTTGTCGAGCGAGCCCGCGTTCACCCCGATCCGGATCGGGGTGCCGGTGTCGGACGCGGCCCGCGCGATCTCCTTGACCTTGTCGTCGAACTCCTTGATGTTGCCCGGGTTCACCCGGACCGCGGCGCAGCCGGCGTTGATCGCCGCGAACACGTACTTCGGCTGGAAGTGAATGTCGGCGATCACCGGGATCTGCGACTTCTTCGCGATCATCGGCAGCGCGTCCGCGTCGTCCTGGGACGGCACCGCGACCCGGACAATCTGGCAGCCGGAGGCGGTCAGCTCGGCGATCTGCTGCAGGGTGGCGTTCACGTCGGCGGTCAGCGTGGTCGCCATCGACTGCACGCTCACCGGCGCTCCGCCGCCGACCGGCACGCTCCCCACCATCAGCTGACGCGACTTTCGCCGCTCCGAGAGCTGCGCCGGAGGAGTGGCAGGCATCCCAAGGTCAACGCTCATTAGATTCCTATCCCGTCAGTGCGTCGGGTGATCGGCACAATCCCCGGGGGGTTCGCCAGGGGGTATGGGGGCGGGTGCCCCCATGCCGGAGGTCTGTCTCCCACGGATGACTACAGCCTATTCTCGCCTAGTCTCTGGCCCATCGCTCGCCCACCCTGACTCACCCGTCAGGGTGATTACCTGCTGTTACCCAATGCTCACCGGATTGAAGATGTCCGCGGAAATGAGCAGCGCCCCGAACAACACCAGGACGACGAAGACGGCGAAACTCACCGGGATCAGCTTACGGTAGTCGACCAGCCCCGGGTCCGGCCGGTGCAGCCGCCGGGCGAACCACGACCGCACCATCTCCCAGAGCACCACCGCGACGTGGCCGCCGTCCATCGGCAGCAGCGGCAGCAGGTTGAATATCCCGACGAAGATGTTAAGCGACGCGATGAGCAGCAGGATGAAGGAGACCTTCTGCTTCCAGCCGACGTCGGCGGCGACCGCCTGGCCGGTATCCCTGGCCGCGCCGTAGACGCTCGACACGTTGCCCGCGTCCGACGTCGCCCGCTTTTCCTTGTTGAACAGGTCGGGCACGGCGCCGGGCAGCTCGGCCAGGGCGGAGACCGAGCCGGTGAACACCTCGGAGAACCCGGTGCCGACGTAGCGGATCGCGCCGATCGGGCCGACCGACTGGAACACGGTGTTCTCGGCCGCGTCGAACCCCAGATCGGTGCCGTACCCCGGCACCGCCGCCAGCCGCGTATGCAGCACGAGCGTCTTGCCGCCCCGGTCGACGGTCAGCGAAACCGGCTCCCCCGGCTGGCCGGCCTGGATCGCGCTGTGAAGCTGCGCGAAGCTGGTCATCTTGACCCCGTTGTAAGCCGTCACCGTGTCGCCGGGCTTCAGCCCGGCCACGGCCGCGGGCGACTTCGGCGCGTCGACGGCGCACTTGGCCCCGGCCAGCAGGGCCGCCTCCGAGGGCTGCACGCAGGGCGTCACCGCGGTCACCTGGTTGGTGGCGATCTCGTTCTCGATCCCGATGCCGAGCGCGAGCCCGAAGATGATCACGGCCGCGAGCGCGAAGTGCATGAAGGAGCCGGCCCCGAGGACGATCAGCCGCTGCCAGCCGGGCGCGCGCCGGAACGAGCGCGGCTCGTCCTCCTCGTCCACCTCGTCGATCGAGGTCATGCCGGTGATCTTGACAAAGCCGCCGAGCGGCAGCGCCTTGATGCCGTACTCGGTCTCGCCGCGCTGGGTGGACCAGATCGTCGGCCCGAAGCCGATGAAGTACTGCGTGCACTTCATCCCGAACCGCTTGGCCGCCACGAAGTGCCCGGTCTCGTGCAGCATGACCGAGACCAGCAGGGCGGCCAGGAAGATCAGCCAGCCGATCACGTCCAACAACGTGCGTCCTCCCTACGCTCCCGCCGACCGGGTAAGCTCCCGCGCCCGCGTGCGCGCCCACGCGTCGACCGCGAGCACGTCATCGACCGTGGTCGTCGCCCAGGCACCCGACGTGTCGTGCTCAGAGACTACGCGAGCCACCGTGTCAACGATCCTCGGGAAGGAAATCCTTCCCGCCAGGAAATCGGCCACGCACGCCTCGTTGGCGCCGTTGTAGACGGCGGGCGCGGTGCCGCCCAGCCGGGCGGCCTCCCTGGCCAGCGCCACGGCCGGGAACGCGCGCACGTCGAGCGGCTCGAACGTCCAGGTCGCGGCCGTCGTCCAGTCCAGCCCGGGGGCGGCCCCGGCCACCCGGTCGGGCCAGGCGAGGCCGAGCGCGATCGGGATCCGCATGTCCGGCGGGCTCGCCATGATGACCGTGGCGCCGTCGGAGAACTCCACCATCGAGTGGACGATCGACTGCGGGTGCACCACCACGTCGATCTTGTCCAGGCCGAAGCCGAACAGCAGGTGCGCCTCGATCACCTCGAGGCCCTTGTTCACCAGGGTGGCCGAGTTGATCGTCACCAGCGGCCCCATGGTCCAGGTCGGGTGGGCCAGCGCCTGCTCGGGCGTGACCGACGTCAGCCGCTCGGCCGGCCAGCCGCGGAAGGGCCCGCCGCTGGCGGTCAGCACCAGCCGCTTGACCTCGGAGTTGGCCCCGGCGCGGAGGCACTGGGCGAGCGTCGAATGCTCGGAGTCGACCGGCACGATCTGCCCCGGCTTCGCCCTGCTCGTCACCAGCGACCCGCCGATGATCAGCGACTCCTTGTTGGCCAGGGCCAGCGTCCGGCCGGCCTCGAGCGCGGAGAGCGTCGCCCGCAGCCCGGCCGCCCCGGTCACACCGTTAAGCACCACGTCACACGGGAGCGCGGCCAGGTGGGACACGGCGTCGGCGCCGACCAGGACGTCGGGGCCATGGGCGGATGAGTCGGGGCCACGGTCCGTTCGATCAAATTCTGCTTTCAGCTCTTGTTCTACAGACGCCGCGGCGGCGGGGTCGGCTACCGCCACGACGTCCACCCCGAACTCGGCCGCTTGCCGGGCGAGCAGGCCCGGATTACCGCCGCCGGCCGCGAGCCCGACCACCCGGAACCGGCCGGGATTACGGCGCACGATGTCGAGCGCCTGAGTCCCTATGGACCCAGTCGAACCGAGAATCACCACGTCGCGAGCGGCGGGAGGTGCTGGCGTCGAA
>Ga0302325_10027014_pt1 | contig 11910 bp, 7 predicted proteins | sample Palsa_T0_2_FD_201948 | JGI IMG/M metagenome (GOLD analysis project Ga0302325, IMG submission 201948) | Peat permafrost microbial communities from Stordalen Mire near Abisko, Sweden - Palsa_T0_2 | ecosystem: Environmental > Terrestrial > Soil > Palsa > Peat permafrost | place: Sweden: Abisko... | reverse complement strand
GGCAAGCAAGTGGTTTTTGTCACAAATAATTCGACCAAGTCTCGAGCCGATTACCAGAAAAAACTCACATCGATGGGAATACCGAGTAGCGTCGACGAAATCTTCGCATCCGCATACTCGTCCGCAATCTACATTGCTCGGATATTGAAGTTGCCCCCACCAAAGAACAAAGTTTTTGTGTTGGGCGAAAGTGGAATCGAGACGGAGCTTAAGTCAGAAGGTATCGAGTTTATTGGAGGAACGGATCCAGCATACAGGAGAGATATCACGCCGGAAGACTACAAGGGCATTGCGGATGGTTCACTTCTGGACGACAATGTAGGAATTGTGCTGGCAGGCCTGGACTTCCACGTCAATTACCTGAAGCTATCGCATGCATATCACTATCTAGCTCGAGGTGCCAAGTTCCTGGCTACCAATTTGGACAGTACACTTCCTAACAACCACGCATTCTTTCCAGGTGCGGGTTCGATCTCGATACCACTTGTCAATATGACCGGACAACAACCTACAGCACTTGGAAAACCAAGTCAAGCAATGATGGACTCGATAGAGGGGAAGTTTCAATTCGATCGAAAGAGAACCTGTATGGTTGGAGATCGGCTAGATACAGATATCAGATTTGGAATAGAGGGAAAGCTTGGGGGGACACTGGCAGTCTTGACCGGCGTGAGTAAGAAAGATGAATGGGAGGCTGAAGAGGCCCCAGTCATCCCGGCCTATTACGTGGAGAAGCTGAGTGACTTGAAGGGATAAGTGAGCGAGGGGATTCCAGGTCTGTGCACACTGCACTGACCTGCAGAGAATGATCCCACGTTTAGCGGTGGGGGGATACGCTAAACTCTGGGCTGCATGTGGATGTATGATGACGTGCGAACGGGGGATTCTGGACTGTTCTAGACCAAATTTTTAGAAGAGAAGCATAGACTACAATTCCATAGATGCGCAGAAGAAGTCTCCTGGCCGATAGACTGGGATATGCCGTTCAGTCATGATAGAGATTATTTTCGGATTTAATTGCAAGGTGGGGGGCGAGAGTCCGAGTCAAAACTGTGAGCCAAACGGCGGCGGCGTCGGTTCAATGATTATAAGGTTTGGTCCAATATCAGTATGGAAGTGATGGGAGGCCTCGAAGTTCCCATATTGATCTCCAATGGAACAGGCACACAAGCATCACAGTATGGGCAACCTGCCTGAGGATTTTTCAAGCATGTTCAGCTCTGAATTATGTGAAATATCGACCTTAGGCAGAGGTTTCAGTAGGGCTAAAGAATATTTGATTAGACAAATTGAGATGTCTCAATTTACTGGTGTTCAGAGTGGGACCCACGCATTGAGGGAACTTGCACAATGTATACGGCCGCTCTCTTGTGAAAGGTACCTAGCGATTCTAACCACCACACAAACAGTTTCAAAGTGTAAATGAATGCACATTTCGTCCGCTACCGAGCTTCCAACCCCGAATGTAAAGAGCAGAGGTTTGAGAAGCCCTTCCTGTGTCGGTGTCCCTCCTTGGTGAAGACTTGGCTGGTGCAATTCCTCTTGTGTGAGGTTACACAAATGGCTAAGCCGTATCTTCTGGGTTCCTACGAAAGATTCCCACGATGTTCGGCCGTCCTCCCGGCTTGATTCATTCGAAGTAAAAACTGCTGGCAATCTTAGCTTTCCTTAGGTTCAGACCCTTAAAACCCCCTGAAAAGACGGGACCTAGCATTGACAAAAAAGAGTTTACATCACTTTAGCAGCACTCAGGAGCCAATCACAGCCAATCACAGCTCGTTAGGAGCTTTTTCTCCGGCCTGCGAGAGGGTCGATGTTCTGATCTGATCGGTGAAGGAAAGGAAGCGAGTCCGCCAAAATTAAATATTTTTACCTCCTCGAGTCTCTCAGTCATGTATTCACATCTACCATGGACAGCGATTCGGAGGACGAAACCGTATACCTTTTGGAAAAAAGACGCATCCTAACAGAAGGGCTCTTCCGACTCCCTTATGATCTGATCGCATACCTCGAACGCGCCGCCGTACACTCAGAACTCGGCTATCCTGACCTTGCGGCTTCAGACAGCTATCGAGCACTTCTACTTACGGACGAGTGTGCGAATGAAGGGTTCGAATACCATGAGGAGGCACTAGAAACTTTACGCTTGCGAGCCGCCGATGGACTTCCCCCAGTGCTGCGAAGCCTGGGGACGGCCCACGCAGATCTCGCTGGTGGGGTAGAGGCTTTGACCATTGACGGAGACCAAGACCAGAGAACCTTGCAAGTCGTATCGGCAGCATCAATACGGTGTTATCGCAACCTCTCCATCAGCCTGCTGCTGTGTGGCTGTCTAAAGAGTGCGTTCGAGTTCTGCAGCCGGGGGCTTACGGCAAAGCCGGAAGATGAGGAGCTTTTGCAGGCCATGGAGTACATCGAGAACATGGCAAAAAGACGGCTGAAAGTTGATGAACTGGACATCAATGATCTTCCTGACACGGGGCTCGTGAGGCGGGAGATATACCCGTGGAACGACCACGAACCAAATCGGTTTTCACAGGAAACGCTGGACTTTCTAAATGCTCAACTCGCGGAGGTGGCTCCGAAATGCGAAGTGAAGGTCACCGAATTACCTACCTTGCTTGAATCTGCAAGTAACACGGATGACTACGGCATCATACCCACCAACAAGCAGTTGGGACTGTTCGCGAAGGCTGATATACAACCGGGCGAAACAGTACTTTTCGAGTTCTCCCTTCTTGCAGCAAACAACCGCCTCAAGGAATCTTTGTGTGACGCTTGCAGCTTGGAATTGCCCCCTCTGGGCGAGAATACGGATGTCGTTGGATGCCCAGAATGTGACGATATTATGTTCTGCAACGAAGACTGCTTCAGACGAGCACAAGAGGCATATCACCCAGCCGTCTGTGACAAGGACATTGATACCATAGCCAAAGACCCCACCCCAAAAGAAAAACCGTTCGCTCTCTATCTGCTTCTCCTGTCCAGATCTTTGGCTATGGCGGCCACCCAGGAAGTCCACCCTCTAGAGCTGACTGAAGTGAAGTATATCTGGGGCGATTTCCTTCCCAGCTCTGCTAATGCCGTGTCGCTTTCTCTTAATGCCCCACCACCTCCAATCTGGACACTGCCTTTCTCGTTTCAATACAACATATCTGGCCCTCTCCACGTATTAGAAAAGATGGACATCGACATCTTTGCCTCCCTCGCCGAATATGATCTCTGGATCTTCAACACATTGTATAGCAAATTCAGAGGTACCGCATCAGCCCGTGTCAACAAGCGCAATGGACATCCAGAGGTTGCTGCCGTTCATCCCTTATGGTGCCTGGCGAATCATGACTGTAACCCAAATGTGCAATGGGAGTGGGGAGGGAGAATGAAGCTTTGGTGCAGGGAGAAGAGGATTGGTGGTGTACCAGGCGGGATCAAGGCCGGCGAGGAGATCTTAAATCATTACTGTGACATTGACTTGAAGGTTCAAGATCGGAGGGAGTGGGCCCAGGGAAGTTTGGGCGGATGGTGTATGTGTGAGAGATGTAGGACGGAAGCAGCTGAAGAGAAAGCACATGCAACAAATGGTACAAGTGAAGAAACATTGGTGAACGGTCATGCGGAAGAGGATGCTTAGATTCGGCTAAATAGATTTTCTGATCAGAGTGAGAAATACACATAGTCTTATTCTTCAATCACGAAAGAGTGGTAATGTGCACTTCGAAGACCGGGGACCTGTTCGCTCTACAGCATAAGGTTTGGATGAAATGAGATATCCAAGAAAGTAGGAATGATGCTTTATCTTGTGGGATGGATGGTTGGTGGCTCAATTTTCGCCTCGCAGGTGGGTTTAGTTGAAGGGGGAAGGCTTCTCTCAACTAAGATTATTTTCCAAGCTTCATCTTCCTCGCTCGCCGACAACAAACACTTCCACCGCACCGGCATTAAGAATTAGAATAAAGATTGAGAAGTGTACATATGCAAAAGAATCCGTTAGGACCAGAAACTCAGCCTTGCAAACTGGTTATCTGTGGTAGGGCATATTCTCTGAACCATGTAGTTAGTTATTTTTGGCAAGCCTATTGAGATTCTTCATTGCCACAACCGAGACCACCTATTAAATGCCAAATTCGCTTTTTTTGATATAACACCAGGGTCAGGGATAGTAATATCACGTCACTCTAAGTAAAGAAAGTTAAGTTACTCGAGGAGTGTCTTTATTACTGATTTATCATAATCAGCGTCATATTATATTGAACTGCACACTAGGGAAGACCGGAAACCAAGATTCCAATGTTCTCAATTCTCCCTACGTATAAATAGGGGGCATCGCTTACAGTAGCGACTCGGCCCAATCAAACCCATGCTCAGACCTGCCGAAAGATCTATGAATTGGTGATGGCGTCTGTCTCCGTTTTCATTCACTTTAGATCCGTCGCTTACTACCGCTCATATCACCCGGAGTCACTAATACACCAGCTTGAAATTTGAGTATGGAGGCTATCAACACACACAGCGCTTTGAAGAAACTTGAAGAAGTTGCAGGTTCTTGAATCTCTCCAAAGTTAAGCACAAGCAAGAAAATCCATCTACCGGTCCGAGGTTCAAGCAAAACACCCTATTCACATGCAGAATCTTTACTTCCCCTGTCTACACCAAAAATAGTTGCAACCAAGTTTCGAGATGCGTTGTCGCAGATTCAACGTCTTCCGCAAAGTTCGAACCGGATTGAGCCACAAGATCTGGGATCTGTGTCTTGCTGTGGAAGATCCTCGGGTTATTGAGATCACTTAGTAGGAGCACGAAGATGACCAGAAATTTAGATTAAGTTTGATCATTGACATATTGTGTGTGAATTGAGAGTCAAGTCAGGTTGTAACAAAGTCCTAGAAATCGTCCCCGCTCTTTGGTAGATCTGGCAAAGTCCGCGTTGAGTAGCCCCGAGATATCGTGCATTGTCAGCAAAGAGCTTTGGACGTGTGTTGTCGCTTAGATTGCTGCTCGCCGGATGTATTCCGATACTTTTGTACAATGTTGGTGGCCCTCCAAGATCCCCGTGTCTCTTGCAATGAGACCTTTCGAAGAGTTTATGAGGTCCAATCCGTTCCTTGAACTTCTGATTAATTTCTTTCTATCGAAAAGGTGCTCAACATTGTGGATACTACTGAAGTCCCAGGCCGTTCAATCACCAAAAACATTTCCTAGTTCAAAGCAAAAATGGACTAGATAGGACTCTTGTCTGAAGTGAAACTAAAACTATTGATGGCAAAAGCTTCCAGCCACAGGAATCAGATTCTCAAGGTCACCAGGGTGCAGAACTGGGCCGTGGGAAGCGACGAGGGGTGAAGCGGAAGCAGAAAGTTTAGCACCTTTGTTAGAGGAATTGGAATAATCCGGTATGCGAAGCAAGTGAAGAGATGCTTATAGATTTGAGGGAGCTCTTCAAATTCTCCAAGGACAGATGACTGTACACGTAGTTGCTCCTTAAAAAAGCCCCCTCTTTTCTGGCCATTGACTGGAAGAAGGGCCTATGGGTGTTGTAAAAACCGCAAAGCGTCTTTCCAATGTCCATATTTAAGTTGTAGGTTGACTTTAGCAGATGATGGGGATTGAGCCTTATCTAGTTGATAGTATGGACAAAATATGTGAATGTGTTTGGTGCTGGAGCTTTTCACCTTTGAGGATAGGAAGTGAATCTGATACTTCGGCCCTGATCACCTTCCCTTAACCTCCGGAGAAAATCTCTCCCCTTTCAACCATCAACCACGCGACCTTCAACAAGCGTCCGGCACACGACGCAAAGAGCTCTTCAACCTTCTCGGCCTCCTCAGCGATGGAGAAACCTGCGTCTGACACCAACGGCGAGCCCATGCTAGTCACGGCATCAACCTCGCCAACGACAACAATCCCACTCGCAAGATTCACCGTCTTCCCTAATCTCCCATTCGAGCTCCGCCGCAAGATCTGGGATCAAGCCGCTGAAGGCCACGCTCCTCGTGTTGTCGAGATTGTCATTATATCCGACAACTGCAAGGCAAAATCCTGCACTTCATCCCCAGCCGTCTTGAGCACCTGCATTGAATCTCGAGAGGCTGCCCTTAAGGTCTTTGATGAAGTGTACTATGGAGGACTCTTCACCGGAGCCATGATCAACTGGGAGCGCGACATCCTCTACTTCAACACGGACATCGAGTGTGGCAAGAAGTTATTGACCCATGCGAAGCATCCGGACTGGTTCCGCAAATGTCGTCGTCTGGCCTTGCACAGGGTAACCTTCTACGGAGCTTGTCTGGCTGGACACCAGTCTGAGATGTTCAAGGAGCTCGAGAACATCGAGGAGCTTATCGCTGTTCTTGATCTTGACCATGTTGGAGGCCACCCGCTGGAGAGAACTTCTTCTATTCAGTTTGCCCTTGCTGAAGCTGGAGAGGAGAGGAGGAAGTATGAGAGGTTGGGAGACCACATGGCCTATGTCTTGTTCCAGAATCCTCAGATTCCCCGTGGAGTTCTGGTTCAAGAGGTTAAGGGAAAGGCAAGTGAGGTAAGTTTGGAAGCATCACTACGAACAGACGAAACAAAGACTGACTGCCTCTCTGCAGGGAGCGATTGACCTGTCAAACACGGCGGTACTCGTTGGATCAATCTACCAACAGCCGGCTACTTCTCGACTTGGTCCGATCACCAGAGGCTCTACTGCAGAGCTTTGTGCCTCGGCGAGTATTGGTGCCGAAGTCCTCGATATCGAGATAGCAAGAGTTCAGCAATTCCTTGCAGACTTTGCGGGCGCACGATTGCTGGTGGACCAGGGACTCGCAACTCTAGAGCGCCTAACACTTACACGCCGTCTCCGTGTAGACTTGAGTAATCACTTGGCGCGCATACCACACCAGCGAGCAAGAAATTGAAGCTCACTGAGAAGTGGTAACCATGCACCCGTCATCTGTTCATCCAGCCTTCGTATACGTGGAGATAGATGGAGAGCAAATGGCCCACCCCTTGTAAACAACAACAATGCTTGAGCAACAGACACAGACGAATGAAATGGACATATGACTTCCAATGAGGTTTGAATATTGAGTTTGCACATTGACTGTGAAATGCGCGCTGAAAGTTAATATAAACAGCATTCCCTTGAGAATGTAGAAGTTGCTCCAAAAACCCAGATCGTGCTCACAAGATGTCTCCCGTTTTACTATCTAAGAAGGGGTGTCCTGCACATCTTAATCCAGGCGTCCAACCGAGGGACCGTGAAAGCACGTTTTAATCCCGTTCCTGCGAACTCTATATCATATCGGTTCAAACCCGCTTGAATCGGCCCCCCGCCCCCGCTCCAAAATCCAATTCGATTTGTCAACCCAGTGACCCGACTCCATCCTTATTTCTTCGCTCCTTTCACTTCTTTCGGTTTCCGGTAGGGGATGTTGGTGACATAATGTATGTACCAGGCGAGCAGACCCAGACTTGTGCATGCAATGAGGACGACCACGAGGACCACGAGGAGGAGGGGGCTTCGCTGGAGAACCTGCGTCGCTGCTTGTGTGAAGCCGAAGAATTTGAAGGCGTTGGGCCCCGAAAATGCTTGACCCATATTGACTGATGTGAAGTGTGATGGGTGTGAGGTTGAGGGAAGTAGGTTTATTCGGAGTGATAATCTACTTGCGGGATGGAATCGGTGACAGATTCTCTAAGGGGAGAGGAGCAAATTGGCTTCAATATAGATTTGACTAGAAGCTGGTGTCGTGCAACGAGAGTAAAGTGCGTAGAGAGTGGAAGAGAAAGTATATCCGCTCAACAGACGACAGAAGCACACTCGACCCGAAAACAAATTGTACAGCGACAGAGCAACGACGTTTAAAGTCAGAATTGATTGCAGGCTACTTTTCCAGCTTGGGGCATCAAAACGATTATATGCGTGTTATTTTTGGCATCTGAGGACTAAGGAGTGACATGACTTTAAAACCGCGACGTGGCGGCGTTTCAGAGCGTCGAGAGTCTTGACTGCCATTGCAGGATTTGTCCTGTTTTGAAGTTACTTTTAGGGGCAGATGGCGTAAATGATTCGCGACGGTAATGACATTGTTTTGAATCATCGAGCCCTAAGTCAAGAAGACGACCCTACCTCGCGTGACTTCTCAGGCCATTTTCGAGTGGAGTTTCGGAGATGCGAGGTTTGAAGTGTGTCAGAGATGGTAGATAGGATTCGTGGCCTGCGGGCATCAACCGTGCATGGTCACAGGGAAGCATGCCCTTGCCTGTGACGGGCCGTTTCGCTGCTGTGGACCAATTGCCGAGGCCAAGGGATTGGCGAGCCTGTCGGAGCTCTCATATTTCTCACACCTTGAGACCTTCTGCACCTCGCACTTCTCTATGCCCACCCCGAACTGAAAACATGCTTCACGGTTCACGTTGCACGACGTGAGCCGAGAGTCAGATGTGCTAGAAGCACCCTTGAATTTCAACTACTGGCCCCTCTCCTTTCACAGAACAGGGGGCTATGAACATCTTCAAGTCTTCCTAAGCGGACAAGACCTATGGACACGGTATTTTTAAATCTCACAAAACATTCATCCGGATGTCCAACCTAGTTCGAACGCCTGCAGTGATTAGACGCCCATAAACAGTAGACGTACGCGATAAGACGCCTCTTTGACGGTCCAACGCCGATCGATTCTCAGTTCTCGGCCATGCTTTCAAGTGTTCTATCAGCTCGTTCCCAGATCGACCTTCCTGCTAAGCCTAGAGCTTCTATAATTCCTTCCATCTTGCGGCTGTCATCTTTGACAGCTCGTAGTGCATATTCCACTTCTGCGCATCGAGAGCGCAAACGACGAATCTCTTCTTTGAGCTCGTCGTTCGACTCCAGCAGAATCTCCTTTGGGTGTGATGTAGGTCCAGTATCCGTTAAGGGTTCTATCTTGAAGTCGCTCTGAGCCTCAACTGAGGATGCTGGCGTATTAACATCAGCAATTATGTGAGGGACAGATATGTTGGCTGCGGTCCGTAAAACAACGTCCGATGGACTGGCGCCAGCCCGTAATGCCTCGATTGTTTGTTCCATTTCGGCCTTCATCTTGCTCCATGTTTTCCGCTCTTCAGCCGCAAGTTCTTCTAGTTGGCTTGCTTTTTTGACAATTTGCACGTACTGTGCTCCCTCTTGAACAGCGGCCTGGCGACATTCATCCCTTGTTCGCGATAATTCTTCGACATCTCGTTCTAACTCGATGACCTGTGTTTGCAGCCGCATCTTTTCTTCCGATAAGCTGATGATTTCGCTATCGGACACGGCGTGCTTCTTCTCAAGCGCACTGGCGCGAGTCTGAGAGCGAGAAAAGGCAGCAAGGAGCTTATCATGCTCTCCTTGTAGGGATGATAGAGCAATTTTCTGTACAGATACTTCATGCTGCAGGGCTGCGGAATGAGCTTGGATTGCGTCGGCCGTATGCGCAGCTCCGATAGGTGGTAGGTAGCCACCTGAGGATGATTGTTGGAGACTTGATGGCATGGGCAAGTTGTGAGGTTGGGCAACGCTTCCATAGGGTCCAGCAGACGGAGAAGGAAAATTGAGTGATGTTGGGGACGGGAGTGATCGCCCAGGGGGCGAGGGTAGCTGACGATTCGGGGCTGGTGGAGGATTCATAATAGATCCCCTTCTGCTTGGGCCATCTATTGAGGACTGCGAAGGATGATGATATTCATGTGATCGTAATGGGGATTCTTCGTTACTCATCATCGGCGTTGCAATAGACCTTCGCCTGGTGTACATCTTTGCGTCGGAGAGGGGTTCAGGAATATCGCTTCTGTCTTTGGGAACCGCATCCGAGTCGGTAGTGATGCGGTGCTTCATCATGGTTGGAAGACCATCTTCAATGCTCTGCCCACGCCCGGTGAAATTATTGTCAAATGTTGGCGAGAACTTTGATGGCACATCCTGTACGAACTGATCGGCGAGACCGTTCATGTGGTTAATCTTGTCAAGTATCCAGTTGAGGGTGTGCCTCAGACCATACTGTGCTATTGGAGGACAGTCGGTTGAGCTAACTTCAGATTGCTCAGAGGTCTGATTAGATATTCAGCCAAAAATCCACCATCTCACCAAAGAGGGGGTTAGGAAAAGGGCTGCATGATTCCGACAGACTCACACGAATGACACCGCGCTGGGCGGATGAGATACCGGAAACCAGAGTATTAGCCAGCTGAGTCAGCGCGCGTGCAGCCTTTTGGGTGACAAGGGCTAACTCCTGATTGCTTTCGCATTCCTCACAAGCATCGAGCTTTAAAGCTCGAACCTGTGTGGTCAGCCTCCTGCATCGTCGACACAAAATGGTGGCATCTTCAGCAACTGCAGCTTCCCCACCCTGCCGCTCTGGGAAGCTGGGAGGGTTGAAAGATCTCTGGCTTAGATCATATATTTCTGGATTGGTAGGACCATCAGAGTTTGGGTGGATATAGCGGGGTTCCTGCTTGACTTACGGGATGCTTGGGATTGGAGCTTCCCATCAGGAAAGTGAATGTAATCATTGTCCGCCTCGTATCTGACCCTCTTCGCCTCGGCGTCCCTCTTGTCTGGTTGGTATAAATGAAAGCTGCCTTCAGCGTCGGCCTGCCTGGATGGCGGGGTTTTGCGATATTGTATGGGATCAATTGGGGGCAATGTCGCCCCATACCACACACTCCCCGTTCCTGGCGAGATGGCATCCTCTTCCCATGGTCGTTTAAGGCTCGGCCGACGTGAGTGGGACCTTTCTCGCTCCCGGGCATCCATCACCACGCTGCCAGAGCCTTTGTCTTTCTGAGGGAATGTTGAGCAGCCCAGCCATCCGGCATTGGGTCCCGCAGGAGATCCTTGGGCACTCGTATCTTACAAAGCGCAAGACGTGATAAAAATCTGCGCAATCAACGGCCCGTCAGTACGCAAAACCATAAGAGAGGGTTAGGAGGCTACTTGATAAGAGGGAGCTGCTTACACACCATGCGCAGGAATCCTGTGATCAAGGTCGTGGGAACACCATGAGGGAGAAGAGAGGGTGACCAGAGGTGTATAACAGTGCCTGCGCTGAAACGACTACGTCTCTTTGCACTGAGTAAGTTGCACTGCGCACTCAACACCCCAGGGTCTATTACATAGCTTCTTCTGTGCTCGCGCGCCCATGACGATCAATGTAGGGGTAGGGAGGAGTTAGCAGTAAGGAGGAGCTTGATTTGCTGACGCGACGTGAGCCGGTCCCAGTGATGGGCTGAATTGACGTTAATAATACAGCGGGGCCACGCGAAGCTCACCGGCACGGGACGCGTGCCCTGCCGAATCATTTTCTCCAATTGGCGTGGACTTGGCTCTCTTTGTCTGGACATGGAGGGCTGGTTCACCAGGGTCAAAACCCTTTTGTCATCGTTCTGGTGTTCGGCTGGCTGCTTACTAACAGCTGCCCAAAGGAGTCAGGTTCGCCCAACCTCCAGCAGCAGTCTACTCTCAGTCTCTCTTGTGCCTGGTGGGCGCGCAAAAGGATCGAACGATGGGTGCATAGAAGCCCATTTGCGGAGGTCTAGTCCCCCACAAAATCAGTGAGATTTTGCAAAAATCCTCTCGTTGGTTGGACGTTAGCTTGGCGACTCCCCCTGCTGGAGATGACTTCTGTCATCCGGCGTTATGGATACTGACGCTCTAGTGATCGGTGGGTGGAGCAGCGCTTGCTGATTACTCACGGCACTTTCAACTGGTGGCACTCACTCTTGCTGAATGAGATGAGCCCAGTGACCCAGCCTATATCGTGTGCCCAGCCAATTATCATAGTTACGCCCATGTCTCCTGCTCAGTCAGTTTATCATGGTCAGAGTGGGCTTCTGTCACATGACATTGCACAAGGAATTAGCGATTGGATTATTCATCGTCCTCGGAGATATACTCATAGGCACGACACA
>Ga0302325_10027012_pt1 | contig 11910 bp, 11 predicted proteins | sample Palsa_T0_2_FD_201948 | JGI IMG/M metagenome (GOLD analysis project Ga0302325, IMG submission 201948) | Peat permafrost microbial communities from Stordalen Mire near Abisko, Sweden - Palsa_T0_2 | ecosystem: Environmental > Terrestrial > Soil > Palsa > Peat permafrost | place: Sweden: Abisko... | reverse complement strand
CACCGAATCGAGGGCGTCGCGCAGCGAGATCAGGCCGGCCGGGCCGAACGTGCTCGGCCGGGTGTGATCGTGCCCGTTATCCAGGGTGATGAGCGCCATCGTGCCCGACCCCTGTTCCCCGCCGGGCAGTTCCACGTCCCGGACCAGGGCCCGGGTGACGACTTCCTCAGGGAACAGCGAGGTGATGACCGACTCGTCGAGGGCCGGCTCGTTCGGGACCAGGGGGTTTTCAGGCATTGAGGTTCTCCCACAGGACGGTGCCGCCCATGCCCAGCCCGACGCACATCGTGGTCAGGCCGTAGCGGACGCTCGGCTGACCGGCGAACTCGCGGGCCAGCTGGATCATCAGGCGGACGCCGGAGCTCGCGAGCGGGTGGCCGAGCGCGATCGCGCCGCCCCACGGGTTCACCCGCGGGTCGTCGTCGGCGATCTTGAAGTGGTCGAGGAAGGCGAGCACCTGCACGGCGAACGCCTCGTTGATCTCGATCAGCCCGATGTCGTCGACGGTCAGGTCGTTGCGGGCCAGCACGGCCTCGGTGGCGGGCACCGGCCCGACCCCCATCACCTCGGGATCCACCCCGGCGAAGGAGAAGTCGACCAGCCGCATCCTGGCCTCCAGTCCCAGTTCGGCGGCCACGTCCTGGGCCGCGATCACGCAGCCGGTGGCGCCGTCGTTCAGCCCGGCGGAGTTCCCGGCGGTGACCCGGCCGTGCGGCCGGAACGGGGTCTTGAGCGCGGCCAGCGCCTCGATGGTGGTATCGGGACGCGGCGGTTCATCGGCGGTGGCCAGGCCCCAGCCCTTCTCGGCGCTGCCTACCGCCACCGGCACCAGGTCGGTCTGGATCTGGCCCGCCGCGTAGGCCGCGGCGACCTTGCGCTGGCTGGCCAGAGCGTACACGTCAGCCCGGGCCCGGGTGATGGCCGGGAACCGGTCGTGCAGGTTCTCCGCCGTCGCGCCCATCGACAGCGCGGACGGATCCACCAGCCGCTCGGCGATGAACCTGGGGTTGGGGTCGACGCCGGAGCCCATCGGGTGGTGGCCCATGTGCTCGACGCCGCCGGCTACCGCGACGTCCGTCGCGCCCAGCGCGATCGAACCCGCGGTGGTGGTCACCGCGGTCATCGCGCCGGCGCACATCCGGTCGATGGCGTAGCCGGGCACGGACTTCGGCAGCCCGGCCAGGATCGCGGCGCTGCGCCCGATGGTCAGCCCCTGGTCACCGGTCTGGGTGGTGGCAGCGACCGCGACCTCGCCGATCCGCTCGGGCGGCAGCGCGGGATTGCGCCGCAGCAGCTCGCGGATCACGCTCACGATCATGTCGTCGGCCCGGGTCTCGGCGTACAGGCCATTCGGCCCGGCCTTCCCAAACGGGGTGCGGACGCCGTCCACGAAGACGACATCGCGTACGATACGGGGCACGGTCGGCCTCCCTTGGCGCACGTAAGGAAACGTGCTCTGCCCTAATGCTACTCGTGAGTAACCAACGCTGGACCGCGCGGGAGTGTTCCGGGATCACGACCGAGAAAGCCGACGAGCCTGTCACCCGGGCTGGCCTGGGCGGGCACCTCGACCGGGCCTGCGAACAGGCCCTCGCGGCCCGCCACGACCAGCGGGCACACCCGGAGCATCCGGGTCGCGAGAACGTCCGGGATAGAAGGGATGGGTTGTATGGGGCGTTCAGGCCCTATGAGGTATTTAGGTTCTTTGGGTTTTTTAAGATCTCTGGGTTCTCTGGGGTCTTTGGGTTCTCTGGGTCGAACCCCGCCGCGGGCCGCACCGCTCCGGGCCGCCGACACATCCCAGCCGTGCACCGCGATCTCCACCGCTCCGGTGCAGGCCACCAGGCCGGCCGGCACCGGCAGGCCGGCCACGGCCACGAAGCGCACGGCGCTGTCGTAGCCGTAGACCGCGCACAGAAGCTGAGCGGCCCGGTCCCGCAGGGTTTCGACCGGATCGTCGGCGGGACTATCCGGCGGGCGCTCCAAGTCCAGGGTTCCGGTGCGGATACCCGTCTCCAGGTCCGCCATCGAGGCGCTCAGATGGGCAAGCAGCATGGCCAGGTCCCACTCCGGACACGGCGTGGGCAGCGTCATATCGCCCGGCCCCACCAGGGCGCATACGCCGAGCGTGTAGCTGATCGCGCCGACCAGCAGCCCGGTCGCTCCGGGTGGCACGTCCGTCACGTCTATATAGACCGCGCTGGTCGCCGTTTCTCACCGGTTCAGCAGAACGTTGTCTGGGTCGTGAAGAACCGTCGTTCCGGCGAAGAAATCACCCACCGAATTCAGGCTCTCGCCGACGAACAAGATGAATACGCCCGCTAGCAGCTCGCCGTTCAGCAGCAGGCCGGTCACCTGGCGTATCGCCATGTGCTTCCGGCCCGCCACCCTGCCTGTATCCGGTCGCCAGCAGCGCAGGCCAAGCAGCCGCTGAGCGGGCGTCTGGCCCTGGCCCCAGGTCACGAGCGCCCAGATGAGGTAACCAGCCCCGAGGGTGAGGATGAACAGCAGGACCGCCAGCGTATAGGCCGCGATCACCTGGCTGATGCGGGCGGGCCGCGTGCGCTGCGGCAAGACCAGCCAGGACCCGCGGTCGAAGTACATTCCCGGCGGTACAGGCGGCCGCGAGAATGGCTCGTAACCGGATTTAACCGCCACCGCATCCGGATCCTGAGTCATCGCAACCTCACTTCTGTGGCTAAATTCTACGCCCCCGCTTGGAAGTATTCAGCGGCCCTTGCGCAGGAAGGCGCGCAGCTTGTCCAGCGGCCAGGTGTTGATCACGTCGTCGGGAGTGAGCCAGCCGCGTTGCGCGGTGCCCACGCCGTAGAACATGTTGCCCAGGTCGGCGACGGAGTGCGCGTCGCTGTCGATGGCGAACCTGACCCCGGCGTCCCGGGCCGCCCGGATGTGGTCCGAGGGCAGGTCGAGCCGCTGCGGCGCGCCGTTGACCTCCAGCGCGGTCCCGGTCCGCGCGCAGGCCCGGAAGAGCTCACCGAAGTCCACGTCGACCGGCGGCCGACGCCCGATCCGCCGGGTGGTGGGGTGGCCGATGATGTTCACCCGCGGGTTCTCGCAGGCGACGATGAAGCGCCTGGTCATCTCGGCCCGCCCCTGGTCGAAATGCGAGTGCACCGAGGCGACGCACAGGTCGAACCCGGCCAGGTAGTCTTCGCCCCAGTCCACCGACCCGTCCGGCGCGATGTTCAGCTCGGTGCCGTGCAGCAGTTCGGTGTCCGCCTCGAGCGCCCGCACCCGGTCCCGCTGGGTCAGCATCTTCTCGTCGGTCATCCGCTGCATGACCAGGTCCGGCGCGTGGTCGGTGATCGCGTAGTACTCATATCCGCGCCGGGCCGCCGCGGCCACCATGTCCTCCAGCGAGGCCACCCCGTCGGTCAGGTTGGTGTGCGTGTGCAGATCCCCTTTAAGATCATTTTCCCGAACAAGCCGTGGTATCTCCCCCCGCGCCGCCGCCTCGATTTCCCCGTGGTCCTCCCGCATCGTGGGCGGCACCCAGGCCAGGCCCAGCCGCGCGTACACCTCCTCCTCGGTGCGCGAGACGATGAGCTCCCCGGTTTCCACCTCGAACAGCCCGTATTCGGACAGCCGCAGCTTCTTGCGCACCGCGATCTGGCGCACCGCGACGTTGTGCGCGGTCGACCCGGTGAAGTACTGCAGCGCCGCGCCCCACGCGTCAAGCTGCACCACCCGCAGGTCGACCTGCAGGCCGGCCGCGGTCCGGACCGAGGTCTTGGTCGGTCCGCTCGCGATCACGGCGGCGACCTCGGGCCGGGCGATGAACGCCGCCATCAGCGGGGCCGAGTCCTGCGCCGCGGCCAGGATGTCGACGTCCCCGATCGTTTCCCGCATCCGCCGCAGCGAACCCGCGTGAGCGCAGCGCTGGCAGCCCGGCACCGCGGATAGCGCCGCCACCATCGTGGTCGCCGTCCGGGTCGCGACGTCGAGCAGGACCCGCTCGCGTCCCTGCCGGTACACCTCGATGCCGCCGGCGATCCGTTCGCCGCTCTTGTCGCCGAACCCGGCCAGGCCGTCCAGCCGGCCCGCCGTGATCGCCGCCGCGAGATCGTCGACCGACTCGACGCCCAGGTCCCGGTTGAGCTGCAGGGCGCGCTTGGGCCCGAGCCCGGGAACCCGGGTCAGCTCGAGGACCCCCGGCGGTATCCGGGCGCGCAGCTCCTCCAGGGCCCGGATCGTCCCGGTGTCGCGGTATTCGGCGATCTTGGCCGCGATCGAGGCGCCGACGCCGGGAATGGCCCGCAGGGCCTTGCCGTCGAGCGGCCCGATATCGTCGCCCCAGCCGCGGACGCTGCGGGCCGCCTTCTCATAGTTCCTGGCCCGGAACACGTCGCCGCCGGTGATCTGGGTCAGCTCGGCGTACTCCCGCAGCAGCCCCGCGACTTCCTCGTTGAGCCAGGCCATGAAATCAGGCGTGGCAGGACAGGGGCTGGCCGCCGTTGTAGGCGACCATGTCACCGAGGGAGGCGGCCAGGTCCACCGGGGCTCCGCGCTCCGCCCCGTCCAGCTCGAGGTAGGCCCGGTGCAGGTTACCCACGATCCGTTCCGAATCTAGAACATCTTTAAATTCTCCCAGGTCAGTGGCGCGGGCGGCCTCCAGCGGCGTCAGTCCCGCGGCCTGCCCCTCGCGCGCGGCCTGCTGGACGAAGCGCAGGTAGGCGACCATCTCGTCGATGACCTCGGGCCCGCAGACCGGGCCGTGGCCGGGGACCAGCGTCTGGGCGCCGAGCGGGCGGAGCACGGTCTCGAGCACCTCGATCCAGCCGCCGACCGATCCCTGCAGCGCGAACGGGGTGCCGCCGTTGAACAATAGGTCGCCGGTGAAAACCACCGAACGTTCCGGAATATGCAGGATCGAGTCGTTGGTGGTGTGCGCCGGGGTGCCGACGTACCGGACGTCGCAGCGCAGGTCGCCTGACCACAGCGTGACGCCCTCGGCGTAGGTCAGGAACGGCGGCGCGGGCTCCAGGTGGCCCCAGTCCACCTCCGACCAGATCCCGGGCGGAGGCGGCATGGGGCTGTTCAGGATGGCTTCACGGCAGCGCTCGTGACCGATGATGGTGGCGCCGCTCATCAGGTAATTGCCGTGCGTGTGGTCACCGTGGTGGTGGGTGTTGACCAGCGTGCGGACGGGTTTGTCAGTGACCGTCTTGATCGCGTCCAGGTAGGCGCGGGTGCGCCGCTCGGTGGAGGCGGCGTCGACGCTGATCACCCCGGCAGCGCTGATGAGGAAGCCGGTGTTGTTGATGTACCAGCTGCCGTCAGGCTGCAGGTAGGCGTAGATGTCCTCGCTGACCTGCCTGATCTGGCCCAGGCTCATCGTCGTGCTCCTTCGTCCCGCGCGGCAGCAGCAGCGACACCGCGAGCAGCAGCCCGAACAGCGACAGCCCGGCCAGGACATACGCGTTGCCTGCGATGAGCGCCAGGCCGTGCCAGTGGTATTCGGGGAACCACGGCCGGTCGCCGTACCAGTCGTAGTAGTAGGGGTTGGTGTTCTTCGGGATCCAGACCAGGCCGAGTGAATCGTGGCCGAGGTTGGGCTTGACCCCGAACAGGCTCGTCGGCCATGCGCCGAACCAGGCCACGATGGCCACGGCCAGCAGCCCGCACGTCCACGCGAACCGCCTGGCTCCCGTTTGCCAGAACCGTACGCCGTAGTGCGCGGCCACGACCGCGCCAGGCGCGATCCACACCCAGTGGTGATCCCAGCTGATCGGCGAGACCAGCAGCCCGGTCAGCGCCGCCATCAGCAGCCCGGGCACCGGGTGGCCTTTTCTGTCGAACAGCGCGGCGGCGGTGACGCCGACCGCGGCCACCAGCACCGCCGCCACGATCCAGGCCGGCTTGGCGCCGTTGACGCTGCCGGTCAGCCTGGTGATGATGCCCTCGAGCGACTGGTTGCCCGCCCAGCCTTCGAATCCGGTCCTGCCGCCCTGCACGAACAGGCCGCCGAACCACCACTTGCTCGAGTCGCTCGGCAGGATGACGAAGCCGAGCAGGACGGTGAAGGCGAAACCGGCGCAGGCCATCGCGGCCTGCCGGAACTTCCTGGCCAGCAGGAGGTACGGGATGAAGATGAGCGGGACCAGCTTGATGCCGGCCGCGACGCCGGTGCCGAACCCCTTCCACCAGCGGCTCTTGGCGGTGTCCGGCTGGCACAGATCCCAGAGGATCAGCGCCATCAGGACCAGGTTGACCTGGCCGAGGTACAAGGTGCGCAGCACCGGTTCGGTCCAGAATACGGCCGCGGCGCCCAGCAGCGTGGCGCCGATCCTGACCTTGTCCCTGCGGTAGCCGAGCCCGCCGAGGGTGAACCACAGAGCCACGACCAGCGCGACGATGTTCACGATCAGGGAAATGGCCTGGGACAGCGGCCAGGAAGCGAACGAGATGAGCGTGAAGGAAATGGCGGCGAACGGCGTGTAGGTGAACGCCAGATGGAGCTTGCCGTACCCCACCCAGTCATACAGCGGCGCGGCCAGGTGAGGATTGTAGAGCGGGCTGACGTGCCGGACGATGAGCCCGCCGGACCGGTAGACGGCCAGGTCGACCGCGTCCATGGTGAAGCTCTTGCCGTGGGTGTGCACGTAGAGCTCGTAACCCCCGAGGGCCACGGCGAAGGCGACTGCACCGGCGATAAGCAGCCAGCGGCCTGGCGTCTTGGCTTCCCCGGCCGGAGCTTTCGGGCGGGTCAGGACCGATCTCACCTCGCCAACCATAGCGGCTCAGGCTAGGATTCCGTTCTCGGAGGTGAGGATGTCAGACGTTGATACAGCTCCGCGGACGGCCGGTCCATCGCGGGCGGGCCGGCTCGCCCGGGTGCGGATGGCCAGCTTCGGCGCGGTGACCATGCTGATCATCGAGTTCATCCTCGGCATGATCTACAACCTGTACGGGACCGCGCCGACCGCGTCCAAGTCCATCGGGCTGTTCTCCAGCCCGGTGCTCGCCCTGCACGTGGTCATGAGCATCCTGCTCCTCGTCGCCGCGGTGATGCTGCTGGTCAGGGCGATCGGTGCCCGGCACCGGCTGCCGATCTGGATGTCGGCTCTCGGGCTGGTCGCGATCATCGCGGCCGGCTTCGCAGGCGAGGGGTTCACCCGCAACGGCGCCGCCGGGGCCTCCCTCGGCATGTCCCTCGCGTTCGCGGTCTCCCTGGCGTGCTACGTCGTGATCATCATAGCCTTCTCTCCCCCTTCCGCCTCGACTACGTGACCTGGCCGCCTTCCCCCTTCGATTACGTGACCTGGCCGTCTCCGCCTCGACTACGTGACGTAGTAGGCGGCGTCGACCGTCTGCCTGGGGCATGGCATAGTGATCCCATGGCTGGCCGGATCGGATGGAGTTCTGGGTTCGACGTGACCGGGCTGTCGTCATGAGCGGCATCGGGCAGCTCGTGACCTCCGGTCCGCTGATCCTGGCCTTGCCGGTGGCCGCGGCGGCCGGCGCGGTGACCTTCCTGTCGCCCTGCTGCCTGCCGCTGGTACCGGGCTATCTCTCCTTCGTCACCGGCATGGCCGGCGCTTCCGGCGCCCAGTCGGCGCCCGCGGATGCCCTCCCCGCCGGGCAAGCCTCGCTGTCGGCCGGACCCGGGGGCCGGGTGGCCGTGGCCGCGCCGCCGGTCGCCCCGCCTGTGGCCGCTCCGCCTTTGGCCGCTCCGTCCTTGACCGCTCCGCCGCGAGGCTCGCGCGGGCGGGTGGTCGCGGGGACCGCGCTGTTCGTGCTCGGCTTCTCGATCGTCTTCGTCGCGTACGGCGCCGCACTCGGCGGGCTCGGTCACCTGCTGACCGGGCACGCGCGTCTGCTGACCCGAACCCTCGGCGCTCTCACCATCGCGCTCGGGCTGCTGTTCGCCGGCGTCTTCGACCGGTTCTCGTTCGCGGGCCGGATCGTGCGCCCGTCCGCGCGCCCGAAGGCGGGCCTGGCCGGCGCGCCGCTGCTCGGCGTGATGTTCGGCCTCGGCTGGACACCTTGCATCGGCCCCACCCTGACCGCCGTGCTGGCCCTGTCGGCTTCGACCGGCACCGCAGCCCGCGGCGCCGTGCTCGCCTTCGTCTACGCCCTCGGTCTCGGCATCCCGTTCTTGCTGGTCGCGCTCGGCTTCCAGGTCGCGATGCGCGCGTCCGCGTTCGCGCGGCGGCACGCCCGCCTGGTCACCAGGATCGGCGGTGCCATGCTGATCTGCGTCGGGCTCCTCGAAGTAACCGGCACCTGGTCGACCTTCATGGCCTGGCTGCAAGTCCACTGGGTCGGCACCTACCAGGCCCCGCTCTAAAGCGGTTGCCGCGGGTGTCGCCTCGGGCTTCGCCGCGCCAATGCCCGCGCCTCCACGCTCTGGCGCCCCGCTCCCAGCGCCCACCCCGCTAGCCATGCGAACAAAACCTCGTATTTGCCTCATAACGGGCACTTGCAAAGCTGGATCCCGTCATTGCGGATCGCTGCCGTCTTCAGAAGATGGCAGCGATCCGCAATGACGCCTTTTCGAGTTATCCACAGGATGGAGGTGGCTCTGGCGCGAGGACAGAGAGCGATTCACGCTGAATAGCGTGGAGGACGAACGTAGTTTGCGCTGGCGCAGTCAGCTACAGGCCCAATCTGGCGTTGTCTCACGGCAGCAAGCACGCGACGCCGGCTGGCCTGAGGCAACTATCGACGAGCGTCTCCGGTCGGGCATCTGGCGGCGATTGCACCGCGGGGCCTACGCAACGTTCACCGGAGACATTTCCCGGGCGGCGAGATTGTGGGCGGTCGTACTGAGCGTAGGACCGGGTGCGACGCTCAGCCATGAAACCGCCGCCGAGATCCATGGCCTGATAGACAAGCCAATCAGGCAGATCCATATCAGCGTCCCGGAGGAGCGTCGCCCAGGGCAGCACCAGAAGCTTCAGGGCGTGACCATCCACCGGTCCCGGTGCCTGGTGCCGGAGTGGCAGCCGCCCTGGCATTTGCCGCGGACCACGGTGGAGGGCACGGTCCTTGACCTGATCGCCGCCGCGAGGACCTTCGACGACGCCTACGGCTGGATCGCACGAGCCGTTGGCCGCGAACTCACGTCGCCTTCGTTTCTGAGCAAGGCACTCGCCGGCCGGAAGAGGATGCGCTGGCGCGGCTGGATCACCGCCGCGATCGAGGACGCGGCGGACGGCGTGCACTCCCCGCTGGAACGCCACTACGTCCACGGCGTGGAACGCGCTCACCGTCTGCCCACAGCGCAGCGCCAGGCCAAACGACGGCATGGCAGCGGGACCCGGTACCTGGACAACCTGTACGAATACGGCGTCTGCGTCGAGCTCGACGGAGCCGCGGCCCACCCGGCGGAAGGCCGCTGGAAGGACACGCACCGCGACAACGCCAACCTGGTCCAGGGAACCGAGACGCTCAGGTACAGCTGGCCCGACGCCACCGTGCACCGGTGCCAGACCGCCCTAGAGATCGCCACCCTCCTGCGCCGTCACGGCTGGAAGGGCACTCTCCGCCCCTGCAGCCCCACCTGCCCCGCGGCAACGGGGGCCCGCAGTGGGGACGGCCGCTAGGAGCGGGCGGCGTGGCGCTTGGCGCCTCGCTTGGATCGCGCGGTCACTTCGGCCTGGGACACCGCGGGCTGGGCGGCGGGCTTGGCTGTCGTCACCAGGGCCTCGAAGAGCCGCAGGTCATCGCCGTCTTCCGGGTTCCACTGCACGCCGAGACCGAACTTGTGTCCTGGCAACTCGACCGCTTCCACCACCTGGTCATAGGTCCACGCCACGGCAACGAGCCCGTTGCCGAGGGTGTCGACCGCCTGGTGATGGGCGGCGGGTACGTGCGCGGAGTCGCCGAGCAGCTGCCCGAGCTTGCTCGTGGCGGTGATCTGCAGGTCGTGGGTGGTCATCTTGACCGGATCCGGCTTATGGGTCTGGTTGCCGAGGCGATCGGGGAGGTGCTGGGTCAGGGTTCCGCCGCGGGCCACGTTCAGGATGTGCATGCCGCGGCCGAGCGCGAGAAAGGGAAGATCTGCGTCGATGGCCGCCCGCGTCAAGATCAACTCGAACCGGTCCCGCCTGTGGTCGGGCAGGTCAGTCTGCTCGTGCGGCGCCTCGTTGTACAGCGAGGGGTCGACATCGCGCCCGCCGGTCAGCAACAGGCCGTTGAGCCCGGCGATCAGCACGGGTACCGAACTCGCGGGGACCGGCGGCAATATCACCGGGGTTCCCCCCGCCCGCTCGACGGCTCGCGTATAGCTCACCGGCGAGACAACGGCCTCGCGAATCCAGTTGCCCCACCGAGCGGCTTCAAGCTCGCCGGTGATGCCGATGATCGGCCGGCCCATCCGTCCTCCTGCACGTAAGGTTTCAATGCCCATAATGGTCCATCACGCCCACGTCAGGCCCGCCCATCGCGGAAATCTCCAGCGCCGGTTAGACCCGACTTGCCGGAAATTAATTGTAACATTTTGTTTCTAGTGCGACACTGTGAGTGTGGTGATGCCAGCAGGCAACGAACCGGCGGACCAGAGTGAAGGCTCTCCCAGCCCTGGCGATGCCGTCCGAAATCCTGCTCAGGTCTCATTCTGGCTGCTCGAGCCGGCCGCTGATGCGGCAATGACATACTTCTATGCCCAACTCTTCGCTATAGACAGCGAAATCGGGGCAATGTTCCCGGCCGCCATGGATGTCCAGCGCAAGCGATTGTTCCAGGCCCTGGCCCGAATCACCGCTGGCCAGGATGATCCGGACACGCTGACCGGGTACCTGACCGAACTGGGACGTGCGCACAGGAAATTCGGGGTCCGGGAGCGGCACTACAAAATCTTCCGGCGCGCGCTCCTCGCGACGCTGCACCGGTATGCCGCGCGCGGCTGGGACGAGGCCACTCAGCGGGCCTGGGAAACCGCGTTCGACCACGCCGCCGCGATCATGATCGAGGCCGCCCGGCGCGACGCCGAGGAGACCCCTGCGTGGTGGATCGCGACCGTCACCCGGACGGAGCTGCGCGGGCCCGATATCGCGGTGCTCACCCTGCAGCCGGAGCAGCCGCTGAGCTACCTTCCCGGTCAGCATGTCAGCGTGCAGACGCCGCGCTGGCCCCGGCTGTGGCGCACGTACTCGATCGCGAACACCCCGCATCCCGACGGTTTGCTCCGCCTGCACGTCCGGGCGGTCGGCGGCGGCCTGGTCAGCTCCGTACTCGTGCATCAGGTCCGGGCCGGAGATCCGCTCGTGCTCGGCGCGCCGGCCGGCACCATGACCGCGGACATGCGGTCGTCCAGGGACGTGCTCTGCCTGGCGGGCGGCACCGGGCTGGCCCCGCTCAAGGCGATCGTCGAAGGGATCATCGGCGCGCCGTCGCCCCGGCACCGCGAGATCGTGCTCTACCACGGCGCGCGGCGCCACGAGGATCTCTATGACCTGGCCGAGCTGCGTGCGATGGAACTGGCGTATCCGTGGCTCCAGGTCATCCCGGCGGTAGCGGACGAGCCGGCCCGCGATGTCATGTCCGGCACGGTGCCCGAGCTAGCCGCCAAGGCGACCTTCGCCGAGCGCGACATCTACATCAGCGGCCCCGACCACATGATCGTCAAGACGGCACGGGTGCTGAAGGAACGTGGCGCAGAAGACCACCTCATCCACTACGACTTGGAACCCTAAAAAGCCCCTGAGGCCGAGGAAACCCCTGAAGCCGCGGAAGCCGTCTAGGGCCTTACCGCAGGTACTGGCTGAAGAAAGCGAAGATGCGCCGCCACGCGTCCTGCGTCGCCTCCGGCTTGAAGTCCACCCGCGCCAGCACGGCCACCGGCGCGAGGAGCGGCGGCTTGCGGCTCATGAAGCTATGCCCGGCGTCCGGGTACACCTTCACCTCATGCGGAACGTCGAGCGCAGTCAGGGCGGCCTCCAGCCG
>Ga0302325_10027011_pt1 | contig 11910 bp, 16 predicted proteins | sample Palsa_T0_2_FD_201948 | JGI IMG/M metagenome (GOLD analysis project Ga0302325, IMG submission 201948) | Peat permafrost microbial communities from Stordalen Mire near Abisko, Sweden - Palsa_T0_2 | ecosystem: Environmental > Terrestrial > Soil > Palsa > Peat permafrost | place: Sweden: Abisko... | reverse complement strand
ATCAGTAACGGGAAATGGTGCAATTTACGTTAACGCTATTGCGTTACACTAAATTCTACAGGGCCTGGACTTTCCGCTCTGCGCGATCATCTTGATAGTTGCAGAGGGTTTAGCCCTATTAAAACAATAGGAGGAAGAAAGCTGAAAACGAAAGCAAATATTGAAGTCACGCACCTTCAAGCACAAAAACCAGGCAGGAAATTTGATAGATGACCTCATAGTTTATGCTATTTCGTTCTTACATTAAGTCAGCGCGACAAGGAACCTCAAATGGTATCTTGCGAGTTCCGTCCTCCGAATCAAAGTAATCCCCCAACGCCTGTACAGCGAGAGCAGCCCGTGATCCCATCCCGTATTGCCCGTACTCCATGCTGATCCACGCAATGCAAATGATTTGAAAACCCTTAACCGGCTATGCGTCAACTTATGTACTCTGTAGGAGAATGATGTCGACTTTAATAGAAAATCATCATAGGAAAACGCCGACCCATTTCTCTTTACTCTTGACATCGGTCTCGCAATCGTCAACTGCACAAGCAAAGAACTTCGTACTTTTGCTCTTGCTAGTCGAGGACTTCGTCATTTCGCGGAATGCCACAGCCCCGTGCTTGCCTGAGTGCATACGGTGTTGATAGCAGCTGTTGCAATAGACCTGTGGGTAATTAATTTGAGTATCATGGTCTTCAGAGAGAATGTCTTACGTGACCGCATTCCTTCAGTACCCAGAATGGATGCTCCTCTCTTTCCTTCCTTGTTGGAGCCTTGCCACCCTTCTTTAAAATAGGCTCTTCATCCTTTCGGTGTATTAGCTCCTCCTCACAGCTGGGACAGATAATCGTTTGACTTTCTTCTGGCGAACGGGTGAAGCCGTCTTTCGCTGGCGGCGGGGCAACATGTTGTGGTTTTCGATCTACAAACGCATGATGTTGATAGTTCATCAGACCTGGCATAACTTGCTCGTCGTGAAGCGCCTGAATGTGATCCATAATCTCTTGGCCCATATGAGGCGTCAGGTGAAATTGAGCCTCCGCAGGAATTCGAACTGCCCGGTGTCTTTCCATTCTTCCAGTAATCACAAGACCGAGTCCATGACGATGAGCAGGGAATACTCTGTTGAGAGGTTGAGATGGGCTAGGCGGCATTGGCATAAAGAGTGAGGGTGAATCATCTCGCCTGGCGGGGGGAACATGTCTTGCAACGCTAGAGCGAGGTAGAGGTAACTGACGCCCTCCCATAATTATGATATCAGGTTCTCCATTATCGTCTGTGAGATCAATAAAGTCCCCCAGACTGACTGCATCACTTCTCCCAAGTTGCGGTGGCCTTTGTGACCGGCTCCGGTCCTCGTTACTCCGAGACGGAAGAGGCATATCCTCAGGCTCGTCTGTGAGATCGATAATAGTCTGGGATGCTCGGTGCTCGAGGCGTGGCCGCTGTTGTGACTGAGAACGGTCGGGCATTTCTTCTGAAGCTCTTTGTAGAGGTTGGTTGTGAGGGTGGGATGTGCGTCGCCTATCGAGAAATGAGGCAAAGTTATCGTTGGAAGGTGCGGAGGGGAACCGTGAGGAGAAGAAGTTCGAAGTGGCGGGATCTCCAAAGTTCACAGGAGATGGTGAAAGTGTTGCTGGATGTGACATCTCGGTAAAAGATCTCTGTGGTGGTGCAATCACGTTAGCATCGTTCTAAAAGATCAAAGTTGTGGGTGGGTCTACCTTGTGGCGATGGGGCTCTGGGGACCATTCATCCATCACAATCGCGTGTAGAGTTCGTAGTCTCTCGGCGGTATTGAGGAAGTACCAGAGAAGCGCTTTGCTGCTGGTGGTTCAGCTCGTTGTGCAGCCGCAATGGGCGGAGGGCGGACGGGGGTGCTTTGCTGTGTTGATGTTCGAACTTCGAGTGGAAGTGGTTCAGAACGTGTGAGATAGATCACACCTAGCGGGCCCTCGCTAACCTAACTCCGTTACTTCGTTACTCGTAGGATGCCCCGTGCTCAAATCCGAATGAACGCCAGCCGAAGACACTGATTACTGCCAGCTTGTCTGTTTTGCAGAAAGATCGAATTGTCAGAATTAGTAATCGGTGAATGCAGACTGGGCGAAGGAGAAGAAAAGGCTCAACTAATAAACAATTTCGCGGAGCCGCGGAGAGCAGGCGCGAAGGTCCAACAACCCCTGTCAGCGGCGATCAAGAATAGCAGTCCAGGTAGGGATGTTACAATTTATAAAATAATAAATATATAATAACACTCTAGGCGTTATTATATGGCATAAAAACACGCATAACTCACGCATAAGTAAGGCATAGAAAGTATAGAAAATCACGAAAAATTGAGGTTTTGCAGCTCTCTTTCCTCATTATCCACCATCTCGTCTTCCATATTTAATAATATATCCTCCTGCAACTCCTCCCATTGCTCTGATTCCCAGTCCTTTTCCCTACGAACTATCCTCAATGTACGCATATTCATGTAGATTTACTCCGGGAGAAATCGGTATTAAGCTAAACTTACTAAGGCTTAGTAAGTCACGTGTTTGTATAATAACATAATAGCGTCATTTTCCGATTATATTATGTTATTATATAACAGAGGCCTGAATTATATAATTTATACATCCCTAAGTCCAGGCGACCACAGAACAACCAAGTACAGCTCGGAAAAGTTTGCTCTATTTCCTCACAATAGGCAGGACATGGCAATTTCATGGCAACTAACTCAATTTATCATCCACTCATCGGATTCACTGCCTGAATCGAAACCCAGAAAACACGTGCCACAATTTTCATTCATTTTCCCAGTCGATGGGCGCTCGCTCCTGCCCTGCTTGCTTTCTAGAATTACATACAAGAAAGACTGTCCAGATTTGCTTTGATCAAAAGCCAGAATTTCAGGGTCCAAACTCCATGCAAGCTCTTTTTCACCCAAGCACTGTTACAACTCCATCGCTGTTGACCGTGATCAGGGTCTTGGCCTCTGGTCCCCATGCAACCGCCGTAGCCGGGACAGCAGTGCTGATGACATCCGACCAGGACTTTGAGCTCTTGGTGTATTGCGAGATTGTGAGGCCCCGTGGTCCTGAGGCTGCCAGATATTGGCCGGTGTAGTCCCATCTGATACTGTCAACTTGTCCACCGATTTCCAGAACCTTGGCTTCCGCAGCCTTGCCCTCCTTTCGCAAATCGTAAATAACAACACTGCTGGAGCCTCTCGCAACAGCCGCAAACCAGATACCGTTTTCTGAGAAGGCGATATCCTGCACTGGGCCTCCTAAATCGAAATTTGCAGCGTTCTCGCTTGTCTTGACATGGAACAACTTGATCTGCCCATCAGCACCTCCAGCAGCGAAGAGATGCCCATCCGGGTGGAATGCAGCAATCGTAAGTTCTATCAAAATATTAGTGTTGTCTACTGTCTTCAAATGGGAATCCATACCCGAATCAGTGTAGACCTGTGTAACAGCTTTGCCTCCTTCTAAATCGTAGAAAACGAAGCTCTTGTCAACGCCAACTGAAGCAAGAATATCACCACTCGGATGTAATGCCAAACCGTTCGCACTTCCCGCATGTGATGAGAAGGTAGTCCCGTTGTCCCCCAAGACTTTGATGGCCCCTGAGGAGGTAGACACAACCGGTTGGCTGCCATACCAGACTGCATCTGTTACAGCACTCCCAGCTTTGAACGATTGGATCACCTTGTTCTCAGGGATAGAGAAAATTCCAGCAACTCCATCAGATCCACCGACAATAACTAGCTGACCAGCCTCGTCGACGGCAAGATAAGTCGTGCCTGGGTATAGGGCCTTCGAAGTAGTCGCAACGCCGAACTTCTCAATAAGCTCCGAGTCAGCCCATTCTTTTGGCACTGGCCGCTTTCGACGGCTTTTGGAAAGTCTGTTGGGAGCAATTAGTATTGCAAGTTCTCTAATATGCCTAATGGTCTCGTACTTCTCTTCAGTCCCATCCACCTTTGCTACCAGATCATCTGGCAAGCCTTGACTATCAATTTGCATGGCATCGCCATTACTCGCACCCCCAGCGCCAATCGTAACCTTCGACAACGCATCTCGAGCCTCGTCGCGCTCCCTCGTCAACCGGGCAATGACTCTGACTGCTGCATCATGCTGATACAACGCCGTAGCTAATTCCCGTCGAGTCTGCTGGAGCTGTTGTCGCAGAGTAAATGATTCGAGAGCTAATGCGTCCCATTCGTTCTGGAAGGTCGAGAGAAGAGAGGGAATGGATGTGAGTGTTGGCGGTCGTGGAGCAACTATTCTCGAGGACTTGAGATCGATGAGGTCTGTAATCTCCAGTTCTTGCCCGTTCACAGGATCCTTATGGTTCTCCGCAATATAGGCCTCGATCAGACGCTTCTCGTAGACATTGCCTACCACTTGTTAGTCCGTATTGATTAGGAGCGCTGGTGCCTTTCATACCACTTTTCGAGGAAGCGACTGGATGCTGTGGGGCTTCGCCGGAGACTGTACGCGGTCAGCCATGAACTTTGATTGTCAAGATATCTAGTGAAGATACTTACTTGAGCACAACATCTCGAATCACGTCGAATATTGAGTTCTGAGCTTTGGCGCATCAAACCGTTAAACAAAACTGCAACTTTTGGAGACCGCCGGAAACCCCACGCTAGTCCCAATGCGGATTAGAACATTTCAGCTATCAGGTCTGAAGCAAGTTTATCTTTAACTTCATCACACTTTCAAATTCTCAAACTCAAATCAAATTCATAGGAAAACTCTCAATAATGTCCAATTTCCAACTTCCCTCAATTGCTGGTGTTTCTTCTCTTTCTACAGTCGAACGGGCCGCTGTCCTGGATGCACTTTTCGAGCCTTGCACCGCCCTACATACATTGTCACTGGATCTTCTCCACACCGAGACGTTCGATTCCTACAATGACCTTATTGCGAGTGTTGGAATCCAATTGACAGATCTGTCTAAAAGTCCATTTACAAGTGACACGGAATGGCTTGATAAAATTCTTGGTGCTCATCCCAGACTCGGGGAGAAGAAAGTCGAAAGTGCACAGTCACAAGCAGAGCAGGCCCAACTGAACACCGGTGGCGAGGAGGAGGCTACTAAGTTACGGAATCTGAATGAAGAATATGAGAACGCTTTTCCTGGTCTCAAATATGTGTATGAATACCCTCCCGTATCAGTGGACATTCCGATTGAGTTCTCCACAGCGTGTTCGTCAATGGAAGGTCAAGGCCAGTCATCATGGAGAACATACGTTCGAGGATAGACAGAGGAGACATCAAGCTTGAGAGAGCAGAGGCTATTAAGGTAAGAGTTCATGACAAAGTAAACAATAGATTATTCCAACTGACTCACATTACTTTAGGCAATGTGTGATATTGCGGCGGACCGCGCTGTCAAACTCCAGCAACCGTAGATATGCATTGACCTGAATATGCATGCACCGTTCCGTTTCCAATCCGTGGTCCAACCTTGATCATGCCCTCCAGACAATTTTGAGGGCGCCGTATGATGCAATGCATTAAGCAACGAAAGAAATGATCATTCTCATTGATCCACTCTTGGATCATTCCCTGACCTGCACAAAGTAACTATCCCCTTGACGCTCCTTCTCTCTCAGTATCTCGACAATGGTGTTCTCTGGCGGAGCTGGTGGCGTATCTTGCAAGTCCTCTGGTTGAATACCGTCCAAAGCATCGAGGTAACCCCAGTCGTCTCCATCTCCGTCGCTAGTAACGGGATTCATGATGTTGAAGTCGCTGTAGATGGCCGAGATCCTGTCAATACCGTCGGACCTATCAATGCCATTGTCCTCGTCATAATGATCAGTGATCTCATCCTCCAAGTCCAAGGCATCATAGGCCGAGAGTCCAAGCGGTGACGGCGGAAGTGGCATCTCGTGGCAGCGGGGTTTCTGAATAACAATTTGACGTAACGACATTCTCTCTCTGCTTCTCTCCTGCTGAAGACGCATAAAGTCCTTCGCCGCGTCCATCCTCATTCTCACTCGGTTCATGATGGCGGCCTTTCTTAGAACACTCTTACCGAGTGTTTTGTTTTTCGCTCCCCAGATTGCAATCTTGGAGATTCCACGGTTGACAATGTTCGAAGCCGGCTGGGAGAATGGCCGACTGAGACGTGAGGTGATGAGGTGTAACCGTAAACGTCTCTTCTTCCTCCCCTCGTTTCCATCGCCGTCGACATCAGAGAGTGCCCGCCGACGCTTAAAGGGTCGATGCAACGGGATGGGAACTGATATTGGCTTGTCGAAGGAGAACTTGAAGGACGGGCCAGCAGAGAAGGTAAAAGTAAAAGTGTCTTTGGATGACTCTTTGTCACAATAAATCTGTACCATGCTCACGTGCGTCGTGTGCTCGAAATATGGCTGGTCGTGCTGTTCCAAATCACCCCGTTGAAATGGGCGATTTCATCTCCTCCACGAAGATCAGGACTTGGAGGCACTCGCTCATTTGATTTGCCGACGAGTTGAAAGATGCAGCTCTGGCAGTTGATATTCTCCAGCCCAACACCAGTATATGAAAAGGGGAGAGAAGGAGGAGGCAACGGGCGCTGATGGAAAAGTGTGCAGAAGGAGGCACTAGAACAAAGTCGAACTGTGGAACGCAACCCGCAGAATTGGCCTTGGGCTCATCACATCCCGCACTTCCACAACCATGGCCCTTTGCGGGGAAACAGTTTTTTGCAGGGGATCCCTGAGGGTTGCACTTAGGCACACGGTAGCCAATCCTAACCCTGCATTTGTGAAGACCGCGACTGTCACGAGCGCCTGTAAAGCGTTTTGTCGCCCTCGCTGCTATTGGCGAATGAGCGTTGCCGTCACATCCATCCACCAGCCTGGCCCAACCACGTCCATGCCGCTTTCAGGCATTGGGCTGGACCAAATTGCTTCTTTGATCAAATTTTTACGTTTCTTGAGGCTGACTGGCGCTCCAGCGCTGACTCGACTCATTTCTCTCGGAAGGAGCACGCTCCACTGATCTCCGGTTTCTTATGCGCATCAATCTGTTGTTTGGACCTGGATCCGGGGAAATTTCTGACCCCGGTGAGGGCACGAGATCCCTTTTTTTGCCTTCCCTACAGTACTGTAAGAGTCTAAGACTTTCCCTCTGCTCCAGGGCGGAGATGACCTTGGATCTCGACAACGCCTGAAGAAATGTCCAGAAATTTTTTACTGTAGTCGGTGTTTCACTGGTGTTTTCCCTCTTTGCTTGCGGGATTTTTGGGGCGCTGGGGTGACATCCCAGGAATCGGGGTGAGCTGGAAATGGGCGTTTTTGCTCAAGTCCGGGGGCTTCCGACTTGGGCGAGTTTGGTCAGTTGTGGAGGCTTCCACGACTTTTTGGCGTTGTCTTGCTTTTCAACCACCTGGCACCTCTTGACGATGACTGGCCACACCCAACTGTGCGAAACTCTCTGTCTGACAGGCCACATCACTTCCTGTCGCCATCAGCGCTTGCGACCTGAAAATAGAAGTCACGTGGATTCATGATGAATTTAGTTGTTTCTTTCGACAAAAAAGGGGTCACGGAACTTGCCACTGTAATCTGTTTTTGATTCCTATACACTGATGGTCTTAAACACATTGAAAGCCTCGCCAGTGCCAACCAAGCAACCGGGTATCTGTGGGTGGAAATGCAGCTCCTTAGCTTTCTCCATGTAGTGGACGAACAACAACTGAGGAGGTACTTCCGTCACCCCACCTGTATCCTTGCTTTCCTCGTCATCAAGCTCGACCGCCAGATCCCACAGGGTCAACGTATCGTCACCAGCCGCGACGGCAACAATACTATCATCCGTGGGGTGCCATTCTAGGCTGGTGATCTGCTCCTTGTGGAAGTTGAAGCTGGCCACTGGGGTGGGTTTTGACGGTGCAGACGAATAAGTATTCGGCTTCCACTGACGCAAGTCCCAAACAGCCCAAACACCATCGTCCGCCCCTGAAGCAAGGAGATGAGTGGTTTGATGAGACCAAGACATGACATTCACGTCTGTGTTACTAACTTGAACACTGAGTGCTGCTTTTCTGCTCTTACTTCGTACGTCCCAGACTTTGATTGTTCCATCACTGGATGCAGAAGCAAAGACATTCCGCTCTGAAGGGCTCCATTGTAGTTCCTCGACACTGCCTTCATGACCGGTGAAGGGTCTCGAGTCGGTTGCCCAGCCCTCCCCCCCCGTTCGTGTAGTAACGTATACGTCTCCATTATTGTCACCAGTCAGGAGCTTTCCAGTTGAAACAAGAGGAGACCAGTCGACCGCATAGCCTTCTGTCTTGTGCATGCGAAGTGTAGATAGGGGTTTATTTTGTTGCGGAGTTATCATAGTGCCAGGGGTATCGAAGGATGCTAGATGAGGCGTAACGTCGTGGATTAGAACTCGACCTGACTCCATCATTGAAGCCGTCAAGGTTGTAGGAGGCCGTGAGGAGTCTAGAGCAGGAGTTTGATGAGCTCGTATTCGGTTTGTGGTAGATGTAAGTGGTATTGACGTGCACTCGAGTATTGGATCCGCGTCCTCGTCCTCGTCATCAGACGAATCCTCCCTATCTTGCTCCCGCTCCATTCTGCTGAGGCCACTGAACTTCATGACCATCAATTGATTTTCCTTTTCTCGTTTCCTGTCTGCTTGGGTTCCTGCGACTGCGTACATCGTAGCGGGGTATGTTTTCCGGTTGTCGCCCAAGCCGTCTCTGACAATGTCAAAAGAAAGACAGGGCCATGGCGTACTCAATGCATGCAGCATTTCGTATGTTGATAGATCTGGCGATAAAGTCTGGCCTGGTTCCAGTTTATTCCTGCCGACGATGAAAGTCTGCTGGTCTACATCCATAGCTTCTAAGTCAAATCAGCAAAAACTCACAACTTTGCGCCCGAATCCAAATCTGCTATAGAATTTGCTTACCCGCTTTCTCCTCAGCCTCCCTCTCAGCGTCCGGTCTGCCATCAACACCCGCCTCCAGAATCTCATCCTCACTCTCATATTCATCCTCAAATTCGTCCTCGAATTCCCCCACCTCATCATCTAGCTCATTCTTTCCAGGCCTGTCCCCACCCTTCAAAGATACACCGCCGTTCTCATGATCTTCCGCTGGCCGTTTCGACATATTTGCACGTGTTGTGCGTATTCGAATTCGTGGTGGAGAATCAACAGAAATTTGTATATATTTTTCTTATCGAGAATCGCAATCGTGCGCTTGTTCTCCGACTTATTTTTTTCGGCCGGGGAAACCTTAGTCCGAGAGCCTAAACCTGAACGTTAAGTCTCCACCGACCCGGGAAGAAAGCAGCATCACAACGAATGTAGCATCAAGATGCTATACGAGCTCATTGCAGTTGTAGGTTTTCATCCCTGAACACAATCGCCAGCTCATTGCTAACAACTTTCAGGTCCGGCCCGGCAACCTCGCCGAAGTAAAAGAGTACCTTTGCCCTCTCTGCCCGTCCCCATCTTTTCACTAACAAAAACTCGCAGAATCGCACGTACAGCGGGCTCCTTAATCCTCAGATCCGGTGGCACAATCCGCGGCATCAAGAACTGGGGCGTTTTCTCTCTCCCAAAGCCAACACGCAAACATCAAGCGCAATACGCCAATGGCCACTACTTCATCATGCGATTTGATGCCTCGAGCCGGATACAGGATGATATCAGGATGACATTAGGTCTCGATCCGCGAATGATTAAGTTTAGTAGTGTGAAGCTTGGGGATGGGACGTTGGAGAGTATAAGTAAGATTGGGGGAAGCTTTCCGTGGGGCACGAGAGAGGAGTTTTGAGAATAGGAAAAGGAGGTTAAGGGATTGTATATTCGGGCATTGCATGGCGAATTGGGGATACTGTGTACAACGTGATGGCAGAAAACCTTTAATGGATCATATACAGCGCACGCGAGAGAAGGTTAAGGTGAAGGTCTTTTGTCGTAAGTTGTGCCGAGTCCATTTGGGATCTAGAAAAGCAAAGGATGTCCATACGCCGCTGTGCAATGCCCGCTCAACAGTCAAGTGAAAGTCAAGCCAAACTCCAGAGAGGAAACTCATCAACCTATCTAATCCGTCTCCATGGTATCTGGCAGATCCCCCCGCTTCTCCTTGGCGTATGCCACAAATTCATCAATAACACCAGGCCAAGCACCATCCTCGCTCCAGAAACTCAATGTTTCGTCCTGCATTGTCTTCAGGAAGAACTCGAAAGTTTGGTTCCACATATCTTTGTTAACCGTCTTTGTCCAATTTCCCCTCAGATACTCGATCCACAGCGTAGTCCAATCTGTTGATGCAGTGATCCAGCGCTTTCCCGGTGGGTTAAAGATCATCTCCCAGTAGACGAGGGCGTTGTCGAGTGGAAGGGCTTTCTGGCCTGGCTCTCTCGCGCACACGAATGTATGCCGGTAAACCCTCTTGAACAGTGCCATGTCGACGGACAATTGCTTCATCTGACCAGCAATGTATTGTTTTTGCTTTGAGATCGTATCGGCACTTAAACGTTGAGTAAGCAAGTTGTTCTGGCCTGGAAAGGGAAGAAAACCTACCCAACGGCTTTCCATCCATCGACGAACGCCTCCTTCGACATCTCACCCAAGGCTGGTGCTTGAACAATCTCCAGGGGTACCAAAAGCTCGGCATTTTCCATGCTAAGGCCCAGATCTTGAAGATATCTCATTGTACCGGTGACGCTTGTCTTATCTTCTTCGTCTGTTTTCAAGTCTAAGAGTGAGGCTTGGATTAGCCTTATCGATTCTAGATGACGGTACTAGCTCACTAACCTCTGTAACTTTCAAAGAGCTTGGTTAGGGTATCCTTCTCCTTCGTAAGTGGCGCAGATGCGTTTGATGCAAAGTAACTGCTCGCTTGAAAGTCAGCATTTTGTTTGGCTTCCGAATTGGTTCTGGCCTGTAGCGAAGGATCAGGGAGATTCGATGAACGGTCTAAGTCCTTGGAGTCTGAAGACTGCCTCGGCTCCCAGAGTTTTAATGCCAAAGCCAAGCTATTGATAAGAACTGATGGCTGAGGCTCAGGAAGGTCCGAGGATGCAAGGACCATCATAGAAAGACGTGTAGGATATCCCACCACGTCCTTGAAGCTTTCTTCAGTGCTTGCGCTGCTCGAAACCCGAGAAGGTGGGGTCGCAGAAGAACGTCTGGGTGGTGAAGGAACGGGAGCTGCACCACTTATGCTCGCGCACACCCTTGGCTGCTCACTCCTAGGTACCACAGAACCCATGAAGATCTGGGAAGGGGCTAGAGTTCTCCGGAAAAGCACGCTGATTCCACGGCCTTGCCCATTAAATGCCTCCCCGCGTATGTCATCTCGTACATTTGAGGGATCGATGGAGGTATGCATTTCGGATCCGGCTTCCCCTTCCCCCAGTGCATCCTTCGAAGGCGACAATACAGCTGATATCCAAGCAGGTTGGTCTATGCCCGAAGCGGTTGTCTCTTGTCCAATTTGAGCGAGTGTTGCGCCCGTTGGAAGCAATACCGAACCATGGTCGGACCGGCGATCTTCTAGGGTAGCGTTGATACGAGCTTGAACGGATTTTGGGTCGGTGAGAATGATATTCGGTTTGCGAATGAACGCTTCTTGGTCCTTGTCCATATGATATACGTCTTCCGTAGGTAGGGCCAAAGCCCACCTCTCTCGAATCGAGCAAAGAAACAATAGTCTTACCTGTCACAAGCTTGCTCCAATTTCCAATTAGATCCCTTAAGCAACTATTAAGGAAGGGACTATTAGCCATCGTTCTTTCCATTTAACAGACACCCGACTCCAGGCAGGACACTTACTCGCACCGCAGATTTCTCACTGACTCCAGTGATCGACATGAACTGGGTGGTCAGGCCCTTCTGTGCAGCTTTCGTAGCCATGTTGGCAATCCCGCTGCCAAAGCTGGCTGTTGTCTTAGGTAGT
>Ga0302325_10027009_pt1 | contig 11911 bp, 8 predicted proteins | sample Palsa_T0_2_FD_201948 | JGI IMG/M metagenome (GOLD analysis project Ga0302325, IMG submission 201948) | Peat permafrost microbial communities from Stordalen Mire near Abisko, Sweden - Palsa_T0_2 | ecosystem: Environmental > Terrestrial > Soil > Palsa > Peat permafrost | place: Sweden: Abisko... | reverse complement strand
CCTTGGCGGATTTCAGACGCTCGCGCTCCGCGTCGCTTGGCGGATATTCCTTGGTCGTGACGACAGTCCAAACCACCGCGCCGATAAATGCCGCCGCACCCATCCAAAACGAGGCCCGTACCCACAGCGGAATTGCCGTTTTCAAACCGGCCGCGGAAGAGGGAATCAGCCGCAGCATGAGGCCGGTAGCCGCCGCCGCTCCAATATTGCCGACGCCAATGAAGAAGCTTTGCATGCTGAATCCGCGTGCCCGCTGTTCATCCGGCAGCATGTCGGCGACAAACGCACGGAACGGCTCCATGCTCACGTTAATGGAGGCATCCAGAATCCATAGCGCGCCGGCAGCCATCCACAACGCGCTGCTCATCGGCATGAGCACCAGCATGCAGGAACTCAGAATGGCGCCGACCAGGAAAAACGGCCGGCGGCGGCCTAATCGGCCCCAGGTGTTATCGCTCCAATGGCCAATCAGCGGTTGCACCAGCAAGCCTGTGATGGGCGCTGCCAAGAACAGGATCGGCAGTTGATCGGCCCGCGCGCCCAAATATTCGTAGATGGCGCTGATGTTGTTCATCTGTAGCGTCCAGCCGAACTGGATGCCCAGAAAACCAAAGCTCATATTCCAGATTTGCCAGAAGCTGAGACGTGGCTTGACCATTAGCCGATACGGTATCACGTGTTTGCCATCAGCGGGTCATCATATCGGTGGCAAAGACCCATCCATCAATTCCATCAATTCATCAATTGGGCGTCAATTGCATCAATTCGGTGTCAAAGACCTCAATTCCCTAATTCAGTGGCAATTCGGGAATTAAGGTCTCTGACACCGAATTGGACTGAACTGGACATAGCCCCGCCCTTTGCGCTCTTTTGCAATCATCATAAGAACAATGCAGGATTCGGCCATTGGCAGCGTCGAGCCTCTTTTGCTGCTCCTTCTCCTACTGGTGTCGGCACTGGCGATTCTAGCCAAGCGGCTGCAAATCGCTTATCCGATCGTCATGGTGATCGGTGGCCTGTTTCTGAGTTTATTGCCGCACGCGCCGCGGGTCTCGCTCGATCCGAATATCGTTTTTCTGGTGATTCTTCCGCCACTGCTGTTTCTGGCCGCGTTCCATACTTCGTGGCGCGAATTCCGCCGCAACATTCTGAACATCCTTATGCTGGCGTTTGGCTTGGTGAGCTTCACCATTTTCGGTTCGGCCGCCGCCGTCCACTGGTTAGTACCGGGATTCGATTGGCGTCTCGGCTGCGTTCTCGGTTCGGTGATCGCCGCTACCGACGCTATCGCCGCCACCGCAACGGCCAAACGTCTCGGTTTGCCGCGCCGCATTACCGAACTGCTCGAGGCCGAGAGCCTAGTCAACGATGGCAGTGGCTTGGTCGCGTTGCGGTTCACGCTGGCTATGGTCATCGCCGGAACGACGCCCACTTTCGTACAAGGCACGGGAACGTTGTTCTATCTAATCTTCGCTGCCGTTCTGATCGGGTTAGCCGTGGGCGTGGCGAGTCACACTTTGCTGCGACGCATTATCGATGCGCCGGTCGAAATCACCATCAGCCTCATCACGCCGTACATTGCTTACCTGGCGGCCGAAAGCGTGCATTGTTCCGGGGTGCTCGCGACGCTTGCGTGTGGCATCTACATTGGCCGCAGAAGCTCCGGCTTTTTCTCGCTGCGTGCCCGCATGGAAGGCTCGGCCGTTTGGAACACGCTTGACTTCATTCTCAACGCGCTGATCTTCCTGGTGCTCGGGCTGCAACTGCCCGCGATCCTCTCGGAAATCCGCGGGCAGAGCCTAACGCATTTGATCGCGGCCGGAGCGCTCTTCAGCGGTATTGTCATCGTCCTTCGTCTGCTCTGGGTGTTGCCGAGCGCCTGGGTCGCGTCGCATGTGCCCTCGAATCCGTTCAAATTCTCGGCTAAGTCGGCATTCTTGGTAGGTTGGGCCGGCATGCGCGGCGTCCTAGCCTTGGCCGCCGCCTTTTCGCTGCCCGAGTACCTGCCGAATGGCTCGGCATTTCCGCAACGCAGCATGATCATCTATTTAACCTTCTGCGTTATCTTCACAACGTTGGTGCTGCAAGGCCTAAGCATGCCGCTCCTCATTCGCTGGCTGGGCTTGGCCGGTCCTTCTGCCAAGGACGACGAGGAGGAAGTTTGGGCGCGCCGCCAGCTTCTCGAAACCGCGCTGGCCAAGCTCGCCAGTTTGCGCGGAGAAAAGGACGGGCAGCATTTGGAAGCGCTCGAGCGCCTTGAAGAATACTATCAGCGGCGTTTGCGGTTACTCGAATCGACGGGGCCTGCTGCGCAGGAAAGCGATCATCTCTACACCACAGTGGCGCAAGAGCTCCGCAACGTGGAACGCGCGGTGGCGAATCATCTGCGGGCGGAGAATAAAATCCACGATGAGGTTCTGAGGAAGTTGGAAAGGGAACTCGATCTGGTAGATGCGCGCTTTACGGTGGAGGAATCGTGAAGCCCTTACTAACTCGCCGCCGAAGTAGCGCCTGCCGCTGACCTACTCGCAGCCACCATCTTCTGCAACGCCGTCAGCGCCACCACTCCATCCGGCATGCCCAAATTCGCGCGCTCTTTCACCATCGATTGCGAAAGCGAGCACGATTGACGGATCGCCGTCTGCAATTGATCCACCGTCGCCTGCGGGCAAGCCTCAACCAGCAACGCGGCCAAACCCGACAGATGTGGTGTAGCCATCGACGTTCCACTATCGAAGCGGAAATTCGCGCCGCCTGCATTCGCCGAAAGAATATCCACTCCCGGCATGACAAGATCCGGCACCAGCGGATTCTCCTTGCGCGGAAACGTTTCGCTGCTCGAAGCGGGATCCACCACTCCATTCTGATCCACCGCTCCTACCGACAAAGCTGGCGGATAATTGGCCGGTGAACGGCTCGTCCCGGGTCCTTCATTCCCAATCGCAAAAACCGGAAAAATTCCTTTCGCGAGCAGCTGATTCAGTAGCGGAATGTATTGATCGAAGTAACCCGGAAACCCTAGCGAAAGATTCAGCACGCGCACGGGAAAATTGAGCATCCAGTCCACCCCGGCCAGCACGCGCGCTACCTGATCGCCGCCTTCAATCACCGCGGCGCTGATCAGTTGACAACCCGGTGCCACGCCAATTTGCTGGCCGAGAAACGTTCTGCCGGCAATAATGCCCGCTGTATGCGAACCATGGTCGGATGAATCGGCAATGGCCGCGCCGTCAATGGCGTGGCCCGTGGCGTCAAACTCGGCGAACTGTTGAATCGCCGGCTTTAGCGACGGATGCTCGCCGTCAACACCCGTATCAAGATGCGCCACCAGCACGCCTTTCCCGCTCAGCCCCTGCTGCCAAAGCTTGGGCGCTTGAATCCGCGTGACACCCCAAGCGACTTGCGGCGCAGTCGGTGGCGTGGCATTCGAACCCAAGGCATGAATCGGCTGCATCGGCACGGTCGCCGCAAGATCGTCCGACGCTTCCAACGCCCCCTGCAACTTCGCCCAACCGGCTTTACTCACTTGGCCATAGAGGACGCCCAGATTCTTGAGATACAACGAAGGTGGATGCTCGTGTTTGCGATAAATGTGTCCTCGGCCCCCGGCGTACCCCACCGCCGCGCTCGCCAAATGCTGCTCCGAATGCTCAAAGCATTCACCCAATGCCGCGAGATATTTTTCGGATTTTGCTTCGGAACTCAGCATCACCAGAACGGCGGCTTTACCGCGCTGGCGGATTTGTTGGCGGATATAGGTTTTCGACATGCCACGCCACTGACTAACGTAACAATCGTTTCGCAAACTAATGCTTTGCCTGCGCGACGGCTCTCTTACCGTTTGCGGTGGCTAGCTGCGGCCGTCGCGCCGGATCGAACTCTTTGGTTTTGTCCGCCAGGCGAATCGTCTCATAGCCCTTCCGCCGCGCGACAATACGGTAATCGAAAGAAATGTTCGATTGCCCGCCATACGATTCGTGAACCTCGAAGACGGTAGCCGTTTTTTTAGTAACATAGAGACCTTTGTTTTCGCCGTCGGGCGTAATAAACACGTGATATTCGAGGCCAACGTTTACGGTTTGGGCGAAAACGGGTTCAAGGGTGACGGTTGCCGCCCCGCCCGAAAGCTGTCCCGAGCCGAAATCCTCAAACCAGTTTTCCGGCGATTCCACGGCGTAGAGCGCTACTTTTCGCGTGGCGTTGTCCACCGGAACCACGGCCGATTTGCTGCCGGTGCAGGACAGGTCTCCGGAGTTGTCGATTGAGCAGCCTCCACCCGTACCGTAGAATTCTGCCGGATTACTCGTGCCATAACCTTCACCAATCAGGGTCGCGTGCCCGCTCGAGCTCTTATTTATGAAGTAGCCGGCGATGCCGTCATCCGCGGTTCCAAGCACAGCAATGCGATAGGAACCTCCCGTATCGCCCCACACTGCGGCGTTGTTGTCATTACCGATCTTGCTCGGCTCAACCAACTGTCCATATACGCCCGATCCATATATACTGGCGGAATACCCAGACACACCTACAGATGCGTAAGTGTAATTATTCGCGCTTCCTACCAGAGCGGGGTATCCGGATGTGCTGTTGTTTGCAAAGTAACCGCCCGTCCCATCAGTTTCGTTGCCATATACGGCGTTGTAGCCTTTGGCAGTGCTTGTCACAGAGATTAAACTGTTGAATGTGTTAAAGCCAGTGAACGTGTTATTTCCCGCTAGTGACGCGAAAGCGCTAGCGGCCTGTCCCCCCAGCAAGCTGGCATTCAAATTCGCCACCTGTGTGGTTGACGCTACTTGCAAGGGCGCAGTACCCGTGGCCACGGTAGAAATCAGCGCGCCACTGGTACTCACGTTGCCCGTAGCGGTTTCAGCGCCCGCAAACGTCACCGCGCCGTCGAACTTCGCTGTCCCATGCACCTCCAAATTCGCGCCAGGTGTCGTTGTGCCAATGCCCAGGTTGCCCGCCAGGTAGTTCGTGTCGCTCGCGCCCGCTTGATAAACACCATAGCCGTTGGTCACGCCCGTCGCTTTTTGCGGCTCCAGATAGATCCCATATGCATTCGTGATCCCGCCGCCGCCCGTAACGGAAGGCGTGCGCGCATCGAACGCCTCCCACGCACCCATGCCTCCGCTACCGGTCAGAGTGGGCACCGCGCGGTAGCCAAAGCCGTTGGTGGTAGTCCCAGCACCGTTGACACGCACGTTGCCCGATGAAACAGCTTGCACCGCCACGATTCCCGCCGACAGCGAGTTGAAGGAGTTTTCCGTGAGTGCCGTGATCTCCGCGAAAGGCTCAGACCCCGTACCGCTGGCGGACATATTCAAAGCCCGGTAGACGCTGTTGCCGCTGCTGTTGCCGGCCACCGAGCCGACAAAGTCAGTCAGAAAGGAAACCGCCGCCGGGGCGGTGGTCCCGCTGCTCATGACCGTCAACGGTGCGACCGGCGCGGTCGTGCCGATGCCGATATCCCCACTGACTTGATACAGCGCCGAGTTGCCCAGCGTGCTGCTGCCGGTCCAGAGCGGCACATAATTGGTGGTGCCGGAACCAGTGGGCGTCGTTGCCGGCGTAACGACGGGGGTACTTTCGGGAGCTGTGGCTGGGGTCGTCGTCACCGCGGGCCTCTGCGACTCAGTCGTGACAAACGCCGAAGCCGGCTTACCGCCCAGCGTATCGGCATCTGCCGCTTTCAAGGCATAGGGCACGCCCACCAACAAAATGCGCGCCGGATCGCCCACGCCGGGCACGCCGGGGTTCACTGCGAGCCACCGTGCCGTCCCGTTCGAAAACAGTTCGAGCGGCAACCCGGCGGTGCTGGCTGCGCCGAGAAAGACCGAGTAATGGCCTTCGGCATCGGGCTGGACGGTCTGAATCTCGGACCAAAGAGGCGAACCTCCTTGCTCCTCGGTATAGAGAGAGAACGTAATGGCGACCGGTCCTGTGACTGGTTTGCCGTTTGCGCCCGCGACGCTGCCGCTGAAACTGACGAGGCGCGGGACGTTGGTCTGCGCGCGGCCGCTCAGGGCAGCGCACAGAAACAGGATCATGACAGAAAAGTGCTTACAAGTTCTAGCCATAGATCTACCTTTTCACAACGCGCCAACTAATGCTTCAACCTCGCCATTGGCACCGCGGGCTTCTTCCCGCCGGCATGGGCTAGTTTAGGCTCCTTCGCCGGGTCGAACTCTTTGGTTTTGTCGGCTAGGCGAATCGTCTCATAGCCTTTACGCCGCGCAACGATGCGGTAATCGAAAGCGATGTTCGACTGGCCGCGATACATTTCGCGCACCTCGAAACCGGCGGCGGTCTCGTTGGTCACGTACAGGCCTTTGTTTTCGCCTTTGGGAGTGATAAACACGTGGTACTCGACGCCGGCGTTCACAGTTTGGGCGAAAACGGGTTCCAGAGCTACGTTGGCAGCCCCACCTGAAAGTTGGCCCGATCCGAAATCCTCAAACCAGTTTTCGGGCGCCTATAGTGACCTGAACAGCCAAACCGTTTTATATGCGGCGAACTTTTCCACAGAAGTTTTGCGGTCGGCGACAGAGAGAGAAGGAACGCGGCACTCACTCCAAGCGCAGCCCGGTAATCGTCACCCCGCCTTCCGGCAATTTCCTCACCGGCACAAACGTAAAGCGCATCACTCCACGGCGCTGAAGCGTCTCGACCGCCGCTGCCGGCAGTTCCAGTGTGAAATTAACCGGCTTGGGATCGCGGATCGCCGAGTTCGGCAATGAAGTCAGATAACCCAAGAAATGTGGATCAGCGACCGAAGTCTGCGCGTTCGCCTCCGGCATATTCCAAAAGACATTCCAGATCGCTGGCGCGTCGCGCCGTACAATAACCCCTTCCAGCCGCAACAAAACGATCTTGGAATGGCGCACTTTTTCAGCCGCTGGGACGACCGCCGTTACGGGCTTGTCGATCATGACAATCGCCGCTGCAGACGCAGCCAGCGCAAGGAGACCGGGCGTGGCCCAAAACATGATTTCGGTCTTACTCTTCGGTCAAGTACGCGCTACCGAACTCCAACCTGCTGCCGCTTGTTGTTCCCGCCGGTGCGGAAATCACCAGCGCACCGGCACCCGCCGCACTTTGCAGAAATTCGTTCGAAGCGTTCAGCACCAGCGAGCACTTATTATTGTGCGCGTGCCGGCCCACGATGATGCCGATATAGCCCAAATAGTTCGCTGCCGCCGCTGCATTGCCCACAAACACGTTGTACGTCCCACTCTTCACCGGCACCTGCACTTTCTCCAATACCAGCGAGCGTTTGACGGCAATCACGCCGGGCGTCATCACCGCCGCGCGAATCTTCTCGGGCAGCCGGATCAAGTGCGTGGCTGGGTCGTATTGCAGTTGCGTCCACTTCGGCAGCTTGCTGTCGGAAAGCTTCGCTCCCGGCGGATAACTAAAGCCCAGCGGCGCGGGATCGAGCACATCCTGCACGCGAATCGTCACCAACTGTTTGTTTTCATCGAAGAACTGAAAGCCGCGCGTTAGGAAATCCGCGTCGCTTGGATTGGCGTGCGCCACCGGGTTGCGCCGGTAAAACTCAGCCCACAATCGGTCGATGTTGCAATGATGCGCATAAAAAATCGGATCGCGCGCCGCTAGCGACAAGTTACCCATGTCCGGGTTCGGATCGTCAGGCGATCCCGCCCACATGTGAATCGCGCCATGCGGTCCGTTCTCAAGCGCGCCGCCCGCGTCGGACCCTCCGCCAAACGAAGCGAAATTCCCGGAATTCATCGGATTCTGTAAAGCCGGGAAAATCGAAGAAGGCATCGGGGCGCCGTTCACCGCATCGTTAGATCGGTTCAAGTCGTAGAGCGAATTCGCCGCACCGTCTGCCGTGGCCGGCCGGTAGATATCCGGCAAGCTGCGGTAGTTGGCATCGTCCCAGCTCCAGTAGGGCAGGCGAAAAGTGTTGTCGTTCAGCAGGGTGCATAGGATGCGCTCATGGAAATACAGGAACGCCCGGTGCCAGGGAAAAAACGTCCACGATTGGTGAATATCCGTTCCGGAGCCGCCGCATTGCCAGCAATGCACCATGGCCTGCTGCATCCATCCCCGCGGATCGGTCGCATCGGACGCCGTCAGATCGCGCAGCTTTTGATACGCCAGCCGCAGACGCGTTACCTCATCGGGCGTCAATTCCGCAATCGATTTGCGCTGGATATTCGGCAGGTTGGGAATTACGAAATCAACCGGCGTGCCAGACGGTGGCGAGCAATCGTCTTGCGCGCGAAGCTTGCCCAGCACGGAAACCACCGCACCAGCCAATACCGTATGCCCAAATTTTCGTCGAGTGAACTCAGCCATATATTTGTTCGCAGCTTATAACTTTATAGTGACGGCTTTGTGTGGCGCGTTGCAACGCCAAGCGTGTCGACTTCAGAAGTTCGGCCACATATTCGGAACCGCTTGCTGGCGCGCGCGGCTCGGAACGCAGCCACGACCGCGAGGGAGTGGTTGTACCGATATACATTGGCGTATTTATGAAACAGGGTACTGAGTTCCAGGCCGATGGTTTACCCTAACTCGCAGTGCCCGACAAATCCACCGGCAGTCCCAAAAACGACCATTGGCCCGCTCTGACCGCCAGCTTTTTGGGTTGGGCGCTGGACGCTTTCGACTTTTTTCTGGTCGTCTTATGCCTCACGGCCATCGGCGAGGAATTTCATAAGAGCGATAAAGAAATGGGTTGGTCGATTACCTTGACCTTGGCGTTTCGGCCGGTCGGCGCGTTCCTCTTTGGACTCATCGCCGATCGGTATGGACGGCGCTTGCCGATGATGATCGATCTGGTGTTTTATTCGGTAATTGAGGTGGCGACGGGATTCTCGCCGAATTTCACTACGTTCCTGGTGCTGCGCGCACTCTTTGGAATCGGAATGGGGGGCGAGTGGGGCATTGGCGCGTCGCTCGCGATGGAGAAGGTGCCGGTGAAATGGCGCGGCGTGGTTTCGGGCGCGCTTCAGCAAGGGTACGCATTTGGTAACTTGCTCGCTTCACTGGCTTTTCTGTTTCTATTTCCGCGCTGGGGATGGCGGCCGATGTTTTTTCTCGGCGGCTTGCCGGCGCTGCTGGCGCTGTTTGTGCGCGTGCGCGTGAAGGAGTCGGAGGTGTGGCGGAAATCGAAGGAGGAAAGCTGGGGGAATCTCAGTACGGCCATTCTGCGGCACTGGCGGCTGTTTTTTTATCTTGTTTTGCTGATGACAGGGATGAATCTCGCCTCGCATGGAACACAAGATATGTATCCGACGTTCCTGCAGCGCTTCTGGCATTTCGGTGTGCGCGAGCGCTCGTTAATCTCGGCGGTCGGCAATGTAGGGGCGATGGTTGGCGGGACCTTGATTGGTCTTGTTTCGGACCGGCTGGGGAGGCGACGCGCCATTGTAGTGGCGCTTCTGCTGGCGGTTTTGCTGGTGCCGTTGTGGGCTTATGCGCCGCGTACTGCTTTCCTGGTGGCAGGAGCTTTCTTGTTGCAGTTCTGCGTGCAAGGCGCTTGGGGCGTCATTCCGGCGCATCTGAGCGAACTGTCTCCTAATTCGATTCGCGGCTTCTTGCCCGGCTTCTCTTACCAATGCGGGGTGCTGCTCGCTGGACCTGTTGTCTTTTTGGAACCGCTGTTGGCCGAGCGGATGAGTTATGCCACAGCCATGGCGGCTACGGCGGCGGCGGTTTTTGTGTTTACGGCGGTTGTCGCAGCGTTGGGACGGGAGAAAAAGGGGGCGGATTTCGATTTACTCGTGGAGCCGGTTAGGTAGCAAGGGCATCAGCGGATCGAATCCATCAGCGACAAGAGGGTTTTGTTCAATTCGTCGTCGCGCTGCCGCAGTTCGTCAATCTTCTGAACGGAGTGAAGGACGGTGGTGTGATGCTTGCCGCCGAAGTAGCGGCCGATTTCAGGTAGCGAGGCGTGCGTCAACTCTTTGGCCAGATACATAGCGATCTGCCGCGGATACGCGATCTGGCGCGTGTTGCTCTTCATCTTGATCTGCGCGGGCTGCATGTTGAAACGCTCAGCCACCGCCCGCACAATGGAATCCACGGAAATTTTGCGTTCCGGCGCATTGCTCAAATGCTTCAGGGCTTGCTGCGCCATGGCCATGGAAATGGGCGCACCCGTCATGGACGAAACTGCGATCAGGCGGGTGAGCGCGCCTTCCAATTCGCGTATATTCGTCTTCGTTTTGGTGGCGATGAAGACGCGCACATCCTGGGGCAGCGAGACGCCTTCGGACTCGGCTTTTTTATCCAAGATTGCCATTTTCATTTCGAGATCGGGCGCTTGCACATCCACCAGCAGCCCCCACTCGAAACGCGAGCGCAGACGTTCCACGAGGCCGGGCAGTTGGCTCGGCGGCGAATCGCTCGAGAGTACGATTTGTTTGCGGTGATCGTAGAGCTCGTTGAAGGTGTGAAAGAACTCTTCCTGTGTGCCGGTTTTACCGGCGATGACGTGAATATCGTCGATCAGCAGGACATCCGCGGAACGGTAATGACGATGAAACAGCGGCATGCGATCGAGTTTGATGGAGGAAATCATCTCGTTCATGAAGCGCTCGCTGGAGGTATAGACCACGTTGAGGCCGGCAAAATTGTCGAGCAGGCAGCGGCCTATGGCGTGCATCAGGTGAGTTTTGCCCACGCCCACGCCGCCGTAGATGAAGAGCGGGTTGTAGCTGCGCGATGGCCGAGTGGCCACTGCGTGCGCGGCAGCATGCGCCAATTGGTTCGAGGAACCCACGACGTAAGCGTCGAAAGTGAGCCGGGGATTCAACCAGCTGGCCGTGCTTTCAAAGGGAGAATCGGACCGCGAGAACGGTTGGGACGAGGAGCCTAAGCCGCCAACGGCCGCCCCGGCCAACGCCATTGCCTGAATCGTATAGCGGACTCTGCGGACGGGCAGGTTCAATTCGCGGATGGCCTCGCCAATCTTAGACCCGTATTCCTGTTGGATCCAGGTTTCGGTGGTCGGATTCGGAACTCTTACCGTCAGTTCTCCGTTTTCGAGTGATTCGAGGGAAGTACCGGAAATCCAATTCTGGTAAGCTCCGTCGCCCAGCTTGCCAGCCAGCCAATCCTTGATCTTTTCCCAAGCGTCAGCCAAGTTCCGCGTGTCCTTCCCCGGGTGGACTCGATCCCGGGCACTCATCCGAAAAAAATGAAAAAAAATTCCCACAAGTTTTCCACAAACTGTGGGAAACAGCGATTAGACAATTGCCGTTTTGGGCTTGCTGCCACGCGGTTCGCAGGCAGATTTCGTATTGGAGGAACCTTCCGCTTCTCTGCGGACCAACTTAGTCTATCATAGGCTTCCGGTTTTGAAATAGAAATCTCATATTTTTGTAACAGCTTTCTTTTCAGTAGTTTAGGCGGAAGCAAATCAAAAGTTTTAGTGCGGTTTAAGGCGTATTTTGAAGGGGGATAAAGCTAAAAGATCAAGTATTGCAAGCAGATGAATTGACTTCCGAACAAAGTCATCGGAGAATGTCGATTAGGCCCTACGCAGTACTTAAGCGGGAGTAACTCAGCTGGTAGAGTGCAACCTTGCCAAGGTTGATGTCGCGGGTTCGAATCCCGTCTCCCGCTCCATTGAATTGCACGACGCTCTCCTCTTCCTCTAAGAGTTGCCCCGCATGGGCGGTCTGACGTAAGTTCTACGCGCCGGGACGTGTATAGCTCACAGGCTTGCTAAGCGCTTGGTCCATTTCTTCGACGGTGAGCAGGGGAGTGGTTTTGATCCTGACGGCCCCGCTCGCCGAAACGGCAACGGCGACTGCTGCCGCGCTAGCCTGACTTTCGCAGTTCAGGGCTGAATTCATGGGCAGCGGGGCCGGAAGTGCAATGGCTGCAATGTGAAGTTTTCCAAAAGCCCTGAGTGAAGACCTACCCCCTTTTC
>Ga0302325_10027007_pt1 | contig 11911 bp, 14 predicted proteins | sample Palsa_T0_2_FD_201948 | JGI IMG/M metagenome (GOLD analysis project Ga0302325, IMG submission 201948) | Peat permafrost microbial communities from Stordalen Mire near Abisko, Sweden - Palsa_T0_2 | ecosystem: Environmental > Terrestrial > Soil > Palsa > Peat permafrost | place: Sweden: Abisko... | reverse complement strand
CGCCTGCGCCGAGCGCATAGGGTCCCCATTCCCGTATTGCCGCTTCCGTCGCTCGTGTCGTTGCCTGACCAGGTGCCCTGCGGCACCTGAGCATATGCCGTCCCGGCAAGCGCGAGAGCGCCGATCAATCCGAAGGTCCGTCTATAGAGAGTGTTCATAACGTATTTAGACCCCGCGTGTTCGTTTTAACCTAATCTGTTGTTGAAATTCTCTCGCGGCAAGTTCCCTGGCTCACCGTTGGCCGATAGCAGTTGTGGCAGCTATCGCGTCAAATTAATCTGTTCTTGTACGCCGTTGCGAGCGCGAGTCAACTGCACGTTCCCGGCTCATCATGAGTGCTGCGCCTCTGGATCGAGGCGCGGGGCGCAGTGGCGGGGGTATTGACCCTTCAACGCTGCGCGACTAACTGATCTCTGGCCTGGAGCTTCCGTAGCGCGAGCTGCGTCGCTTGGTTGAGAGCCTTCAACTCTGCCATCTCTTGCTGCGTGCGAAGTTGCTGCTGTTTAAGCTCGCGGATTTCCGCAGCTTGGACAGCGTTTTGCTGTTCCTGGGCAGCATTCTTCTCTACCTGTGCCGTTATCCTCTGCACTTCGTTCAGCAGCATGGGCGCAAGTTCGTCATAGCGCACACCGTCGATACGACCCGTCGTGGCATCGCGAATTACTAGTTCTGGGTACACCTTCGCTACTTCCTCAGCTATGAGGCCGTACTGCCGCGTCCCTGTCGCATCGCTCTTGAGCCTGAAGCTCACCGGGCGCAACCGCTCTAGCTTCGCGGTATCGGAACCCATCGGCTCGATTGCTGTCTTGAAGCGCTCCGATGACGAGGTCGTGCCAAGCTGCCCCTTCGAGTCGATAACGACCGGAAGGCCGCTCGTTACAGTTACGTCGTAGATACCGGCAATGTAGGTGGCCGATTGGGTGGAGGTCGTACCGGTGATCGCGCCGATGCGGATCACCCCGTTGTCGGTCGCCTCACCCTGACTGCCGATCTGGATGTTGTTGCTGCCGGTCGTGAGCTTGAAACCAGCTTGGTACCCCACAGCAATGTTGCTGCTTCCAGTAGTCAGGGATCCGCCAGCATGCCCCCCCTCCGCGACGTTGTAGTTTCCGGTCATGCTCTTTATGAGCGCGCCCACTCCCGAGGCGACATTGTCGTCACCGGTCGTATTGGAATAGAGGGCCTGGTACCCGGAGGCGGTGTTGTCGTTGCCGCTCGAATAGTAATAGAGCGCATTGGCGCCAATGGCGGTATTGTTGGAACCTGAGACGGGCCGCTCGGCCCAGTCGCCAGAGAGTGCTTCAAACCCGAAGCCGGTGTTGTTGTTGCCGGTCGCGTTTTGCGAAAGCGCTGCGTATCCGGTGGCGGTGTTGTTATTGCCGGTCGTGTTCACAAAGAGCGCAGCGACCCCCGAGGCGGTATTGTTGTTGCCGTTGTTGTAATAGAGCGCGTCGGTCCCGAAGGCCGTGTCGTCGATTCCAGTCGTGTTAGAAAAGAGCGCTTGTTGCCCGGAGGCGGTGTTAGCGGCGCCGCTCGTGTTGGAATAAAGTGCTTGTTGCCCGGAGGCGGTGTTGGCAAAGCCCGTCGTGTTGGAAAAAAGCGCTTGTTGCCCGGAGGCGGTGTTCTCCCAGCCGGTCGAGTTGTTATAGAGCGTCTGGTACCCTGAGGCCGTGTTGCAGGTGCCAGCGGGTGTAACCCCAGGCTCAGAGCAGCCAACAGAAGGGGTAACACTAAATAACGCATTGGTGCCCATCCCGGTATTGCCATATCCGTCGCTGATGTCGTTGCCTGTCCACATGCCCGCAGGCACCTGAGCGTAGGCCGCGCCTGTCAGCGCGAGCGCGCCGATCGCGAATAACAAAGACTGATAGAGAGTTTTCATGGCGTATTGGCCCCTGTTCCCAGTTGGATGACGTTTATTGACTCGCACGGATAGTGCCCAGGACTTACTGTTTGTGCATCATGGATCTGGGAGCTGCCGCGTCGATTCGGTTCTTTCTTGGTGGCTGAAAGTACGCCTTTACGAGCGCGAGTCAATCGTTCGTATTGTCTCTATTGCACCGCGACCGCGTGCGCCTTCATGAACTCTTCGAGCTCTACGCCAATATATCGGTGGGCATCATTTCCCGGCGCCTTACGGCTCGACGTAGATGGCAATGCCGTTTGCGGCCTTATTGAATATGCCTGCCGACGTTCCAAATCCGACCGCTGTGTGGCCTGAAGCCGTAGCCGAACCAACGCCGACTGAACCAGCCTGTTGATCCCCAGTTCCCTCCAACAGAATTCCGTTTGCTCCCAGTTTCGCCGCTTCACTTTTTAGGCGCGCTATCGCCGTATCCATTTTCTGCTGATCAGTGAATGCCGGGTGTCCCCTACTCGTGGCATCGATAACGGCGACTTCTTCGTACTTTGCGGGCGGGTGCAGATAAATCTTAACCTGGTCCGGCGAGATGGCCGGTCGCACGGTTCCGATTATGACGTGCGACGACGCGCACCCTGCGAGAATCAAGACTACAGCGCCCCGCGATGCCCACGCTAAACATCTAAGCAAGCGATAGAACGAAGCAGTTGCCAAACGCATTTTTAACCCCTCCCTGTATTTATCGGAGCCCGAATGGTGCTTATACAGTACCTCAGACGCCGCGCTACTGCGTGGACTGTCGGCGTCGGCCGCTTCTACCCTTCGCCGCCATGCCCGAGGGTCGCCAAATCGCGCGTATCACGTGCAAGCGCTGCCGCCATGTGGTCGAGATTGAACCTGCCTTACTCAAGGGCCTCCGAGGCGCACGCCTCTACCGCGCCTTGCGGTGTAGCGAGTGCGGAGCTCGCGAGGCCGGTGTGTCGATACGCTGGGAGTGCCCGCCCGCCGACGCGGGGCGAATCGGCTAGGATGCCGTATGGATCCGCCGATTCCGGACGACTGGCTCACTGACATTGTGCCGATCGAATGGCGCCCGCGCACAACACACTTTGCATTTGCCGGGCCGCCTGACGAAATTGTACTCGTGATGAACTTCGTCTTGCTGAAGCCTCCGGTCCGCGACCCGGGAATTTCGTACTTCGACCGCGATCGACTCCGCTCTTTAGCAACTGGCTTAGTCCGCGGCGACCCCGTGCCGCCTATTCATGTTGAGTTGCCCGATGACGCGGAGCGATTCATTGTGCGGCATGGAATGCATAGATTTTATCTCTCGCGCAAACTTGGTTTTACCGCAATCCCCGCACTGCTCGTGAGTTACGGTTTCTAGCCGTATCGAATTAGCTGGAAAGCGCGATCCGCGCAAGGATGAAACAAAAATGGATGCCTTCAGTCTCATCGCGCAACTGTATTCACGTTTCGATCATATTCCCGATATTCCCGATGTTGTATGGGCCGCGATCATTGCAGCCCTTATCGCATGGTTCACCACCTTCCTTAGCAACCGAAATTCAAGAGAGCAGTTGAGGATGCAGCTACACGACGGCGCAGAACAACGGGATCGCGAACGCGCAATGGCACTGAGACGCGATGTTTACCTGCCAACTATAGAGGCTATCGTTCGCGCCCAGGGCGCTCTCGGCAGACTCCTTGACCTCAACGCAGATGTGTCTGAGATCAGCAGACAAATGGTGACTGATCAAGCGACGATTGCGAAGGTGCACCTGGTTGCAAGTGAGGCAACCGTCCGCGGTGTGCTTGAGTACCAAGCGGCGCTGATGCCCGCTTATTTAGAGTTCTCTGCCGAGCGCATGGTTCTTAGCATCCGAAAAAGTGCCATCGATGCACAACAGTCGCTAATGGATCGCTCTACCGCAACAAAGCACAATCTGATCGAATTGATGAGAGAACAAAACCTGTCAGGCAATCCGGACCGTGCTGCGATGGAGCGTATCAATCGGCAGTTCGAGATCGAGACACAGGCCTATAACGGGTTCACAACTAAACATAAGGAATTGAATATCAAACATATGTCTGAATTGCTGCGAGTCGCAGAGAAGTTGAAAGATGCCTCGGTGGCAGTCGCCGCGCTAATGCCAGCGCCCCTGCTCACTGCGCGCCAGGAGCTGGATCTTCCTATAGATGCTGACGTATTCAGACGTCTTTACCAGGCACAGCAGGATGCGGCACTGCGAGCGATACAGGAATTTATCGAACGCGTTCGGACTCAATTGGCCCAAAGTCTTGGGCCACTGACAGATTCCGCGAGAGGCGAGGGCGCTAGTTCTTAAATCCGCGCCATCTGCGAGCCACGTCTGCCCAACGGTATCCGGTCAGCGCATACACAGTTCGCCCAACTAGATCAGGTGCCTTGGCCAGAATGAGGCGGAATTTCCAACCGGCAACTAGCACAAGAAGCGCCGCTATGAGCAGAGTGACCAAGAGTGAATTTCGGTACAGCCAATTAATCGGGGGTTCCCAAGGAGTTTGGTAATACCACGGAAGATGCAGGATTTCGCGACAGGCCTGCTGGGCCGAATCAACATGGAGGTCGGGCTCTGCACGGAGAACATCGCTAACGCACTGCTTAAACAAAGCGCCCATCTCAGGAAAATGGGCGACCTCGCCAAATTGGGAAGGATCGGTACCGGGCGTTAGTGGCATCCCCGTGCAGATAACACGAATGAGCGGGAGTCGCCACCTGTTGCGAAAGGGCGGCCCCGCGAGCAGGCGGCCCTTGATTGCCCGGCGCCTGCGTCAGTGAAGAGTCATCGATCCCGGGCGAGCGCGACCCGCCGGCACCTGGTCGTCCGGCTCGGCCGCCTCCCATTCGCGCTCTTTAGCAAGGGCTGCGGTCAGTTCCCGATGAACTCGCTCAGCTTCTCGAACGGCCGCGCCCCGCTCGGCCGCTTCATGCGCCCGGAGTGGCTCGACAGCTCCTGGCATTCGCAATGCGTTCTGGCGCTGCTTCCGTAAGAAGACCTCGTTTCGCACCGCCCAATACCTATCCATGTGACACTGCTCGGGAGCGGTACTGCGAGGGCGTGGCCCGGTATTCTTCCGCGGTGCGAATATGTCGGCCGCGGTAGCAATGCCAACGGATATCAAGACGTCTGCGTCGCCAATATACTGCAGCCACACGAATCCATCTTCTTGGGCATATGCTTTGAGGAGCAGACCCGCGTGGCCAGGGACGGTAATGTAGCCGTTGCCGTTCATGACCCTCCCCTCGTGTGGAAACGCTGGCGCGTAACTTGGTGTCAGAACTTTCGAGGCGGCGGGGCAGTACACTTGCCTCCAATACTTGCCTCGCCCGGTGGCTGGAGGCGCCAGGCGCCGGTTAAACGGTCAATCTGCCAGGCGTAGTTTCCTAACTGCCCTGACTCGTTCCAATTGATTAGCGTCGCGGTGATGCGTGCTTTGACAGGTTTACTGTCGTCCCGGGTCACCGTGTGTGTAGAGTCATCGAAGATTATTTGATAGGTTCGTCCGCGAATATCGGCGGGGTAGTCAGTAACACATTCGAGCATTACGGGCGATGCGAGCGCTGGTGCTCCGACGACAAGAGCGCCAATGACTAGTGCCGCGCGAAGGATCATTAGCCCAAAACCCCAACTGCCGAATTTCGCGCGATACAAAGGCGAACGCGCGCCGAGCCACTCAGAGCTAGAAAGAGATGCCGTACCAGCCATCCATGCCGTTGTAGCTCATTCTCGAAGTCGCTAGGACATCTCTGCCTAGCAACCCGTCAATTCCTTGCGCCTTGAAATTCCCGTCTATAACAGGTAGCGCAGGCGCGGCGTGCACTATGGCATTCATTAATCCGAAGATAATGATTCCAACGTCGTACTGATTTGCGTTATGCGGCACGCCGGCCGTCGATGGTGTGTGCACAGGCGTCGTGCCTTTCGATGTCAAGCCGAGTTGCTGCAATATCGTGCAATCAATTGCGGTCAGTGACGCGCCAGTATCGACAACCAGCCTAGCGACGATGGCCGTTGGCGGGGTTTGCCCTGCTGCTGTTAGGGCCTGTATGCGCGGAGCGCTTGGGCCTACAACGACGAGAATTAAGGGCCCCCACGGCGTGATTGTGCCGCTTAGGTGTGGCACGACGAGTCAATGTCGCGCGTGAAGTACGCGACCAGCTCTGTCGTGGCGATGCGCTTTACTAGGAATGGCTGAAGACCGGCTTCCTTGTAACCGCAGCCCAATGCATCAGCGTAAGTCTCAAAAATGCCTTTGAGCTCGCCCTTGAAAATGACGGCGTACTTGCCCTCGCTCGCGCTCAACGTGGGGAGAATCTCCTGGTACTTTGCGAGATCCTGTTCGAGCGGGTCCGTCATGTTGGCTGCACCGACTGCGGCAATAGACGCGGCGTTAGACTCGGATGGTTTGGCTTGGGGATCGTATTCCATAAATCGTGTTTAATTCGTGACAGGTGACGCATCCGCCACCAACGCCTAACCCATCGACCGCAAACTGACTGGCGGTTCGGTGGGTGCTCGCGATAGTGTCGATACCCATATAGCTACTTTTGGCTAAGTACGTGTTTTCCTTGTCGCGAATCAGAGACAGGAATCGACGGATCGATTCTACACAACATGTGCACCAGCAGGAAGCGTGCCATCACAAGGCGTACGCTGCAGCCATTGATCGGTGAGGGGCGGATGCGGGGCTTGCGCCGAGGCAGAGGGCAGCAGGGGCCTCCCCCTACCCGAAGGGTCAAAATGACCGTCTCGGTCTCGATATAGGCTCCGTTGACGCCCTGCCGAAGATGGCGCTTGTCCCGGTTGCTGGCGCGACTTGAGCGAGCATCGCCGTTACAGCGTCTCGACCCGCGGTAGCCGCTGGCGTCGACCATATCGGCGTCGCGGTCGGCCTCCTCAATCACGTCTTGGGATTCGCGATCAAAGTTCGCGCGCAGCTGGCCAGCATCACCCTCGAAGGGCGCTTCGTCGCGTTGGCCGCAGCGCGTGCACTCCCGAATCGAGGGAGTGCCTTCGACTGGCTTCATGTCGTGAGTTTCGATGCATTGGCTCATGCGAACTTCTCCAGTTCCCGTCGAGTCAAGAGTGGCGTCACGAGGCCTGGCAGGGCAAGCTTGTTCGCGACGGATGATCCGGCAATCGTTCGGACTTGCCCGCTAAGCCCGGCCTTTCGGTTCCGAGCTTGGCTTGGACGTTATGGCGCCCCTTCTATGCTGAAGCCCGCGTGTTCGAGCACTCGAATGCAGAGTTCGATAAAGGCGTCGTGCGGCAAGTCGTTCTTCGCGTCGTTTGTGCGCCAGCCGCAGATTTTGAAATCGGCTTCAGTGTCGCCGGGGCGTGCGTGATCGACAGTCGGCAAAAGTGCGAACCTCGCCTTGTGCTCATAGCGGCCTGCTCGCGCGTCCTCATTGCGATAGGTGCTGATCAGTTTCCAGTCGAGTTCTTCACCGGTGTAGGCGTCGCGACCCTCCGATGCAAGTACTGCTGCGTGGATTGCTTCCTTCAGTTGCGCTCGCGTGGACTTACGACCGCGTTTGCGATCGCGAGTGCGCACCGCCCTCGCCTTTCGCTCGAGCCAATGCTCGTAGGCCAGGGGCGTCACATGAGGGCCGAGAAATTGCGGCATGGTGTGCTTGTGAGGCATTCGCGAAGGCTCCACCGACGTCCAACGGCCCGCAAGCAATGAGATCCTTGTAGCCATCCGTACAACTGTCCGTACGGGCTCGTTAACGCTGATCGAATACTGCTAAAAATCTCTATTTTTATAGGGCGTCCCCGGCCCGATTTGAACGGGCGACCCCCGCCTTAGGAGGGCGGTGCTCTATCCAGCTGAGCTACGGGGACGCGGGTGTTTCGCGGCTGCGGGCATGGCGCGCAGAAGCTGAACTGGCGAAGCGGAAGACTATCGAAAAGCCTGCCTAACTGCATGGCCTCGCGGCAATTCAGTTCTAATCGGCCGCATCAATGCGCATGCCGGGCGACCGCCCTGTCGAAAGTCCAAGTAACGGTGCGTGTGAGCACGCTAGGGCGAGGCCCGCCACGAAGATGTGGCACGCGCCAGAAGATCTGGCTGCCGCGGCGAACGAGGTGCCCGCGGACGTGATGAAGCCGCGGACCCATCCTGCTGGCGAGCGACTCGCCTCGCAGGTCATCACGGTACTCCGAGAGCACTGGCGCCGTAACCTCGATGTGTTCAAGCAGCGGCGCTTTTCCGCGACGCAGGCGCCGCCGATTGAGATGCTCGAGCGTCCGCGTCCGCTGCGGCAATCCGCTGCGCGTCGCGAGCAGGAGGAAGAATGCGAGCAGCATGGGGATGTCCAGCGCAATCGCGCCGACGGCGTGCCGCCACAGCGCGAAGCTCAGCTCGCCCGATAACCCGGAGCTCGCGTAGTACTTCGACCAGCTCTGCTCGTAGCGAAAGCGAAAGCAGCGCCCCATGACATCATCCTCTGAGCGACGGCCGTCAACGACTCTGCGGGCACCGGCCGTATTTCCGTCGACGGGCTCCGGCTCCGCGCCGGGCGCCGTATCGAAGTCGAAGTACGCCTCGACGCTGCTCGCGAGCACGTCTGCGGCCGTGGCGTTCCAGAAGCTCCGAACCAGCCCACGCCGGCCATCCGGTGTCGCTCGCACCCACGCTCCGCGGCGGCCCACCCATTGGGCACCGGCCGGAATCAACGGGAAGCCGTACTGCTGCAGAGCGTTCTCAAAGGGGGCGTTGCACCACTCTAGCCACAATGTCTGCGCGGGCACATGTAAAAGATCCGAGCATGCAACGGTGCGTGCACCCTTGGAGTAGGCGAGATCCGCACACAAGCGCGTCAAATCATCGCTGAGCACGTAGCGCAAGGGACAGCGTGCGATGAGAGCGGCGCACTCCGCGGTATTGTTCAGCGCTGTGACGCTGCCGCTCGTGAGGTTGCGCACCAGGAACGGCGCTCGACACTGCGCCACGCTGTCGATGAGGTTCACACCGCCAACGTAGCAGCGCGCATTGGAGGCCAATAAAAAATGTGATCAATGCGCGCCCTGCTGTGACGACGGTTGTCGCTCGTCGCGTCAGAATCGGCGCCGCCGTTTCGTTTGGCTAGGTTGCGACCGGCACTCGCGCTGCCATGCCGGCTGCCGCGCAGTCGGCCAGGCGCCGAGCACCGAGGCGTCTATCACGCGCCCTTCCGCGCATTCGCAGTGCTCACATTATGTTCATGCGACCGCTCGCGATGTTGTCACCCGAATTTCCCCGGCACATTGCGTGGGTCGCCTGGCGCTGGTCCCTCGAAACGCCGCGCTCGTCCCTGAACGCGGCGAGGAGCTCACTGCAGAACTGCACCGTTCTGCTGCGCCCCGAGCTGTTGTGTCATCATCTTCGTATGGCCGCGAATTCCGCCGCTTTCTTTCCCACCGCTACTCTGGAGGCCGAGGCTGACCCGCAGCTCACGTGCCTGCGCCGCAATGTGATCAAGCTCACGAGCCTCTTCTGGGCCTACATCACGCTGACGGACATTGTATTCCACGAAGCCATGCGCATCGAGCTGCGCGAAATGACCAGCATCATGGTCTTCTACCCGTGGCAGTTCCGCCTGGTGCAGCATGCACTGATTCTTCCGGTGCTGCTGCTGTGTTATTTGACGGCGGCTCGCATCGGCTGGAAGCCGGCCCGGCGGCGTGTGCCGCAACAGCTCGCACTCGCTCTCGGGTTTTCCCTGCTGATGTACTGGATGATGCTGGCCGGCGGCATCATGCTGCACTCCCTCTTCGGAATGCACGCCGAGCCGTTCGGCATCTTTACCCGGGGCGAGTGGGCGTTTTGGGTCTCGAGCGCCGTGGCCGCACTGCTCGAGTACAGTTTCGGCCTCGCTGTGCTTAGTGGGGTTGTGGCTTCCCGGCGCTATCAACTGCTGCAGCTGCGCAGCCATGAGCTGCGACGCGAATGGACCGGTGCACGTCTCGCCGCCTTGCGTAACCAGCTTTCCCCCCACACGCTTTTCAACGTCCTGCACAGCATTCAGGCGCGCATCAACGATGCGCCGGAAGTTGCGCAGACTCTGATCGCCTCCTTAGGCGAGCTTCTGCGCAGATTGCTCGAGGCCGGGGAGCGCGACTTCACGCAGCTGGGAGACGAGCTGCAGTTCGTCGAGCTCTACCTGGGCCTGCAGATCGGCCGTTTTGCGGACCGTCTTACGGTACATGTGCAAAGTGGCGTCGATGTGCCTGCCGTCTGGGTGCCGAGTCTCATTCTGCAACCGCTCGTCGAGAACGCCGTCGTTCACGGCCTCGCCGGCCACAGCGGCCCGGTGCGGATTGACGTGACCTGGGACCTGTCTCCGCATCGCCTGCAGCTGCGGGTAGTGAACTCGGTCGGCTTGGGCGGGGCTCCCCACATCGGGGGCCTCGGGCTTCGCAACGTGCGCGAGCGGCTGGCGGTGCAGTTCGGCGGACGTGCCGTTCTAACCTCAGGCCCGGGTGAACCGTCAGCCTGGATGGCTACCCTGCAGCTGCCCGTGCTGCGCGAGTGGCAAGGGGCGCCGGCCGCGTCGGCAGTGGGGCAGTCGTGAGGGCTATCATCGTTGACGACGAAGTGGCCGCAAGAAAGGTCTTGCGGGAACGTTGCGCGATCGAGCGGGACATAGAAGTGGTCGGCGAATACGCCGACGCTGAGAGTGCGCTCGCGGCCCTGCCGCTGCAGGCGCCGGATCTCCTTTTCCTCGACGTCAAGATGGGCGCGGTCTCGGGGATACAGCTTGTCCAGGCGCTCGAACCCGGCGCGGCGCCGCTGGTCGTTTTCGTCACCGCCTTCGACCGCTACGCGGTTCAGGCATTTGAAGTGAATGCCGCGGATTTCCTCCTCAAGCCGTTCGACCGCGAGCGCTTCCGCACCATGTTGAGTCGGGTGCGGGAGCGCTACGCGGCACGCAACTCCGCAAACTACCAGATCGCCGCGGTGACGCTCACCGAGCTGCAGCGTCTGTCGCAGGCTCGCCTTGAGGCGCGGCCGCGCCTGCTGGCTGAGACCGGCGGCATGCTGCACATGGTCGATGTCGCGCAGATCGAGCTGGTAACCGCCGATCGCAACTACGTCGTGCTCACCGTCGGCAATGAAACTTTCCACGCACGCAGCACGCTCATTCAGGCCGAAGAATCGATGCGCTCGGAGCCAATGCTGCTGATCAACCGCTCGTGTATGTTGAACCTAAACCATGTCCGGCAGGTAAGCCGCACGTCGCGTGGCGACTACGTGTTCGTGTTGAGCGGCGGCACGACCGTGACGAGCAGTGAGCGCTTTCGTCACAGAGTCCGTGAGCGCATCGGACAGTTCAGCGTCGGCGGCGGCTCGAAGGACTGACCGCCAGCTTCTCATCGCCGAGGCGTCGCTCACACGCCACTTCAAATCGCGGGACGACCGTAGGCGATTGCCGGACGAGTGCGAGAAACCTCTCTGGACACGGCGCGCGCCAGTTAGTTTGATACTCGTCATGAATCTCCTCATCGTCGATGATGAGCCGACTGCTCGGGTAGGCCTCAAGAGGCTGTGCGAGCGCGCGCCGGACATGCACGTCGTAGGTGAAGCGGGCACCGGCGCCAAGGCTATCGAGGCCGTGGAGTCGCTGCGTCCTGACTTGATGCTCCTCGATGCCGACCTGCCCGACATGTCCGGCTTCGAAGTGCTGCACGCACTGCGGCGGCGGCACCAGCGTCGCACGATCCTGATCACCGCGAATCCGCAGGACGCCCCGGGCGCATTCGCGGCCGGGGCGCTCGACTATCTGATGAAGCCGGTCAATGAGCAGGCATTCTCCGATTCAATCCTGCGTGCGCGGGCGCGCGCGGTGTCGCGTCTTACGCCTGCGCGCCGGCCGCGCGCAGCCGCACTTAACGACTTGCCCAATGTAAGTGGCGCGGGACGGCCTCTCTATCTCGTCGGCGAGCGTGAGCATCGACTGTACCCGCTGGATCCGCTCGAGATCGACTACGTCCAGTCCACGGGCAACTACGTCACCCATCACCT
>Ga0302325_10027006_pt1 | contig 11912 bp, 7 predicted proteins | sample Palsa_T0_2_FD_201948 | JGI IMG/M metagenome (GOLD analysis project Ga0302325, IMG submission 201948) | Peat permafrost microbial communities from Stordalen Mire near Abisko, Sweden - Palsa_T0_2 | ecosystem: Environmental > Terrestrial > Soil > Palsa > Peat permafrost | place: Sweden: Abisko... | reverse complement strand
CCAGAAAACGGACGCCTTGACTCTGGAGCAGGGAATCTTGGTTCGAGTCCAGGTCCCCGAGCCAACCTCATGACATCGACTCGCTTGGCACGGCCGGCTGGGTACTTTCCAGGGCGAGCGAGGTCTGTTCCCACTCCTTCATCATTTCTTTTAGTTGTGTGCGGCGCTCTCCCAGGAGTTTGGCGACGCGAATGGACTCCTCGGCGCTTTTGAAGTTCGCCAGTTCGGCTTCACACGACGCTATTTCCGTTTCCGCGCGTGCGATCCCCTCTTCGAGTTCCTTGCGGCGGCGCTCCATTTTGCGGACGAGCACGGGATTGACTTTTTTGGCCGGCGGCTGCGGCTCGGAACGCTTTTCCGCCTGCTGTGCTTGGCGCGAGGCTGTGCGGTTGCCGTTCGATGAGGCGATGCCGGCGGCTCCGCGATGCTCTTTCTGCCAGAGGTAATCCTCGTAGTTGCCCGGATAGTCCTGCAGCACGCCGTGTTCGATCTCGAAGACGCGCGTGGCCAGCTTGTCGATGAAATAGCGATCGTGGGAGACGAAGACGACCGTTCCCGTGTACTTTTGCAGCGCTTCGAGCAGGACATCCTTGGCGCGCAGGTCGAGGTGGTTGGTGGGCTCGTCGAGCAGCAGGAAATTTGGCGGGACCAGCAGCATGCGCGCCAGCGCGTAGCGATTGCGTTCACCGCCCGAGAGCACGCCGATGCGCTTGAACACTTCGTCGTCGGAAAATAGAAAACAGCCGAGCAGCGAGCGCAGCCGCGTCTGATCGCTCAGGGCCGTGGGCGCGACGCTGGTGAGATCATCGAGCAGGCGAGCATTGGGATCGAGCGCCTTGTACTGATCTTGCGCGAAGTAGTCGACTTGCACGTTGTGGCCCAGGCGAAATTCACCGGCGTTCGGCGTCTCGGCGCCGGCGAGCAGCTTGATCAGCGTGGATTTGCCCGCGCCATTAATGCCCACCAGAGCGATTCGGTCTCCGCGGTTAACGATGAAATTCACGTCCTCGAAGACATGTTTTTCCCCATAACTTTTAGCGACGCCGCGAAATTCCGCCACCTGGCGGCCGCTTTGCGGGGGCTGCGGAAACGTGAAGTGGATGGTTTTCTCTTCCGGGGGAATTTCGATGCGTTCGATTTTATCGAGTTCCTTGATGCGGCTTTGCACCTGTTTGGCTTTGGTGGCCTGATAGCGGAAGCGATTGATGAACGCTTCGAGGTGCTCGATACGATCTTTCTGATTGCGGTAGGCGGCCTCGAGCTGGGCGTTGCGGTCGGCTTTTTGCGTGAGGTAGCGGTCGTAATTGCCGGTGTAGAAATAGGCGCGCTTGTTCCAGAGTTCGAGGATGCGGTTGACCGTGACGTCCAGAAAATAGCGATCGTGCGAGACCAGCACGAAGGCGCCAGGATAGTCGTGCAGATATTGCTCGAGCCAGTTGCGCGCTTCGAGATCGAGGTGATTGGTGGGCTCGTCCAGCAGCAGCAGGTGCGGTTTGAGGAGCAAAAGTTTAGCGAGGGCGATGCGCATCTGCCAGCCGCCCGAAAACTCCTCGGTCGGGCGATGGGCGTCTTCGGTCGAGAATCCCAGGACGTTCAACACGGCGCTGGTTTGCGCTTCGAGGGTATAGCCGTCGCAGCGCTGGAACTCGGTCTCGATGCGGTGGTAGCGCTCGGTGACCTGACGGTACTCCTCGCTCTTGGGGTCGAGCTCGGCCATGCGGTGCGTGAGCGTTTCCATCTCCTTTTCGATTTCGAGCAGCGGCCCGAAGGCGGAAAGGCATTCCTGAAGAACGGTTCGTCCCGAGAGGGACATGCCGTCCTGGGGCAGATATCCGGTGGTGATGTTCTTGGCGGAGGAAATGGAGCCATAGTCGAGCGGCTCGATGCCAGCAAGCATCTTGAGCAGCGTGGATTTGCCGGTGCCGTTGGCGCCCACCAGGCCCACGCGCTCCTCCGGACTGACGACCCAGTTGAGTTCCTCGAAGAGGGTCTTCGATCCAAAACCTTTGCCGGCGGCGGAGAGATGAATCATGAGTTGGCGCTCTTTGTCACCGTTTCACTATAGCAGCTGGGGGAAGTCATTAAAGCAAAAGGAGTTAGGAAGAGGGTACCCCCACCCCCGGTGTTTTTACAAAAGAGTGTGCAAGCAATTGAAAACAAGAGAGTTGGCTTTCGCTCTGGCGCTAGAGAGTCAGCAGGGAGTACGCAAGCTGCTGAAAATGAGGGACTAAGTGTTTTGCGAGAGGCCGCGAAGGGCGGAACGATATTCTGGAGTCGCAGCACGCCGCGGACACGGCATGGCCGATCCATCGACAGACGGACGCAGCTAGCAACAAGCATGTGCCATTATAACATGGAGGTCAATGGTGTTTACTGAGGAGTATTCGAATGCGTGGCGGCCGAACGGGCGGGAAGAGGGGGGGAACCGCACCGTTTCGTTCCGAAAGAATGCGGCGCTCTCGGTGCGGAAACCCCTCTTGAGCCGCGAGCAAAAGCAGATCCCTCGGCCTGCGGGCCTCGGAATGACACCGTTTCGTGCAGCGCTCCTTCCTCTGCATTGAATGCGAGGTCTTCCTTCATCCGCGAAACAAGGTCATCCAGGTCGTTTCACCACCGGGCCGCTGCGCGGTTGATCACTTCAGCGGCTGGATCTGGTGTGTGGCTTTTTCGTTTCTTAGGGTGCTGACGTCTACGGTTGAATCGGCTTCCGTTACTGCGAGTTTCGCCAGCGTGCCTTGGTTCTCGGCGGTGAGGAATTCTTCTACCGCGAGGATGATGACTCCCTGTGCGAATTGGTACTTGTCCCACTTCGCCAATTGAATTTCACGTTTCGGGTAATAGACGTTGCTGGCTTTGGCGCCTAGAACCAACGTCAGTTTGGGACGAACCGGAGCGTTGCGGGCGAATTCCTGCTCGACGATTTTGCACGCAGACAAGTAAATCGCTTCGGCCTGCGCCTGGGGCACGTCTTGGTTCGCGGTATTGCGGATTGCAAACAACGCGCCCTCTGGCGGAGCGGCGTCGTCCGAGGACCCTACCTGCGAAGCGGAATCCGGAGCGACTGGGATGGGAAGCTGCGCCACGGCGCCAGGAGGGGGGAACCGTAGCACCGCTCCGAGCTGCTTCACATAGAGGGAAGCGACATAGTGGCTGTCCCCCTCGTCGTTGATTTCCAGGCGCGTGTCTCCATAGAACCGGTTTGGCGGCACGGCGCTGGGGGCAATGGTCTCGGCGAAGTCGCTGCCTTGCTGACGAATGGTCACGACGGGAGAATCGCCGAGCGAAACCAAAACGGTATAGTCGCCGGCCTGCAAGACGGAGCCGCCCCAGTAGGTTTCCTTGGAAAGCCGGAACGTCACGGTGACCGGAGATGGGGCGGGGGGTTGGGCCTGAGATTGAGCCGGCGATTGAGCATGAACAAGACTGAAGGATGAAATCGCAGCGGCGCAGAGGAATACAGCCGTACTAATCAGAGTAAGAAGAGGTGGCGACCGCAGGCTCCGCCTGCTGGACATTGTCTTGTTGGTTTTGTTGCTGGGTACGGTTGTTTTAAAGGATGAGCAGTGAGTTTGGAAGGACGAGCACAGATGAAAATAAACAGAACGGCTAAAACCAGCTGAAATACTTCGGGCCCTGGACCTCATCAACGCGCTCCCATAAAAGTGCATCCCGAATAGTTAACTATTCGGCCATCTATAGATAATAATACTCATTCAGTATCGCACATCATGTCCGAGCGGTCCAATTCAAAGAATCGATCTGTACAATCGATGTGCACAATTGATGAAGGGACTGTTTCAAATGAGAACAAGACAACTACTCTTGAAGGCAACGATTGCGATTGAGTGGTGCGACCCGTACAAGATCAGCAGCTGCGGCGTCGAAATCGAAAACGTGCGAAACGATTCAGCGGCTCTCTCATGACCGGCATACCCATGCTGGTGGAGCAGAGCGCCAAGTAAGTAAGCGAGCGCGTCGCGTCGGCCCGTTCTAGCGTTGGGAAGCCAAAGGGGCCGGCGATTTATTCGCCGGCCCCTTTGGGTAGTGCTAGCTGCTGGCGTAAACGGTCAGAAGGTCAACTTCAAGCCAAGTTGGATGTCGCGTGCGCCGCCCGATCCGAGCACGGGGTTGGAGCTTGCCTGGTCGGGCGTGTCGAGAACGTAGCCGAATCCGGTACCTGTTTGTCCGGCTTTCGACGGGTTTAGGTCATTCGGCGTACCACTGCCGCCTGGCCCGCCTAGCGGATTGACGAAGTTGGGGTGGTTGAAAATATTGAAGAACTCGGCCCGGAATTGGGCAGTGAGTTTCTCTCTGATTTTCACTTGCTTGGCGATCGAAAAATCTAAGTTGCGGAAGCCACCATCACGGAAGGGATTGCGGGGCATCGTTCCGTAGCTGCCGTAAGCAGGGGGCAGCAACATCGTTCCGTTCAAGGCGTAACAACCGAGAACGGTAAGCGATGCCACGGACAGCGGCCCGTTAGCCTTGGCTTGGGCGAGGCAATTTGGGTTTGAGGTGCCCGAATAGTAGGGCACTCCGGGTGTTCCACCCGGGATGCCGGGGGTGACACCCTCGAAATTGTGGATGGCTTCGAACGCCGAAGGCTTGCCGTACAAGTCCCATTGCTCGCCTTCGTTGCCTTGCGAGTTTCCTGTCTGTTCGCCGGTTCCGGCGAAATCGGTGGTGCTATCGGCAACTCCCCAAGGCGTACCGCTCTGAACGAGCGCCGTGAAGTTCACCGACCACCCTTCGAGGAGTTGTGCTGGCGCCTTCCGCCCCGGAATGTTGTAGGTGCCGGAAATCGTAAAGCGATTGCGAATATCGAAGTTGGTGCTGGCATAGAGTTGCTGCGCCAGGTTGCCGTAGCTGTTGATGGGAATGACCATGCCGCCGCTGGTTCCCTGATCGGAAGATTCGCCCAGCGCGTGGGAAAGGGTGTAGCCGGCAGTCAACGTAAGCCCGTGGTAGTTGCGCGCCGTCAGCGTGGCTTGTAAGCCGTTGTAGTTCGAGTTGTCCATGTTCCCGAAGTAATCGACAAATTTCCAATACGGGAACTGGGTGGCGAAGGGCCGGGCAGCCTGCTCCAAGCTGGTGCTGGGTTTGCAGGCTGACTTGTATTGAGCGGGCGTGTTGGCCGGATTGGCGCAGGCCGCTAGCGAGGTCGCCGTCCAGCCCGGTCCGGTCGTAATTGTCCCGACGCTGTTTCCGACTCCGGTGTACGTCACAGCCTGGTCCTGATTGAGATCGAGTGCGCCCAGGAGTTTGGTTCCGTGGTTACCGACGTAACCGACGTCGAGCGACAAGTTCGTCGTGATCTGCCGCTGAACATCCAAATTCCAATTGGTGATGTAGGGCGTTGCCAGGTTCCGTTGCACCCACAGGACGTTGCATTGGGCGGGAACGAAGCCCGTTTCAGGGCCTGAGGGTACGGGTGTTTTCGCGTCGCCGCAATACGGCACGAAGTTGTAGAGCGGTGTGGCGGCCGAATTATGGGCCCAGTTGTACGGGATGCCGCCCGGCGTTTCGCCGTTGGCGAGGACGCCCGTGCCGTTGATGATGGGCGTGCCGGCAAAGGCGATGTTCACCACTCCGATGCTGCCGGCGTTGGGCGCGCAAGAACCCACGACATTCGCGCCGCAAAGCGTGACCCCGGTTGGCGCGGTACGTAACCCGAAGGAGTTGCCGATACCGTTGAGAACGTCGAGGCTTAACTGCTCGAAGAGCAAGCCGCTGCCTGCGCGGACCACGGTTTTGCCGTTTCCGAAGACGTCCCAGGCGAAGCCGACGCGAGGCGAGAAGTCGTGGTGATCACCGTCGTATGGAGAGAGGATCCCGGAGCCGACCTGCTGCACGCCGGTGGGTGCATTGGGATTGAAGTTGCCTTGGAGGCCGTCACGTTCGACCGGGACGGTGTCGATTTCGTAGCGGATTCCAAGGTTCACCGTCAACTTGGGCACGACTCGCCAGTCGTCCTGAAGAAACGCGGCATATCCCGAGAATGCGAAGTGGCGCAGGAGGTTTCCCACTAAAATAGTCGCGGCACCGTTCCCGGACTGCGCGCCGGGCAAGCCGTTCGGGAAGCCGTTAAAAAAATCCTGCAGGGTGTCAAACGTGATTGGACCCTTAGCGTTTGCTGTAACGTTGGAAGTGCTCTGATTGTTCAGGATCTCGCCGCCAAACTTGAAGGCGTGCTTGCCTCGCAGATAGGAGATGTGGTCGACGAAGTTCAGGACGCCGTCGGGACCCACGGTTTTGGGCCAACCCGCGCCGAGATCTCCGCCGAAGCTGCTGAGGGCGATCGCGGGTAGGCCGAAGTACTCGGGGTTGGTCTGGCCGGTGTAGAAGTTATACGTGCTGCCATTGAAAGAGTAGTTTGCCGGGTTCTGGGTGGCATCCTGGCTCAGGAAAACCTGATAGTAGTGGGCATACCCGACGCGGGCCTCGTTGACGAAGGCGGCACTGGGTGCATAGGTCCAGTTTGTCGAGAACGCCTGGGAGCGAGCGTATTGATTGGTCTCCCAGACTGGATTGGTCTGCGTGCCTGGAGCGTCATTGAGGATTCCTTCGCCGGGACTGATGAAATACATGACGTTAATCGAGTGTTCGGCACTCAAATGGTAATCCACCTTGCCAATGCCCGAGTAGACTTCGTTTGTGTTTGGCAGAGTGTTGGAAACCAGGCCGTTCGCCGAGGTAACTACCGGAAACAGCCCCGGATAGTTTGAACCTGGGGTGCAGACGCCATTGGGATGGCCGGACGCGGGCGCACCGACGGTGAGACCTGCCAATTGCGCGCTGAGTGCCGTCAGCGCTCCGGCAGTTCCGGCCGCGGCCTGCGCTGGCGTCCCGACATCCAAGGCGGCCTGGCAAGCGGCGATCAGGTTGTTTCCGCTGGCGGTTCCGACGCCTGGAGCGGTGATCGGGTCGAAAATCTGTCCGGTACTTCCCACTGCGTAGCGCTGGCTCTCGAAATTCGCGAAGTAGAAGATCTTGTCCTTCCGGATGGGCCCGCCCACGGTGCCGCCGAATTGTTCCAGGGCCACGGGTGTTGCCGCGGCTGGTGTTCCACCGTTAGGCCCGGCCGTGTTGAAGTAGTTGAGCGCATCCCAGGCTCCGTCTCGTCCATAGGCGTAAGCGGTTCCGTGGATGGCGTTGGTTCCGGACTTTAGCCCAACGTTAACGATTCCGCCCGGTTTCCATCCATACTCGGCCTTGGGATCCTGCTGGGTGATGAATTCGTCGATGGCGTCCACCGGCAAGATCGTGCCCGCGTCGCCCGAAGCCATCACCGCGTTCATGATGCTCTGCGCCATCCACGGGTCGCTGCTGACGATGCCGTCCACCATGTACACGTTGTCGTGGGCGCGCTGGCCATTGGTGCTCTGAGCCCAGCCGGAGCCCCCCGGATAAATTGTGACGCCGGGGCGCAACTGCAAGAGGTTCTCGAAATTTCGCCCGTTGAGCGGCAGGTCAGAAATAATTTCGCTCTGAAACGTTCCGCCCATCGTGGAGTTGGTGGTGTCCACCATGGGTAGGGCTTCGGTGACGGTGACCGTCTGCGACTGTGCGCCGGGTTGCATGACGCAGTCGACCCGGGCATCCTTATTGATTTCGAGGAGGATTCCCGGGCGTTCGAAGGCCTTGAAGCCTTTGGCTTCCACGCGCACCGTGTAGGTGCCGGGCAGCAGGTTGGGTGCATTGTATTCTCCGGCGTCGTCCGTGGTCAGCGTACGCGTAGCGCCTCGTTCCACGTCGATCACCGACACTGTGGCCCCGGCCATGGCTCCGCCGGTTTGGTCGGTTACGGTTCCTAGAATTCGTCCAGCATTTCCTTGCGAAAACAACGGAAGGCTAATCAACAACGCTCCGACGAACAGAAAAAACACACGCATCCCCTTCGCGATCCGATGCGAACGAAATGCATTCGCCCCCAATGCGATTGCCTGCATAGGACCTCCTCCTCCGGATTGTGTGGAACTCGACCCCTTTTTTCGGGTTGAGACCCGAATGGGCTCCTTATACACCCGGAGAGCCGCGAAAAGTATTTATTTATTTTTTTGTCGGGGGTCTTGCAGCGAGATTACGTGTGATCCGAGTTAATTGGCTGCCGCCGTCGCAACGACCAACAGAACAGTCAGCCAACGCTTAAACCGTCGGATTGGCAGACTTCGGGGACGAGTGCTGATTTCGACTCGGCCGCGTTCGTTTTTTTGAAGAGGGCCGCGCTGGGGTTGACGGGCAGAAGATTGGCGCTCCCGGTCGGGTCGCAGGCGGCGTTGGCAGGGATGTGAATTCTTGGTGGGAGTGAGCTATTCTCTTGCCGCGCGGAGCGAGTGGCGAACGAGAGCTCGCTTTGCGCGGTTGGCTGTCGTTTCGCTGACGAAGGCGGGGTTCCATGCATAGAGGGGTTCGAGAATGTGCGCTGGTTACGTTGTTGGCGGCCGGCGTCTTCGGTTTTTTGCACGACGCTGACGCACAGGAGGCGCCGCGAGAGCTGCTGCCGCCTGCGGGCGAGCACATGGTCCTGCGAGTGCACGCCAAGGGCGATCAGATTTACACCTGCAACGCGGACGGCGCAAAATTTGCCTGGACGCTGAAGGGCCCCGAGGCGCAGCTCTACGACACGCACGGCAAGGCGTTCGGCAAGCACTTCGCGGGTCCTTCGTGGAAGGCGAACGATGGCAGCCAGATCACGGGCAAGGCCGCGGCGAACGCGGCTTCGCCCGATGCGAGTGCCATTCCTTGGCTGCTGGTCACGGTGGTGAGCCGCAGCGGGGAGGGCGTGCTGGCGCGGGTGACCTCCGTGCAGCGGCTCAACACCAAGGGCGGCAAAGCGCCGGCGTCGGGGTGCGATAGCGCACACGCCGGCCGCGAAGTGCGCGCGCACTACACCGCTGACTACGTGTTCTTCGCTCCGCAGTAGCAATCAGCACTCTCACGGAGCAATGGCGCCTGCCGATGCTTCCGAAGAGCGTCGCACTCGCGGCGCGCTGCGGGTAAGTGGCCGCGCACCTGAAACGCCGATCTGGAGATGGGCGCTCCCTGGCCGGGCCGGGCAAACCTGCGAAATTCGTTCTGACCGGAGCCAAAACAGAGTAAGCTGCGAGTCCTCCGGGAGGAAATTCGATATGAAACGCTACATCGGTATTTCGTTGGTGGTATGCGCGGCGTCGTTGCTTTCGGGGCCTTGGGGGACTGCGGCGTTCGCGCAGGCGAGCAAGCCGGCTGGCGCGGCCGATGATGAAGTGCTTCGAGCGGACCGCGCGTTGGTGGCGGCTCTCGACAAAGGCGATCGCCACGCCTTGGACAAGATGCTGGATCCCGAACTGATGTGGATCGACAAGGAAGGCATCATGTGGTTCCGGGAGGACGCGTATCAGGCGGGCCTCAAGTCGCTGGTCCCGAACGGCAGCGATGTGAAAGTGACCGAGCACAAGTACAACAAAGTGGTGTGGATTCAGAACAACCAAGGTAGCAAATACGCAGCGCATTTTTGGGTGCGGCGTCCGGCGGGGTGGCGGCTGTTGCACATCGTGGAGATTGACCAGCGTCCGGCAGAGCCGGGCGATGTGCGCCCGAATTATTTTGTCGCCTGCGACAACCCATGCAATGAGATTCCGTACAAGCCGCTGACGGACAGCGAAAAAGACGCCATCCGAGGATGGGAGCTCATGGACTCAGGCGATCCGGCGCTCCGCGCAAAGTATCTCGGCAGCGGCGTTACGGTCGCTTCCGAGAGTCGGGGCGGCGGTGGTGGAAATGGGGCTGGTGGCGGCGCAGGCAGAGGCGCCGGAGGAGGCGCCGGCGGAGGCCGGGGCGGCGCTGGGAGAGGAGCGGATGGTGGACCGGCGCCGCAGCGAATGGTTGGCGCGCCTCCCGCACTCTTTGTGCGCGTTTGGAGTTTTGGAGACGCAGAGGTATCCGTGATGCTGATGGCGGATTATGGAGCGAGGCCGTATTGGGCGAGCCGCGTGCATTTTCTGCGCGATGGCGTTTGGAGGATGGAAGAGAGTTACCACGCCAGGGTGTGGGCGGCTCCGCGCTTGACCGCGATACCGGGCGCGCAGCCCGGCGCGCAGTCGAGTGCGCAGTCCAATGCACAGCCAAGCGCGCCGTCTGGTGTACAGCCGTCCAACTGAGAGGTTCTCACGTCGCGCCGCCATGGCGGATTGGCTCGACGGAGAGCCAGCCGCCATGGCGGAGACGTGGGCTCCTTGCGGAGCCCACACTCGTTTCGCCCGAGTTGCCTAGCGAATTGCCCGAGCTGCCTCTCCCATCAAGCCGCAGGTGTCTTCGGGCTGGTCATAGTCCTGTATCTTTTCCCTGATCGATCCGCTGTCCACGAGGCTCGCGATCAGGTCGGCGAGATACGCGGCAGAATTCGCATTCGCGTCGAGATAGGCGTTCGCTGCCGGTGTACCGAAGAGGCTCGGATGCGCGTCCATCTCGTCGATGACCGCTTCGTTGTCCTTGGCCAGCGCGGTCAGGTACGGTTCGATCCGAACAATCACGGTTTTCTGCCACGGTTCAGCGGCACCGGCTAAGGCTTTGAGCGTCGTGACTTGGTCCTCCAGAATCGTCAGATGCTCTCTCATTTTGGCAACGGTAGCAGCATGGGCTTCCCACGTGAGGTCCGTTCGGGTGTAACCCTGCATGGTGATCGCGTCGTCCTTTACCTGGAGGGCGACCGTTTTTGCATCCACGAGAAGCATCGAGACCTGTTTGGGATCTCGATCGCCGTCGCGGCGAGGCGCGGCAAATACTTTTTGCGAGGTCCCAAGCAATCCAGCCAGTAGAAGTGAAACGGTCCCGGCCCCCGCGAGAAATCTGCGTACTTTCATAAAGCCCTTCCTTTCGCCGGGAGCTCAACCGCGGCTCCCGGCGGCCCTGGGCTACTTTGATTTCGGGGGACCTGTCTTGTTCCTTGGATTGTCCCCCTGCGATTTACTTATATGGGGGGAACGGATTGCTTGCAGTGCGGCAGGTCACGCGTCGGTGTGACGCGCGGTCGACGATAAGGCCCGAGCGGCGGCGGTAATTACAAAGCGGCTCATTGCCACCGAGCCTATGGATAGCGACGAGAGGGATTCGAGCGCTTCAGAGCTGGATCTGCGTCAGCTTGCCATTGTCGGTTGGGCGGCTTGGGGGAGTGCCATTGCCATTCCAGCGCGGGGGCCGAGCCGCCCGTGATCGAAGACGACTCATCAAGCGGCCCGCTTTGAGCGAGCCCGAAATGAAGTGATCGACCTTCACAGGGCCTGCCATTTTAATCGACCGGACCCAGTGCAAACCCATGCTGATGGCGCAACCGCATTGGGAACAGTCAGGATCCCCGCCGAAAACGCAGGGTTCGACGCGACTCTCGAGGTCCGCCGAGTAATTGGCCGACATCTTGGAGAAAACGCAGTCATCGGGATCCTCCGGAGGATGAAGGAAGGCCCCGGTTAGGCCGTGGTCGAACAGGAACTTGGGATGCCCCTGCGCTAAAGACGGCAATTGCCTGGCTAAGTCGGCACGGTTCGCCGGCGTGAGCATCTCGGGGCTTGTCTCGCCGATCTGCGGGGTGTAGACGCTGAACCAGATGTGATCCACTTCGGGGCGCGCGCTCCAGAATTCCACATATTCTTGGAGATAACCTTCGCGTTCGAGCATCGGGCGCGTGATCACCCAGTGAACGTTCACCTTGCGGCCCTCGATATTCGCGAGGATGCGCTCGTACGTCGCCGGCTTTCGGCGCACGTCATGGTGCTCGGGCAGGCCGTCGACGGAAATCGCCACGCGGACACGCGGAAGACTGATCCACTCCTGCGGAACAGGAATCACGCCGCTGGTCACCACCAGGGTGAACACGCCCATCTCGCTTAAGGCCGGCAGAACTCGGCTCAGCTCGCGATGCCGGACCAGCGGCTCGC
>Ga0302325_10027005_pt1 | contig 11912 bp, 7 predicted proteins | sample Palsa_T0_2_FD_201948 | JGI IMG/M metagenome (GOLD analysis project Ga0302325, IMG submission 201948) | Peat permafrost microbial communities from Stordalen Mire near Abisko, Sweden - Palsa_T0_2 | ecosystem: Environmental > Terrestrial > Soil > Palsa > Peat permafrost | place: Sweden: Abisko... | reverse complement strand
GGTATATACATACAGTGACACCTTGATATGAAGGCAATTGTAACAAAATATCGGGGTATTTCTGTTGTATCACAGAGATTAGTATTGCTTCTCGCTATCCCTAGATCCTGACCGGCGTAATATACCTGTATTAATGAATAAAAGGTGGTAAGATTCTTCTGCCCCGCAAGAAGAGAGCCCAAATCCTTGAGTGTACCGGTTTGCGCCTTTGCTCCCGCAAACAAACCCAGAGACGTAGCCAACAGGCTACTCCAACGGTAACTTCTCATATTTCTGAAATGTGACCTCTCGTCTGCACTCAAGCAACAATTAAAACAAGTAACGAGCGTTGGATCAATGTCTAACAAATGACGGGTAGCGACAGTACTTGACAACAAACGCTCGAGAAGAAACGATTATCCAGGATAGCAAGAGAGGAGAGTTTCAAAACAACGTCTGGAAGATAATCGTGGAAGAAAAGATACCATCCCCAGCCACGCTTTGATCTACTGGCGGCCCTCGGACGTTTGCTATCTTTCTGCAGCCAGAACAGGGATGGAGGGATCATCCCCTCGGTCACCAAAGCACTCCACAATTTCCATTGCGGCTTGGGGTGTGAATGGTGGAAAGGAGGGTGCAACTTGCAAGACAGTGCTTCTCGAAAACAAGGGGTCAAGGGTCTCAGGCAAGCGCTGCAGCGCGAGAACTAAAACAATCGAGAGTACAGAGCAAGTTCGTGGGGATCTTCCGCCTTGCTTGTGGCCACAATGTGATTGGGCCGAGCGAAGTATTGAAAATTGGAATCTTGGGCCCGGGATTGGACGCGGCAATATAGGCTAAGTGCGCGCCTTCGTATTTTCGTATGCGGACGCCAAAATAGTCGAATATACAGTTTCCAAGCTTGACATCCAGCTCTGGGACCGTTTTGTTCGAGATGTGGCAATAGCGACAGCCAGCATTTGCAATTCGCAAACAACGACGAACTTGTGTCTACCGCTCTCTCCGATTCTCCATTCAGCGCTGGCCCATCTCAGATTCTTCACTCATCTCCACCCAGCAGCCATCAAGCTTGTTTCGACGTTTCATCCGTGCTACTGTATCGCCGCCCACAGGCATTATGCCGCTTCCAGAGGCCAATTCTAGGCCAATTCTATCGATCTTCACCACACTGGAACCCTAAATAGAGAACCAATTTTGAGTGTTCAATGCTCGCCAAGTGACGATGCCTTCCCTGTACTGTTCGAGGACAGCGAGGGCATTCCAAATAATTCTCGTCTTTCCGCCCTTAGGAACACCTTCCGAAGACAGCACCTCCGAGCATCCGAGCATCCGACTCGCGGCATCGGGGCTGCCTCCCTGCCTCGCTCTCTCAACCCTCAACTACCCTCAACCCACGCATTCTCAACCTTCTCCCCACTATGACCAAGCCAAGCCAAGCTCACAAGCCTCACAAGCCTCACAAGCCTCACAAACAATCTATTTCCACTGTGCCACCGTCACGCTTGGGGCTTGCCACTATCGACAAACTGCACAACACATCTTGCATTACGCAGTCATTGTCCCTCCTCTTTTATGCACGCCGCATCTGGCATCTGGCATCCTCACACCCCTGCCTATCTATGACTGCACCACCTGCCCGCGTATCTTCTTCCCCTCTTCTGCATCTACCAATCTGCAGTGCCTCGTTACCCTCCTCGCCGCTTTTCAACCTCGCACTCGTTCACGCGTGCAGAAAACCGGTAAATAATATCGCCGACGAAAATATTCATACGAAGTACAGTAGTTTGAAGATATTCTCCATGTCCCCGCTCCGGGACGTGGGGGTGTCCCCTGTCCACTGAGCGCAACGCTCTGGCTCCCGGCGGCTGACAATTAACAATTCTTGACTGGTGCAACATCGCACGGCTTTTCCGCGCCAGAAGTGGTCTTTCTTCCTGACTTGCGTCTCCCTCGTGTTGTGGACATTTGATCGTCCATTTAAAGATGTGCTGCAAGGTATGGAAATTATCTTTTTGCGCCCGGTTACAATTTTGGCCGAGTCGGCTTAAGGGACGGAAGATCTTCCCCCTTGTTCTGCGGAGCTTTCTTTTATTTATACATCCAAACACGTGATGTTATCAATCATTTCTCTGCTGCCCTTAGCTTGTCCATATTAGTCCATATATCCCCAATATGCACAGTTATCTAGTTGCGTCTGATCATTTTCTTCCCTTGTTCCCTTTCACAAGAAAATCGCCGAGAATATCTTCCGACCCAGGCCCAACCTGCTAGCGCCTGCCTGCCGTCCGTCTATCTCATGATTCCCATGATCGTCCCGTGCCGCGTACCCAGATGTCAGAAGTCCCAACAAAAGAAAAAGTCAAGGTGTACTGTACCGCCTATCTTCCTTCTCCAATTCAAACCTCTTTCGTCTTAGAACAGCGCTGCGTAACTCGAACTCCAGCCTCTTCCCCTAGGCCGAGAACTCTAAATGTAGCAAACATCTCCGCAACGCTCTATTGATTCTGTTGTATCTGTCTCACATCAAGCATGTACTGCTCGCGTGTCTTTCAAAAATTTCGGCTCCTAGAGAACTTTTTGCATTGCCCGCTGCACGCGAACCTTCCAGTCAAGCACATCCATTCCTTATCTTCGTTATCAGCAAGTCTCCCTCTTACTGGCTTTAAGCTTTCTAGGCCAGCACCAGCTGCAAGTTTATCACGATAGCTTCTTCCCCTCGCACTAGCTAGAATATTTTTAAGACTCGAAGTGGTCAAGGAAGGTGAGACCACGGCACGGGGGAAGGAAGCCGGAGGAGAGAGCCTCAGGGCAGATACGTCATGAGACTTTCGCAATACAGTAAGATTATTTAATTTTCTCATTCGTGCCTCAAACTTCTAGAATGTGGAAAAGGAGCAGCTGAAAAACTAGGAGATACCGGAGATGTGTGATAGCAAGTGTAGCATAGGCTTGTCTTGCATTAGTTTTCTCAATATGGTATCCTGATGAGCGTGGCAAACAGAGACCATTGAATGCCGGAATCGAGGCCGAGATGCCCCTCAATGATCACTCACTCCACTGATCGTCTGCCCTCTCTCTCTCACTTCCACGACAGCAGAGCTCCACGCCTCCAGTTCCTTCCAGAACATGAGCTAGAAAACCCCATCATCTGCTCCCCGTAATGTTCACCTCACCAGACAGACTCCGTTCAGACTTCAGGTCACAAGATAGTCGATACATCTAAAAAGCTCAATGCAATATTAAATATATAATCCCTATTTCTGCATACCTCACCTACTCAACAAACTACAAAAGAAATTCGTGACACTACACCCAAATTCCACAAATTCAAACACAGACAGTAGTAAAAAAAAAAAAACTTTGTCATCGCAACAAAATTATATACAATAACTCCACACACACCATCCAAGTCTAATATTTCCCTTCGCCATTCCTGCTGCTGTGATTCTCGGTTCAAACAATACGATTAAAGGAGTGTGTGCTATAAAACCTTCCCCGCATTCATGCATGCTATGCTTTGCTTTCTTTCCATGTGAATTTCTCATCGAGACGAAAACTTGCTTTGCTTTCATTAATTAGACAGCCCAACACCAAATACCACAACCCATATCTCCACCTCACGTACCCAGCCACATATACAATTCCAAATCCAACCCTGCAGCTCGTAGCCGCGATCGCTTACCACGAGAAGGTCATCAAGGCCGGGTTCAGCGCAAGCGGTAGGAGCAAATGGCTGATGGTGACCGTTGCCATGGGGAGGATGGCGACAAAATCCGTGATCTTCCAGTCATACGGCACAAATGGTGCTACGGCAAGGATAACCATGCCTGCAATACCGATGATGGAGAACAGCATAGAGAACTTGAACTTCTTGAGCACCTTGGGCACTTCAATGAAGAAGTTGGAGAATTCGGCTTCCTTGGCAGTTGCACCCCACGTCATGTCGACCTCAAACATGTGGGCGAGGAGTGCTTGAGAGACGTGGAGGGAGAGACCACCCAGGAAGATTGCGAGCATGAATGTCCATTTAAAGTTCTCGAAGAGCGCGTATAAAAGGGAGCGCTCGCCGATACGGTAGCGCATGACTGCGAGAGCGATGTTGCCAAGACCATTGAACACGATGATGATGGAGAACCACACCTTCCACGAATCGAGATAGTATTTGTCGAGATAACCATTGAACCATCCGATTGCGAAGTAATTAGCTGTAGTCATGATCCAGGCAGCGCCAATGGCATAATATGTTCCGATGTAGGAAATGATGGTGATCTTGGAGGTGAACCGGATGTTGGAGAATAAGAATGTGCGGAAGAGAGGCGTGAATGGCCCCCGGTAGATCCACTTGCGGATTGGGTGGAACAATAGCTCATTGCAACCATACGCATATTTCTCCCAACGTGCCAATTCATCGTACACTGTCAGTGACACACCCTCCTTAAATCCCTCGCCAGCCCAGGCAGCCAGACGAATAGTATAACCATTAACTTGGAGACGGAGAGACATATCGAAATCTTCAGACACGTGCGATTCGGACCAAAATTTCTCGTATCCGTCCTCGTCTTCGTAGGAGACTTGTTGAATAGCTGACCAGCGGAGGATGGCGTTATGCCCAACGAAAGGAGCAACATCACCGTTGGAGACGGTGTATCGAATGGCAGAGTAGATAAGGTTGGTGAAGAAAGTGATACCATTCTCGAAGTAGGTGTTTACAACTTGCATGACACCGGAAGAGAATTGCATGATACCAACTTCAGGGGACTGTTCCATTTCGGAGCAAGCATCGAGAAGACAATCCGCAGGGACACGAGTATCGGAATCAACTGTAACGTGTTAGTTATTGGCTGTAGATCCACGAGGCTAGGTCCACGTGATGCAAAAAGGTGGGGGATTGAACGAACTCAGCAAGATATAATCTCCAACACGAATGTTGCCATCAGCCCAGGCACGTCCATTTTCTTCGAGCGCTTCCTTCAAGCATCGTTCGTAGGCTTGAGCCTCATCCGCTTGAGTCCAGTCGACAGGACGTTGGATTAAGGCCAGCTTCTCTTCGACCATGCAGGAGATATGCAAGCCATAGTTCATGTTCGACGCCTGTTGGAGAAAAAACCGTCAGTGTTTCAGCTCATACTAAAATTCTGTAATAAAGGGTCGCCTTATTGGGCCATAGGCGAGTTCTAAGCCATTAACGAGCAATATCGCCTAGCCTCTGAAGCCGAGGAATGCGGAACGAAAGCAGCCGCAATTCTTGATCCTCAGCTGACACGTGTTTTTGCGGAGCGCCAAATATTGGTCTTTGAAAACTCGAATGAAATGTTTGCCAACTTACTTTCTTGACTGCAAAATATGTCAGTAATTGTTCGATAATATATGATTGGATGACCACTTACATTTTCCTCTTCGAACGAAGTTATCGCCGTGCTTGGGTCTTGCCACCCATCCGATGCTGTGGTCAGCATAGAATTCGATTCTAGCCCGACGCTCTTCCTCATCTATGATCTGGAGACCATCATCGTTGACAAACATGTTTGCAGATCCACCTTGCAACTCGTACGTTGAAATGGCTTGTTTGATGGACTTGACAGTTGGAGCAATGACGGAGCTCAAGCCTTCCTTGTACACAGGGCACTGAATGGTAATGTGTGGAAGGACAGCGCTTTGAATCCGGGGAGGAGCACGAGCTGAGTAGAATTTGGAGTTCTCAGTCATTTGTCGGACGGGACCAAAGATCTGTGCCAAACAACCGACAATAACTTGTCCAAAGAAGAGAGTGAAGAAGACTTGGACCGGTGTTAAAGCCACGAGAGAAAGTCGGAGATAAGTACCATCAGAATCGGTTTCGATGGCCAATTCTCGCCAAGCAGCACCCAGTGTTGTCATGATCAGCGTGAGCGTCAGAGCAACCAACACCGTGTTCTGCAAATGCAGACCACGCTTCTCAGGGATGATCTCTCCACTTTCCTCGTCGATCTCGTAAACGCCGACATTTTGGTCTTTCTTCTCTTCATCTTCAGACTCGCCAGTCTTCCACACAAGTTCCATCAACTCGGATTCAATTGCCTTGGCTCGTTGCACCAAGTGCAATGCTTCATCATCCCATACAATCAATAGCGCTTCTGATGCAACAAATGCTGCGAATTGATGTTTTCTCGCTCGTGGAAGATCCTCAATTGTGGGTAGAATTTGTATCCGGAGACCATTAAGGAGAGGAACATCGACGGCATCGGGTGACCATTGTAGGAAGGTTTTGATGACTCTCGAGTTAACAGTCATAGCACACTGGTCACGTCAGTCTTTGTCTATTTGTCTTCTACTGGGTCTGCATACCTGGACATTAAGGGCCGCACATGCCGCAGCAAAGGGCGAACTGCCTAATTGTGGCGGGCAGGCCATGTATGTGTTTCTCGACTTCCTGAGGAGAACACCCTCAATCTCTCCACTTCCATCACTGACCCACAAATGGGAGCATTGCTGCTGGTAGAGGTAGTTCACCATTACTTCATGTTTGATGTCGTCGAGGAAAGTTGAGCTCTGTGTTGATCGATTAGATATTGAATTTCTCGATGATCCAAATCTCGACGTCGGTGGTTGGAGTTCCATATTATAACTGTGGTGTGGTGATGTCGCTGGGGGGGTTTTCTCCGTCATCACTGCCGGTGCCGGCTCAGGCTTGTTCGCCTTGAAGTAACTTCCTATCCCCATGGCGGCGGTGTTCTTGCTTTTGGATTAGGATATATTGGTCGACGAGATAGCAAGAAGTCTCGTATGGTCCTCTAGTTGCTACTGCAAGTTCGGAGATACAGGCAAAGTTGCTATGCTGAGCGAGTGACTATGGGTGAGGTTATTAAGAGCAATTCATGAGTAAATGAATTGCTTCGTCGGCCGATACTGTTCGCAGATCAGCAAGTGTGGGTCGAGGTCGAGTAGAGGATGGTCTGCCTACAGTAAGAGGTGTCGAGAGATTGGATATACTCTCAACAACTGGTACCGGGGCTGTCGTGAAGTGTCTTCACCGGCGGACACTTCTGGAGTTGAACGATTGTGTGTGACAACGAATGTGAAGGGTGCGGAGAGGCCCCGGGATGTATATTGTTGGAGCTAAACGAACGTCGAGAGGAGAAGGTGAAGGGTAAGCTGGCTGGGGGGTTCTGGCCTGCTGTTAAACGACGGATGGGGGAAGGCGCGTGGTAGGAGTTGAAGAAGCTGTTGGGTTCCCTGCCGGGGCCTGGGTGTGCCAAGCTCTTTGACGTGGGATGGGAGAGTGAGTGGCCGTGGAGAGTGGATACTGATACGCTTCTTGGCGGCAGGGCTATGGATTTGCCTTGACCCTTCCAGGAGTAAGGCGCCAGAGGCGCGTTCTGATAGTGGGAAAACCAGCCTGGGAGGGAATTTTGGAGTCGGGACTAGCCACACGGCCGAGATAGTTGAAGTCAGGGGGTATTCAGGATGAGCGGTGCAGACTCCAGGGCAGGCCAGATCCCAGTGTCGATTATTTGCAGGGAGTGGGTCGCTCTAAAATGGCCTGCGGAGCGGCAAAGTCGAGATCAAGAACGTAGTGGCGAATGCAGACAGCAGAGGTTTGCGGGTTCTCAGTGACAAGGAATTTGTAGCCCGTGGTGATTTTGGGGTGCATCGTTTGCCCTACGTTGCTCAAATTCGCGATCCTTCAGCGAGCAGATAGATCGATATACTTTAGTACTGTAGCTTCTCACCCACCTGAACCCCGCTGAACGCACCGGCTGGACTGCCTTGCGGCTGAGTTCACAACCGCACACAACGTGCGAGCCTAGCTCTTGGGCTCCCTAGCTCCTGGCTTCTAGAATTGGTGATAAATTAAAATTATGGAGCAGCAGCGACCTCGTGTTCGTCATCCAGGTCAGGGGCATCAACAAGCCGTCGTCAAAATTTAGCGCCAATTAGCGTTTCAATGAGAACACAGTTCACCGCCAACGCTTCAATTAGGCAGATGTGGCTGCCGCTGCTAAAAGCAGCACAGGCACCTACTCGCCCTCAGAGGCCCGTAGCTATTGGGAACAATCTCCTCCGCAATCCCAAGCGAGAGCGTCCTCTGGACAAACCGTTCTACACTGCTTACTTCGTACAGCCTGCCAGCCTGCCAGGTGCGATCGATAAGGTTTCCGGGCTGCGTTGCGCTGTTGCACTGTTACACTGCTGCCCTGCGACCTGTCGGCGCCTTTCTGACATCCCTTGCTCAGCGGGCTCAGCTCCCCTTTCAGCACCCTTTATCAACAATCCCTGATACTCCGTCCCTTACGCCTCTTTCGCCCTCTTGAAGATTGAAACTTTTGTTTACTACTTTACAGGCTCTCAATCCTGATTGTTACAGTAGCGCTAGGCTTCTCACGCTTGGGAAGAAAATTCAAGTCTGACACACAGATCCACGGTCTAAAGTTCATCTGCGGCCAATCTCGTTGGAAAATCAGGGAGGCCTCGGACGGTGACCGTGGTGAAGCCACGACGAATGGCGCAACTGTCACTTCATCAACATTCAAGAGGTCTACTGTAGGAAATCTAAAATCCGACCCAGGATCATTCAAACGCGGAGGCTCAGGAATCAAGAGGCCGGAATGTGGAAATGAGCAAGCCCGTGCCCAGCCCGATAGGGCAATATTGGCAAGGCACGGCGCAACGGTCATCATACAGCAATTTAAGAGTACATCCAGACTACCTGCATTTCGACAATTGGGCTTTTCGAGGTTGCTCAGGTTAGAGTTCTGCCCCTGGTCCTCGGCTCAAGCTTTGCCTCAATTTAGGCACGGGCGGGAACAAGCGATAAACTATGTCCAGGTCAAGGTCAAGACCTCGAAATTTCCCAGCCGAAGTCCAGTGATCGTGCTGCTCGTCGAGTCGTCGATAGAAAACTTGCCTGAGAATGCGATCAGCGTTGCCTGTTTTTCCTCTGGTCGAATTGCTGTTCTCGACACTCGCTGTGTCATCCTGCACTCGTAATTCGTTCGATATCATTTACTGTACAACGGGGCATTCAAGAAATGCTACGCTATTGACCGCCTCTGCCGCTCCCCTGTTGATCCCCTGCATCGGGTGTCTTTCAATGGCAGGGGTCGGGGGGAATCAATACAGTACTTCGTACTGTAATCGCGCCAAGGCTCGCTGTTTTCACCTCGGAGATCTTCAAGCGTCTTCGGGAATCGGAGAAACGTTCTAGCGGCCGGGCACTCTCCATTTTTGTTAATCATCACTTGGCTCGCTGATAGTGTCGGGCCAGTGGCGAATAAACGCTACTGTAATAGCATCCGTGACATCACGGCAAAGATGAGACAGAGCTTCGGTCTGTGAGCCTCTACACTGCTGTATCAAAATGCTTTTGCTGACAGACAGCGCAGTTTGTAGTCTGTGAACCGACCTCAAGATCACGAGCTCGGCCTTCGTTCTCTCATCACGTTTCAGAATGGCCAGAACCCCGTCCGAGAGTCAACGGAGTTGTTCCAGAAAATCTTAAAAGAGACGGCTAAGCGGCTTCTTACCCAACAAAGCTTTCCAGCGCACGGTTATGGCCAATCCAGCAAGCTCAAACTTCCTAAGCCAAGTCTTGACGGGGGATTGCTGTCGATCCACCCGCTGCTGTATCGCGTCCAACCTTGACCCGGATTTCCCAGCTCCGCTCCCGTCAAGGCTTGAATCGAATCTTCATCCGATTCTTTAAATATCTTCAATGCTGAGATAAGCTTCTATGCCATGCCCCGAATCAATAACAACTAAACAATAGTTGACGGCCAACAGGAATTATCAAAGATAAGAGTGCTCAAACCCAAGCACGGCCAAAGAAGGCTCTTGCACTCAAGGGCAGGCCCCTCATGCATGTTGTGTTGTCAATACGAGTGTAAGAGAACTTTGACTCCTCAAAGTCGAAACACTTTTAGACAAGACTTCAAAACTTGGCAGCAATCAGGGCAACTTTAATGGCCCTGTATTTTTACAGGTACATCGGAACCAGAGTCTTGAAAATAAAGTTATTGAACCTAGCAAGTCTTCGATAACGTCTTTCGATCCATGAAGATAATCAGCGAAGTTTCCGAGCTTCCGGTCCAGCATCTTGCGATTGTTTGACGGGCTTGCTGTACCGTACTCTAAATTTTCGCTGGGCCATTCCGCCGACTGTCTTGCCGCAAATTGTGTTCTCAACAACTCATCTAGAACCATGGGATTCAATAGAGCCTGACGCTATTCCCGATGGGACGACCGAGAATCGTGGAACCTCGTGGGGTTAAGCGATAAGGTTTTGAGTCTTTTCAGATCCCGATAAAAGTCCAGAGTTTGGGAGCTACACCGCCACAACGTGTTCAACATCCGGCCCTCAAGCAGCAGCAGTTTTTCCCTGCTGCAATTTCCACACGCGCTGTGGGACTGCTGTCTTAGACCTCAAAGCGGCAGCAGAAAATCAACGTTACTATTCTATTTCCGTTCCATGCAGCTAAATTGCATGCATGCAAAGGCGGGCGCGCGGCACGGCATCATCAACGCCCTCGCTTCCAGGCTTGTTTCCACACCTTGCTTTGATTGAGATTCGGCCCCTGAGTGGCGAATAACGATGACGACAGAGCCATCCCTGTGGCTGCCTTGGCAACGAGCATATGCACGTGAATTGAGTGTCGCGGTGAATGCACCTGCAGAATCAAGTCTCTTCTGTTTGACAAAGAGAATCACTGCAGATCTAAAAATTGGGCACTCATGTGCTGTTCAACAGCCGATTGGTTTTGTATACGGAAATACTGAAATGCGAAGTAGAAGACAAAAACTGAGCACAGTCATCCTTCATACATGCCCCACTATCAGCACACAACATTGAACCCCGCAGTAAGTACCGATGTACAACGTTTCTCATCCATTTTCGTTGCATATGCGCTGTCACTTTATATCTACTATTATTACCAGTCGTCGTAGTTAGACAGGCAGTAATACTACTCCACCCAACCAAATATACACCATCAAGATCCTGTAATACTTCTAGAAGTTCGGAGAACCTCCTCAGCCCTATAGTACCTGTCCTGGCTACCACATTTCTCCCACACCACCAACTTGCAACCACACCTCTCCTCACCGAAACTTCCATGTCAATACCTCACACCTTTTCACCCCACGTCCCTAAACAGAACATACACGTGTTCTAGGCCAGTCCTCCAGTCACTAATACACAAGCACAATATTTGTACGACCTCAAAAGTACTGTAAGGGGATGCCGGCATTAGCCCACGGCATATTGTCCGTACTTGGAGATCTCACCACTCGGTGTCCGAACTTTGCACTATCAAATCACTTATGCTTTCGACACCTCGATACAACAAAATGCAAAGAGCTGCAAGTAAAAGTCATGAAACGTATCATTGAGACCGCATCCATGCTCGAGACTGCAATTGCAGCTTGTTGAATACCACTCGGTCTTCGCAACAGAAACCATAACAGAATGCGAAGGAAGCGTCAAGCATCGGCTAGAAGTATTCCCAATGCCACAAGCTACAATAGTCGACCAACTCTCTCAAAGTCAGTCCCACCACTTCCAAACACACATCTGACAAACTACCAAGATACTTAGTGCCTCATCCTGCAACAAGGAAAGGAAAAACCCTCCTCTCTGACCACTAGGTCACAGGCCCTCATATCGAAACACGACTCCTCCAATCACAACTCTCCTCCCACGGAAATATAAAAACAGTTCAGCTTGCTCGTCCAGGCTAACGCTGACACTCACACAGACCGACCACAAGACCCGTAACGCCCGAGTCCTCAGCACCCAAGCCCCGAATCCTTCAGCCTCGTCTCGTTCCGTCTCACCTGACCTCCATTCGGCAACCACGTTCCCAAATCTTTTTCCTCCGACGGAGTGCATCTGCCCCTCTGCCACCTGGACCCGCAAACATAAAACCTTAAAGAAACAACCGACATCCCTAGTTCCGAGT
>Ga0302325_10027003_pt1 | contig 11913 bp, 10 predicted proteins | sample Palsa_T0_2_FD_201948 | JGI IMG/M metagenome (GOLD analysis project Ga0302325, IMG submission 201948) | Peat permafrost microbial communities from Stordalen Mire near Abisko, Sweden - Palsa_T0_2 | ecosystem: Environmental > Terrestrial > Soil > Palsa > Peat permafrost | place: Sweden: Abisko... | reverse complement strand
TCGCCGGGCGATTTCGATCAATCCGGATTCCCCGGAAATTCTCAGTAATCTGGGAAATGCACTGAGGGAGATCGGGCAAACTGAAGAGGCGATCGCCGTGCATCAGCGGGCGATTTTTCTGAACCCAACTCTGGGCGAAGCACACAGCAATCTGTCCAACGCGCTGCGAGAGGACGGCCAGATCGACCAGGCGATTGCCGCGGCTCAGCAGGCGATCGCGCTCAAGCCCGGTTTCGCCGAGGCGTTTGGCAATCTTGGTTTTGCGCTGACGCTCAACGGTCAGATTGAAGAAGCGCTGGCTGCCTATCGGCGGGCGATAGAACTGAATCCCGGCAATGCCGATGCGCAGAGCAACTATCTCATGACGCTGCATTACCATCCGGATTTTGATGCCGGTGCGATTGCCCGCGAGCATGCCCGCTGGGAGGAGCAGCATGCCCGGCCGCTGACGAAATGGATCGTTCCGCACACCAACGACCGCGATCCCGATCGCCGGTTGCGGATCGGTTATGTTTCGCCCGATTTTCACAATCATCCGGTGGGCCGGTTTCTGGAACCGTTGCTGGCGAATCATGATCGGCAATCCTTCGAGATTTTCGCCTACTCCCAGGGCTCCGTCGCTGATGCGATAACCCGCCGGCTGCGTAGCGGCATTGACGGCTGGCGCGATATCGCAGCCCTGTCAGACTCTCGTCTGGCCGACCTGATTCGCTGGGATCGCATCGACATACTGGTGGATCTGACGCTCCACGCCGCTCGGAATCGTCTGCTGACCTTCGCCCGCAAGCCCGCGCCAATACAGGTCACCTGGCTCGCATATCCCGGCAGCACCGGGCTGAAAACCGTCGACTACCGTCTCAGCGATCCATATCTGGATCCGGTGGGCATTGCTGAATCTATTTATTCGGAGCGGACATTTCGTCTGCCGGATTCTTATTGGTGTTATCTGCCGCACAACACCGCTTCGGATGTTGGCGCACTGCCGGTGCTGGCAAAAGGGCGCATCACCTTCGGCTGTCTGAACAATTTCTTCAAGGTGAGTGAGCCGACGCTGAATGCCTGGGTGCGAATTCTTCAAGCGGTTCCCAGCTCACAGCTTTTGTTGCACGCCCCCCGGGGAAGTTCGCGCCAGCGGTTGCAGGCGCAATTTCAAAATGCCGGGATCGATCCGCAGCGGTTGCAGTTTACATTCCGAGTTCCGCTGAGCGATTATTTCCGATTGTATGACCAGATCGACATCGCGCTGGACACCTTTCCCTTTGCCGGTGGAACCACAACTTGTGATGCGCTGTGGATGGGCGCGCCGGTGGTGAGCCTGCTGGGTAAAACAGCGATGGGGCGGGGCGGGTTCAGCATCCTCTCCAACATCGGTCTGCCGGAGCTGGTCGCATCTTCGGTGGAAGATTACATTCAACTCGCAACTACACTGTCTCAGGACGTTCCCCGGCTCACCGAACTGCGTGCCAACCTCCGGCAGAAGATGCAGCAATCCCCTCTAACGGACGCGCCGCGCTTTGCGCACGGCATTGAAGCCGCTTATCGCCAGATGTGGCAGCGATGGTGCGCCTCGCCCGATCAGGCGGTTGCACGCGCTGAATAGATCGACCGGGTTTCAAACCGCCCGGCGACCAACGTGGCCCCAGCCGTTGCCAGCAGCATCGGAACCATCGTCGCGTCCACATGCCGGGTCAATTCCAGCATCAGCACCAATGCCGACACCGGCCCGCGCGTGGCGGCGGCAAGCATCGCACATGATCCCACGACCGCAAAGCTTCCGGGCGCGGTGATCGGCAAATAGCGCGACCAGACATGCCCCAGCACGCCGCCGAGCAATGCACCGATGGTCATCGTCGGTGTGAACAATCCGCCGCGGGCGCCACCGCCCAGGCACCCGGAAGTGGCGATCAATTTCAAAATCGGAAGCACCAGCAGCAGGCTGATTGTGAAATGATCTTTGAAGGCTTCTTCCACGATGTCCTTGCCATTTCCCAGCAACTGCGGATACGAAATCGCCAGGGCCCCCAGTGCGGTGAGAATCACCATCGGCGCAGCCACGGCCTTCCATCCGCGGAGGTGGATCGATTCACCCCACGCGGTCATGCGCACGACTGCCACCGCTGCCAATCCAAAGAGCGGGCCGACCAAAATCGCCCAGGCTACGAGCCGCAGCGAGGTTCCAAATTCCGGAACCGTATAAATCGGATCGGTTGCCAGAAATAACCACGACGCCGCGGTTGCCACCACCGATGCCACCAGCGCGGGCAGGATTTTCTGCAATGACATCGATCCGATCAGCACCTCCACGGCAAACAGAGCGCCGCCCAGCGGCACGTTGTAAGCGGACGCCATCCCCGCCCCGACGCCGCAGGCAACCAGCAACTGCTGCTGCGGTGGTGACAATCCCGCCCATCGCGACATCGCCGACGCGATCGCGCCGCCAGCCTGTTTGATCGGCGATTCCCGGCCCAGCGAGGTTCCCAGCCCTACGTTGACGATCGCCAGAACCGCCTTGGAAATGGTGGCGACAAATGGGATTCGACCAAAGCGGAACCAGATCGCGCCTTCGACATCCCCGCCGCTGTTGCCGAAGATCAGATGCAGCAGCGTGCCGACCACACCGACCAAAATTCCCGCCAGTGCCAGATTGAAAACCCGCGTGCCTGCGCTGGATGCACTGACACCATCGAGAAAGTGCAGCGGGCTGTGGTAGTGCCAGGCGGTGTGCTCGACGAAAAACAGCAATCGCATCATCGCGCCACCGACGAGCCCGGCGGTTATGCCGGTCAGCACGAGGATCAGCCAGAATCGCAGGGACAGTTCGAGACCGTGATCATCGAGTTTCAGGTTCGGCTGTGGAGGGGGCTGCTGCATCACTTCCATAGACTAATGAACCAGCCTCGGATGTGCACCCAATCATTTCTGCACAAGTCGACGCGCTCAGGATTTTGAACCGCGGAGAAGAAACAAGATGAACCACTGATCACACGGATGGCACTGATAATACAGGAACGAAAAATTTCTCGTCAGTGTTATCCGTGTAATCAATGGTTCATTCTCTTCTGTTTTTCACTGCCTGGATCGCACCGCCAGATAATACAGCTGCCCCGCATTCAGCTCGCGCCCGGCCTGGTCGCCGAGGCCCATGTAGATGTCGCATCGCCCCGCGGCGCGGATGGCTCCACCAGTGTCCTGGTCGAACATGATGCCGCGGAAATTGGTTGTGGTGCCGGTGGGAGTCGGCAGGGGGGCAACCACAAACACCGGCATCGCGCGGGGGAAGATGCTCTTGTCGGTGGCCACCGTGGCGTAGGGCGTGACCGGTTGGTTCAGACTGCCAAACGGACCACCTGGCCGCTCGATGAAGAAAACGGTGCGCGGATTCAAGGGCAAATAATGATCCATCGCCTGCGGATGCCGGGCAAAATAGTTTTTCAATCCCTGCAGCGAAAGCTGGTCATGCGTGATGACGCCATCGGCAAGCATCTGCTTGCCGGGGCTGACGTATGGGTAACCGTTGTTGCCGTTGTAACCGACTTCCATGATGTGCCCATCGGGCATGCGAAGCCGGGCCGATCCTTGTACGGTGATGATGTAAGCGGCAAACCGATCCGCGAGCCAGACAAACTCCCCGCCATCCAGCACATGCTCTTGCTCTATTTGCTCCCGCGTGTAAGCAGGGGCGAGCGATCCGTCCGGCAATTTGCGATGCGCTTCCTCACCAGTGGCATCGGTCACCAGATCGGCCGGTCGTTTGTACAGCGGATATTGAAACGGCCCCGTGCGAATCGGGCTGGCATCGTAGGTTGGCGTGAAATATCCGGTGAAAAGCACACTGCCGGTATAGTTGTTCGTATTCGGATCGACCCCGCCGATGCTTTGGTAGACGTCGAAATTCGCCTTGATGGCGGCGTTGAAGCGTTGCCCGCCGTCGTTGGCGGGGGAGTTGATTTCGGCGTCGATGAGCTGCCTTAACGTTTGAAGGGTGGCCACCGCCCGATCGTGCGTGAAGTCCTGGATCGGCGGCACGCGAGTGCTGCTGGGCGTCGCCAGATACGCCAGGCTGTGGTCCAGCGCCCGCTCCAGACTTTGCATGTCTGAAGTAGTGACCGCCGAAAAATCCGGATACTGATCCGGCGACAGCTTCCGCAGCGCATCGGTTCCGGGTGGCAATTCCCGAGTGTAATCAATCGACTTGGCAGCGGGAGGCTGTGGTGGTTTGCAGCCGGTCAGTGCGAAGACTGCGAACGCGATGAAAACGGTTTTGAACATTGATTCCTCCGTGAATCTGAAACATACCAGCTCGGCCCTGCGGGCCGCCGCCAAAAAAGAGTTTAGAACTCAAACACCTGCAACCGATTGTTCCCCGCATCGACGGAAATCACCCGGTCGCGTTTGTCGACGATCACTCCCCAGGGATACGCCAGCTGCCCCGGATCGCGGCCGGCGTTGCCCCAGATTTTCAGGCCTTTGCCGGTTTCCTTGTCGATCATCTGCACGCGGTTATTGCCGAATTCGCTGACGATCAGATGGCCTTCGCGGTCGATGTCCATGCCGTAGGGGAAGCGGAATTGTCCGAGTCCGCCGCCGCAGTTGCCCATGTTTCGCAGCCAGGTGCCGTCGGTTTTGAAAACGCAGATGCGGTGGTTGCACGCATCGGTGACATACAGAATGTCGTGATCGACCACCATATCCTGCGGGCGGATGAACTGGCCGTTTCCCTGACCGAATGAGCCGAATTTGTAGAGGAATTTGCCCGATGGATCGAACACCTGTATGCGGTCGTCATCGCCGTATTCGCTGACGAACGTGTTGCCTTTGGAGTCCCAGGCGATGTCGGTGGGGAGGCGGAAATTCCCGGGTTCCTCGCCATCATTGCCAAATCGCCGAATCTCTTTCCCATCGGGTGTGTAGACAATCACACGGTGATAATGGGTGTCCGGCACATACACATTGCCATCCGGCCCGACCGAAAGCCCGACCGGTTTGCCCTGCTGCCTGGCCGGCATGTTCCAGTCATTGAGAAATTTCCCGTTGTGATCCAGATGCTGCACCCGAGCCATTCGATCGACGACAAAAATGGTGTCGTCCTTCGGCGAATACGCGATCCCGCGCGGATAGACCACCTGCTCCGGCCCGGTGCCGGTGTCGAGCCAGATGGCGTCGGGGGCGGAGGATTTTGAGCAACCGGTAATGGCGAGGATTGAAAATGGAAGACAGAGGATCGCGGGAATCGAAATTCGAAGAACGAAACCTCGAAGGGCGAAGCAATGACGAATGGCGAGATTCGAATGACGAAACAAACGCATTTGCCGTCGATCTTTCAATTCGGATTCGTGACGCCCTGCGCCGCCAACGGATGACGCCAGGTTAAACCGGGAAATCGTGCAAAGTCTTTGTCGTTGGTGATGAATTCAAAACCCTGATCGATCGCCATCGCCGCGAGGTAGGCATCAGGCACTGATTTGCCGCATGCGCCAACCCGGCGGGCCAGGTTTTCGAATACGCGCCAGTGCTTTTCAGACGGACGGACCAGGAGACATTTGGGTGAAGCGATAACGCCCGCGGCAAAATTGAGGGCTTCATCGGTTGTGCTCAAACTCGGTTTGAATACGGACGATGAGGTGGCGATTCGAACCACCGCGCTCAACGCCAGCTCTGGAACACCGAAAAAAACCCGGCCTGCGCGCAAACCGTCAACGTAACGAAGCATGTGGTGATGATCCGGATGATCGCGCCGATGTGCCGGCAGCAGAACATTTACATCAAGCAGCGGGATCATTTGTCATTCCCAAGCGTCGAAGGTCGTCTTCCAGGTCCATCTGTTCGATCGATCGCTTCAGCGCTTCGACTGAAATGGGCTTCTTCCCGCCAACCACTGTAAGCTCTGGCAACTTTGCAGACGATTTGCTGCCCCGGTCAAGCAGATCCGTCAACGCGTCCTCAACCAACTCGGTGAAAGTCCGGTCAGTCCTTTTCGCGTAAGCCTTGGCCCGTCTTGCAAGGTCAGCTTTCATGCGGATGGTCGTTCGCATGGGAAAAAGCCTAATCAGTTTGACATATGTATGTCAAGTACGGCTATGCCGGCTTTTTCCCTCGAATTGCCGACATCCGCAGGCCGATGCCTGTCAGCAACACTGCCGCCAATGCGGGGAAGAGCACGGTCATCATCATCAGCAGCGAAGCTTCGATCATCGAATCAAATCGGGCCATGTGAACCCAGGTCATCAGCTGCGGTGTCAGCACCTGGGGTTGAGCGGGAGATAATAACACGGTTGCGGGCACTTCGGTCAGCGACAACGCGCCCACCAGCAGCGCTCCCGCGGCCAGGGTGGGCCAGGAGAGGGGCCAAACCACCGAAAAGGCCGTGCGAAAAGCGCCCGCGCCGTCGATCGAGGCCATGTCGCGAAGTTCTTTCCAGGATTGGGCCCATGTGCTGCGTCCACCGGCCAATGCCAGCCAGCCGAATCGGCCGACATATGCCATCACCGGCAGCGGGAAAGCGCCGTACGCCCACTCCAACCCCCTGCGGTTGCAGATGCGGATCAGCGCGATCGCCAGCAGCTGCCCGCCGATCAAAAAGCTCGCGCTGCCGACGACCATCAATCCCGGTGTCCAGCGCCCGGCGGATGAGAAGGCCGAGATCAGGCAGACCATCGTTGCGAGGCATGCGATGAAAATCGATCCCTGAACCTTGGGCCCGAATTCATCCCACATCCGGGGGATTGAGAACGGGATGTGAAGCGATTCGACCAACGCCAAGGTTGGTGTGCCAACGTTGAGCGCGACTAGCAGGCAGGTGATCGCCATCATCCACCAGGGTGCATCCAGCGCCTTTGGCCACGGGCCAACGGTCAACGAATCGATCGCACTGGTTCGACCGGCACCCCAGACGGCGAGGATCGCCAGCGCGGTGGTGCAGACCAGCAGCGGCAACGTCGCCGCCACCGACGCGGCGGCGCGGCCGGGTTGATCCGGAGAGGACATTTTCCCGCCCCCCATCAAACCTGTCGCGGTGATGGAATTGTCCGGCGAGCTCATTGCGCCGGTGTCGAAGACCATTCGCACCTCGGTGGCCACCACGCTGATGCCGGTCGGTTCGTACACCGCGAATTCCTGCGTCGCCAGCACTGTCACCACCGCCAGCGATGCGATGATCGGCCCGAGCAACTGGCGGAAGGTGATGCGGTAAAGGACGCCATCCAGAATGGCCTGCTGCTGGATGTTGGTGTCCATCCGGCGAAGGGCCAGCCCGATCAATCCCGCGGGCACCGCCCACAGCCACGCGGCCAACGACCAGATGCAGCGGAAAGTGTCGAACCATCCACCGGGCATCAGCGGCAACCGCCACTCGTGTTGCTGGCCGAAATGCGCATTGCTGAACTCGCGGATGAACGAATTGGTGATCCGCACGAACTGCGACCACCCATACGCATACGACAGCGACGGCATCAGAAGGGCGGCGGGCAGCAGAACCCACAGCAATCGCGCAAGCCACCCGCGGCCGCGGCCCAGCACGAATGCGGCCGGCAGCCCCATCACCGTGGCGATGATGGCCGCCAATCCGTTGTAACCGAGCGTGCGCTCGAGCAGCTGAAGGCGGAAATCGGTCAGCTTCAGTTCGCTGCGCACTTCCGGGTTGAGCAGCATGGCCCCGAGCATCCACAGCAGCGGCATCACGCAACAAAGGAACGCGACCAACGCGGCGGGGAATGCGGTGAAAACGCCCGCCCAATCGAAGCGGGATCGTCGGGAGTGCGTGGAAGTATAGGTCAGCATGGGCGTCTGAATGCCTGAAAAACGATGCTTGTGGCACGGGCGATGGCGTCCGCACTACCCCAATGACGAAACCCGAATCCCCGAATGAATGACGAAATCCGAAGGCAGAATGACGAACCAGAGCCTCCAATTCCGCATCATTTTGGCGGATGCAATCTTGTTTCGGCATTCGGATTTAAGGCATTCGTCATTCATTCGGGGATTCGGGTTTCGGAATTTGATCCTCACTCCGTCGGTTTTCCCGTCTTCATCAGCAGCATCGCGCGGCGGCCTGCATCCGAGCAGATCCGCGACGCGGCATCGTAGTCGATCTTCATCGCTTTGACTCCACCCTTTTCCTGCGAATCTCGGACGCTAATCAGCCGCAATCACTTCGCAGTCGCCGCGGATTTGAATGCGGACACGGTCCCCGACCGACAGCGGCATGTTGCGAGCCTGGACACGGAGAAGGCTGTTTCCCACGCGAACCACGGCAACCCGGCGCAGCTCCCGCAGTTCCGGCGGGCGCAATTCAAGCGAGACAATCTCGGCTTCGACTCCCTGTTCAATCGTGACGATCTCCGGCTGGCCCGGACGGACGAGCAGTTGCACGCGGCCGTTCCCACGCAAAGCGGAGCCCCGCACCTTCCCAAATGCAGTTTGGATCTCACCGCCGGCGCTGAATTCACCCTCGATGATCTGGCCCAATCCAAGCGAGCGCGCCGCGGCGGAGTGCCGCGGGTCGGTCAGGATCGTTTCCAGCGGGCCGTGCGCCGCCGGTTTCCCGCGGTTCAGAACCAGCACGGTCCGGGCCAGGTCCAGCGCATCATCGTGAAAGTGGGTGACCATGATCAGGGTTGTTTGGCTGCCCGAAATCAGCGAACGAAGCAGATCGCGCATCTCCAGGCGTTTTTCATCATCGAGGCTGGCAAACGGTTCGTCCATGAGCAGCAGCCTGGGCTGCTGCGCCAGCGCGCGGGCCAGGGCGATTCGCTGGCGCTCCCCGCCGGAGAGTTCGTCGAGCCGGGCGGTTGCACGATGTCCCAGGCCGACGCGGTCGAGCAGTGTTCTGGCGTGTTCGACACCCCCGCGACCGCGGGCCGCAAAGGCGATTTGATCCAGCGCGCGGAGATGCGGGAACAATGCCAGCCCCTGAAAGACCAGAGCGATTTGGCGGTGCTCGGGCGCGACAAGCAGTTCTCCGCCTCGCGAAGCGAGCCTGCCGTCGATGACCACTTCCCCGGTTGTGGGGACCTCCAGTCCGGCAATGATCCGCAGCAACGTCGTCTTGCCGCTTCCCGAGGGGCCAAGCACGGCAAGGCGGTCACCCGGGCGAACATCAAGTGTCACCTCCCGAAGGACGGTCGTGCCGTTGAAGGCCCGATGGACATTTGTCAGCCGCAGAACCTCTCTCATCTGAATGCTCTCCGTGCCAGCCAAGTGCCGGCGATTACGAACAGCGGCGTCGCGACGACCGCCAGCAGCAGGAACTGGCATGCTGCGATCTCCGGATCCTGGCCTCGCCGCATCAGGTTGACCACTGAAGGCGCGATGAGCGGCTGACCGGGGGGCGTGATCAGAACAGTGGTGCTGAACTCCGTCGCCGAGAGAACGTACATCACCAGCCACGCCGCAACCAGACCCGGCGCCGCGCCGCGAAGGGTGACGGTGAAAATCCGTTCGACCGGACCACGGCCCGCCAGCGCCGCGGCGTTTTCCAGTTCGCGGGGAACACGCGCCAACGCGGCCTGCACCAGGAATACGACCAGTGGAAAGAAGCGGGCGAACCAGGCGAGCAGCACGATGACAAGGCTCTCGTAAATCGCTGCCGCCGCGCCGTGATCCCAGAGCGCGATCAATCCGAGGCCGATCACCGGCGCGGGGACCGCCAGCCCGGCGCCCAGCGCACCCAGTGATGATCCCCAGCCGGCGCTGGACGCGATCCTTGCCATGACAACCGCCAATGCGACCGCCAGCAGTGCGGCGACACCGGCAAGAATCACCGTTCGGATGGCGTCATTCTGAGCCAAATCCCAGGCACCTTTGAGCGAATCGAAGAACCCCGAGGCGCGCAGCAGTTTGTGCATGCCTGTGGACGAGGCTTGCGGCAGTTTCGCGGTGACGGTCAGCCAGGTGAGTGAGATGATGGGAAGAATCAATGCGGTGGTGATGGCAGCGACTGCCATCACACAGGCCGCCAGTTGCCCCGGCGGGCCCGCGGTTGCGCCGGTGAATTTGGGGACTTCCCCTTCCAGACCGGCCATGCTGGCGGAGCGGGAACGCAGCAAAACCACCACACCGACCGCGCCGGCGATCACCACCAGCGGAAGCATTGACAGGCCCAATGCCGCGGCCGCGGCGAGATCGCCGTTCTGAATCTGTTCGTAGATCAGTTCACCCAGGGTACGGACGCGAAGCAGCTGCGGAACCGCGAATTCAGTCAGCGTGGCGGCGAACACCAGCAGCGCCGCGCCGATCGACGGTGCGATCAGAATGCGAACGGCGACTTGAAAGACGCCCCGTCTGCCCTGCGCGAGGCGGGCGGATTCGAACACGCGGTGATCGGTGCGCCGGTATGCGCTGGCCACGGAAAGCGCGACGATCGGAAACAGGCATCCCCCCATGATGATGCCCACCGTGGGCCAGGTGAAGACAAGACCGGGAACCGAAAAACGCGCAAGTTCGATCGGATCGGTGGTATGAGGTCCGAGCCCGAAAAGCACCGCAAGCGAGCGGGATATTTTTCCCACGGGTCCGAGCAGAACAATCCACGCTTCGGCAACGATGTACGGGGGGACCATCAGAACCATCAGGCCCAGCGACCATAAAATACGCCGCAATGCTGGTGATGACCGGTCGACCAGCAGCGCGAAGGGAACCCCCCAGAGCAGTGAGACAAGACCGCTGATGAAGGCCATCCCGATCGAGCGAACCAGCGGCCGCGGGGCGCTGCCGAAGGCGTCCGCCAGATGCCGGGCATCAAGACCGGTCCCGCCCAGTGCCGCAAGCAGCGGTGAAAAGACGATTGCGCCGGCAAGCAAAATGGCCAGGGCCGCGAAGATCTTGATCCGCACCTTCATTGGTTCAGAAGGATTTCTCTAATGGCTTTGGTCGCGACCGGATATTCTTTGACGGCGTCGGCCCAGTCCACATTCATCGTCTTGACGTCCCGCGGTATCCAGGCGGGCCGCACGTCCTCGGCAATGCTTTGCGGCAGTTGACCGATGTTCTGCCCGGGTCCCTGCGCGAGAATTTTTTCGGTTTCAGTGGTCATCAGAAATCGGAGCAATTTCTCCGCTTCTCGCGGATGCGGTCCGCCGGCGACCAGCGCGACGGTGTTGTATCCGTTCAGGCAGCCGATCTCACCGGGGCCCTGATCGGGATAGATGACCTTCACGGGTTTTTGGCCGATCAGCGCCACATGGGCGTCGACCGTGCTGGTGATCCCGCACCACAATTCACCGGAGGCGACGCGGTCTCGCACGTCGGCCATTCCGGCGCACATCGCACAGTCGTTCTGTTTCAAACCCGCCAGCCATTGGCGGGCACGGTCTTCACCCAGAACGCTGAACAGCGCGGAAGTGTGGGCGGCCATGCCTCCGAAAAGCGGGTTGGCGATGCCGACGTGCCCCTTGAAGCGGGGGTCGGCCAGATCGGCGTAGGAATGCGGCATGGATGCCGGATCAAGCACGGATGTGTTGACGATCAAAATGCGGTAGACACCGGCAAACCCGAGCCATCGCCCCTGCGAATCGTGGGGGGCGTTGCCGTGCGCCTGGATCAGATCCGTCGGCGCGGGAGTCAGGCAATTGTCGTTGGCGAGGATCGTGTTGAAGAAAGCGCCGCCGCCCCAGAAGACATCGCATTGCGGATGCGTTTTTTCCTGACGGATCGCCTGCACGAGACCGACGGCCTTGGCGGCCTCGGTGTCGAACTTCGCCCGCACCTGAATGCCGGTTTCCTTCTGGAACTGGTCGATCAGGTCCTGGCTGATTTCGCGGTCGGTGGCACAATAAAGAACAACGGTGGGTGCTGCGTCCGTGTCACGTTCTTTCGATAGGTGAGCGCGCAGCACTAACGCAATAGAGGTAACCAGTCCAAGCACCACCGCCAGAATGAACAGCCTGCGAATCATGGGAGGTTATTACAGCCGAAAAA
>Ga0302325_10027002_pt1 | contig 11913 bp, 11 predicted proteins | sample Palsa_T0_2_FD_201948 | JGI IMG/M metagenome (GOLD analysis project Ga0302325, IMG submission 201948) | Peat permafrost microbial communities from Stordalen Mire near Abisko, Sweden - Palsa_T0_2 | ecosystem: Environmental > Terrestrial > Soil > Palsa > Peat permafrost | place: Sweden: Abisko... | reverse complement strand
TGTCAATTTCCCACGTTCTACGGCGCGATGGACGCCACGCGGCATCTCGTCACGCTGGATCCGGTTGCGGTCGAACTCGTCGACCGGACCATGCTCGATCTCTCCCGCAAGATTCCGCTATTCCAACCGACGATCGAGAAGTTCGTGCGCGGCGAGCCCGATGCGCTGCTGCTGGTCGAATTCATGGGGGACGACCGGGCCGCGCTGCTGCGCAAGCTCGCCGAGCTTGAGGCGATGATGGAAAGCCTCGGTTTTGCGAACGCCGTGACACCCCTAACGTCGCCGAGCGACCAGACGGAAATGTGGGACGTGCGCAAGGCCGGCCTCGACATCATGTCCTCGATGAAGGGCGACGGCAAGCCGGTTTCGATCGTCGAGGATTGCGCGGTCGGGCTCGAGGACCTCGCCGAATTCACCCAAGGCCTCAACGAAGTCTTCGCGCGCTACGATACCAAGGCGACGTGGTACGCGCACGCCTCGGTCGGATGCTTGCACGTGCGTCCCGTGCTCAATATGAAGAGTGCCGAAGACGTCGCGAAATTCCGCGCCATCGCGGAAGAAGGCTTCGCGCTCGTGCGACGCTACAAGGGTTCGCACTCTGGCGAACACGGCGATGGAATCCTGCGCTCCGAATTTCATGCGGAGATGTTCGGCGAGCGGCTCGTCCGCGCGTTCGAGGAGATCAAGGACACGTTCGATCCCACCGGCACGTTGAATCCGGGCAAGATCGTGCGCGCTCCGCGCATGGACGACCGTTCGATCTTCCGCTATAAACCGGACTACGCACCGCTCGACCTCGTGACGGCGCTGGATTGGTCGAGTTGGCCGGGCGGCCTGAGCGGCGCGGTCGAGATGTGTAACAACAACGGCGCCTGCCGCAAAGACGAGGGCGTGATGTGTCCCTCGTACATGGTGACCAAAGACGAAGAAGACAGCACGCGGGGACGCGCCAACACGCTGCGGCTGGCGCTGAGCGGCCAACTCGGACCGGGGGCACTCACCTCGGACGCCATGTACGAAACGTTCGATCTCTGTGTGGCCTGCAAAGCCTGCCGCCGCGAGTGCCCGACGGGCGTCGACATGGCGAAGATGAAGGTCGAGTTTCTGTCGCACTATCGTAAGCGTCACGGGCTGCGTCTCAAGGACCGGGCCGTTGCGTTCTTGCCACGCTTTGCACCGCTGGCAAGCCGCTTCGCAGGCCTCGTCAACGCCGGTGCGCGGTTCGCACCGCTCCGCCGTTTCGCCGAAAAGGTCACCGGAATTAGCTCGCGCCGCAGTTTGCCGGAGTGGGAACGTCACCCGTTCCACGAGACCGGCGGCGACAGGCGAAGCGCTGCGTCCCGCGTTGGAACGCGTGACGTCGTGCTCTTAGTCGATACGTTCAACACGTATTTCGAAACCGCAAACGCGCGTGCTGCCGTGGACGTTTTACAAGCCGCTGGATACAACGTCATCCTGCCCGCAACCGCCGGACGTCCCCTGTGTTGCGGGCGCACGTTCCTGTCGTCCGGTCTCGTCGACGAGGCGCGCAGCGAAGTCCGGCGCACGCTCGACGCGTTGCTTCCGTACGTCGAAGCGGGCACGCCGGTCGTGGGTCTCGAGCCTTCGTGTTTGCTGACGTTCCGCGACGAGGCGCTTTCGCTGCTGCCCGGTCCGCAAGCGTCACTGCTGGCGCAACATTGCTTCCTTATCGAGGAGTTTCTGGATCGAGAGCGCGCGGCCGAGCGTCTCCAGCTCGACTTACGACCGCTGGGCGGCGTGCAACGTGCGCTCGTCCACGGACACTGCCACCAAAAGGCCTTCGGCGCGATGCCGTCGGTGCAACGCGTGTTGGCTCTCATTCCCGAGCTCAGCGTCGAGGTCATCGACTCGAGCTGTTGCGGTATGGCGGGCACGTTCGGCTACGAGGCCGAGCACTTTGGCACGTCGTTGCAGATGGCCGGCCTGAAATTGTTGCCGGCCGTTCGCGCGGCGGATGAGGCGACGATTGTGGTCGCCGACGGCGTGAGCTGCCGGCATCAGATTCGCGACGGCGCGCAGCGCGACGCGATCCACGTCGTGCGCGTCCTCGCGGCGGCGCTCAACCGAGCTTGATGCGCTGCCGGCGCGGCGTACGTTCCTCGAAGGGCGACGGCGCGAGCAAGAGTCCGAGGCCCCAGCCGAGATAAAAACGGGCGTCCACCCAATACCCGTCCGCACTATACAAGAAAAGCTTGTCTCCGCCGAACAGCGCCAGGATCGCGTCAAACAGCCCGGCTCCGATGAGCCAAATGCCGCCGATGAGCGCGACGGTTCGTGCGCAGGCGCGCAGATCGTAGCTTCCTTCAAGGAACAACGTGCGGAAACCGAAGCCGAGAATGATTGCGCACGGAATGGCCGTCGTCAGAATCGACTGCAGCGACCAGCCGAAGTACAAGCCGGCGAGCACGGGCGATGCCGCCGCAACGGCGGAGAGAATGCGCGCGGGCCAGGCGGAGCGGGCCGCGAGCCAGGCAAGCGAAATGGCGAAAGGCACGATCGCCCACCCGAGGGTCAGCCGGATGCCGGCGTCGAGCGCGGCGTCCGGGCCCACCGGATGGAGGCGCGTTGCGACGAAGGCCACGATCGAGTCGTGAATGCAAACCGCGGCGAGTGCGAACGCAAGGCCGAGACTGGCCGCGTAAAAGACGTTCGATGTAGGCCGGTGCGCGACGTACGTCCGATCGCCGCGATGCACCAAGTCCCGTACGCCTTGCACGAGAGGCTCGACGAAGAACGCCAGGATCAAGCCGACGAGGACTGCTCCGACGATGTCGGTCGCATCGGGGTGTCCGTACGCGATAAGAACGCCTTGCCAGATAAACTCGGGCGCGCCCGCGCAGATTGAGATCCACACGGCTGAAACCACGACGGCCAGCGCCGTCACGAGCGGTCTCCTCAACGCAGAATCTCGATCAGTAAGACCCAGGCGTTGTACATCGCAAAGGCCAGCGTGCAGAGCACGCCGGCGGCGACCCAGTAGTAGCCGCGAGTGTCGTTCAAGAGCACGAGGACACCGCCGGCGACCGCGGGGAGCGTCGCGACCTGCGCGCCGGCGACGTACCCGAAGGTCCAGGACCGGGGTACGGCAATCTGATGTTGCGTCGCGACCCCTCGAACGAACGCGCGTACGAGAACGAGCGACGTTAGCCAGGTCAGGGCGCCGACGGCGATCAGTGCCAGTGCGATCGGCCAGACCGCGCGCGAGGGGATCAGCGGCAGAGACGCCTCGAGCAGCGCACCGGCGAGGACGACGAGCACTTGCGCACCCCTTGCCGGCAGCCAAGCGTATTTGATGATCTCCTTGATGTTGAGCGAGATCGCGACGAACAGAAGCCCGACCAGCGCCGCGCATGCTCCAACCTGGGCTACGAAAAAGTCGTGCCAGCCTTCCACCCCCGGTGCTTGCACTCAGTCGTCCGCGAGCCTTGTCGATTCTGCCCGGCGCCGTTCGACGTATCCGTAAAGGCTCACCGAAAACCGATGCTCGAAAGGCTCACCGATGCGATTTATGATGTTTATGATCCCCGAAGGATACCAGGCCGTGGAGGCCGGGACCACGCCCAGTCTGGACTCTATCGCCGAAATGCGGATGTATAACGAGAGCTTGCAGAAAGCCGGCGTCCTCCTGGCGCTGGACGGCATTCACCCGCCCTCCATGGGCGCTCGCGTTTCATTCACCGGCGGGAAACCCGCGATCACCGACGGGCCGTTCACCGAAGCGAAGGAAGCCATCGGCGGCTACTGGATTATCCAGGTCAAGACGCGTGAGGAAGCGCTGGAGTGGGCGTCGCGCTGCCCCGCCAAACCCGGCGACGTGATCGAGGTGCGTCCGTTTATGGAATTTTCAGACTTCCCGCCCGACGTGCAAAGAGCGATGGCAAACTTGCCGGCTATTGAAGGGGAAGAGCGATAGACGCAATTGAGGCGGTGTGGCGCATCGAGTCGCCACGCCTGATTGCCGGTCTCGCGCGCATGGTGCGCGATGTCGGCGTGGCCGAAGATCTGGCGCAGGACGCACTCGTTGCCGCGCTCGAGCAATGGCCGCAGTCGGGCGTACCGCGCAATCCCGGCGCCTGGCTCATGGCAATTGGTAAACGACGGGCTATCGACGGGTTCCGGCGCGCCGAAGTTGGCGATCGCAAGTACGCTGAGTTGGGTCTCGCGCAGCAATCGCAGCACGAGATCGATGCAGCGTCGCTCGATGCAGCGCTCGACGACGACATCGGCGACGACCTTTTGCGCCTGGTCTTCGTCGCGTGTCATCCGATCTTAGCGCAAAACGCTCGCGTCGCTCTCACGCTGCGCCTTATCGGCGGCTTGACGACCGCGGAAATTGCGCGCGCCTTCTTCGCGCCGGAAGCGACGATCGCGCAACGCATCGTCCGCGCGAAGCGAACGCTTACGGCGGCGCACGTTCCGTTCGAGGTACCGCGCGGCGCCGATCGCGCGGCGCGGCTCGCCTCCGTGCTTGAGGTTCTTTACCTCATCTTTAACGAAGGCTACTGCGCGACGGCCGGCGAGGACTGGGTGCGTCCTGCGCTTTGCGAAGACGCTTTGCGGATGAGCCGCATGGTCGCGGAGCTGATGCCCGAAGAGCCCGAAGTTCACGGACTTGCCGCCCTGCTCGAAATACAAGCCTCGCGTATCGGCGCGCGAACCGGTCCCGCCGGCGAGCCGATTCTGCTCAAAGATCAGGATCGCACGCGTTGGAATCACACGCTGATCGCACGCGGGCTCGCAGCGCTCGAGCGAGTCGAGCGGCTTGGCGGCGGACATGGACCGTACGCGCTGCAGGCTGCCATCGCCGCGTGTCACGGACGCGCTCGCACGCCCGAAGACACCGACTGGCTGCGGATCGTCGCCCTATACGACGCCTTGCTCGAGGTGCTGCCGTCGCCGGTCGTGGCGCTGAATCGGGCCGTTGCGGTCGGCATCGGATACGGTCCCGCAGCGGGCCTCGAAGCCGTCGAAGAGCTGCACGGGAGCGGTCTCCTCAACGACTACTACCTCCTGCCGTGCGTTCGCGGCGATCTGCTGCTACGTCTGGGTCGCGAAAGCGAAGCCCGCGCCGAATTCAAACGCGCGGCTCGGCTCACCGACAATCTGCAGGAGCGTTCGATGCTGCTCGCGCGCGCTTCGTCGTTGGCGGGACCGGATCGCGCTGAATCGTAGTTCGTTCGTCGATTCGTGCGCTTTGCGTTCGACGCGTAGATAGAACCTCAAGTCGAGGTTCGCGAAGCAGGTCAGCCTGCAGATTGGAACGATCGCGATGAAGATACTTTCGATTTTTACGCTCGATGCGGCGACGGCCAAGCCGCCGACTCCCGAGCAGGCGGCAACAATGGGAAAGTTTATCGAAGAGCTGAGGCGCAAAGGCGCGCTCATCGATACCGGCGGAGTGATCGACGGTTCGCTCGAAATTAAGGTCGAGCGCAAGCGCGGAAAAAGCACCGTGACCGACGGTCCTTTTGCCGAAGCCAAAGAACTCGTCGGAGGCTACGCTCTGCTCGAGGTGAACGGGCGCGATCAAGCGCTCGAGTTCACGAACCAGTTCTTGGACATCGTCGGGGACGCGACGTGCGTTCTCCACGAGGTGTCCGAGGTTACCTGATGGACTTGCTCGCGATGCTGCGGGAAGCTCTGTCTCTAGAGGGTCTGCGCGAATCCTGTTCGCCTGAACAAGAAGGCATCTTCTTGACCGTGGAAGGCCGCGACGAAGTGTCGCTCCAGTACGTCGAAGCTGAACGCGAGGACGTTCAGCGTAGTGTTCCTCCGTCGTCAAAAGCAAAGGCTGACGTGCTTAGGTGTTGCAGCATATTAGCCGGTCGCGGGTACTCCCTAACGCTCGTTCTATCGCCTCGAACGCTGACTCTTTCCGTCAGAGCCGCCTCCTAGGCCGGCCCCAACGGGAGTTCTCGTTTCAGCGGCGATAGTTCAGAGGCGATGATCCCGGCGTGGTTCACCAACCTTGCGATCATATCGCTGATTGGCGCCTTCCTGTGCGCGCTCTACCTTGCGGTCGACGTCATCCGCAGACCGCAGCCGATGGGCGTGATGAATTTTGTCTGGCCGATCACTGGACTCTACCTCGGACCGCTTGCGATCTGGTGGTACCTGACTCTCGCTCGCCCCGAGAAAATGCAGATGGGCAATTCGATGCGCCGACCGTTCTGGAAAGGGATCATCGTCGATACGACGCACTGCGGTGCGGGCTGCGTCCTCGGCGACATCATCTCGGAGTTCGCGATTTTCTTCCTCGGCCTGACGCTTGCGGGCTCGACGCTGTTCGCGGAGTACGCCGGCGACTTCGCGCTGGCGTTTCTCTTTGGAATCATCTTTCAGTACTTCGCAATCGCGCCGATGCGCCACCTCACGCTACTCCCCGGTCTGCGGGCGGCGGTGCAAGCCGACGCGATCTCGCTGACGGCGTTCGAGATCGGGCTGTTTCTCGTGATGTATGTGATGACGCTGCTCCCGTTCCACGAGCAGCTCAACCCGCTCGTTCCGGCATTCTGGTTCCTGATGCAGATCGGGATGGCTGTCGGCTACGTGACGTCGTATCCCGCCAACTGGTTCCTCGTCCGGGCCGGCATCAAGCAGCCCATGTAGCAGGGTGCCGCCGCCCTCCGCGCATATGCATTCAGTCCCATGATCACGCCACAGGATCTCCTTCCCATTCCGCTGTTCGCCGCGCTGACGCCGGCGCAGATCGCGCGGATTGCAGGCCGCGCCGCCGACGTCCACGTCAATGCCGGCGAATCGTTCGCCCACGAAGGCGATCCGGCGCGTTTTTGGGCGCTGCTCGAGGGCGAAGTCGAAGCGATTCGGACGGTGGGCGGCGTTCAGGGCCAAGCGACGACCTTCGATCCGGGTGAGTATTTCGGCGAAGTGCCGCTGATGCTGGGAATGCCGGCATTCGTCGGGTTGCGCGCGCTCGTGCCGTCACGCCTCGCCTGCATCGAATCGACCGACTTCCATGCAATTTTGACGGAATCGCCGGAAGCCGCCACGATTCTGGGCCAAACCTTGGCGCGCCGGGTCAATTTCATTCGCGACGCATATAAGTCGGCGACGCTGACCCAGGCGACCATCGTCGGCGATCCCTACGATTTTGCGTGCCACGATCTGCGCGACTTTCTCGCGCGCAATCAGATCTCGTTCGATTGGCTCGACCCGAGCAATCCAGGCGATCAGAGCTGCTGTCCGGCAGAGGTTCTCGCTGCCGGGCGCTATCCGGTCGTCGTTCTGGCTGACGGACGCGTGCTCGAATCTCCGACCCTGCGCCAACTCGCGGCAGGCTTGAATCTCGTCACGTGTCCTTCGGGTGACGACTTCGACGTCGTGATCATCGGCGGCGGCCCAGCCGGCCTGGCGGCAGCCGTCTACGGCGGTTCGGAAGGGTTGCGTACGGTGATGATCGAGCGCGAAGCGCCGGGCGGTCAAGCCGGCACGTCGTCGCGCATCGAAAACTATCTCGGCTTTCCCGGCGGAATCTCGGGCAGCGATCTCGCGAACCGCGCCTTTCAGCAAGCGAAGCGCTTCGGAACGAGGATCGTCGTGACGCGTTCGGTGGAATCGATCGAACCGACGTCCGAGGGACACCTCGTCCACCTGGACGGCGGCGACGTGGTCAAGACGAAGACGATCGTTCTTGCCACCGGCGTGACCTGGCGCCGGCTCCAAGCCGAAGGCGCGGAGCGGCTTGTTGGACGCGGCGTGTACTACGGTGCGGCACGAACGGAAGCACTCGGGGTGCGCGGCAGAGACGTCTTTCTCATCGGCGGCGGAAACTCGGCGGGACAGGCAGCGATGTTCTTTTCGAACTACGCGCGGAACGTGACGCTCCTCGTTCGCGGCACCTCGCTCGAGAAGAGCATGTCGCACTATCTCATCGAGCAACTCGCATCCAAGAAAAATATCAGCGTCGAAACGCAAACCACCGTCGCCGCCGTGGGCGGAGAAGCACACATCGAAACGATCTCGACGCGCGACGAAAAAACCGGCGTCATCACCGAGCGTCACGCCGACGCGCTATTTTCGTTCATCGGTGCCGACGCCGATACGGCCTGGCTCGGCGACGAGATCGAACGCGACAAGCTCGGCTACGTTCTGACGGGACGCGACATTGCCGGCTGGAATTTTTCGCGGCCGCCCTATTCGCTTGAAACGAGCGTCCCCGGGGTCTTTGCCGTCGGCGACGTTCGCAGCACGTCGATCAAACGCGTCGCTGCAGGCGTCGGTGAGGGCAGCGTCGTGATCGCGCTCATCCACCAATACCTCGAAGCTTTGCGCGCCCCAGTGCCGGCCTAGCTAGAGCGCTTTCTTCATCCAGGGAAGACCGTCGATCCAGGCCAGGACTGCGCGTTCGTAACCGATGCCGAACTCCAAGGTGAGCGCGGGATAGGGTGCGTGTGCGCGAACGTCCGGCAATTGGCGTTCGTAGTTGGCCAGTTGCTCCGCGTGCATGCGGCGCTGCGCGACGAACATCGCGCGGAGCCGTTCCGGCGGAACGGCATCGGCGAAAAACGTCGTCAGCAGTAAGGGAAAACGAATGAGTTCGCTGCCCGGTTCGCGCGCGATCCACTCCGAGAAGACGCGTCGTCCGGCGGGCTCGATCGTGCAGAGGCGCCGCTCGCGCGCGCCGGTCGCGCCGATTTCGATCAAGCCGGCGGCGGCAAGCGTTCGCAGCTCGCGATAGACCTGGCTTCTGGACACGCTCCAGAACTGGCCGATCGTCTCCTCGAACGTGCCGTAGAGATCCCAGCCCGACATGGGCTTGAGCGTCAGGAGTCCCAAGATCGAGGCGGCCGTGGCGTTCAAAGGTGTTGACATTCCAATGTGGTCTATAGTAGGCTTGGCTGACATTCCACATTGTTATATAGGTGCCGCATGATTTCCACCTTGCCGTCCGACCAGGCCACCGGGTACCAGCTGGGCTTCACCACCCTCAAGAACGAGGTTGCCGTCGATGCGCTGCCCGTCTCGGGCACGCTGCCGGCATGGCTGTCGGGGGCGCTGTTCCGCAACGGACCGGCGCGCTTCGAAGTTGGCGCGAGCCGGTATCGGCACTGGTTCGATGGCCTGGCCATGATTCACAGGTTTACCATTGCGGATGGTGCCGTCTCGTACGCCAACCGCTTCCTGCGCTCGCCGGCCTTCGTCGAAGCGGAACGGGCCGGACGTATCGCGCGCTCCGAATTCGCGACCGATCCGCAGCGTTCGCTGCTCGAGCGCATCGGCGCGCCGTTCGGCGGCGCCGCTTCGGACAATGCGAACGTCAACATCGCGCCCTTCGGTGACTGCTACCTGGCCTTGACCGAGACCATTGCGCCGGTGGCCTTCGACGGCGTGACGCTGGAGACGCGCGGACCGTTGCAGTACGACGACAAGGTCGCGGGACAAATAACCACGGCCCACACGCTGCACGACCGTGAACGCCGCGCCACCTTCAACATCGTGACCGAGATGGGACGCAAGTCGCACTACCACGTCGTCCGGATCGAAGACGGAACGCTCGTGCGCACGGTGATCGCATCGATCGCGGTGGACCGGCCGGCGTACATTCACGCCTTCTCGATCACGGATCGCTACGTAATCCTGGCGGAGTACCCGCTGACGGTCAACCCGCTCGATCTCCTGTTGCGCCGCAGACCCTTCATCGAAAACTATCGTTGGGAGCCACAGCGCGCCGCGCGATTCCACGTCGTTCGCAAAGACGGCGGCGCGCTCGCGGGGACCTATGAAGCGGATGCGTTCTTCGCGTTCCATCATATCAACGCGTTCGAAGACGGCGAGGCGATCGTGCTCGACATCGCGGGCTACGATGACGCGTCGATCATCGACGATTTGATGCTGCAGCGCATCCTCGCGGTGGGCGAGCGTCCGATCGCACGTCCGTCGTTTCGGCGCTATCGATTGGTGCCCGGAAAATCTGCCGCTGAAATTGAGGCGCTTTCTGAAGCATCGATTGAGTTGCCGCGAGTCGCTCCGGCGGTTGAAGGCAAAAAATACCGCTACGCTTACGGCGCGTGCGCGGATGGCGAGAGTTCGTTCATCAGCAACAGGCTCGCGAAAGTCGATGCTCGCGACGGCAGCACCGCCGTCTGGTCGACGCACGACGCCTATCCCGGCGAACCGGTCTTCGTGCCCAAGCCGGGAGCGGTCGATGAAGACGACGGCGTGGTTCTGTCTGTGGTGCTCGACGCCGCAGCGGGTAACTCGTATCTTGCGGTCTTAGACGCGCGCTCGTTCTCCGAGCTTGCGCGGGTCGATGCTCCGCATCATATCCCGTTCGGCTTTCACGGAATCTTCCGCTAGGTTGGCCTCTACCCGAGAACGTTGACGGCGCGCGCTGCGGCCAAGGCGACGGTCGCGAGGCTCATGGCGGCCTGCAGCATCATCATAAGCTTCGCGCGCGGCGATGCCGGCAAAACGTCGGTCGGGCTGAAGGCGGTCGACGTATTAAATGAAAGAGCGAGGTAGTCGACATACGTCGGCTTCCAGTTGGCGAACCGGTCGGACTCGCTTTGCGGGAACATGAAATCTGACCCGGAGTCGAGCAGCCAATACCAAAGCGAAAACGTCAAGACCAGCATGATCCAGACGGTGATCGCGGCCTCGAGCAAGGGGCCGCCTTGCAACGTGCTGCCGCCGGCGGCGATTCGCCCGAAGATCGTTACAAAGTAGATGGCCGCCACGGCACTTGCGAGGGCCGCTAGCCCAATCGCGATCGCGCGCTGATAGCGGGCAAACGCCGGAAACCCGGACAGTACCAACGCTAGGATCGCCACCGTCGCAAGCGTGGCTTTGGCCGGGCCGGCGAGTCCTTCAGGGAAGACCGAGTAGCGATCCGGCAGCGCATACGCGACGAGCAGAAGAATCAGCATGGCGATAGTCGGAGGCCAACGAAGGATTCGTGCCACGACGGTCATCTCGTGTCGCTTCGGAACGGCCGGCCCGCACTCATTTGCAAGCGTAACCCGGCGAACGAGCGCCGGGTCCAAAGGAGAACATGACCGGATCGTTCCAGCCGCTCGTTGCTGATTGGTTTGCCGAGCGGTACGGACCGCCGACTGAACCGCAGGTCGAAGGCTGGCCGCTCATCCGCGCCGGTCGCGACGTGCTTATTGCCGCGCCGACGGGCTCCGGCAAAACGCTCGCTGCGTTTACGACCGCGCTCGACGGTCTGATCGGCCGCGCCGCGCAGGGTCCGCTGCCCGAAGAGACGCTCGTCCTCTACGTCTCGCCGCTCAAAGCCCTCACCAACGACGTCCGCAAGAACCTTGAGACGCCGCTTGCCGAACTGCTCGCGCTGGCGCAAGTCCGCGGCATCGAGCTGGCCGAGTTACGCACGGCGACGCGCACCGGCGACACGACGCAAACCGAGCGCGCTCGCATGCTGCGCAAGCCGCCGCACGTTCTGGTGACGACGCCGGAGTCGCTCTTCATTTTATTGACCGCCGAAAAGTCGCGCGCGCTGTTGACGCACGTCGAGACGGTGATCGTCGACGAGATCCACGCGATCGCGCGCGACAAGCGCGGTTCGCATCTCGCGCTCACTCTAGCCCGGCTCGACGAACTCGTGCAGCGTGAAGGCCGGCCGAAGCCACAACGGATCGGCTTGTCGGCAACGGTGCGTCCGCTCGAGACGGTCGCGCAGTTCCTGAGCCCGACGGCTGCCATCGTCGATATCGGCCATCGCCGTGAAATGACGCTCGCGGTCGAAGTGCCGAAAGACGAACTCGGTCCGATCGCCAGTGGCGAGTTGTGGGCGGAGACATACGACCGCCTCGCCGAACTCGTCGCCACCCATCGCACGACGCTCATCTTCGTGGGAACCCGCCGGATGAGCGAGCGCGTCGCGTTTGCCCTGACGACGCGGCTCGGCGAAGG
>Ga0302325_10027001_pt1 | contig 11913 bp, 10 predicted proteins | sample Palsa_T0_2_FD_201948 | JGI IMG/M metagenome (GOLD analysis project Ga0302325, IMG submission 201948) | Peat permafrost microbial communities from Stordalen Mire near Abisko, Sweden - Palsa_T0_2 | ecosystem: Environmental > Terrestrial > Soil > Palsa > Peat permafrost | place: Sweden: Abisko... | reverse complement strand
CCGCTCGATCTTCGCCTGGAAGATGAAGTGTTTCTCACCGGACCCGCGGAGATTATCGGCGAGGGTGAGTTCTTCCTATAGCTCATTCGTATCTCAGCGCCACAACCGGGCTGACTCGCGTCGCCCGCCGCGCTGGGAAGTAACACGCCAACATGGCGACAGCGAGCAAAAGCAGCGCCGCCGCAATATATGTGAACGGATCGAGCGCCGTAACTCCGAACAGAAGAGTCACTACTAACCTGGTCAAGCCCCAAGCGACCAGCAGTCCCGCCGCGGCGCCAATCGCCGCCGGCGCGAGGCCATCGCGTAACACCAGCCGCATAACCTCGCCCGGCATGGCGCCGAGTGACATCCGGATGGCAATTTCCGCGGTCCGGCGAGTCACCGAGAAAGCCAGGACGCCGTAAATCCCAATGGCCGCCATGGACAGCGCTAACAAGCCGAATACCGTAGAGAACCACGCCATCAAGTGTTCATTGAATAGCTGCTGGTCTATCTGCGCCGCCTGACTATTGACATTGTCGACAATCAAATTGGGATTCACATCATGCACCGCCCCGCGCACCGCCTGCGCCAAAGCCATCGGATCGGAAGCGGTCCGCAGGACAAAGATCCCTCCGCCGCGCGAAGGGAAATAGACGCCGGGGTTTATCGAGTTGCGCAGCGTCTGGTATTTGGTGTCGCCCACGATGCCTGCAACCTCGTATTTCACTTTATTCCTCAGGATGATCCGCCCGAGGGGGTCCACTTTCGGTCCGTACTTTTCCGCCAGGCTGCGATTGATCCAAACCGCTGTCTCATTGGGTTTGCAATCCTGAATCTGTACGCTGCGTCCAGCCAATACGGGAATCCCCATGGTCTCGAAGAATTGCGGACCAACCCGCAAATTGTTCACGTGCAATTCGCCCAAATCGTCTCTGCCGTCAAGCTGAACCGTGGTGGCCTCGAGGTTCCCGATCAACAACACCTCACTCGCCCAAGTAGCGGAGAGGACGCCCGGAAGCGCGCCCAGACGATCGCGCAATCCGGGGCTGACCGGCTTTGGAACCTCAGGGTTGTTCACGTCGTGCGGCTGCATGACTTGGAAGGTGAGCAAGTGGTCGCGCTGAAAGCCCGGATCGAGCTTTTCCAGGTTGACCAGAGTGCGCACAAAGAGGCCCGCTCCCACCAGCAGCACCAGCGCCAGCGCCATCTCCGCCGCCACCAGGGCGCGCCCAAACCAACTGCGCTGTCCGGATGCGGTTCCACTTCTCAGCGCCGTGATGGTTTGCCCGCGCGTGCCCGCCAGAGCCGGCGCCAGTCCGAAGAGCACGGCCGCGAGACACGCTACGGCCACCGTGAAGCACAAGACCATCGGATCCAGGCGGACATCGATCAGTGTGCCGTGGTCGTCTCGCGAGGCCAGCGCGCGGCTTACCCACGCGGCGAGCAGCAGGCCGGCCGCGGTCCCGAGAGCAGAGAGAAGAAGGCTTTCCGTCATGAGCTGCTGCAAGAGCCGAGCGCCGCTGCAGCCGATCGCCATGCGTACCGCCATCTCGCGGCGCCGGACGGACGCTCGCGTCAACAGCAGGTTGGCGATATTGGCGCAAGCGATCAGCAGCACCAGGCCCACCACTGCCATCAAGACATGCAGTTGCTTCGAAAACGCCCGGCGCAATCCCGACAAGCCGCGCGTGATCGCGGCCAGTCGCATGCTGGTCTGCATTTGCGGTGTGAATACTTCCGCCGAGCCGGGCGCCTGGCGGAATAACACGTTCATTTCGGCGCGTGCTTGCTCGGGCAGAACGCCGGGACTGAGACGGCCAACCACGAACAGCCAACCATTGCCGGCCGTGAGGGAGTGCCACCATCCCTCGCCCAAACGCGCACCCGCATGCACCGGAATCCAGAAATCGGTTAACCGGTCGGGCTGCAGTCCGAAAAACTCCCTGGCGGCGACGCCTACCACCGTAAAAGGGGCGCCGTCGAGCGTGATAGTCTTTCCCACGATGCCCGGGTCGCCGCCAAAGTTCGCCTCCCAGGAGCGGGAGCTCAGCACTGCCACCGGCTCGGCGCCGGGCTGGTCATCGGCAGCCACCAGCGTGCGGCCTAATTGCGCGGAAGCGCCGAGGACGCTGAAAAATTCTCCGCTCACGAACTGGGCGCTGGCGCGAACGATTTCGCCACGAATGCGCATTTGAAAACCAGCCGGTCCCGCAAGTGCTGTGAGCCCGCTGAAGAGCTTCGCATGCGAGCGGAAGTAATCGAACACCGGATAACTGAAGGAGCATCCCGCGCTGACCGAGCGCATTTGTCCGGCGTCGGCGATCTCCCCGGCATCGCAGCCGTTATAGCTGCTGTAGCCCTCCGGCCAAATCGCTTTCTTGTTGGCAGACCATTCCAGCATGACAAGCTGTTGTGGATCGCGCACGGGAAGACTGCGCAGTTCCACGGCATTCAGCAAGCTGAAGATGGCGGTGTTGGCGCCGATGCCCAGCGCCAGCGTGAGAATCGCCACCGCGGCGAACCCGCGACTCTTGCCTAACGCGCGCAACGCATAGCGCAAGTCCTGGCGGAGGTTGTCTAATACTATCCATCGAGACATTTCCCGTATCTCCTCTCGGACCAGAGTTGGGTTGCCGAAGGCCCGCAGGGCGGCATAACGCGCTTGATCGAAGGACAAGCCCGCATCCCGCTGCTCCTCGGCCTCGAGTTCCAAATGCGAGCGCAGTTCTCGGTCGAGATCCCGCTCGCGCCCTCTATGCCTCCACCATCGCATGTCGGTTCGCATAGCGCTCGCAACGGTGCGCGCGCCTCACAAGTTTCAACTCTCTTCGGCGGGCCACATGATGCGCGCAATGGCCCCCGTCATTTGTTTCCATTTCGACTCCTCCGCCAGCAACTGCTTCCTTCCTGCCGGAGTCAGCCGGTAATATTTGAACTCCCGCTTCAGGTCCTTGCCGGCTGGTTCCCATTTGGCTGCGATCCACCCTTTGCGTTCCAGCCGATGCAGCGCCGGATAGAGCGACCCATGCTCCACCTGCAGCAAGTCGTCCGTAGTCCGCTGGATATGCTTCGCGATCTGATGCCCGTGGGCCGGACCAAACAAGAGCGTACGCAGGATCAGCATATCCAGCGTCCCCTGCAACAGTTCGATGCGTTCGGACGATTCTTTCGCCATATCGTTGGTAGATATTCTACCCGGAATTTCGATATACCGGGTAGACGGCCTACCGGGATTTCGGTTAGCAAAGTTCGCGCGCTATCAAGTTTCCGCCTGTTTCTGCCGATTCTCTGGTAGGGCCGGCGGTCTTGCCGCCGGTGTTTTTGATGCTGTGAGAAAATGAGCGTTCATGCCTGAAGCCGAACTCGCCATCGATGCAACCGCCAAGCTGCTTGAAGAGAAGATAAAATCGCGCCGCGCGCGCGTGGGGGTGGTCGGCTTGGGCTATGTCGGCCTGCCATTGGCCGTTGAATTCGCCAAAGCCGGATTCTCCGTCACTGGAATCGATGTCAACGAAGACAAAGTCCGGCGGGTGAATGCCGGCGATTCCTACGTGGGCGATATTTCAAGCGCCACCTTGGCGCCGCTGGTGGAATCCGGCAAGCTTCGCGCCACCACCGATTTTGCGGCCGTGCTCGAGCTCGATACCATCAATATCGCCGTTCCCACGCCGCTGCGCAAAACCAAGGATCCGGATATGAGCTTCATCGTCTCCTCATGCCAGGAGATTGCGCGCTACTTTCATGCCGGCCTGCTCGTGATTCTGGAATCCACCACCTACCCCGGAACCACGGATGAAGTGGTGCTGCCCATGCTGGTGAAACTAGGCCTGGAGGTGGGCCGGGATTTCTTCCTCTGCTTCTCGCCCGAACGCGTGGATCCCGGCAACCCCAACTTCCAGACGTTTAATATTCCGAAAGTGGTGGGCGGCGTAACTCCCACTTGCACGGAAATGGGCCGCCTCTTCTATGCGCAGGCTTTGGAGCGGGTGGTGCCGGTGAGTTCGACGCAGGTCGCCGAGATGGTGAAGCTGCTTGAAAATACCTTCCGCATGATCAATATCGGCCTGGCGAACGAGATCGCCATGATGTGCGACCGTATCGGCATCAACGTGTGGGAAGTGATCGACGCGGCAGCCACCAAACCGTTTGGATTTATGCCCTTTTATCCGGGACCGGGGTTGGGCGGCCATTGCATCCCCATCGACCCCTTCTATTTATCCTGGAAGACCAAACAGGCCGGCATTGAAGCGCGGTTTATCGATCTCGCGGGTTACATCAACGGCCAGATGCCCCACTTCGTGGTGGATAAGATTCAGAATGCGCTGAACGACGCCTCCAAACCCCTCAAGGGGTCGCATATTCACATCATGGGCGCGGCCTACAAGCGCGATATCGACGACATCCGCGAGTCGCCCGCCCTGGATGTGATGCTGCTGCTCATCCGGCGCGGAGCTCGCATCACCTATAGCGACCCGCACGTGCCCGGACTGCGCCTCGATGGCATCGAGCTGACAGCGTCGCCGGAAGAGACGGCCGCGGCCGCTGATTGCGCCGTAATTGTTACCGACCATCGGGGGTTCGACTACCCTGCCCTGCTGGAGCGGGCTCAGCTGATTGTGGACACGCGCAACGCGCTCAAGGGATACGATTCGAAGAAGATCGTACGTCTGTAAATTTCTGAGGCGGCCAACCTCGCCTGTCCTGGTCGGTTAGCCCACAATGCCTCCAAAGGCCTAGTCTTAAGCCATTGACAACGGCATGGCAAAGCCTCAAGCTAGATCTGAAAGAGGCGCCAATGAAGCTGTTCTACCTCGCCGCCCTCGCCATTGGGCTCGCAGCGCTCCCCGCCGCCGCCCAGCCGGTGATTTCCGCTAAATCCGGGCTGCTGTCCTACGTCGAAGGCAATGTTCTGCTCAACGATCAGCCAGTCGAGTTTTCCACTACCCGTTTTGCCGACGTTAAGGAAAATTCCATCGTCAAGACCGAGGATGGCCGCGCTGAGGTTCTGCTTACGCCCGGCGTCACACTTCGGATGGGCGAGAATAGCTCGCTTCGCATGATCGCCAATCGCCTGGTGGATACGCGCGTGGAGCTGCTGAGCGGTTCAGCCGTCGTGGAAGCCGATCAGATCGCGAAAGACACCAACGTGACGGTGGTCGTCGGACAGGGTAGCGTGGCGCTGCCGAAGGCCGGTCTTTACCGCTTCGACGCTTCGCCCGCCCAGATCAAGGTATTCAAGGGCGATGCCGAGGTGGAAGTAGCAGGCCAGACCAAGCTGGTTTCTACGGCTCACATGCTGAGCTTGGCCACCGAGACCGCCTCGATTGAGAAATTCAATACCGAGGACACCGATTCACTCGATCGATGGAGCCATCGGCGCGGCAGTTACATGGCAATGGCCAATACATCCGCGGCACGCTCTTTGGTCAGTTCGGGCAGTGTTCCCTCAGGGTGGGGAATGGGCAGCGGCCTGGGCATCGGGATGGGATACGGCCCGTGCTCGTCGGCTTGGGGATACAACTCCTATTACGGGATGATGACTTTTATCCCCTGTTCGGGCAGTTTATGGAGTCCCTACGGTTATCGCTTCTGGAGCCCGTATGCGATCAGCGGGTATTATTGGGTGAATCCCCCAATGATTTACGGCGGCGGCGCGAGCCGAACCGGCGCTTCTCCCACCGGATCGGTCTCACTGGCCCGACCCGCCACCACAGCCTCCTACCGTTCCACATCCTCGGTTTCCGGGTTGGGATCGTCGCATTCCGGGATTAGCAGCGGGAACGGGAACGCAGGCAATGGCAGCAGCACGGCGGCAAGCAGCGCGAGATCGTTGGGCGGAAGCATCTCGACCGGCGGCTTCTCCGGCGGCGCCTCTAGTGGACGTGCAAGTGGCGGCAGCGCCGCAGGTGGACGCCGTTAACGGATTAGGCTGGCAAATCATTCGTATTGCCAAGCCTTGACTTCCTCGCAGCTTGTTGTACTACTACCCATTTGATTCTTCGCGCGGGCCGCGATAATTCTGCGCCGCCGCAAGCTGGTGGCTGAAGCGATGTGGGGCAGGTTGCCAACCTGCGGCCGATTGGCAATCGGCCCGCCGCTGCCGACAGAAACCTCCCCGCACTACCGGTAGTCGTTTGCGGCTCTCCGACCTGGAAAACCAGGCGGTAATCCGCAAACTACGCGCGCCCGCGAATTCTATCCGGCTTGGCGCAGCGGCCGATAGCGCCGAATAGCTCGCACGCCGATTAATTCCGCCACCTTACCCAACAACACCGGCAGATTCTCGGTATAAACCGAAACGTGGTGCTGACTTCCCACCCCCCGCCGCCGCGTCTCCGGCTCGGAAGACGTGATTAAAGCAGTCGCCGGACGGTACGATTTCACACGCGCGTATGCCAGTACATTTCGTCCAGCCTCGCTCGATCCGAACTGCGCATCGCTCAGGACCAGTTCATACTGGCGCTCATCCATCTTGGTGAGGGCTTCGGAAGGGGTCGCCGCAACATCCACCGTGTATCCGCCGGCTTGTAGAATCGTCTGCAGCGCCAAACGAGGCGTCAAATCCCCTTGGACAAGCAACACTCGCGCTAACCCCAGTGTCGGCTTCGGCTCGCCCATGAGTTTCGTGCTAAAGGTCCTATACATTCTTGTTAAAGGTATTTTAACCGAGAATGACTAAATTGCAGCCGGTTAATTACACGCGTGAGTGGCAAATAGTGCTGATTGATATCTTGAGACAGATGGACAAAAGGTACTGTAATTAATGGTACTTTTGACCTATCTTTAAACCCAGCGCTCACTCCGCAATGTTCTGATACTCTCGAAGGGCATGCCCCAAAACAGTTTCGACCTGGTTGCCGCGTCGCGCCGGGAGATGATCGATGACGGCTTCACGCCCGATATTCCCGTGGACGCCCAGCAACAAGCGGATGGCGCCCACATACAGCCTGATCCCAGCCTGCGCGACCTCACCGGATTACTCTGGTCTTCTATCGATAACGATGATTCGCGAGACCTAGACCAGATCGAGTGGGCGGAGCGGGTGGGTGGCAAGATCCGCGTGCTCGTGGGCATCGCCGATGTCGATTCCGCCGTTGCCAAGGGCACGCCCGTCGACCGCTATGCGGCCAGCGAAACCACCAGCGTCTATGCCGGCATCCACACATTTCCCATGTTGCCGGAACGGCTCTCCACCGACCTGACGTCGCTATCGGAAAGCGGCGAGCGCGCATCGGTGGTGATCGAGTTCGCAGTGGCAGACGACGGCTCGTTCGATTCAACCGCCATTTATCGGGCGCGCGTTCGCAACCACGCCCAATTGACTTATAACGCCGTCGGCGCGTGGCTGGAAGGCAAGGGCGCCGCTCCCGCTAAGGTGGCTGCATCGGCGGAGTTGCAAGCGCAACTTAAATTGCAGGATGAAGCCGCGCAGAAGTTGCGTCAGGCGCGCCATCGCGTGGGCGCGTTGACTTTCGACCGCGTAGAGGCGCAGCCGGTGATGACGGACGGCCATGTAACCGCGATCGCGGCCCGCGTCTCCAACCGCGCCGGGCATCTGATCGAAGATTTCATGATCGCGGCCAATGAGACCATGGAGCAGCATCTGAATTCCGCCGGCGTTTCCTCCATTCGCCGGGTCGTGAAGGCGCCGGAGCGATGGGCGCGCATCGTTGCCCTCGCCCAAGGCCTCGGCGAGAAACTGCCGCCTGAACCCGATTCCGGAGCGCTCGACGCGTTCCTGGTGCGCCGCAAGACCGCCGACCCCGTACACTATGAAGACCTCTCGCTCTCCGTCTTGAAGCTGATGGGGCCGGGTCAATACGTGCTCTCCCGCGCGGGCGATTCCGGACTGGGCCACTTTGGCCTGGCGGCCCATGACTACACCCACTCCACCGCTCCCAACCGCCGTTTTGCCGATCTGGTCACGCAGCGATTGGTCAAAGCGCTAACGGCGCACGCGCCGGCCCCGTATACCGATGAGGAGCTCGATGCCATCGCCCGCAATTGCACGCTGAAAGAGGACTCCGCCCGCAAAGTGCAGCGCAATATGCTGAAGCGGATGGCCGCCGTGGCGCTGGCGAGCCGAGTGGGCCAGACCTTTAACGCGGTGGTAACCGGCGCTAGCGAAAAAGGCGTCTTCGTGCGCGTGATCGATCCGCCGGTGGAAGGCCGCGTCATGCGCGGCGAGCAGGGGCTCGACGTGGGCGATAGCCTGCGCGTAACGTTGCTCGCAACCGACGCACAGCGCGGCTTTATCGATTTTGGGAGGGCGTCGTGACTCAACCGTCACCCTGGAACATGCGAAGTCCCGAAGTAAACTTGCTGCGGCACACCGTCGCGGCCCTGGCTTACCGTTGCAGCCGCGCGGTGGATGGCGCGCCTGCGGAATTCGGCTCGTTCCGCGCATCGCCCAAGACCAGGACCCCGTGCGAGATCCTCGCGCACATGGGCGATCTGTTCGATTGGGCGCTGCAACTGGCCGACGGCAAACACGTGTGGCATAACTCACCCGCGCTAGAGTGGGACGCCGCCACCGCCCGCTTCTTCGCGGCGCTCGAAGCCTTCGACCGCCGCCTTGATTCGGATGAGCCGGTCCGTGACCCGGAAGCTCTTTTCCAAGGGCCGGTTGCCGATGCCTTAACGCACGTCGGTCAACTCGCCATGCTGCGTCACATGGCGGGTTGCAAGATGCGCGGGGAAAACTACTTCGCTGCCAACATTCGGACCGGAGTCGTCGGCGTGCGACAAGCCCCGCCGGTCCAGGAGTTCGATTAGCTGTGCCGGTGTGGCTCTCCGAGCAGGACGTCCGCGCAGTACTTTCCCTGCCGGAACTCATCGACGCCATGGAATCGGCGCTGGCGGCCTTCTCGACCGGTAAGGTGGATCAGCCGGTGCGTACTGCAATTGAGGTCCACGACCGCACCTTCTTCGCATCCATGCCGGCCTATGATGGCGCCCACGGAATTCTCGGCGCCAAGCTGGTGACGGTCTATCCGGAAAATGCCGCGCGCGGCCTGCACACCCACCTCGCGGCGATTTCGCTTTTCGACGCGGAGACCGGCGAACTCACGGCCGTGATGGATGGCCGCTACATCACCGAGCTGCGCACCGCCGCGGCGTCCGCGGTCTCCGTTCGCCATCTGGGGCGCGAGGACGCCGCTATACTCGCGATTCTCGGTTCGGGAGTCCAGGCGCGCAGCCATTTGGAGGCATTGCAGCTGGTGCGGCCATTCCGGGAGATTCGCGCCTGGAGCCCCACCCCGGAGCACTTGCGGCGATTTGCGGTGGGCCCGGTGCAGCCTGCAGGGTCGGCGGCCGAAGCGGTTCGCGGCGCCGATGTAATCCTGATCGCGACCAGCGCGGTGACGCCAGCGATCGACAACGCGTGGGTTGCGGACGGCGCCCACGTGATCGCGATCGGGGCCTGCCGCCCCTCGCAGCGCGAGATCGACGCTGCACTGGTAGCGCGATCCGCCTTATTCGTGGATTCGCGCGCGGCCGCGGTGAAAGAATCGGGCGATGTGATTCCGCACGGCGCAGGACACATCCGCGCCGAGTTAGGCGAGGTGGTGTGCGGTCAAAAACCCGGGCGGCGATCCGCAACGGAAGTAACTTTATATAAATCGCTGGGCCTGGCCATCGAAGATCTGACAGCCGCCGCGTTAGTCTACCGCCGAGCCAAGGAACAGGGTAGCGGCCAAACCGTAAATCTGTAATTCTGTACCCAGAATCGGCCTATAATCTTGGCATGGCAGCGTCCAAGCCGAAGACTAACAGCTCCGCCGAGGGCGAACTCGAAGCCATGATCGACAAGTTCACGCCTGAGATCGCGACGCTGGCCCGCGCTTGCTTGAAAAAAATGCGCGTCAAGCTTCCCGGGGCGATGCAGCTTGTCTACGACAACTACAACGCGCTGGCCATCGGGTTTTGCCCCTCCGATCGAGCGTCGGAGGCGATCTTTTCCATCGTGCTGTATCCGCGCTGGGTGACCCTGTTTTTCCTGCAAGGCGCAGGTTTGCCGGATCCGGAGCATCTTCTGAGAGGCAACGGCAAAGTCGTCCGTCACATCGTGCTGGCCGCCGCCGCGGACTTGGATAAAGCGCCCATCCGGGCACTAATGTCTACAGCGTTGAATCGCGCGAAAGCGCCCATGGACCCGCGCGCGGCCGGATATCTCGAAATCAGGGCCATTGCACCCAAGCAGCGCCCCCGGCGGCCCGAAAAAGCTTGACTCCGCAACAATTTTGTTGTACAAAAGAATTGTTGTACAAAATATTAGTTGCAAATAACCGGCTATGCGAAATGTCACAGGTGCTGTTGCCGAGGGCGATGACTTCTTCAATCGGGTCAATGAGATGGCGACATTCTGGCGCGATCTGGAAGCCGACAACCTGCTACTGCTTGCGCCCCGGCGCGTTGGCAAGACGTCCCTGATGCGAAGAATGGAGAAGGATGCCGGTGAATACGGCTTCACAACGATCTTCATCGATGTCTCCGACTGCACCGACGAACTCCACTTGGTCCACCGCCTCTATGGCGCCATCCTCGACAATCCTCTCGGTGATCGCCTTTGGGGCCATATTAAGCAGAGCTGGCTCGGGAAGACCATAGCGCGGGTTCAGAAAGTCGGCGGCGCCGGCTTCACTCTGGAGTTCCAGCCGAGCAGTGCGCCCTGGACTCGTTTGGGAGAAGAACTGGCCGGCGCTCTTTCCAGCCTGGACGGCCGCTGGTTGATTCAGATCGATGAACTTCCCGTTTTCGTGCTCAAACTGCTCAATCAGGATCAAGCTGCCGACCGCATTCGGGTTCGAGAATTCCTTTACTGGATGCGCCGCCTGCGTCAGGAATACACTGGCATCCGCTGGATGCTGGCAGGCTCCATCGGTCTCGATACCGTCACGGGACGCCTCAACATCGCCGATGCCATCAACGATCTTCGGATCGAAAAATTGGGGGCCTTTGATGACGCGACAGCCGACGCGCTGCTAGCGGCGCTGGCTGCCACGCACCAAGTCGATCTCAACGAAACAGTCCGCAACTACATCGTATCCCGCACGGGCTGGCCTGCCCCTTACTACCTGCAGTTGATCTTTCACGAACTTCGCGACCTCCGCGCTGCCATAACCGAGGCGGATGTCGACCGCGCTATCGAAGACCTGCTCGGCCCACATCATCGCAATTACTTCGACTACTGGCGCCAACGCCTCTACGACGAACTCGGCAGGCCCGACGCGGATTATGCAGCGGCACTGTTGCACTATTGCTGCCGCACGCCGGAAGGCTCCACGCGAAGCGCGCTGAATCTGGCCACGGCCGCCGCGATCCCCGACGTCCCCGCGCGTGAGGACAAACTGCGATACTTGCTCGACGTCCTGCAGAATGACGGGTACCTGGTGGAGACGCAGAACCGCTGGCGATTCCGCTCCCCTCTGTTGCGCGAATACTGGCTGAGACGGCTTGCGCCGCCGGAAACCGCGGAAGGGTGATCGAATGACCGCTTCGCCCTTCACTGTCGCCATCTATAACCCGGCCCTGCTCAAGAAAGAAGACCTGATTCGCGGCTTTGTGGCGCGCCAGCCTCTCTTAAAGAGACTGCTCGAAGATTTGCGGCGCGAGCAACCGGGCGCCACGCCGCAGCACCAATTGATCATTGGACAGCGCGGCCTGGGCAAGACCACTATCCTGCGCCGCCTGGGGTTCGCCGTCGAAGACGACCCCGGATTATCCGCCTGGATGCCTCTCGTCTTCCCCGAAGAGCAATACAACGTGGCCGGCCTGGCCGATTTCTGGCTGAATTGCGTGGACGCACTGAGCGACGCGCTGGACCGCAATGGCGACCGCGCGGCATCTCAGGCCCTTGATTCACGCGTGGAGCGTGTACCGTCCACCGGCGTCGAGCGGACCGCCGCAGCTCTGAATCTCCTGCTG
>Ga0302325_10027000_pt1 | contig 11913 bp, 8 predicted proteins | sample Palsa_T0_2_FD_201948 | JGI IMG/M metagenome (GOLD analysis project Ga0302325, IMG submission 201948) | Peat permafrost microbial communities from Stordalen Mire near Abisko, Sweden - Palsa_T0_2 | ecosystem: Environmental > Terrestrial > Soil > Palsa > Peat permafrost | place: Sweden: Abisko... | reverse complement strand
TGTTAGTAAACGGGGCTTCCGGTCGAAAGCGATCCGGAGCCCAAATGGCTGATTTTCATTCGCAAGCAACGTTTTGATGACCGACAACCGTCCAGCGCGGATCCCACACCAGTGGACGAATCCAACTCTACGTGTCCAGGCTTCGCACCGGATGGCGAAACTCGTTTTTATTCACACCCAGAAACCGCGGGATGAAATTTTGATGACCGACAGCTGTCTGTCTGGATTGCGGAACATCGCTTAAAGCAGGCCGAGGCCGCCGACATTCTGATGGTTTCGCGCCCGCGTGTGTCCGACGTGGTGAACAGGAAAACGGCCAAGTTCAGCATCGACACGCTCGTGGAAATGCTCAGCCGCGTCGGGAAGCCTGTCAGGCTGGAGATCTTGTAATCAACCTATTACGGGCGAAGAGGTAGTTTGAAACCTTGGTTCTTGGGGAGCCACCGTCCAATCTGGGCCGCCAGGATCTCCATTTCCAACTTGGCGTTCGCTGCTGACGGCGCGCCACGCACGCCCTGCTGATCAAGGTAATCGAGCATCGCTCTCCGAGCAGCTGTTCCTTTACAGTCGATTAAGATTAAGATAGGTGTAGGTGGACGGATACTTGTGCCGTCAAGGAGCGCATATGATGAATGCCGGTAACCTATTCTGGCGATTGAGAATCGAGTTGTCCATGCTCGCCCCAGTTGCAGTTTGCTTGCTTGCTTCTTCGGTCCTGAAGGCCGAAGAAACTCCGGTGATCAAAGGCGAAGTGACATTCTCGAAAGACATCGCGCCCATTCTGCAGCGCAGCTGCCAAAATTGTCATCAGCCGAACTCCGTTGCCCCGATGTCGCTGATCGCCTACGGCGAAGTTCGACCTTGGGCCAGGGCTATCAAAGAGCGAACGCTGATTCGCGACAGGCGCGGCGCCATGCCTCCCTGGTACATCGAAAAGAATGTCGGGATCCAGCATTACAAGGACGATCTCTCTCTGAGCGATCTGGAGCTCGCAAAGATCGTGAAGTGGGTTGACAGCGGCGCCCCGGAAGGCAATCCGGCCGACATGCCGCCCCCTCGGAAGTTGGATGACGGGAGCACATGGGCGATTGGCACGCCTGATTTGATCGTGTCGACCAAAGAGATGCTCGTGAAGGGTGACGCACCGGATTGGTGGGGAGAAATCGAGAACGTTCCTACTGGACTCAAAGAGGACCGCTACGTATCAGCCGTGCAGGTGCGCGAAGTTAATGATGTGCCAAAAAGCGGCGGCGGCCGATCGACGGTGGGCGGGCGCTACATTTTTCATCACATGATTTGGACCACCGATAAGGGTGGCCCCCTGGGACTGCCGGTCCCTTGGCCGGTGCACGAAGTCGGACGTGGCGCCGATTTCTTCGCTCCCGAAGCGGGCGTGCTATTGGCGGCTGGTTCGAGCATCGTTTCGGACTCGGTCCACCTCCATTCGAACGGCCGCGACACGAAGGCGCATCTGGAAGTCGGTTTCAAGTTCCATCCGGTGGGATACAAGCCGACTCATACGTTCTCGTTCAGCCGGATCCTGGGCGATAGCTCGGACATCTCCATCCGGCCGAATGAGGCGAATCAGCAACTGCACGCTTATACGGTGCTGACCGAGAATACAAAGATCACTTCGTTCGAGCCGCACCTGCACGCTCCTGGGGCGCGTATGTGCCTCGAGGCAATTTGGGGATTCAATATCCAGACGTTGACCTGCGCCGGGTACGATCACAACTGGGTGCGTGGGTACAACTACGCCGATGACTCCATGCCGCTCCTGCCCAAAGGCACGATCCTTCACATCATCGGATACATGGATAACTCCGCCGCCAACAAGAACGTGCCGGATCCGAGGAACTGGCAAGGTTCTGGCAATCGGTCCGTCGCGAACATGTTCATCGATCTTGGACAGGGCGTGGCGCTGAGCGACGAGCAGTTCAAGGCAGAGATGATCAAGCGCCGCCAGGAATCCAGGGAGGAAGTCATCATTGGGTGCCCGCTCTGCAATTCGGTCGAGGTCCCTGCCAAGCTCAGCACCAATTAGCAATGCGAGGCGTCACGATGGGATATCTAACACGCTGGCTCGGACCAGCCGCGATCGCTTTTTCTCTTTTTTTGGCGGGCGTGGTATTGGTCTGGGCCGAATCTTACAATAAGGGCCAACCTGTGTGGCCGGCCTATGAGGGCTGGGAGAAGAACGCCGATGGATCGTTCAATCTGGTGTTCGGGTACATGAATGACAACTGGGAAGAGCAACTCGACCTCCCGGTGGGACCCGGCAACAATATTGAGCCCGGCGGACCGGACCAGGGACAGCCGACACATTTCCTGCCGCGGCGTAACAGGTTTATGTTTCGGATTCGTGTTCCCAAGGACTTTGGAAGCCAAGAGGTGGTTTGGACCCTGATAGCAAATAAGAAGACCACCAAAGCGTACGCATCGCTTCGCCCCGATTTGGTCATTGAGAACGTCGACATTATGTCCGAAACCGGCGCGCTCGGCGCCGGAACGAGCTCTCCCGAAATTCGGGCGAACAAACCGCCGTTCGTCAAACTGGAGGGCGAAAAGACTCGAGGTGCGAAGGTCGGTCAGCCGGTTGAGCTGGTGGCGATTGTCACCGATGACGGAGTTCCCAAAGCGAGGAAAATCTCGGCGCAGACCGCTCGCAACTCAGCGTTTCGCCCGCTGCAAAGAATAACGGTTACCAAGGTCTTGGGATTGCACCTCTCTTGGTTTGTGTATCGCGGCCGCGGCGGTGTTTCGTTCGAGCCCTCGCAGATTAAGGTTTGGGAAGACACGAGAGCGGGTGCAAATTCGCCATGGGCGCCGGTCTGGGTACTGCCTCCGGTTCCTGCGGACGGCAGGTATGTCACGGAAGTAAAGTTCGATGAACCTGGCACCTATGTGCTCTGTGCGCGTGCGGACGATGGTGGTCTCACCACCGATGAGATGCTAACGTTCAATGTGACGCAATGAAAAGCCCCGTTTATTTCTGATTCATCCACCGCATTTCCACGTCCACCAGCATCTTCAACAACGCGCCGTTGAAGTCCCAGGCTGGCGACGGTGGGATTGTGGACTCTCGGATTTGACACGAGCATTGCGGCGTGGCTCCCCACCAGCGATTCGGACAGCGGTTCACGGATAAGTCCTTTTCCGCCTCATCGGCGTGGCTCCCCTCGCCCGCCGGGCAACTCGCCCCTTAAGCGTAGGCGCGACGGTTTCGAATCCATGCCGGGCCCCCAAGAGTGATGGTGTGGAAGGAGAGAAAAAGTTGTAAAACCGCATTCTTGGGGAGCCACTGCGGCGCGCTGGGTTGTTCCCCACACCATCGTACAACTCTCCTTTGCGCTGGGGTCGACCGCAAAATACTGGGTCGCAACGGCAACTTTCTTGAAAGGATCCCGATTCCGTGATCCGCTTAATCTCGGCAAGGCGCGCGAGAGCGCGGGAAGAACAAATGTACTGGAGACTCCAATGAAAGGTGGATACGATTTTCCAAGTCCCGCAAGAACCCCTACGTAGATCAACTCAAGCGCCAGGTCACCATCCGCCTGGATACCGCTGCGGTGAACTACTTCAAGGAAATGACGGCCGAATTAGGAATGCCATATCAAAACCTTATCAACCTGTTCCTGAGGGACTGCGCTATGTAGAAACGGCGCCCCGTCATTCAAAGGCCCCCAGAGGAGCCGAAACGTCCGGTTGCCGATTGAGAGGAGATGGGAGTTTTCAACACTTATGCGTTGAAACTTCGATGAGCGGGCTCGGCTACCGCGAGAAACAGGAATCGGGAACAGACGGCGACAGGCTGGTGTGCCGGGACTGCGGCCATGAACGAGTCCTGACCCAGGCTTGGATTGATGAACTTCGGGCCCGTGCTCCAGCGATGGATTGCCATAATACTGAACTCGTCTCACGGTTCTTGCACCAATTCAGGTGCTCGAATTGCCAAACCAAGAATGTCGAACATCTTCAAGCGATTCAAGAGGAACTAGACCGGCAACCAGCGGACAACGATGAACTCAGTCTTCTGTGTGCCCAATGCGGAGAAACTATACCGGTGACGCGGCTTCAAGCGGTGCCGGGGACGCCTTTCTGCGTCCGATGCCAGGAACAGTTTGAGCACGGTCCGCCTGAAGAGAAACCCGCTCACTGCGAACAATGCGGGGCGAAGATGGTCCAGCGGGTTCGTAAATCGCCCCTTCCAACCAAGTATTTCCTTGGCTGCTCGAACTACCCCCGCTGCCGCTTCGTTATCGCGGGCAGTTGGTAGCTTCCCGACGAAGATATAGCGGAGAGGTGGTTGGAAACCCTGCATGCCGGGGAGCCATACTCAGGAGGCCTGTGCCACAATGCACTCATGCTCTTTCGCATTCTGATCGCCTGCGCAATTTTCCAAGGGAGCCTGCCGGCACAAACCACTACCATCCGCTTGGGGACTTTGGTTCCCAAAGGCTCGCGCTGGCTGGAAATTCTGCAAACCATGGGCGATCAGTGGAAAGAAGAGTCCGGCGGAACCATCGAAGTCAAGATTTACCCGGGCGGCGAGCAGGGCGACGAGCCGGAGATGGTGGAGAAAATGCGCATCAAGAAGCTGCAAGCCGCCGCCATCTCGGGCGCGGGACTCAGCGGTATCATTCCATCCGTCTTTGCCCTGCAGATCCCCATGTTCCTGGATTCCTACGAGGAGCTGGATTATGTGCGCGACCGCATCTCTCCGCGGCTGGAAAAGGAACTGGCGCAGCGCGGATTCGTCGTTTTGAATTGGGCGGACGTGGGCTGGGTCCACTTCTTCACCAAGCAGCCCGCCGCACATCCAGATGACATCCGCAAGCTGAGGCTTTGCGTGCTACAAGGCGACAACAACACATTTCAACTCTACAAAGTGAACGGCTTTCATCCGATCGCGCTGGCCGCCACCGATATCCTTACCGGCCTCGAAACCGGCCTGGTGGATGCCTTTCAATCTCCGCCGCTGCTGGCGCTCAGCAATCAGTGGTTCGGCGGAGCCAACAACATGCTGGACCTTCGATTCGTGCAACTGGTGGGTGCAACGTTGATCTCCAAAGAAGTGTGGGATAAGATTCCGCCGCGGGTGCAGAAGCCGATGCGGGAGTCCGCGCGAATCGCCGGCGTGGGCTTGCGCGAGGAGATTCGAAAGGCCGAAGCGAGCTCGATTCCCATGATGCAACAGTTCGGGCTGAATGTCGTGCACGCCGACGACAAAACGCTGGAAGAGTGGCGCAAACTGTCGGAGAGCCTCTATCCAACGTTTCGCGGAAGCATCGTGCCGGCCGATCTTTTCGATGAAGTAAAACGCCTACGCGACGAATATCGCAAGACCCACCCGATTCAGCGCGCGGCGGCGCCGTCCCGCTGAAGAGTCAACTTGCGAATAGAGTCATCGAAGAATTAAGCCTCCCTGGAGGCCTACGTTCATCTGCGCGGAGTTGGGGAGGGCCGTTCCATCCATTAATGTAGAGTTCTGTCAAGACAGCCATCGCCTTCCGCCTCGAAGATCTCCGAGATGTTATCGAGCGAGTCGCGTTGCGGCGCTCTAATCAGCGTTGCCATAGGATTCGACCGCATTCCAACGGAACCGCGACCCCAGAGCGCTGAGGGATCACTCGCGCCGTATAGTCTTTGGCTGGACGCGCGGCGGGTACCGTTGCGGAATAAACGCAACCGCGCGATGCGTCGGGCTGCGACTGCGCGCGCTTCATTTCGACGCGTACCGGATCGCCGCCGTTGATCCCATCCGCATAGAGCTCCACTCGGGCCCCGTTCGGGTCAAGATCGTTCAGAAAGATTTCGGCCCCGAACACGTGGTGATCCGCGTTGCTTTCCACCCGCAAGTCTCCGAAGCGCAGAGCGCCCCACGTCCGATCCACGGCATGCTTCCAATCCACCACTTGCCTGCCCACCGCGCCTCTGTTCGCCGCGCGCTCACGGTAGGCGGCCGCAGCCGGGAGATAGTGTTGCTCCGAATATTCGCGCACCGCGCGGCCCGCGGAAAAGCGCGGCGTCAACTGCGCCATGCTTTCCCGCATCCGCTTAACCCAGGCGGTGGGGATGCCGCCCGCGTCTCGGGTGTAAAACTCCGGGATCACCTCGCGCTCGAGCAAGTCGTAGAGCGCGTCGGCTTCGACAGCGTCCCACGCAGGATCGGCGCCATGTTCCTGGCCATCTCCCAATGCCCACCCCACTTCAGGCGTGTAGGCTTCCGCCCACCAGCCATCCAACTCGGATAGATTGATGCCTCCGTTGACCAACACCTTCATGCCGCTAGTGCCGCAAGCTTCCCACGGGCGCCGCGGCGTGTTGATCCAGACATCCACGCCCTGCACCAGATGCTCGGTCAGAAGCATGTCATAGTCACTGAGAAAAATCGCATGGGGGCGGGTTTCGGGCCGCCGGATGAAATGAATCCATTCCTGAATCAGGGCTTGCCCCGCCTGGTCCGCCGGATGCGCCTTTCCGGCGATGATGAGTTGCACCGGGCGCTGAGGATTGGTCAACAGACGAACCAGCCGCGGCGGGTCGTGCAGCAACAAGTTAGGTCTCTTGTAGGTTGCGAAGCGTCGCGCAAAGCCGAGCGTCAGGGTGTTGGGATCAAAGAGCTGCTTCGCCCAGTCGACCTCCTCGGCCGATGCGCCCGAGGCAATTAGTTGCCGGGATAACCGTTCGCGAGCGTATTCCACAAGAGACTTACCGGCAGCGGCGCGAAATTCCCAGAACCTGGCGTCGGAGACCCGGCGAATATCCTGGTCTAGGGCTTCTGTCGTCCCCAGCCAACGACCCTTGCCACAGGCTTCCGTCCACAAATCGTCGGACTGGGCCGAGTCCCAGGTGGGCATGTGGACTCCGTTGGTCACGTGTCCGACCGGGACTTCGTCCTCCGGCCAGTTCGGAAAGAGTGACAGAAAGATGTGCCGGCTCACCTTGCCATGCAAGCGACTAACGCCGTTGACCTGCCCGCTCCCGCGAATTGCCAGATACGCCATATTGAAAGGCTCCGACGAGTCGTCCGGATTTTGGCGGCCAAGAGCCAGCAAGTCATGGATCGTGATGCCGAGTTTCTGCTGGGCGTATCCGCCCAGGTATTGCTCGATGAGGGCTGGAGCGAAACGGTCAAAACCCGCCGCTACCGCAGTGTGCGTGGTGAAGAGATTGCCGACTTGGGTGGCGGCGAGCGCCACTTCGAAGGGTTGCCCGGTGTCATCCATGAAGTCGCGGGCACGCTCCAACACGGCGAAGGCCGCATGCCCTTCGTTCAAGTGACAGACCTCCGGTTGGATCCCGAGCGCGCGCAGCAGCCGCCATCCGCCGATCCCGAGCAGCAGTTCTTGCATGAGGCGCAGCTCCGGACCGCCGCCATACAGTTCGCTGGTAATCCCTCGACGAGCGGGGATGTTCGCCGCGTCATTGCTATCCAACAGGTAAAGCTTCACTCTGCCAACCTGGACCTGCCAGGCGCGCAGCCAGACTGGGTAACCGGGCAAGGCGATCTCCAGCCGCAACCACTCCCCGTTCGGTTGTCGCAGCGGTGTGATCGGCAACTGTCCGGGATCGTTGTAGGGGTAGAGGGCTTGTTGCGCTCCGTCTTTATCGATCACCTGGCGAAAATAGCCCTGTTGGTAAAGCAACCCCACGCCGACCACCGGAACGCCCAGATCGCTGGCGGCTTTCAGTTGATCGCCGGCCACGTTGCCCAGCCCACCCGAGTAGATAGGCAGGGCTTCGCTCAGCATGAATTCCATGCTGAAATAGGCGGCGCAGGTCAGAGGAGCGTCCGCATGATTCTTTTGAAACCAAGCGGGTTCCCTCGCGAATTGCCGGCTGGCTTCGATCAGGCCATCTACACCTTTCCGGAAAACGGGATCGGCCAAAACGCGCTCGATCTGATCGCGCGAGACGGTCTGCAGGACGACCCACGGGTTATGCGTGATCTCCCACAGTTCGGGATCCAGCTGCCGCCACACTTCGTCGGTAGCATGATTCCACGACCAGCGCATGTCCAGGGCGAGTTCGGCCAGGGAATCGAATCCTTCGATTTCCGTCGGCAAGAGATTGTAAATCGGGTGGCTGACACGGGTTCGTTCGCTCATGATTTGTGACTCAGATCCGGCGTTGGCACCGCAGTATCTTCGACCATCGCCTGTCCTTCCTCGCGGTTTCGGCGCAGATGATCCGCTCGAACGATGACAACGCATTTCGCCGTCTCCGGCAATTACTGGGAAATGGCTTGATCACGCATTCTCATGATATCTAGCGGAAGATCAAGGTAGCTTTTTGAATAGGCCTAACGACTGGAGCGCGTGCACGAACCAACGATCGTCATTCAGACGCTTGCCGGTTGTTGCAGAAGTGAAGCCACTGAATGCAGGATCGTCTCCACCACGCGTTCGTCGCCCATTGTCGTGTTTATCATGACGTCGAAATATTCGCGGGCGGGCCAGTCCAGGTGGAAGTACTGCTTGATGTAAGCCGCGCGGTCGCGGTCCACGGTTTCGGCCAGCTCGATCGCCTCGGATTCACTTTTTCCCAAGGCGCGCAGACGGCGCACCTTATCTTCGAAAGGCGCGTAGACAAAGACATGGAAAACGTCGGGGCGGCCGTGCAAATGGTATGCCGAACCGCGGCCCACGATTATCGCGTTGCCCTGGCGCGCCGCATCCGTCACGATCCCCCGCGTGAGGTCTTTGATGCAATCGGCGTCGACTATTTTTAATTTCGGCGCATTCAGGCTGCCCTCGAAGCTCCCCTTCATGAAGGCCTTGAACAACCGATAGCGCAGCGAATCCTTGCGTTCCTCGTGCTCTTCCACCGTGCGGCTCGGGCAATCCATCAGGCGCGCGATCTCATTGGTCAAGGCCTGGTCCCACAGCTTCCAACCCAAACGCTCCGCCAGTTTGCGCGCCACATCGGCGCCGCCGCTTCCGTACTCGCGTTCGATGGTGATAGCGCGGATCATAAGCCTTTTATCACTTTACGCCTGCCGCGGCCCGCTGACAATGGGGCAAGTTAGCCCACGGCGATCTCGCCCCCACCGGCCGGATCGTTCTTGCGAACGATGAATGAGAGCAGGAACATGATGCCGGCCCCGATCGCCAGCACCATGAAGGTGTCGATATAAGCCAGCGTCTGCGACTGCGCCAGCAGGGATTGATAGATCCGGCCGTAGGCTTGGGCCTTCGCGTCGGGCACACTGAGACCGGAATGGACCAGCGTTCGCGCCAGCCCGTTGACCTGGTTGCGGAACGCGGGATCGTAGCTGGTGGCGTGAGCCCCCAGGTACGATTGATGCAGCTGTGCCCGGCGCGCCAGCAGGGTGGTTACCATGGACGTTCCGACGCTGCTGCCGATGTTGCGCATGAAGTTTACGATGCCGGCGACGCTATTGCTCTTTTCCGTCGGAATCCCGATGTAACACGCCAGCGTGATCGGCACGAAGAGGAATCCAAGGCCGGCCCCCTGTGCCACGCGCAGCCATGCGGCCGAGCGGAAATCGATGGACAGATCCATCCGTAGAGTGGAGTAGAACATCGACAAGGCCAGCAACAGCCAGCCGAAAGCGATGATGTACTTGGCTGGATATTTCGACGTGAGTTGCCCGACGACGGGCATTTCGAATAACAGAACCACTCCGCTGGCGGAGAGTACCAACCCGGCGGACTCGGCCGTGTATCCCAAAAGCGTCTGAAGGAACTGGGGCATCATCACGAGAGAGCTGAACAGCAGCACTCCGAGGACAAACATCATTATGTTCCCCACTGCGAAGTTGAAGCTCTTAAAGAGACGCACGTCGATGATCGGCGTCTTGTCGAACCACTCCCAGACGACCAGCGAAATGAGGCAGACCGCGGAGATTACGATCAGCGTGACGATGAATGGTGAGCCGAACCAATCGTCTTCCTGGCCTTTATCGAGCAGCACCTGCAGCGCGCCAACTCCCAAGGCGAGCAGGGCGATACCGATGTAGTCGATGCGAACGCCGCCCGTTTTCGCGCGCTTCAGATAAGGCGGATCCTCCACCATTCGATATGCCAGGAACAGGGTGAGTATCCCGACCGGCAGGTTGATATAAAAAATCCAACGCCAGGAGTAATTGTCGGTGATCCAGCCGCCTAGCGTCGGGCCGATGGTGGGAGCAGTCACTGCCGTGATTCCGTACAACGCGAAGGCCATGCCGCGCTTCTGCGGAGGAAAAGTGTCGGCCAGGATGGCTTGCGCCATCGGCTGGAGACCTCCGCCTCCCACTCCTTGAATGACCCTAAAGACGATCAGCATCGCGAGGGTTGGCGCAGCGCCGCACAGCAGCGAACTCACCGTGAACAATACGATGCACGACAGGAAGAAGCGCTTGCGCCCAAATACTCCCGCCAGCCAACCGCTAATGGGGAGAACAATCGCGTTGGACACCAGGTAGGATGTGAGAACCCAAGTGCTCTGGTCGTTACTCGCTCCAAGGTTCCCGGCGATGTGCGGCAGCGCGACATTGGCGATGCTGGTGTCCAGCACCTCCATGAAGGCCGCCATCGCCACCACCACGGCAACCAGCCATGGATTGAATTTGGGAGTCCAAGGCGCCGCGGGCGGGGCGGGAGCGGGCGAAGGCGCTTCAGTGTTTTCAGGCATACCGCGCTATGGCTTCGTGTACACCTTCGGATCGACCGACATTCCCGGGCGAAGGCGGTGGTCCTTATTTTCGTTCGGATCCAGATCGATCCGCACCGGAATGCGTTGCACCACCTTCACGTAGTTTCCCGTCGCGTTCTCCGGCGGGAGCAGACTATAGCGCGATCCGCTGGCGCCTCCGATGCCCGTGACGTGTCCCGAGTATTCATGATCGTAAGCGTCCACGCTGAACTTTACTTTTTGGCCGGGCTGCATTTTCCTGAGTTGGGTTTCCTTGAAGTTCGCTGTCACCCAAATGTCGTCGAGCGGCACCACCGCCATGAGTTGCTCGCCCGGCGATACATTCTGGCCAATCTCGGCGGTCTTTTTCCCGACCACGCCGCTCACGGGCGCAACAATAATCGTATAGCTTAAGTTCAGCTTCGCTTGATCGAGTTGAGCTTGCAGTTCGGCAACCTTCGCGGCGGCGGATTTCAGCCGCGACTGGCTTTGCGAGACAAGCTGCGGCCGGGTCAGCGCGGATTGGATGGAAGCGTCGGCCTGGGGGAGTTTGGTCTGCGCCTGCTCCATAGCGGCTTCGGCGGCGCCGGCATTGTGGCGCGCTTCGAGAACCGCGGCGTTCTGGGCCGCCACGGTGGCTTTCGCCGCCTCCGCCGTTTGCTCGGCTTGATCGTAGGTTTGCCGCGAGATCTCGTCCTTGTCAACCAGCTGCTTATAGCGCGCCGCATCGTCCGCCGCTTTCTTGTAATTGGCCTGCGCCTCGTTCACCTGCGCTTGAGCGGTCTGCAGCCGGGCTTCGGCCGCTTCAAACTGCCGCTCCGCGCCGAGCAGGCCGGCGCCGGCGTCCGCGCGCGAGGACCTGGCGGTCTGAAGCGCGCTCTCCGTATTGGTGGAAACAATCGGAAGGTCGGTACGCGCGCTCTGCAGAGACGCTTCCGCGTCGGCTAGATTCGCCTGGGCCTGGGACACGGCGACTTCATAGTCGCGCGGGTCGATTTTCACCAGCACATCCCCGGCTTTCACGATTTGCGCATCCTCGACAGGAACTTCGCTCAAGTGACCGGATATGCGAGCGCTGATCGCATTGACGTGTCCATCGATCTGCGCGTCGTCGGTGGATTCATACGAGCTTAAGTACTTCCAGAGCAGGTAACCGCCGATGGCCAGTATGATCACCAACGCAATCGCGGCCAAGATGCGCGCCCCACGCCGTCTCGGCTTTCGTCTCAGCGGCGGAGGCGAAGCTTCGGTCGATTTCTGTTCGACTATTGT
>Ga0302325_10026998_pt1 | contig 11913 bp, 11 predicted proteins | sample Palsa_T0_2_FD_201948 | JGI IMG/M metagenome (GOLD analysis project Ga0302325, IMG submission 201948) | Peat permafrost microbial communities from Stordalen Mire near Abisko, Sweden - Palsa_T0_2 | ecosystem: Environmental > Terrestrial > Soil > Palsa > Peat permafrost | place: Sweden: Abisko... | reverse complement strand
ACAATCGAAGATTTGCATGCCACGATTTACACGGCGATGGGTATAGCCCCGGACACTGCCTATGACGTCGAGAAACGCCCTTTCTATGTGACTAAGGATGGCAAGGGCAAAGCTGTCCCCGACTTACTAACTTAACCTGTCTTTCAGCGCTTCTTCACACCTGTGTAACTAAGGGCTGCTATAACCGGTGGCATGCCGAACCTACAGCCGGTCGCGCCCGTCGACCTGGGGGCGCTGTTTGCCGAACCGCTGCGGCGCTTCCTGGCTCCGGTCGAGCCTGCCATTCAGAAGCTTCTGCTCGTAGACAGACTGCAACTGATTTTGCAATCGGCGCGCCAAGCCAGCCAGGGCCCGGACATTTTCGAGCGGCTGCTGGAGCTGCTGGATGTGACTTATCGAATAGAGGCCGACGATGTGCAGCGCATACCAGCGGCGGGCCCGGCGGTAGTGACAGCTAATCATCCGTTTGGATTCCTGGAAGCAGCGCTTCTGGCGGCGGTGCTGCGACGCGTCCGGCCGGATTTCAAGATCGTGGCCAATGCACTGCTGGCCTCCGTTCCGGAGCTGGGCGAGGGTTTCATTTTCGTGAATGCTTACGGGGGAAACGGATCGGTCCGGGAGAACCGCAAGCCCATGCGGGAGTGCCTGGAATGGCTGGCGAAAGGCGGCATGCTGGTTCTGTTTCCGGCTGGAGACGTGGCGCGGCTGAACTGGAAGGACCGCGGCATTGTGGACCCGCCATGGAGCCCTGCAGCGGCGCGGCTGATCCGGATAGCGGCCTGTCCCGCGCTGCCCGTATATTTCAAGGGCTCGAACGGGCTGGGATTCCAGCTTATCGGTGCGCTGCATCCACGCCTGCGCACGGCGAATCTGCCGCGCGAGATGCTCAACAAACGCGGCAAGATCGTCGAAATGCGCATAGGCCGGCCGGTGGCGGCGAAGTCGCTGCAAGCGTTTGACAGCGACGCGGAGGCCGTCGCGTATTTGCGATTCCGAACCTATCTGCTGGCCAGCCGCTGCGATCGAGAGCCGGTACGGATGGCGATAGCACGGGCCACCCCGCTTGTCTTGGAAACGTCCAGGGAATTACTGATCGAGGAGATCGGCCGGCTGACGCCGGTATGCGGGAACGATGAATTCGCGGTCTACCTGGCGGCGCCGGATGCCATTCCGAACGTGCTCCGCGAGATCGGACGATTGCGTGAGCTGACCTTTCGCGGCGCCGGAGAGGGTACCGGTAAGCCGATCGACCTGGACGAGTTCGATCCGCACTATCTGCATTTGTTTCTCTGGAGTAAGCCGGCGCGGGAAGTGGCGGGCGCTTACCGGCTCGGAGCTACGGCCGACTTACTGCCGCGCTTTGGCATCCGAGGACTGTATTCGAGCACGCTGTTTCACTTCAGCGCGGAGTTATTCGAGCGCACCGGACCCGCGCTCGAACTGGGGCGCTCGTTCATACGGCCGGAGTACCAGCGACAATACGCGCCCCTGCTGTTGTTATGGAAAGGCATCACGCGCTACGTCGTGGCACACCCGGAATGCGCGGTGCTGTTCGGAGCCGTCAGCATCAGCAACGATTACAACGCGGCTTCGCGTGACCTGTTGGTGAGTTTTCTCGAAACCAGGAAGGAGGCCTGCCTCGCGTACCTGGTCAGGCCTCGGCGGCCGTATCGCGGTCCTAACCAGACGAGCCATGGCTCACGGTGGCGGCTGCGGGATATCGAAGAACTCTCCGCGCCCATCGCGGATCTGGAGTGTGACGGCAAAGGGGTGCCCATCCTGATCAGGCAATACATGAAGGCCGGAGGGCGTGTGCTCGGATTCAATGTCGATCCGCACTTTTCGAACGTCGTGGATGCGTTGATGATGGCGGACCTGCGGCGCGCGCCTTTGCCGCTGCTCGAGCGCTATATGGGGCGGGAAGGCGCGGCGGCATTTCTGGAGCACTCGAGCGCGGCCCACACACGGTAAGATTTCACCGTTTATTCATCGTTCTGCAACCGACCGGGCCTTACCCTTGGTATAGGAACATTTCTATGTCGAAATGTTTTAGCCATTCCGAGGAGCCTTAATGAAGAGAACCTCGTTGCATTTTCTTTGGAAGGACCGGAGCGCGGCGGAGGGCTTTCGCAGCGCGGTTTCCCTGCACGGCCACACCCACCATTCCTGGGAGAACCTGCGCTTCCTGCATACCTTCAAGCTGCCATTGCCCCTGATTCCCGCGGCGCTGCGCCTGGCGGGCTGGCACCACCGCCGTGCCACCGGCCGCAAAATGGAGCTCGATCGAGTGCTTTGGACGCCGCCGCTGGCCCCGCGGGAAGCACACGCGGTGGAAGCCGGACAGATTCGAAGCCTGGGCCCGGAACCCATCGTCTCGCTGACTGACCACGACGATATTGAAGGCGCATTAGCGGCGCGGCGGCGCTTTCCCGAGCGCGCCGCGCCGATCTCACTGGAATGGACCATCCCGTTCGGTCCCACCTTTTTCCACTTGGGAATACACAATCTGCCCGCCGGAACGGCGCGCGGAATGACCGCCGATATGTATCGGTACACCGCGCATCCGGAGCCGGCGCGGCTCGGGGAGTTGCTGGAGACGCTCCATGAACGCGAGGACATCCTGGTAGTCCTGAACCATCCGCTTTGGGACGAGGCGGGCATCGGAGCGGAACATCATCGCGCTGCGGTTGCGGCGCTGGTTTTGCGGCATGGGAAGTGGATTCACGCTTTGGAGCTCAACGGCCTGCGCTCGCGGGAAGAGAACCAGGAGACACTGGAGCTGGCGAGCGTCTCGAAATTGCCCGCGATCTCGGGCGGCGACCGGCACGGTCTGGAGCCCAACGCCAACCTGAACCTGACGCAGGCGGGAAGTTTCGCGGAATTCGCGGCGGAGATTCGGCGGGACGGGCTGAGCCGCGTGTTGTTCATGCCGCAGTACCGCGAGCCGTTGCGGCTGCGCTGGTTCGAGACAGTGAAGGATATCGTGCGCTGCCACCCTGGGATCGAGCGGCGGCGCTGGGTGGATCGCTTCTTCTATGAGTGCGAGGACGGCGTGCGGCGGCCCCTGGCGGAACTCTGGCCCAACGAAGGTCCGGCCCTGCTGCGTTCGTTTTTCGCTATGTTGCGGCTATCGGAATCGCACAGCTTGCGGGCGGCCCTGCGTCTGGCGATCGCCGATCCGGCGGAAATGCAACCTTGGCCAGCTCCGCGACACGTACCCTTGTAGTACCCGCATGACTACGATATTCGCTCCGCGTGCCTGATAATAGGCTCCAGGGAGACCCATGTGGCCAATGACTGCATTCGCGGCGAACGCCGCATACAACGACGCTACCCTGTTGCGTTGGAGTTGGAATACAAGGTAGTAGCGGGCGGTGCGGTAATGGGCACGGGTACCGGCAAGACGGGGAACATCAGTAGCGGCGGCGTTCTGTTTCTGACACAGGGTCAACTGACGGAGGGTTCCGCCGTGGAGCTCTCAATTCGCTGGCCGGCCGCGCCGCTTGTCGAGCTGCGCATGTACGGACGGATTGTGCGGAGCGACGCGAACGGGACTGCGGTGGAGATGCGCCGCTACCATTTTCAGCAGCCCGGCAACACCGGCATTGACGCTGAACAGCCGTTTGGCTGTGCCATGATTCAATGAACCCTACTTGACAAACACTCGCGTTGCAGGACAATGACACTAGCGGCGCGAGATGCCCATACGAGCCGAGTACCGAAAGTACTATGATGCGCGGTGGCGCAAATTCCGGCTGAGTATGCTGGAAGCGGCCGGGCACGTGTGCCAGATTTGCCGCCGGCCGCACCGGCTACTCAACGTAGTGCATCTGTCGCACGATCCGGCGGATCGCACATCGCTCACGGTGCTGTGCCCAAGCTGCCATTCAAAGTACGAGACAGCCCAGCGCGTTGCCATGACGCGGCGGACACGGGCGCGCAGGCACGGGCAGATGTGGCTCACCGAAGAAATAGAAGTCGCTCCGCTACCCGTGCGGATGTGGCCCATGCGGCTGCGCCAGATGAATCTGTTCTGAGGCTCGGCGGTTCCCTACCGACGTCAGTGGGGCTTCGCCGCCTTTTCGAGATCCTCGAGCAGCCGCCGCATTCCCTCGGGGTTTCCCGCGAAGGCATACAGACTCGTTCGCATGCCCTGCGCGTTGACCAGGAAATTCGTCGGCAGCCCCACGTAAGGAAACAACTTGTCCGCCAACTCGGGCGCGCGGATCATGGGAAATGTGTAGCCCTTTTCCTTGGCATAATCCTGGACCGCGCCCGGGCTTTCGTCCACACTAAATGTCAGTACCTGCACGTCCTGGCGCTCCCGAATAGCCTCGTACAGCTTTTGGAGATTCTCGTGCTCCCCCCGGCAGGGTCCACACCAGGTCGCCCAGAAGTTCACAAGTGTCGCTTTGCCGTTCAGGCGGCGCAGCTGCCACGTCCTGCCGGCCAGGTCCCTCGCACTGAAATCCGGAAGCGCTTTGACGAACGCGGGCGGCGTATGTTCGACCGAAAGTATGAGATTCGTCCTGGCCGAGGCCCATTCCGGCCACTTCTCCACGGTTGCTCCGTGCGCCAGGTAATACTGATTGATCCTTGCCACTTTTGGTTGCGATCCGGCAGCAGCGAGCCGCTCTTTCGACCACCCCAGCGTCGCCTGGTAATGCGCCAGAGCTTCCTGCGGGCGCCCCTCGATGGCAATGACGCTTAGAGACGCAGAATCAGAGCTTTGGGGGCTGTCACGAGTTTCACTACATCGAAAATACCTGATGCCGAAAGTCAACGATCTGTTACGCGAATTTGAAAACGCCGCATGCCGCAGCGGCAACGGATACGCGGATGAGAAAATTGGCGATGTACGCAGCAACTTCGACGAGTGCCCGGTTGAGCATGCGCGCAGGAACGTCCAAATCACCCGTGCCTCGCCCGCAGATAGCGAGGTTTGTCAATAAATTGTGGGCCGGCCCGCGCGCCTACGCGCCGCCGCGGCTCACTCCTGCCGCGGGCGTCAGCCGGCTGCGGATCTGGTTCATCACATCGGAGGCCAGAAAAGGTTTGCGCAGCACGGGGAAATTATGTTCCTCGCACAGGGCCTCCTCCTCCGGCGGCAGGATGGTGCCGGTCATCACGATTACCAGCATCAGCGGCTGGATTTGCAGGAATTCAACTCCCAGCTCGACACCATTGCCGTCGGGGAGCATGTAGTCCAGCAGGGCCGCGTTAGGCTTCTGGGCGGCAACCAGCCTCCTGGCATCCGCTGCGGATTCCGCCGTCAGCAATTTCCAGCCGGCGTCCGCCATCAGCCGTTCCAGGAAGTGCAGCAGGTCGCGATTGTCGTCCACCAATAGCACCGTCGGGTGCGCGGGGGCCGCCGCCTCGTCACCTTCGGCGGAACGAATATAGAGATTTTCAGCGCCCTCGGCGAGATCCACCAGCACGCGGGCGCCGGGACTCACCTGACCGGTGGCGACCAGCGTTGCCAGGGGCTGCGTGAGATGGCGGTGAATGGTGCGGTTCAACTCGCGGGCGCCGTATTCGGAGCTGGTCCCCTTGCGCAGCAGAAACTGGCGGGCATCGAAAGGAACCTCGAGGGTGAACGATCGCGCTCCCAGGCGCGTATTCACGTGATTCTGCAAATCCGCGATCTGCTGGTCGAGGATCGTGGAGAGGGACTCCGGCGTCAGCGGCTGATAAGTAATGATGCAATCGATGCGGTTGACAAACTCCGGCGAGAAGCGCTTGCGCACGGCCACCAGCGCGATGCTCTGCAATTTGCCGGTCAGGTCGGAACGCTGGGCAGGCTTCACCGACTGGAAGCCGAAATCCGGGTTGATCTCGCGCATCATCTCGCGCGCGCCGAGATTGCTGGTGAGAAAGACCAGGCTCTTTTCGAAATTGACAATGGAGTTGTCGCCCAACCGGAGAATACCCTTGTCCAGCACGCCCAGCAGAAGGCGTGTCATGGAAGGCGCGGCCTTTTCAATTTCGTCGAACAGCACCAACGACAGGCTGCACTTGTCGCTGGTGACCGCATTGAGCTTCTGCTGGGTGAGCATGGGCTGCGTTTCGCGGTGCCCGAGATAGCCCGGAGGCGCGCCGATCAGCTTGGCCACCTCGTGCTCCATCTGAAACTCCCCGCAGTCGATCTTCAGTACGTTCTTTTCGGTGCCGTGCAGAACCTCGGCCAGGGCTTCGACGGTCTTGGTCTTGCCGGTGCCGGTCGGTCCCAGCAAGAGAAACACGCCTACCGGCCTGCCCTCCGGGGCCAGCCCGGCCTGATACATCTGGATGTAGGGGACGATTACGCGGGTAGCAGCGGGCTGTCCCACCACTTTTTGGGACAGAACAGCGATGAGATTGTCGGCGGGATCGGCCGGCTGCTTCCGCGACCTGCCGATTGGCTGCGTATTCTTGCCGCGCTCCACGGGACCCTCTGCCCCCAGTATATCGGGGCGACGGGTTTTCCTTTTGGGCGGCTTATCCTCCGGGATCGTCGGGTCTGTCATCTCAGTGTTCTAATCCATAGAAAAGCGGCACGTTACGCGAGTTTTCCGGCAGCCGGATTGCATCTCCCGCGGACGTGTGACCGGGACTTCGCGGCAGCTCCGAAAAACTGCCGAACCAGACCACAATTAGCATGAAAATGCCAGTCCTGTATGCACTATAACGCACTTGGCGCGATATGTTCGGGAGTCCTATCTGTGGCGAAAAGTGATGCGGCCCTTGGTCAGGTCGTACGGGGATAGCTCGAGGGTGACCTTGTCGCCCGCCAGTACGCGAATGCGGTTGCGGCGCAGCCTTCCCGCCAGATGCGCCAGGACGACCCGGTCGTGATCCAGTTGCACGCTGAACAGACCGCTGGGGAATTTCTCTAAAACGGTGCCTGCGACTTCGATGTTATCTTCCTTACTCATAAACCTCCGTAGTGGATTCGTTTGGCGGGGCAGGCAGCCCGATCGGGACACCCTGCCCACGCATTCCCGTTCAGGCCGTGGTGACGTTGGCCGCCTGCAGCCCCTTGGGACCGCTCGTTACTTCGAACTCCACCCTGCTACCCTCACCCAGACTCCGATAGCCCTCCGTCTGAATAGCCGAGAAGTGGACAAATACATCCTCTCCGCTTTCTCTCTGGATGAAACCATATCCCTTAGCCGCATTAAACCACTTCACTGTGCCTTTTTCTTTCATCGATGTTTTCTCCAAACACAAAAGGGAGGTCGCGGACAACTCACACAGCCCCCCTCAGACTTGTATTGACCAAAGATAAGTCAAAATATCCTTCACATTATAACGCGGAAGCACAGGGCCGCGGCGCGCTATCGACTCGATCGAATCCGATCGGCGATGGCTCTCAGAAACTCGTCCTCGCGGTCCAATTGCATGCCGATGCGCAGCCAGCAGAACGGCAGCGGCGCGAATTGCCGATGGCAGTCTTCGCAGAGATTGAGCATATCCTTTTCCGTGGTGAGAATGGCCTCGGCGCCCGCCTGGCGAAACTGATGAGAGAGGAAGCGCAACTCCCACGGTCTATAGGCGTGGTGATCGTCGAACCGCAGGCGGTCCACTACATTCAAGCCCAGCGCGGAGAGCGTACACCAAAAAGACTCAGGGTTGCCCAAGCCGCAAAAAGCCGCGACGCGCGAGTAGGGTAGGGCGGTCGCGGCGATGCTCTCGCCGGTGCCGCAAGACACCCATGCCTCCGGGCGAACCCGCGCATGGAAGATGGGTGCGCGCGGATTGTAGTACCGCAGCTGATGTTCGACGCTCTCCACCACGCGGCCGGAATCGCTGCGGGTGATGATAAAGATGCCGGCGCGGGAGAGGCCTTCGAGAGGCTCGCGGAGCCTGCCCAGCGGCACAGAATAGCCACCGCCAAACGGATTGAGCGCATCCAGTAGCACGATATCGACACAGCGGCTCAGCCGCGCGTGCTGAAAGCCGTCGTCGAGGAGCAGTACGTTCAGACCAAATTCGCCTTCGAGCAGGCGTCCCACCAACCACCGGTCCGAGCCAATACCGACAGGCGCCACGCCGGCGCGCAGGAATATTTGCGGCTCGTCCCCAGACCGGTCCACGGGAAGACGCGCCCCCGCCGCCGCGATTTCGTGCTTGTGCGGCGAATGGCGTCCGTAGCCGCGAGTCAGGATGCCGGGATTCCACCTGGCGGCCTTCAGTTTCTCCGCAACATACAGGACCAGCGGTGTTTTACCGGTGCCGCCGGTGGTGATATTGCCGATGCTGATCACAGGGGCATCCAGGTGCCGAACGTGCTCCAGATCGCGCTTGCGTTTGAGACGCCCGCCCCAGATCCATAAGCGCGAAAGCATCCAGAGGAAGAAAAGGCCTGGCTGCGCCGGACGGTAGGAAGGAACGTGCGTGGAGAATATTTCGCGTGCCGCGCCAGCCGCCATCGCCGCTGCCCCTTGTCTCGATTGCGCGCACGTTTGCGCCTTGCGGCCCAAGGTGGCGGCTAATTCGGGCTGATCCAGGATTTCGCCGATGGCGACAGCCAGGGCGGCAGTGTCACGCACTTCAACGAGCGCGCCGGCGGCGCGAAAATCGGCTGCGATTTCAGCAAAATTCTCCAGGTGCGGGCCGGAGACGATGGGCCGGGAGGCCAGCGCGGGCTCGAGGATATTGTGGCCGCCGCGCGAAACCAGCGTGCCTCCCATGAACACCACCGCGGCCAGCGAAAACAGGCTGTTCAGTTCACCTATCGAATCGAGCAGCAGCGCTCCCGGGAGCGGCAGACAGTCGCCCTCGCCCAGCGCGGACCGCCGCAGGAACGGCACGCCGGCATTCCGCAGCTTGGCGGCGGCTGCATCAAAATGTTCCGGCTTGCGCGGCGCGAGCATCAACAGAAGATCGGACCGCTTGCCGGCGACTTGCTGAAAGGCCGCGATGACGGTTTCCTCTTCATCCGGATCGCCTGGGGAGGCCGGCGGCATAGTGCTGGCCGCGATCCAGACGGCCCCAGGCCGCAGACGCTCCACGAAGCGGCGGACCGGCGCGTTAGGCAGGGCCTCTTCCAGCTGGAAATCATATTTCAAATTGCCTCCCACGCGCACTCTCTCCGGCGAGGCGCCGATGCGCAGGAAGCGCTGGCGCATCGGCTCGCTCTGCGCGAGCACCCGATCGACCGACGCCAGTACGCCGCCGAAGAACCAACGCAGAGCCTCGTACCGGCGGATGGCGCGATTGGAGATCCGGCCGTTGATGAGCATCAGGCCCGCGCCGGTGCGCCTGGTCTCGCGAAACAGGTTGGGCCAGATTTCGGTCTCCATGACGATGACCAGCGACGGCTGCAAGTGGCGGAGCACGCGGCGTACCGCAGAGACATAGTCCACCGGGGCGTAGAACAAGCTTGCCAGATCACGCAATTTTCCGGATGCGGTCTCGAAACCCGCCAGGGTGGTAACAGAAACAAAAACCGGAGAGCGCGGCAGGCACTGACGCAGTTGGCGGATCAACTCGACGGCGGAAATGACTTCCCCGACCGACACTGCGTGCAACCAAATCGCGCCCGGCACGGTCTGTCTAAAGGAGGCGGGCAGGAGACCGAAGCGTTGCCGAAGGGAAGCCAGGTAGGCTCGGTTGCGCAGACCGCGCAGCAGGGCGTGCCCCATAACTACCGGCCATCCAAACGCCTGAACGAGGCGGTAGAGTAGATAGATGCCTTTTATTTTCAAACGTTTGGCTCTCCTCACGAGTATAGCCGCGGTACTCGTGCCAAACAAGGCGTGGCCGGCCAGCAAAGACCAGCCGAAGTTCACGCCGGGACCAGCGGCAAGCTATGAGTCGCATCAGACCAGCGAAAAGGTAACCATCGGCGTGGCGGCCTATGTTTCGGATGAAGAGACCCGGCCGGTCTTCGGCAAGCACAACCCGTACACTTACGGCGTAATGCCGGTGCTGGTGGTCATACAGAACGATGGCCCCAAAACCATACGCGTGGACCCGCTGGAGCTGGTGCTGGTGAGTCCCAGCCGCGACCGGGTGGACGCTACGCCGGCCAAAGACGTGCGGTTCCTGGCCGGCCCGAGCAAACCAGGCGTGGTGCCCAATCCCCTTCCCACGGGACCCAGAATCGGCGGGCGCAAGAATCCGCTGGATACCTGGGAAATCGAAGGGCGGGCGTTTGCCGCAAAAGTGCTGCCACCGGGCCAATCGGCCAGCGGCTTTGTCTATTTTCAGAGCGGATTCCAACGCGGATCGAGCCTGTATCTGAGTGGGCTGCGGGAAGCGGATTCGGGGAAAGATCTGCTGTATTTCGAGATCCCGCTGCTGGAGAAGTGAAGTTTTCGACAATCGGTGAATCGCGTCGAATCTGTCGAATTGTGTAGAATTCCGTAGAACCGAGCGCAAAGGATTATCGCGTCTGGAACTCTTCCACCTTCAAGAAGACAGTAACACAGCGGACAGCGGGCGAAAGAGAGCAGCGGCTTGTTTATGTCCTGTTTTCAATGAGATGCGGGAAAGCAAAGCGCTGTGAACGGCATTGCGGCGTTACTTCGGTTCGAGCGCCAGCTCCACCACCTCTTCCATGGTCTTTACATAATGAAGCTGGACATCCCCGATCTGTTCGGATTTCAGGTCTTCACGCACGTTGACCTCGTTCTCGAACGGCAAAATGACTTCGCGCACGCCGCTCCGTTTTGCCGCCAGCACCTTTTCCTTTACGCCGCCGATTGGCAGGACCTGGCCGGTCAGGGTGATCTCGCCGGTCATGGCCAAGTTGGGCCGTACACGACGTTCAGTAAGCATGGAGAGCAGCGCGGTCGCCATAGTGATTCCGGCCGACGGGCCGTCCTTGGGGATGGCGCCGGCCGGGACGTGGATGTGGATGTCGCTGGTCTTGAACAGGTCGGGATCGATCCCGTAGACTTTGGCATTGGCACGCACCCAGGTGAGGGCGGCTTGTACGGACTCCTGCATCACCGGGCCTAACTGGCCGGTCATAATAAGGCCCTTGTTGCCGCCGGGCATGCGGCCGGCTTCGATGAACAGAATGTCGCCTCCCACCGGCGTCCAGGCCAGGCCGACGGCTACGCCCGGGCGGCGGGTGCGTTCGGCGACTTCCACCTCGGTACGGAAGCGCGGGGCGCCCAGAGATTTTTCCACCAGCTCAGGGGTGACCGCGGCCGCGTCGCTCGCGGTTCCTTCCGCGATACGGCGCGCCTGCTTCCGGCAGATGGTTCCGATTTCGCGCTCCAGGTTGCGTACTCCGGCCTCACGCGTGTAGCGGTTGATCAGGAAGTGCACGGCTTCGTCGCTGAAGTGAATATCCTTCTCCGCATCGAGGCCATTCGCGGTGGTCTGGCGGGGGATCAAATAGCGGAACGCAATCATGGCCTTCTCCAGCTCGGTGTAACCTTGCAGACCGATAATTTCCATGCGGTCGCGCAAGGCTTCGGGCACCGGATCGAGCACGTTGGCGGTAGTGATGAACAGCACCTTGGAGAGATCGAAAGGCACGTCCAGGTAGTTATCGCGGAAGGTATTGTTCTGTTCGGGATCGAGGACTTCGAGAAGCGCGGAGGCGGGATCGCCACGAAAGTCGCGGCCCAGTTTATCCACTTCGTCCAGCATGAAGACCGGATCGTTGCTGCCGGCCCGGCGGAGGCCCTGCATAATCTGGCCGGGAAGCGCGCCGATGTAAGTGCGGCGATGGCCGCGAATCTCGGCTTCGTCGTGCATCCCACCCATGGAGATACGGGCGAACTTGCGCCCCACGGCGCGCGCGATGGAGCGGCCGAGGGAGGTCTTGCCGACTCCCGGAGGTCCCACGAAGCATAGGATGGGGCCCTTCAGAACCGGGCGGAGCTGCAGGACCGAGAGGTAATCGAGGATACGATCCTTGACCTTTTCAAGGTCATAGTGGTCTTCGTCGAGGATCTCGCCGGCATGCTTCAC
>Ga0302325_10026997_pt1 | contig 11914 bp, 5 predicted proteins | sample Palsa_T0_2_FD_201948 | JGI IMG/M metagenome (GOLD analysis project Ga0302325, IMG submission 201948) | Peat permafrost microbial communities from Stordalen Mire near Abisko, Sweden - Palsa_T0_2 | ecosystem: Environmental > Terrestrial > Soil > Palsa > Peat permafrost | place: Sweden: Abisko... | reverse complement strand
CAAGGCCTTGCCTACCAGTTCAACGACGGTTCGGCTGCACCATTCACCACCGTCTATACCATCGAACCACAATCGGAACCGATTGTGCTGGGCACGCCGATACCGCAAGGCGGAGGATTTGCATTGGTGATCGGTACGCCGGCGGATAACTCCGGCGGCTACGCGCTGTCCCCGACCCTGCTGATCAACCTCAAGTCCGCAAGCACCACCTCTACCATTGTGCGAGTAACGGAATTCGACTAGGCCGATGAGAAAAGTACTGTTGGTGGTTATCGCCCTTGCCTGCTGCTTCCCTCCCGTATGGGGGCAGAATGCCGGCCAGATTATCGCTGCACAGTACGGGGAATTTCAGGTAAGCGGGTCGACCATCGGAGGATTTTATTTTCCTCCGGCGACCTGCCAGGTGAGCGCGGGGGGCCAGAACTTCGCGGCGTTCTCGACCGGCGTGCCAATCAAGATTGTCGACGGCAACCCCGCTTTGACCGAGGTGGCCACGCCGACCTCAGTGTTCATCGGGGTCTGCAGCGTGAACATGGCGACGGCCCACAACCATGTGCCGCCCTATTACTTGACTTCGGGCACAGGCGGGCTGCAGGAAGCGATCACGGCCAACCAGACGGTGAACGGGGCCAATACCATTGTTTTGAATTCGGAATGGTACGGCCTGATTGCCGGGGAAAACGCGGCGAATATCATCAGCTCCGTTCGCGGCATCGCGGACTTGGGCCTGGTCGATGTAACCACCACCCCGAACACGTATTACCAGTGGAACGGCACGCAGTACATCGCGGTGAGCTCCGGCGCGGGCGGCGGCAGTTATAACCAGGGCGGCAGCGGGGCGGTCACCCAGACAGTTACAGCCAAACTGCAGCAGAGTATCAGCGTTAAAGACTTCGGCGCGGTCGGCGATGGCGCTCACATGGCGGCGGACACGGCGGGACTGCAGGCCGCGGTCGCGGCGGCTACCACGACGGGCCAGAGCGTCTACATTCCGGCCGGCCACTACCTGTTGAATAATGCCAGCGCCCCGGCCCTTTCCGGAGCCAACAACGTGGCCATCTACGGCGATGGACCTTCATCGTCGCTGGCGTGCCAGACGGTGGGCGGCGCCGATTGCATTGCTTCCACGGGGGCGACCGGATTCGCGCTACGCAACCTGTCGATCAGCTACGGGCCTGCGGCCACGCAGCGGACGTCGGGCTACGCGGTCGATATTCAGTCGTGCACGAATTGCTCGTTTGAAGGCTTGACGCTGAACAATGGCGACTTGAGCGGCATGCGGCTGGCCAGCTCGGTGCATACGCAGTTACATAATATTGCGATCAGCAATTTCTTCGCCAATGGTTTGTTTTCGATCAACAACCAGGATCTTCGGGTCGACGGCGAGAGCTGCTATAACAACCAGGACGCGTGCTTCGAAACGTCGTGGTTCGACTCGCAATATTCGGCCTACGGCATCCCTTGCCAGAACATTACGGCGACGAATATTACCAGCAACACCGACACCGAGGCGATTCTCATCAACGCCTGCAATAACGTTTCGGTGAACGGGTTTACCGCGCTCAATTCAGGCAAAGAAAGCGTGTGGGTGGGGCAAGACCCCACCACCACTACGGCGCATTGGCCGGACCGTGTCAGCATCGCGAACGGGTCGATTTACGGCGCCGGGTATGGAGCGAACGCCAACAATACGGCGACCGCGCAGGCCCTGTACATCAACGTTTCCACCTCTCCGGGGAGCTTTATTTCGCACATCAACTTCAGCAATATCTCGGCCACCCACATCAGCGGCTGGGGGCTGCAGATGGCCGAGTTGCAAAACGACGATGTGCAGGCCAGCAATCTTTCTTTCTATGATGTGGGCAATGGGGACAGCGAGGGCTGCATCCAGACTGAAGGCAACCAGGTGAACCTGGACAACATCGCCTGCACGGATATCGGCACGTATACGCTGTACGACACCAATACGCTGCGGCTCACGGGCCAGAACATTACCGGTAATGGGTCGAATCAAGTGGGGACGGGCACCAACGCGATTTACTTGCCGGTGACCGCAACCGGGTTGGTCAGCATTAGCGGCGTTACTTTAAATGATACGAACGCCACGGCGTATGCCAGCTCGGTATTCGACGGCAGCGCGACGGGCCAACACTCGATCTGGAACATTACTTCGACCGGCGTGCTGACGCCGACCGGGCCGACGAGCGCGAATCCGGGGACTGCTTATACCTACTCGGATCCCACGCACTCCTGGGTTATACGCAATGGGGGCGAGATTCAGTCCTTTGCCGCGCCGAATGTGTACCTGCTACCCACGGCGGGGGCGACGCCCACCTCGTTTGTCAACAGCTCCACCTTTTATTGGCAGTCGAAGTGCTGGGCTTCGGGGGCCCAGCAGACGGAGAGTATCGCATGGCTCGATTTGTATCCGACACTGACCACGGAATCGCTGGCCATCACGAAGACGGGCGGGTGCGGTTTTCCCCTCACCCTGGATACGACGGTCGCCGCTTCGCTGCTGGCCAATATTATCAACGGAACTATTATTTCCGGGGTGCATTTCTCCGGGCTTACGGCGACGCCGCCGGCCATCGCGGGCGGCACCGGCGCGGGCACGTCGCCCACGGTTTCGCTGAATGCTAACTCGAATGATGTTTCCGGGTACATCAGCGTAACACCAGGCGCTTCGCCTGCGGCCGGCGCTACGGTCGCGACGATTACCTTCGGGACGCCGTACGCGACCCTGGCCAAGTGCATGCTGTCGCCGGCCAATAGCGCGGCTGCGCTGCTGACCGGGCCGACGCAGGTTTACGTTCCTGTACCGACCACGACTGCATTTCAAATCAACTCGGGCACGTCTGCGCTTGCGGCCGGCACGCTCTACACCTGGGGATACACATGCACACAGTAAAGAAAGCATTGCTGCTGGCGCCGGCGGTCCTGTCTTGCTGCGTTCCCTTGCAGGCGCAGAATATCGAGGGCCAGCTGGTCGCGGCGCAATTCGGCGAATTCCAGGTGACGAATAACGGCAATGGGTTCACCTTTCCCGCCGAAGCCTGCCAGGTGAACGGCGGGGGCAAGAACTTCATGGCTTTCTCGGCCGGCACACCCATTAAGATCGTCGACGCCAACCCCAGTTTGACCGAGGTGGTCACTCCGGTGGCGGTGTTTCTGAACGGGGGATGCTCGGTCAGCCTGGCAACGGCTTACTCGCATACTTCCTTCTATCTGACGTCGGGCACGGGCGGCCTGCAGGAAGCGATTAACAACGGGAGAGGACGCGCGGGGAGCGCGAATACGATCGTCCTCAATGCGGAGTGGTATGGGTTAGTCGCGCCCGGCAATCCAGCCACGGTAATCGACACGGTTACAGGAGGGGCGGGCTTCGGGCTGGTGGATGTTACCACCGCTCCTTACTCCTATTATTCGTGGAACGGTTCGCAGTTTGTGTCCGCAGGCACGGGCGGAGGTGGGTCTCCCACGGGCGCGGCCGGCGGGTCGCTGAGCGGGAATTATCCCAATCCAAGTCTGGCGAGCACGGTGGTTCTGCCCTCGAGCACGACGGCCACCACGCAGAGCGCCGGCGATAACACCAATAAGGTGGCCACCGACGCTTTTGTGCAGGCGAACCTGCCCAGCGTGGCCGTCACCTCAATATTCGGCCGCACCGGGGCGGTAAGCGCCGCGGGCGGAGACTACTCGGTCGCCCAAGTGACGGGAGCGGCGCCGCTCGCGTCCCCGGCCTTTACGGGCAACCCTACGGCGCCGACGCAGGCGCCGGGCGATAACTCGACCAAGGTCGCCACCACTGCGTATGTGGCCGCGAATGCGGGGGGAAGTCCTTCGGGGGCCGCCGGCGGTTCGTTGAGCGGAACCTATCCTAACCCGGGATTGCTGCCCTCGGCTGTGGCCACAGCGGTGAGTGGACAGACGATTACGCCGGGGATCATGAATGCGCAGATTTACGTGGCGGGTGTGAATGGCGCTGGGATTGGCGTAGCGCAGAGCGCCTGGTCGTCCGCGACGGCCTACCCGCAATGCAGCGCGGTGAGCTATTCCAGCGGCAGCTACCTGGCGGTGGCGGCGAACACCAATGTTACGCCGGGCACGAACAGCTCCATCTGGTACCCGGTGCAGGATGCGAATACGCCGACCCAGGGCGACTGCGCGTTCTATATCGCGGCGTCCCAGGTGAACGGGAGCACGGGCGCCTCGCTGTATCTGCCTCCGGGCACCACGCTGACTAATATCGGTTGGTTGGAGCCCACGGTCACGGCTCCGGGCAACCCTATCGTGAATATCTTCGGCGCGGGCAAGAACTCCAGCACCTTGCAACTGAACGCCAGCCTTTTGGGTTTGGGCGTGGCCCCGCTGCAGTTGCCTAACACCGGGGTGGCGTATGGATTCGCCAGCTTTGTGTGGTCTGACTTTGCCATCAACGCTAATTTCCTGGCCAATGCGGTGGTGAATGTCTACGGCGCGCAGCAATTCCAATTAAAAAATTTGTTACTGCTGAATGCGGCCGACGGTAGCGACCATTACGTGGAGTTCGGCCACCCGGCGACCGCGAACCACACCTTCGCGTGGACGTATGAAGCGGATCTGGAAAATATTGACCTGAACACTTATCACGGTGGGGGGACCGGGGCGCAAATCACGGTCTCGGTGACGGGTGGGGTGCCTACCTTTACGGTGGTGAACGGCGGGACCGAGTATACCCAGGCCTACACCAAGCTCATTCTGTCGGGCGCGGGCGCGAACGCCGATGTACCGTGCGGCAGTCGCGGAACCGACAGCATCACCGTGACCGGCGGGGTGATTACCGCGATTACTTCGACGGCTAGCGGCTGCGCGTCCCCACTCTATGCCTCGGTGTATGGCGGACAGAATGTGAGCTACGGGGTTCGGTTCAATGATTGCTCCGACAGCAAGCTGATCTCCAGCATCACCGATGGGGGCATCGGCAGCATCGCGGGGTTTTACATGGCGGGTGCGTCTTCCGAGCTCACCACTTATAAGCTGCACCCCATCGACACCATGACCGGGGTGCTGGACGAGGGTAACAATAACTTCTTTGCCACGCAGATGGACAGCGTCTTCCGCTATGGGTTTGATTTCGAAGGCGCCACCAATGTGGAGAATGTCTACGGCACGCTGTTCGAATGGAACAACCAGAATTACCTGGGATCGAGCGACTACCACTTCGGGACTATCACCAACTCGCCCACTAATTCTCCTTATGCGATCAATATCTTCGGCGATACCTGCGGGGGGGCGGCGACCTTCAACGGATACAACCACCTGCTTTCGACTGCGGGGAGCGTGGATAACGGCACCGCTCCCCTGCCCTCGTTCGTTCACCTGCGGGAGACGAATTATTGCAACCAGACAAGCGCGAATGCGACCGCGGCGAATTATGTGGGGCAGACGTTTTCGCTCAGTAATGGGGATTTTGGCAATGTGTGGCAGTTTGGGTTGGGGCAGAGCGGGAATGTGACGAACACCGTCACGAATCCTTCCGGGTCCGGGTCTTATACGTGGTTGTTTTCGAACCCCACCGCGGCGACGGGCAGCCAGAATTACGTGTCGCCCGTGGTCGAGAGCCTGGGTACGTTCTGGAACGGCACAGCGAGCAATTCGAGCAACGTGCAGCAGCAGTTGAAGTTTGGTTCGGGGGCGAATCCTGCAGAGACGTACGCGTTCAGCATGGGGGGCACGGTTTCGACGGGGGCCAAGGCGTACAGCTTTGATCGGGCGGTGAGCTCGCCGGGGTTCTATCCGCAGTCCGGGGCGGCCGGGCCTTACAGCACGCTGTTTGATGACTATTACTCGGGGGCGAATAACGCCTCGAACCCTATAGGAGCGGCGAGCGGCGATACTTGCACGGTCAATACGACTTACACGGATAACAATCATCCCGGGAACTTGCTGTTGACTTCGGGAACCGGGGGCAGCGGCACCGGAATTACTTGCGGGTACCAGTCGGAGTCCGGGTCGATTTTCAATGCCGGCGCGTCGCTCGGTTGGACGTGGGAGACGGCGGTGTATGTTCCGGTGTTGCCGGGAACTACGGCGGGGTCATATCAGGCTGGGTTGACGCATAGCCCCAACACGAATCCTTGGACCGGAGGGATTAACTTTTATCTCTCCAGCGCGAACTCGGTGGCGAATGACTGGTACTGCGCGTATTCGTCGACCTACACCGATTCTACGGTGGCGGCGACGGTGGGCTGGCAGCGGCTGACGATTGTGAATGACGGCACGAATGTGCATTGGTATGTCAACGGGACTCAAGTGTGCGGGAGTGGCGTGGCTATTGCTTCGATGCCGAGTACGACGCAGTATCCCGCGTCATGGTCGGCTACGGCGCTCAGCGCGACGTCGGTGGGCATGGCGGTCGATTATGTGGATTTTCAGCGGGCTACGGTGCGATGAGGTTTCCTTGGATATCCCGCTGTTCGCACGAGGAGATGATGGGCCTGGTGAAGGAGCAGTTGGAGCAGATGACGCAGGAACGGCGGGCACTGCTGGACCGGCTGGCTACGCTTGGCCTGGGTGGACCTCTGTTCAACTCGGTTGCCTCGGGCGAGGACTCTCCCAGGGAAACCGAGGAGTTGACGGATCCGGAGGCGGAAGAGATTGAGCACTTGATGAAGTCGCGCCGGCGGCCTTCGAAGCTGGCGGATGCGCTTACGCGGAAGAAGTATCGGGATTATAACCGTGGACAGAGCGGGCCTAGTGTGAAGTGGGTACCTAAGGTGGATGTGACCGCGGCGTTGGATGAGGCGGAAGCCTTGGGGAAGGGTCGAGACGTTTCGACCCTGGGGCGCGGTTGACCATTTAGTTCCCACCCACATCTCCCGACAAAAAACGTCGTGAGATATGGGGCACCCATCTATTCTTCGCCCCGAGCAAATGTAGGTAGAGGTAATTAGGGGGTGCCCCCCATATCTCGCGCTTTTTGCGAGATGTGGGTGGGATGTTCAACGAAAACAGAGTTAGAGGAAAGAAATAGGCGTACATGGCCACATACCCCGGCGTTGCAATGACCCAAAACGCAGTACCCCAGGCCCAGCGCGGCATGGAGCATACGCCGTCAGACCCCATGCAGGGCACAGCGGATGAGCCCCAGAACAGCGCCCAGCTTAGCGAAGAAGATCAGCAGCGCCTGATCGCCCTGGTGCGCCGATACAAAGACCAGTGGTCCCAGGACCGCATCGTGCTGATGCAACGGTGCCTGCAAAATCTGGAGTTCTTCAAGGGCAATCAGTTCATCTCCTTCGGCCCCGGGGAAGCGGACTTCTTCAGCGCCGTCGATTGGATGAACCAGGGCGACCACGCCCAGGATGCCGACGATAAGGACCTGTACCAGTACTGCAATAACTTCTACCAGATGCTGGCCACCGGTTTCGTGGCGGCCCTGGCTCCCCAAGTCCCCAAGTCGAAATGGATGCCGGAGGACGCAGAGCAGCTCCAAGATGTAACCACGGCGAAAGCAGCCCAGATCCTCATCGACGTGATCGAACGGCAGAACCGGGAGCAGTCGCTGCTTAAGCAACAACTGCTGTACCTGTATACCACCGGCGCCGTCTTCCGGCACACCCGCTACGTGGTGGACGCGGAACGCGCCGGCACCACGCGGGAACCGGTGTTCCATGAAACCGAAACCCAGCTGGCGCCCGATCGCTACCACTGCTTCCATTGCGGCGCTACTTCGCCCGCAGAGGAGATGGAAGGACAGCGCTGCCCCAATTGTTACAAGCCCATGGGACAGGATTCGTTTTTCCCCGCGGAGTATGGGCCGGTCATCCAAAAGGTCGGCGAAGAGGTGGTGCCCAACGGCATGGTGGCGCAAAACCTCTATAGCCCGCTCGAGGTGGATTGCGACCCCGCCGCCAATACCCTGCGCCAAACACCGATTCTTAACCTGGAAGTCGAGGTGCACCTGGGGGCGCTGCGGGCGGCGTATCCCGATATGTACGAGCAAATCGCGGCCAGCCCCAGCAGTGAGTTGTCAGAAAACGGAAGCATCGACCGCATCGCCCGGCAACAGGTGTACGCGCAGACGGGAGCGGCGTCCAGCATCCTGCAGGATCAGCGGCCGACCTTGTCGCGGACCTGGATCCAACCCTGGGCCTTCGATCTCGAAGACGACCAAGAATTCGGCGAGCGTATGCGGGCTACGTATCCTTCGGGACTGCTGCTGATCAGCACCGGGGCTACGTTTCTTTCGGCGCGCGAGGCTTCGCTGACCCGGGAGTGGACCTGGGCCGGCACCCACGAAGGCTTCGGGTTGTTTCCTCCGTCGATCGGCGATATCGTTGTGCCCTTTCAAAAGCGCTACAACGATATGGCGAATATCCTGCATGAATTTATGGACCGCTGCTCCTCGGGAGTCACGCTGGCCAATGCGGATTTGATCGATACCAAGTCGCTGCAGGGTAAGCCCATGCTGCCCGGAGTTCTGAACCTGGTCAAGCTGAAGCGGACGGGGGCTCCGGGTTCGGCGCGTCTCGCGGATGCACTGTATCAGTTTCAGTTCCAAATGCACGAAGAGGCGTTCAGCTATCTGGATAAGCTGGCCTACAATGCGCAGATGTTCGCCGGCATTCCTCCGCAAGTGTATGGAGGGGCGGGCGATCCTTCGGTGGAGACCTTCGGCGGGCAGCAGCAGCAATTGAATTCCGCCCTGGGCAAGCTGAACATTTACTGGGAGAACCTGAAAGAAGAGCACGCCCAGGCGGATGAGCTGGCCGTGAATTGCGCTAAAGAAAACCTGACGGCGGATTTGCGCCAGGTGGTCATGGAACGCGGGTCTGAGTTCAGAAACGATTACATACGGTTGGATGATCTGCAGGGCAGCATACATGCCTATGCGGATACCGACCAGGGCCTGCCGGTGACGGCGGCGGAGCTGCGGCAGCGTTGGATGGACCTGATGCAGGCGGCGGCGAGCAATCCGGTGGCGCAGGCGATCTTCGACGACCCCACGAACCAGGAACAGGCGGCTACGGCGTTGGGTGTGCCCAATATGGTGGTGCCCGGCGCGGCCATGCGGGCCAAGGTGCTGCAGGTTATCGACCGGCTGTTGCAGGCCGAGGCGGTGCCTGTAGTTGATCCGAAGACGGGCAAACCTACCGGCCAGGTAAGGCCGACGATTATGCCGGATAAGTCGATCGACGACTTTACGGTGCTGAAGCAGGTGGTTCGTCAGTATTGCCAGGAGAATTCCGATATTCCCGATAACAACCCGGCGGGTTGGCAGAATCTGCTGGCGTATTTCACTGAGGCGGTCGCGTTCGAGACGCTGCAACTGGCAGAGGCGGCGCAACAGAAGGCGGTGGTGGCGCAGGCTGGTTCGCCGAAGGCGCCGCAGATTCCGCCCGACGAGATTCACGATGTGGTGAACACGGTGGGTTCGTTGATGCATTTACCCCCCTCGGCTACTTCGGGGAATATCCAGGGGCAGGTGCAGGCGGCGAATGCGTTGATCAAGATTGCAGATAAGTTACAGGGGTAAGGCTGTGTCTCTGTAACGAAGCAAAGGGTGGCCCATATCTCGCACGTTTTTTGTGCGAGATGTGGGAGACGCAGCTCTATCCCCTTGGCTCCTTCGTCGTATAGGCACTTCACAATCACATTTGCGTCTCCCACATCTCGCAAAAGGCGCGAGATATGGGCCACCCTCTGCTTCGTTGCGAGGACAGATAGGAAAACTTATGACTGAAGCTACGATCGCGGCTCCCGCTCCGGCGGCGGCTGCTGCTGCTCCTCCTGCCCCTGTTGCGGAGCCCTCTCCTGCTGCTCCTGCTGCTCCTGCTGCGCCGTCCCTCGCGCCTGCGCCGGCATCTACCGTCGATCCGGGTAAGTTTCCGATTCGCGAGGATTATGCCGCGGCGCTGCTCAATGAGAAGCTGGCGGCGATTGAGACTCCTGAGGAACCAGTGGTTGTAGAGGAGCCCGCGGAACCGGTGGTCGAGCCTGCGGTTGAGGAGGCTCCTGCTCCGGAAGATGATTTTCAGCTGGAGCCCGAAGCGGTCGTCACTCCGGAATTGCTGAGCCAGCTGGTCACCGATAACCCCGAGTTCGGGAAGCTGCTCGAGGCCGACTCCCGGCTGAAAGGCCAGCTCTATAAGACGGCACGCGAGGCCGCGGAGCTTAAGCCCTATCGCGAGATCTTTCCTGACCTCGACTCGGCCCGGACGGCGCAAGACCATTCCTCCACCTGGATCGACGTGCGGGAGACCTTTCTTGGGTCGACCACGCGCCAAGGCACACTCGCTTCATTGAGCAAGATCGCTGAGCTCTCCTACGAGCACGATGCCGAAGGCAACGTGGTGATGCAGAATGGCAAGCCGGTCATCGGCGAAGACTTTTTTGGATTTGTCGATAACGTGGTGGGGCTCGACTTAGAACACCGCGTACACGATGTAAGCGCCCGCCTCAGTGCGAATAACTACCGCACCGAGGAGGAGCGCGCACGCGACCTTCGCGTGAAAGATGCACTGGACGTCCTCAGGGAAGAATCCGCGGCCACTTCCCCCGCGTTAGAGGCACAGCCAGAAGCACTGCGGCGCAAGGCCGAGGAACTGGAGCAGCGAGAACGCGCACTCAACATGCGTCAGCACGGCGAGAAGGTGGAAGAGAGACGGTCCTTCGAACAGGGATTGCAGACAGAAGCCCAAACGCGGATCCAGGACGGCATCGGCAAGATCATCGCCAACGTGGAAAAGCAGGGCGGCGTCGTCAGTCCTTACTTGAAGAACATTCTCCCCAAAGCCATCGGGGCCAAGCTGATTCGCAAGATCCAGGCCAACCCGGCATTGCAGGATCAAATGCTTTCACTCCAGCGCTTGCCCATCGGCGATGCCTCGCGGCAACGCAGACTGGCAGCCATTGATCGCGCCGTACAGCAGTATCTCCCCGAAGTGGCGCGGGAGGAACTTCGCGAGGCAGGGGTGCAGATCGCCAATGCCTCCGCAGCCAAACGCGCCAAGGTAGACGCCCAGATCGACAGCACGAAGAAGACGGAGCCCAAGGGATCAGTCGGCCCAGCAGGCAGCGGCAGCGCCACCATGAGCTCGAGCGCTGCCTTTGACCACGCGCAGGCGGAATGGCAGCGCGCCAATCCCGGCCGGCCCTTCGATAAGTTGGCGAGGGAGCAGATTCTTCCCCGCGTTCTTCAGCTGATGACATCTCGGTGAGAGATTCCCGGCATTCAACAAATAAGGAACAATATCCATGTCTAATGTAATCGGCACTGCGTCTACTACACAGCAGCTGCAGCTTGAGGCCTTGAACGAGGTCATCAAGCTGCTCATCGAAAAAGAGGCCAAGCTCGACGCGCGCATTTCGGAGCGCGGGTCTATTACTCCCGTGTCGCTGCGCAGCTTCCGCCTGCGCTTCCAGACCGCTTTCCCGGGCAACGTTGCGCTGTTCAACCTCGACGGCGGCATTCTGCCGGCAGGCAACTTCAGCGCGTGGGATCAGGGTACGCTGACTCCTCTGGCCACCGTCATTCCGGTTGAGTACTCGCGGCTGGTGGACATTATCGGCGAGGGCGGTCCCAAGGTAGTATCAGAAAGCCCGGTCACCAAGACGCTGGCCGACGTCGCGGTCCAGATGGCGAAGAACCGGGACCAGTTCCTGCAGCAGGCCGGTGACGGGAAAATCGCCCAGGTGGATACCAGCTACGCGGGCGGCGGCGCCAACCCCATCGTGCTGGCATCGTCTCCTTGGGGCGCACGGCTGATTTCCCAGGGCCAGCAGCTGCAGGTGATGAGCAACACCTATACCCTGCGCGGCACTTGCTACGTCAACAACGTCAACAACAAGCTGGGCTCGGTGCAATCCATAACCGTGGATGCTGTGCCGGCCGGCACCACCGCTGGGGACTTCATCATGGTCGCCGGTG
>Ga0302325_10026996_pt1 | contig 11914 bp, 11 predicted proteins | sample Palsa_T0_2_FD_201948 | JGI IMG/M metagenome (GOLD analysis project Ga0302325, IMG submission 201948) | Peat permafrost microbial communities from Stordalen Mire near Abisko, Sweden - Palsa_T0_2 | ecosystem: Environmental > Terrestrial > Soil > Palsa > Peat permafrost | place: Sweden: Abisko... | reverse complement strand
CAGGCTCAGGCATACGGAGTATCGCTGAGGGGTGAATCGTAGCGGTTACCGGCCCGTTCGCCGTAATAAATACCTCTCCGCGGTGCTTGGTAAGTCGAAATTGCGGGCCTAAGAGCGCCTGTGCGGCGGTCGCGCCGAGACAAACAATCATGCGGGGGCGAACAGCCGCGATCTCCTTGTCCAGCCAGGGGCGACAAGCCGCAATTTCAAGCGAGTTAGGCTTTTTATGCAGCCGAATTTTTCCTCGCGGTTCCCATTTAAAGTGCTTAACCGCGTTGGTGACGTAAACCATCGAACGATCGATACCGGCCGTCTCGAGGCATTTATCAAGCAGCTGACCGGCCGGCCCCACAAATGGCCTCCCTAGCTGATCCTCCCGATCGCCTGGTTGTTCACCCACAAGAAAGATAGCGGCATGTGTTTTTCCCTCGCCAAAGACTACTTGTGTCGCGTGCTGGTAAAGATCGCAACCCTGACAACCCTTCGCCGCCTCTCTCAGGCTGGCCAGATCGTGGCGCGAAGGCAAGAACTCCAATGCGGACCTGGGGCTCGGGCCAAAGAGGTTCATAGCTCATTTATGATGCAAAATTTTGCGATCGGGATAAGCATGGGACGAAGCATGTTCGCCCTTTGATACCCGTGGATGAGGAGGGAGTGCTTACAGATCGGTCGGGGTCGGAGGCCATCGGGCGCATGTAAAGCTTGGTTCCAAAAGCACCTGTATCAGCGTTTACTTAAGTTTCTTTTTTTGGTACCTTAGCGCCTTTTTTGCGCGCTTCGGAAAGTCCAATCGCGATTGCTTGTTTCTTGCTCTTCACTTTGCCGCCCTTACCACCTTTGCCGGACTTGAGGGTGCCGCTTTTTTCGCGGTGCACTGCACTCTTCACGCTCTTACCTGCGGCGCTTCCGTACTTTGCCATGTTCTTCCCCTATGACCTCTATGTTCTGATAAGGCGGCCGGCGCCATGAAAGCGCCGGCCGTTGTAACTTAGGCGGCAGCCTGGAAATTGACTCGGTCGGCTATGCCGCTGAGCAATTCATCAGCATTGCCTTCCTGCTCTTCAATGGCTTCCAGAACCATAGCGTCATCCGTCAGGCCCAAAATCTCGGCCCACCGGCGCAGAGTTCCATAAACTGCGATCTCGTGGTGCTCAACCTGTTGGGCAGCGCCGATGAGGGCGATGTCTCTGATCGACGAGTCGGTAACATCCTTGACCGTATCCGAGGCTTCGGTCGTCAGCCCATTGATTACCTTGCACGTTTCGGTCTTGCTCTCGCCTATATTGCGCTGCAGCAGACTCTCCACCATGGAGACATGTCCCTTGGTTTCTTCAAGGTGGGTTTGGAATGCAGTAGTCAGTTCGGGGTCTGTGGACTTTTCGATGAGATCGGGCAGAGCCTTCGTGATTTTCTGCTCCATATCGAGCGCTTTCTTCAAGTTGCTCACGTATAGGGTGCGTAGATCCTGAATGTTTGCTGAAAATACCTTCATACCTTAGGCTCCTTCAATCCTTTGTAAGTGTTCGGCTGTACTTCAGTGCATCTTGCCGGGATACGGTGTCGAAAGCGTCTGTAACCGCGGCACTGACTAGTAGGATGCACTCAATAATTGCGGGTTGCCGTGTCGCGGGCACTATCGGAGCACTACCAAAGTTACGGATTAGTTTCGCCTCGCCGATGCTCCATCCCCAGGTGGGTAGCGGTAAGAGCATGGCCAACGCGACAGCGGAAGCGCAGAAACCCGTCCTGCTCGATCTCCCAAAGCACTCCTCCAAAATCGGGACAGGCGAAAGGGGAGGGATGGCCCAAGCGCGCTTTACTCGAAACCTCGTCCATATCCAGCTCGGTTATGTGCCTTCGCCGCCCCGAGGGGAGCCTTCCGAGGAGGTTCCGGCTACAAGGGCAGCGCCTCCCGGATGAGCTACAGGAGCAACGCCGGGATCTGCGGCAGTGGCCGAACGTGCGCGCTGGATACTTGATCCAGGACACTCCTGGGTATGGAAGGGAAGAGAGAGGTTTCCGGATCCTGAATGATGACAACGATATCCCGACGAAGCACTCGTTTAGCTGCCCCTCTAGTGCTCGGATGTCGAGTTCGTTCATAGAGATACTTGGAGACGCCACTTTTTATGGGGCGGAACGTCTACCATTCAAGGCACCGGCATGGGCCCCAAAAGGGATCTGCAGTAACCTCCGCGAAGAAAACCCTGGGGGGCTATAATCGCTTATCGCGAGGAAGATCAGATGAACCTCCCGGAAGAGTCCGCAGTGCTGTCGTCGTGGAAAGATATCGCCAGGTACATGGGCAAGGGCGTCCGCACAGTACAACGCTGGGAACATCACCTTGGACTTCCGGTTCGCCGTCCCAACGGTGCTTCGCATAAGAGTGCGGTCTTGCTCGACCGCAGTGACCTGGATGCCTGGTTGGCAACGCGCTTTTCCCCTCGCGGCGCGGGCAAAGATCTAGCCGCGAAGGGGGCCGAACCGTCAGATTCCGCGCGCAACACCCTGAGAGAAGGCATCCGGACCGCCCGTGCACTGCGAGACGCCAATCACGCGCTGACACAAGAGATTTACGAATCCATCCGCCTGCTTGCCGAGCGATGCGACCGGTTGACGAACCATGCTCTGGAAGTTCCCTGGTCCCTCCCCGATTCGGCAGCCCAAAGACCACCTACCCACCCGGAATCCAAACGGATCGCCTGAGGCTCTTGACTCCCGCCTAAGCCCCCCAAAGCCGGCTTTTCACTCCATCTTGGTCGCACAAAAGCAACAGACACGGCCCCAGGTGGAAGGAGGAGTATTCTCTCTGCAAGAGAGCCCACTGGGGCAAGTGTGCTCTGAACGTTCCCGTCTATGACAGCCGCGAAGAGAAGGCCCAAAACGCCGGCCCCCAAGCAGCCTCCTCCCAAAAAGGAAGAAGCTGCTTTACAGGCTAGCCTTGGCCCGGCGCACTCTTATCGATTCCCTATCGTCGGGATTGGCGCATCCGCTGGAGGCCTCGAAGCAGCGACCAGCATGTTCAAGGAGCTCTCGCCGGCCTTGGGTATGGCCTATATCCTGGTGCTCCACCTGGACCCCGCGCGGGAGAGCGCAGTGACCGAAATATTGGGTCGCGCTACCCGGATGCCCGTGCTCCAGGTAAAAGAAGGCATGCGAGTTGCGCCCGATCACGTCTATGTGATCCCGCCTAATTGCGAAATGACGATCGCGGAATGGGTGCTGCATCTGGGGAGCCGTCAAGAACGAAGGTCCTCCAATACAACCATCGACACTTTCCTGCGATCGCTGGCTATGGCGCACGGAAGTGACGCGATCGGCGTGATCCTTTCCGGAACCGCCTCGGACGGTACTCATGGTCTTGGAGCCATCAAGGGGGAAGCGGGCATCACCTTCGCCCAGGAGCCAACCTCAGCCAAATACGATGGCATGCCGGCAAGCGCGATCGCGTCCGGCTGTGTCGATTTCGTGATGACACCTGTGGGCATAGCGCAGGAGATCGCTCGCATCCGTCATCATCCTTATATCGCCGACGGACAAAAGCACGAGCCGGAGCAGTTAGGCGACGAAAGCGATCTGGATCTGATCTTTCGTTTGCTGCGGCGGAAGACCAGGGTCGATTTTTCGGGATACAAATCACCGACCATTGCGCGCCGCATTCAGCGCCGCATGGCGCTGCAAAAGATCGAAAAACTCAAGAATTACGGCGCTTTCCTGCAGCGCGAACCCCAGGAAGTGAATGCCCTATACCACGATCTTCTGATCAATGTGACCAGCTTCTTTCGCAATCCAGAGGCATTCGAAGCTCTGCGGCATGTTGTCTATCCGGCCATTCTGCAGGCGCGCACTTCCGTCTCGGCGCCCATCCGCATCTGGGTTCCGGGATGTTCGACTGGCGAAGAGACGTACTCGCACGCGATTTCTCTGGTCGAGTACCTGGGGGCAGAGCGGGCCGACATTCCCATCCAGGTGTTCGGCACAGACCTGAGCGAAAACGCGATCCAGCGCGCCCGGGCAGCTGTATACAAGGAAAACATCGAGGCGGACGTGACGCCGCTACGGCTACGCCGGTTTTTTCACAAGACCGATGGCGGCTACCAGATTCGAAAGACCATCCGGGACCTCTGCATCTTTTCCACGCAAAATGTCTTCAACGACCCGCCCTTCTCCCGTATGGATCTGCTCAGTTGCCGCAACGTGATGATTTACTTGAGTCAGTCCCTGCAGAGAAGGGTTATACCGATTTTTCACTACGCCTTGAACCCTACTGGGTTCCTCATGCTGGGAAATACCGAGGGGCTGCTGGGGGCGGGTTCGGAGCTTTTCGAAATGACCGACAAGAAGCAAAAAATCTTTCGCAAGAGATTGGTGTCGACGCCGCTTGCCACGGGCTTTTCTGTCGGCAAGCCTGAACCCGAACCGAGTGCCGCGCAAACGCCGACCTCATCCTCGCAACCAACAGAAGCGCTTAAGGTCCCGATGGAATTGCAGCGAGAGGCTGACCGTCTGCTCCTGTCGAGGTACGTACCGCCTGCCGTGCTGATTAATCATCAGCTGGAGATTCTCCAGACCAGGGGGCACACGGCTTCGTTCTTGGAACTCCCTCCGGGGAAGGCCAGCCTCAACCTGCTGAAGATGGCGCGGCCGGGGTTGTTGTTTGAGTTGCGAAACGCGATCGAAGAGGCCCGGGAGAAAGGTTTTGAGGCCATACGGCAGGAAGTGCGGGTTGATGAGGATGAAAAGACCAAGACGGTTACCATCCGGGTCATTCCCTTCAAGATTCGCAGCCAGGAGGAATACAGCTTTCTGATTATTTTCGAAAGCAGTTCGGCCGCGGAGAATCGGTTGCCAGCGCCCGGTCCTTCGAATATACCCGCGGGCTCCCTTGTGCTTGACCCCGTCATGCCCGAAGAACAGTCTGAGCTGGGGAGACAGATTATCCACTTAGGGCAGGAATTAGCGGCAACTCGAGAGTATCTGCAGTCAATTATCGAGTCGCAAGAAGGTACTAACGAAGAACTGCAGTCGGCCAATGAAGAGATTCAATCGGGCAACGAAGAGCTGCAGAGCACGAACGAGGAGCTACAAACTTCAAAAGAGGAATTGGAGTCGGCCAACGAGGAGTTGCACACGGTCAACGAGGAGATGCAGCATCGCAACGAGCTCCTCACTCAACTAAACAATGACCTTACCAACCTGCTGTATAGCGTAAACTTGCCCATTGTCATGCTGAGTGCCGATCTGAGTGTTCGCCGCTTCACACCTCAGGCGGCCGCAGCGCTCGGTCTTAACTCCAATGATATCGGCCGCCCTATGCCGAGGTTGAGGCTCAAAATCGACATGGGCAATCTGGAACAGAACCTGCTCGACGTGATCCAGCAGGTCCAGTCCAAACAATTCAGCGTTCAGGATAATGATGGAAAGTGGTGTATTCTGCGCATCGTTCCCTACCGAACCATGGATAACCGAATCGACGGCGTTGTGCTCAGTGTGGTGAGCGAGCTGGGGACTCCCTCCGGCCAGCCGGATGGAATGGACGGAAGAACGGCAGCCAACGCTCCGGCGCAGCTAAAGAAGGGCCGGAGCAAAGCTTCCGCAGGATCACGCCGTAAGTAACTGTCTCGCAGAGGATCGCCGGTAACCCCTTTTTCCTGCCCTCGGCAACCCCGAACCCTTTTGGGGCACCCTAGATATCATGTTGCAGCAGAGGCGAATCGCTATGAAGGAGATAGCTCCAGCCACCCCCCCGCGCGACTCTCCAGGCGACGAGCGCACGCTTCGCTTGGAGAGCGCGCTACGCCGGTCGGAGAAGCTTGCCATGGCAGGCCGGCTCGCCGCATCCGTGATGCACGAGATCAATAATCCATCGCAGGCGATCGCTGCCGGGATACGCCGCAGACCCAGACGAAGGATTTGATTCCCTTGGTAGAGACGGCGTTGCGCTACCACTCCGTCCTGGTGGAAGAGAAGAGGATACAGGTGCGGAAGGAGCTGCCGGACAGGCTGATCGGCTCGATTCATCCGGGTGATTTTCTTCAGCTGGTTTCCAATCTGGTGCGCAATTCCGCCGAGGCGCTTCCCGTCGGCGGCACGCTTTGCCTACGCCTGCGGGCATCAGGGACAAATGCCCGTTTGACCGTCGCGGACAACGGGCGAGGCATCCCGCTACATATACAGGCGCGGTTGTTTGAAGCCTTTCAAAGCGATAAGGCCGAAGGCGGCAATGGGCTGGGACTATGGATTTGCAAGACCATCGTGGACAAGCACGCGGGGCAAATTCATTGGCGCAGCTCTACGGAAGGCGAAGGTCGCGGGACGGCCTTTTCCGTGTTGATACCTTTAGGTACCCCAATGCACGAGATTGGCCAACGAAGTCCTGGTTACGCTGCCAGTTGAAACGCCTGCCTACGGTTTGGCTAGATCAGCGACGGCCCTTAGCAGATCGTCGACGCCCTTGACCGGCTCCAGCAATTCATCAAAGAGGACGGGCACCTGTCGAATATCGTTAAGACCGGTCAACCGCAAGAGCTTATCCGTCGATCGTTCCTTGCGGATCGCGACCGCCAAGAGCGCCAGTTCGTAGAACTCAAGGGTATGGCAAAAGACCCAGACACAAGCCCCTCTAGTTTTCTTGAGTTCTGCGGTTGCCTCATCCGGAGCCATCGAGTAGACGGTATATCCGGCCGAGCTGAGCACCTTAGCCCGCAGGCGCAAAAGCTCTTCGTCGCGGCCAATCTGCACCACGATGTTTGGCTGCTCCGGAGTAGCTGGGCAAGGATGACCCTCAGGGATTGGAAACGGGATTACTCTTCCTGGTAGCATCGGCCACTCATTTCGTACTGGATCGTTGTGCGCCTAGGGTTAGGAGGGAAGGTTGTTTGCCAGGCCCTTTGCAACTGGTCTTGTTGCCTCTTTCGAGTCAATGGCCGCAACGCCGAGCCTACCGGAGGGAGCCCGATGATAAAAGCGTCAAATGACGCCACTCGTCACCTGCCCGGAACGGGCTGGCGCCGCGAAGGCCAGATCTAAACACAGGAGTTCTCTTGCCCTTGCGTCAAAGTTTTTGTGCAACCACGTTCATCACATAAAGGCGGCATTGGATGCCAGGTGCTGTCGCCCACAAAGGAGGCGGCGAAATGCCAATGGCTATGCATCTATCCGCGTGTGAGCTCAATGATCCCCCTTCGCAACTTTGGCAAGACAGACGTGAAGATATCCGCGCTGGGCCTCGGCGGCCATCACTTGGGTGCAGCCAAGGACGAGGCGGCCGCGGTGGAAATTGTCCACCGCGCCTTCGATGGTGGCATCACTTTCTACGATTGCTGCTGGGAATACAACCGGGGCAAGTCGGAAGACTGGCTCGGGAAGGGGCTGCGCGGCTTGCGCGACCGGGCGTTCCTTATGACCAAGGTATGCACCCACGGCCGAGATGCGTCGCTGGCGATGCAGATGCTAGAACAGTCGCTGCGACGACTGCAAACAGACCATCTCGACCTTTGGCAAATTCACGGCGTCTCGTTCCAGAACGATCCGCGGGAGTTCATCAGGCCGAATGGCGCGGCCGAAGCGCTACACAAGGCCAAGCAGCAAGGTAAGGTGCGCTTCGTAGGCTTTAGTGGCCATAAAGATCCTGATATTCATCTGGCAATGCTCGACACAGGCTTCCCCTTCGATGCTGTGCAAATGCCACTCAATCCCTTCGACGCCCATTTCTTTTCCTTCGAGCAGAAGGTGCTACCCGTGCTGAATAGTCGCGGCATCGCACCGCTGGGCATGAAGCCTATCGGTGGTCATGGGGAGCCGGTACAAAAGGGCGTCTTCACAGCCAAGGAACTGCTGCAATATGCCATGAGCCTGCCGGTGGCCACCACGATCTCTGGCGTCTCGGAGATGCCGATCCTGGAACAGAATTTGCGGATCGCCCAAGGCTTTACTCCGCTTTCCACCTCGGAGATGCAAGCTCTGCGCGAACGCGCAAAGCCGTATGCCGGCGATGGCCATTTTGAGCTTTACAAGACCTCCATCAAGTTCGATAACCCTGAGGCGCGCATAGCCCACGAGTTTCCCCTCGACATGGAGCAGGTCGAAGTAAAGCAAATGGTCTACGCCACCCAGAACACAGGCCGGCCGTTCCCGCAGGTTTCTGACTAACTTCTGAAGAGTTGTAAGGGGCTCACGAATTGAAGAGCAATGCTGAAGGCTGGGAAAGCCGGCGAGCGTTTTTGAAAGGTGTCGCTATGACTGGTGCTGTTTCCATGATTTCCGCGGCGTCCGCCAAGGGACAGAGCGAGGGGCCCAAGGGACAAGCCAATCCCGTCGTGCCCAATCCGGAGGGAGAGAAGGGAGGAGCGGTTGCGGAGTTCCAGGCGCCGCAACGCCCCATGGGGAAGACCGGGCTGCAGGTTTCCATTCTCGGTGTAGGTGGCTTCCACCTGGGCGCGGTGGCCGGACAACCGGAGGTTAACGACATGGTTGCGAAGGCTCTAGACCATGGAATCAATTTCTTCGACAACGCGTGGGAATACTACAAGGGTGCCAGCGAAGAGCGCCTCGGCACCGCGCTCAAGGGCAAGCGGGAAAAAGCGATTGTGATGACCAAGGTCTGCACCCACGGCCGGAAGAAGGATGTTGCCATGCGGATGCTGGAGGAGTCGCTGACTCGCCTGCAGACGGATCACTTGGATGTGTGGCAGGTTCATGAAGTGGTGTACTACAACGATCCTGAAAAGTGTTATGCGGCGGATGGCGTTCTGGAGGCACTTACGGCGGCCAAGCAGCAAGGCAAGGTGCGCTTCGTCGGCTTTACCGGCCATAAGAATCCTTCCATCCATCTGGCGATGCTCCATGGCGGTTTTGCCTTCGACACGATACAGATGCCGTTGAATCCGTTCGACTACAGCTATCGGAGCTTCCAGCAGGAGGTCTTGCCGGTGGCCGCGGAGCGCGGTTTGGCCGTCTTCGGGATGAAAAGCATGGGAGGGTCGGGGGAAATGATCGCGCAGGGAGCGCTGACACCCACTGAAGCGCTTACTTTCGCCATGAGCCTGCCAGGTGTGTCGACCACCATCAGCGGCATGGATTCGATGCGCGTTCTGGATCAGAATCTGGAGATCCTACGCAATTTCAAGCCACTCTCTGAGCAGCAGATCGGCGAGTTGCGGTCCTATGCCAAGGAGTTTGACGATGGCCGCTATGAGCTTTTCAAAAGCAGTGTGAAGTATGACGGCGACCTGGGTCGCCAGCAGCACGACTTTCCCAGTGCTGCCGAGCTCCCTGCCTAGGGGACTGGGTCAACCAGACTGCGGAGAAAGCCGCTAACTTCGTCATTCACCTTGGCGGCGGAGTCTTACATCGGCTTGGAGATAGGGTTCGTAACCATCACTACTCTTTGTTTCTATATATTTTGTTGCAAGCGGGAAACGTTGATCTACCCATTGCGCTCAAGCACTGCACCGTCAATCTCCTGTAGCAACCCATTCGAGCCGCGGACGGATGAAAGGAAAGGGCCGGCTCATTGCCGGCCTCTTTTTTCCCCACCCCTCCACAATTCGAGGGGTCAACGTCGGGTGGATTCGCTGGTTTAGAAAATCCTGAAATGTAGCGGGAAGAGTCCGTCGGTTGCTGCGATTCTCCTTGGCCGAACGGCAAGCGGAGGAAATCGCGAAAACCCGCGCCCCTCCCCAGCTGTATATAAAGATGCTGCCCGATGCGCAGTGGTGGCCTCAGCTTCGCAAGTTCTCTACCTAACGCATAATGGAAGGAGCGCCGACATGACGAGCATCAACGACGGAACGGGTTTCTCGGCATCAAATCTCGCTGCCTGCGCATGGGAGAGCTTTATCGATCGGCCTCCGCTGGCTCTCGACCGAGCACAGGCAACCGCTTCACTGCAGGGCAAACGGATTCTGATCACCGGGGCCGGTGGCTCGATCGGTTCAGCTTTGACCCGCAGCATCGCGGAGTTTGCGCCGAAGCAGATAGTGCTGCTGGAAGCCTCGGAACGGAATCTCTATGAAATCGACACCGCTCTGCGGCAACTGCCCTGCCCGATCGAGCATGCATCCGTGCTGGGTAGCGTCTCTCAGCCTGTCCTGCTGGCAGAAATATTCCGCCGTTACCGTCCCCAGATCGTTTATCACGCGGCCGCTTTCAAGCATGTTCCCCTCATGGAGCAGAATCCCTTTGCCGCGATCGAGAACAATGCGATCGGCACTCACCTGCTGGTGGAGGCTGCCGCCACCAGCCCAGAGACTGAGCAGTTGATTCTGGTGTCAACGGACAAGGCGGTTGACCCGGCCAGCATCATGGGGGCGTCGAAGAGGATAGCGGAGTTGGTCATGCTGGCGCCCCGCGCTACGTCCATCCGCATGAAGGCAGCCCGCCTGGGCAATGTGCTTGGTTCGGGAGGCAGTATCGTTCCTCTCTTCTTAAAGCAAATACTCTCCGCGCAGCCGGTAACGGTGACGCATCCCGACGTTCGGCGCTACTTCCTTACTACTGCGGATGCCGTCGCCCTGCTGCTGCACGCGGCTTCAGCCGAGACTGCAGGAGGCATACTAGTGCCGGAATTGGGGGAGCCTTTGGCGGTGAAGGCGCTGGCGCAGCATCTAATGACAAAGGGACCGGGCTCTGCTGCTGGCCCTGTACCCATTGTCTTTACCAGGCTGCGGCCGGGCGACAAGATGTGTGAAGCGCTGCTCTCTGACCGCGAATCGTACGTTGCCAACGCGGGTTCCGGTCAGCCACTGCGGGAAATCAAGAGCCCCTATCTGCAGGCCATGGTTCTGGATGATATTTTGCGAAAACTTCAAACGGCCTGCCAACAACGCTCCCTGGAACAGCTCTTGGCAACGGTGATGCGTGCCGTCCCCGAGTATCAGCCGAGCGCTCTTATGCAAGCTTCACGAGACGAAAATCCATGAAGCGGACCATCGCTGTGGTGACCAGTTCCCGCGCCGACTATAGCCATCTCTATTGGCCTTTACACGACCTGGCACAGCACGAAGAAGTGGACCTGAAGCTGATCGTGCTGGGCGCACATCTCTCGCCTCAGTTCGGCGAGACGGTGAAAGAAATTGAGAAGGACGGATTGCCCATTGCTGCCCGGCTGGAGTGCCTGCTCAGTTCGGATACAGATGTGGGCATGGCGAAGACTCTGGGCGTAGCTGTGCTTGCGCTGGCCGACCTGCTGGGCCAGATGCGGCCTGATCTGCTACTCCTGATAGCGGACCGGTATGAGATGCTCGCTCCCGCGGCTGTGGCGCTCACGCTGCGTATTCCCATAGCACATATTGAAGGTGGCGAGATCAGCGAGGGAGCCATCGATGATGCGGTGAGAAACGCGCTTACCAAGATGAGCCACATCCACTTCACTTCCACAGAAGCGGCTCGCGCCCGCGTAATCGCGATGGGGGAGGAACCGTGGAGGGTGCACCGCGCCGGTGCTCCCTCGCTCGACCATCTTCGCCGCAGCCGCTTGCTCGACCTTCACGAACTGGAGCAACGACTTGAACTCGATCTCCAACGTCCTACCGTGGTGGTCGCGTATCATCCGGTGACCATCATGAAGGATACAACGGAGGAAGCCGATTCCCTCTTTGCTGCCCTGCGCGAGGTGGACGCGCAAATACTCTTCTGCTACCCCAACGCCGATGCGGGCAGCCATGCGCTGCTGCAGCGGACACGAGCCTTCCTCTCCACCCGCAGCGACGCCAGGGTCTACGTCAACCTGGACTCGGTGACTTACTGGAGCCTGCTTCGCCATGTGACCGTGCTCATCGGTAACTCCAGCAGTGGCATTATGGAGGCGGCATCGTTTCGCTTGCCGGTAGTGAATGTAGGCTTTCGGCAAAAGGGCCGCGAGCGGGCCCGCAATGTGCTCGATGCCGAACCGGAAACCAAAGCCATCCTGGCA